>Ga0074045_10005455_pt1 | contig 11107 bp, 9 predicted proteins | sample BogForMeECP23OM2_FD_94442 | JGI IMG/M metagenome (GOLD analysis project Ga0074045, IMG submission 94442) | Bog forest soil microbial communities from Calvert Island, British Columbia, Canada - Bog Forest MetaG ECP23OM2 | ecosystem: Environmental > Terrestrial > Soil > Wetlands ...
AAAGCTATTGACCATGAGCTTCATTTTATATACCTGTAGAGGGTTGAGACAGCAAACTATATATACAACTTAATATGTTACTATACGATATGTCTTTTAAAGTATGCAACCCGACGAATTGCCCTAAATCCACCACCTAACCACAGGGAACACAGAGGAACCCACTAATTTTTTAAAAAAAATGCAAACGTTTCTGGAACTCTGTGTACTCCGGAATGGGAAAATATTTTTTGTTCCTTGCCTTGATTCTTCGAGTTCACAGAACGCTCTGTGCAAGCTTTGTGGTGTGGTAGCAGTCTTTGATGGTGAATCAAGGTTGCATCATCGAAAATCTGCACTTGCATTAATTTGACTATCTTACTTAATCTAATTTGCAATCTTTGAATTTCTGATAACAAGCACTTTACCGTCCTGGGCGGTTATTATCATTTTTTATGGAGTAAAGCAATGAACATTCCCGAAAATCAAATTCTTTATGTCGATTTACCCGATCTTTCCGAGACATTTGTGGACTCCCTTGGTACGATGATATTTGACGGACAAAGTGCCCGTATCGAACTTCGTGTGACACGTATGGATGAGATCAAGCCTGGTGTAAAGCCCACGGCAAAAAGATATCCTGCATGTCGTCTTGTTCTCACTCCTGATGCCTTCCTTCAACTATCAACTCAATTACGCAATCTGGTCGAAATGATGATAAAACAGGGTACATTAAAACCAATAGAACCCGAAAAGGGCACCGTTCATTAAATCCTATTTAAAAATCCATTACTATCGACTATCGGCAATTTTTCGCGACATTGACTCTTGGCTCTGATGGCTGTTAAAATTAAGAGTTTTTCAATATGGAAACAATACAAAACGAACCTGACGACCCTGGCCCGGCGCTGTTGTGCACAGCGGCCTGTGAAGTGACCGGCAGACGCGCTAAAAAGATGTAGCCCGCCGGTTTGCCTCCAGTCGCTTCCGACAAGCGGCCTGAATAAATGGAGGCAAGCCATGAATAAGCCATTTAATGAAGCAAAACTTTCCGCGGATAATTCCCATTCGTCCAGGGATTCTCATGGCATGACCGGGCATGAGGGCCGGCTGCTTCACCACTGCTCTATTCCTGCGCCGGAAGCACTTGCAGCGCTTGGCACGTCTTTTCAGGGACTGACAACTGAAGATGCCAAACAGCGTCTCATCGAATATGGTCCAAATGAAATGCCGCGTGCAAAACGTCTTGGCTTCTGGGGTGACATGTTCCAGCGGTTCAGAAGCCCGCTGGTTGTCCAGCTTCTTGTAATCGCAATCATATCCGGGTTGATGGCCGATGTCATATCAGCGGTTATTGTCGGCGCGATGATTGCCCTGAGTGTCGGGCTGTCTTATGTACTGGATCGCCGGTCGAATCTCGCTGTTGAGGCCCTCGGAAAGCGTGTTCAGTCACGAACAGTTGTTTTGCGTGACGGCAAGGAAACCGAGGTCAGGATATCCAAAGTGGTTCCCGGAGATATTGTCCTCCTGTATGCCGGATCTATAATACCTGCGGATCTGCGTCTGCTCTCAGCCAAGGACTTCTACGTTGGCCAGTCAGCCCTGACAGGAGAATCCATGGCAGTTGAAAAGATGCCCGATGCTCCCCTGTCGCAGGAGTCCAGTATCATGGAACTCGCAAATGCATGTTTTTTGGGAAGCACTGTAACCAGCGGAACCGCCCGCGGCGTTGTAGTGAACACAGGTGCGAAGACTGTCTTCGGGTCTATTTCGGAGAGGCTGGCACAGCGGGCGGAAGAGACGAGCTTTGACCGCGGAATCCGGTCTTTCACGTGGTTGATGATACGGTTCATGGTGGTTATGGTCAGCATCGTATTCGTTATTGTTGGTGTGACAAAGGGAAACTGGATCGAGGCCTTTTTGTTCGGCCTGTCTGTTGCTGTCGGCCTTACACCTGAGATGCTGCCGATGATGGTTACAGTGAACCTTGCAAAAGGCGCCCTGATCATGTCCAAGAAAAAAGTTATTGTTAAACGCCTCCCATCTATACAGAACTTAGGTGCTATTGACATACTATGCACTGACAAGACGGGGACTCTTACGCAGGACAAGGTGGTGCTGAAGGAATATCTTAATATTACCGGCGAGCCCAGTGACGATGTTCTTAACTATGCGTATCTGAACAGCTACTATCAGACCGGCCTCCGCAACCTCATCGACCGTGCAGTACTGGAACATTCCGACCTGGATGTTGAGTGCAACTGCAAGCTGGTGGATGAACTGCCCTTTGATTTCCAGCGCCGCCGCATGTCTGTAGTGGTGGATTACGAAGGAGATCATGTTCTGATATGCAAGGGCGCGGTTGAGGAGATCTACGCCTGTTGCGGCTACTATCAGATGGACGAAGAGATCTATCCGCTCATCGATCTTATCCGTGAGGATCTCTTCGAAGAGGTAGACGCGCTCAATAAAGACGGGTTCCGTGTGCTTGGCATCGCCTATCGTGAGTTCCCCCGTGAGAAGACGTCATTTGCTGTTGTTGATGAAAAAGAGCTTATTCTTTTAGGCTACATTACTTTTTACGACCCTCCCAAGGATTCTGCTACCGAAGCCCTGAAGCTTCTGAAAAATGCCGGAGTCAGGGTCAAGGTACTGACCGGCGATAACGCCCTGGTCACACAGAAAGTCTGCCATGATGTAGGTTTGGAACCGGACCGAATTGTCACAGGAACAGAACTTTCGCGGTTTTCTCCCGTAGAGTTTTCCCGGGTAGTGCAGGAGTCGGATGTTTTCGTAAAGGTAACACCGGTGCAAAAGGAGCAGATTGTCAGGGACCTGAGAAAAAGCGGCCATGTAGTGGGTTTCATGGGAGACGGCATAAACGATGCAACTGCCCTGAAGGCTGCAGATGTCGGCATATCAGTGGATTCGGCTGTCGATGTTGCCAAGGAGTCTGCGGATATCGTACTTCTTGAGAAAAGCCTGCTGGTACTTGAAGAGGGGATAATTGAGGGACGCAAGGTCTTTGCCAATATTGTCAAGTATATCCGCATGGGAGCCAGTTCCAATTTTGGAAACATGTTCAGTGTGCTCGGCGCGAGCTACCTGCTGCCTTTCCTGCCCATGCGTCCGGTTCAGGTCCTGCTGAACAACCTTCTTTATGACTTTTCCCAGACAGGTATACCCACAGATAACGTTGATGAGGAGCTGATTGCGAAGCCTCTGAAATGGAATATAGACAATATAAAGCGCTTCATGGTGTTTATAGGACCGGTAAGCTCAATATTCGACTATGCTACATTTGCGGTTATGTGGTTTTTTTTCCATTGCAGTTCTTATCTCACCTTGCCCGCAGGTTCTCATCAAAAAGCCGGCTTCGAGCAGCTTTTTCAGACGGGCTGGTTTGTGGAATCGCTTTTGACACAGACATTGATTGTCCATATTATCAGGACACGCAGAATACCTTTTATCGGAAGCCGAGCATCCCTTCATATGACATTGACAACGCTCACTGTCATGGTGATCGGCGCCTGGATACCGTATTCGCCGTTCGCGGCAAAGTTGGGTATGGTTCAGTTGCCTGCTATCTACTGGGCATGGATTGCCCTGTTCCTATTGTCTTATGCCGTTCTTACGCACTTTGTGAAGACATGGTTCTTCAATCGTTTTGGAGGTGATTAATTATGGATACTTTACTGGATGCTCTTCAGGAAGGCAGATTGATCGAGCTGCCGGACAATAACAAGGAAGATGCCCTGCAGTTTCTGGCCCATATCCTGGAAGCCATACCTTCTATCCCGACCGGCACCGACGTGGTAGGACTGGCCCTTGCCAAGGAGACTTCAACCAATACTGCGCTGGGTAAAGGCTGGGCCTGCCTCCATGCGAGAGTGCTTTTCGAAGAAGACCTAATGTGCGTAGTGGGGTGGAGCCCCGCGGGCATTGATTACGGGGCCCCGGATGGAATTCCGGTGTCAATCATCGTCATGTACCTGGTGCCATCCAACCAGAGAAATCATTATCTGAGGGAGGTCTCTATCCTCGCAAAGGCTCTGATGACTTATTCGGAAACTGAAAAGTTGCGTTCCATAACGGAACTGAATGAAGTTCGCGACTACTTGTTGAATCTTATAAGTACGACTAAGGAAACTGTCGGGCCTGACACGCGGGCCAAGATGATACAGCTTCAGGCCAGGCCTAGTGTAGAAGCATTGCCTGCTCCGGATTTATCAAGTCTCATTTTGGAACCTCTGACACTTGTCGCAGGTCCCGGTATGAAGACAGTAGTGCTTGCTCAAAATGTTAACCTTGTTGACAGCCTTGACTCGGCGACCGGGCTGATTGAGGATATCTCCGCTCGCGGTGTTTACCAGAACGGAGGATGGCGGGTTGTAAAACGTGGTGTTGTCACCTATCACGGCGATCGGGTTGTCTATGATTGTCTGGCAATAAAAGCTGCCGGCGGAGTCTCAAAGTGATATAATATTCCATAAATAGCGCATAAATATGGAATACCTGGTAGACCTTTAAATGGCCACATGCACAGACTGTCTAAAATAGCTGATTATTTGACCCTTTTATCTCCCCGCATAACCCTTCTTGTGATGCTGTCAGGTTTTGCAGGATTGTGGGTTGCCTCAGGAGGAGTATTCCGGCCGGCAACATTCTTCTGGTGCCTGCTCGGCCTGGGACTGTCGTCATCAGGGGCTTCAGCATACAACAACTGGTATGACAGGAATATTGACAAGCAGATGAAAAGAACGGAAAGAAGACCGCTTCCATCCGGAAGGATAAGCGCAAACGGCGCCTTTATACTTGCTGCCTGCCTTATATCGTCAGCCTTATTGATTATGATATTTTATGTTAATGTGTTGACTGCTTTTTTAACGGCCCTGGCAGTTTTCACTTACTCATGGTTTTATACAATATTGTTGAAGAGACGGACCCCTCTGGCAACGGAAATAGGCGGAATATCCGGGGCATTACCGCCGGTTATCGGGTGGACCGCTGTGCGTGGCGAGATCGGATTCGGGGCGGTCCTTCTTTCAGCTATCCTGTTTTTCTGGCAGCCTCCTCATTTCTGGCATCTTGCAATCAGGCACAACAAGGATTACACGGTGGCAGGTATCCCGACATTGCCTTCAGTAGCCGGCAAAGATATTACCAGACTCAAGATTTTGCAGTATATCATCGCTCTTCTGACGGTCAGCATGCTGCCTTATATTACCGGCATGTTAGGTAATATATATATCGCAACGGTCTCTGTCCTCGGTCTCGTCTATTTTGTCATAGTTCTCCTGGACTTCAAATGCGAGACCATGGGGAGGGTCTTTAATTATTCGATAGTGTATATGGCTGTTCTCCTCGCAGCTATAATCATTGATGTTAAATGGCATCATTAGCCCACATAAATCAAGAATAAACCAGGACATGGTGCTGAAGCGGACTTTGACAGCCCGAGAGAAACCAGGGATGGCAGAACTGCTGGGGACGAAATTGACTGTCCGTTAAAAATGTAGCTGCGGCTACTGACATTGCCGGCATATCCAAGTAAAATAGTACTATGGAGGGCGGCATACCGGGAGAACAGATGGAAAAGAGAGGTGGTTATGGCATGCATATGTGAAGAGAAGGCAGTTAAGGGTGGTGGACTTTCGCATATTTGTATCGGGCATCACTGGGTCTTCGCAAACCTTTCACAGGAGGAAAAATCGTCGCTTGCCAGGGCGGCTCTGCGGCGTAAATTCAAAAAAGGGGAGATTATCTTCAATGAGGGGGATAATTCCAATGAGATGTTTCTTATAAAAACCGGGCGGGTCAAACTTTCCAAGTTTACTGAGGCTGGCAGCGAACTCACTCTGGATATACGTAAAGCCGGAGATTTTCTGGGCGAGAATACCCTGAATGACAGTTTCAGCTATCCTGTCACAGCCTCCTGCATGGAAGAGTCTCTTACATGCGGTTATTCAAGATCTGCTTTTGAAAAGCTGGTCATGGAAAATCCTAACATTGGGTTGCAGGTTATAAGGAATTTAAGTCAACGCATTGAATGGCTGACAGCCCGGGCAGGGACCCTGTCACTGAACAACCTCGAGGAAAGGCTTTACAAAGTTCTTATCACCATAGCACATGAACACGGTGTCAGACAGGATGATAACATTGTAATTCAATTCCCCATCACTCACGAAGAGCTCAGTTTCCTGGCAGGTGTACACAGGGTTACCATAACAAGAGCCATGAAGGCATTGAAACTGGCCGGTAAAGTCATACAGAAAGGGAAAACACTTGTTCTTTCCTCTGTCCCCGTCAATCTGCAGGAACAGACATGAGCGCCGGCAGGCTCGTGGCTGACCCGTATAAAGAAGTCTGACATTTTGCAAAATCAAAAAAGGAGAAACTATTATGATTAAGAAAAAAACAATCGGTATTTTGGCTCTCTTTGGTACTCTGATAATTCTTGCCTGGTCCCTTGCGTTCCCGTTAGCCCAGGGGCTATGCGCAGCGGAGCAGAATCCACCGGCTCAGAACAAGGGTGTCACCGTTACTTTGCTCTCTACAGTGGACTTGGCTACGGAAATCCCCGGTATGCAAGGCCGGCAGCTAAGGCTGCGCATGGTAACACTCGAGCCTGGCGGAGCCCTTGCGGTCCATGGTCACAAAGATCATCCGGGAGTGGCGTACCTGCTGAAGGGGACTGTCATAGAACATATAGGCGACGTGGCGAATGAATATAACGCGGGTGATCACTGGTCCGAGGCATACAAGATTCACTGGATTGAAAACCGAGGGAGCAGTCCGGCCGTATTCATCTGCACGGACGTTTTCAAGCAAAATTAGGGACTGACGGACGGGTGCCAGAACCTTCCTGAACTATGTACCGGCGCCGGCCGGTACAGGTTCCGGTACCACGGCCCAATTACATGGTCATTCTGGCCTGTCTGTCTTCTAAAATAGCCTCATCCCTTTGCCAGTCTTTGTCCCATCTCCAATGCTTTCTGGCAATCATGAGGAAACACTTCCTTGCGCCTCTTAGCCTTACTAACAGGGTCGAATCGAGGTGCAACATATTTGGAGTAATCCTTAAACTGGAGAGTATCGAAGCAACACAGTGACTCTGAATACCCAAATGTCCTCGTCAGGAACATAGATATCATATTCATAAACTGACTGTAGCCTAACTGATTCATGAATTCTTCAGTAACACCCATAGTATAGATGAACCCCGTTTTTATCCGCCGTTCAAAAAGCGAGTCGGGCGGGTCTGTATATGTCAGATACTGGAATACGAGCCGTTCCAAAAATGAGTGCATCTCTCCTGTTACATTTCCCAAATAAATGGGCGAGCCGAAAATGAGAGTATCAGCGCCCTCAATTTGCCTGAATATAGGAGTAAGGTCATCAGTGACGGCGCATTTCCCGTAACTCTTCCCACCCTTTGTCTTACAGGCAAAACAGCTTATACATCCTTTGTAGTTGAGGTCGTAGAGGTGAATAAGTTTTGTTCTCGCTCCCTGAGATTTTGCTCCTTCCAGAGCTTTTTCAAGCAACATTGCTGTGTTCCAGTGCTTTCGCGGACTACCGTTAAATGCAATAACTTTCACGGATAACCCTCCTTATCAAAGCATAACATAGAAACAGGCTTGCAGATAACACCCAGGAGCAGGCTGGACATGGTGCTGAAGATACAGTGTTGTGCAAAACTCAGGCTAATTTCTTTTCCGGGGCTGCTGTTCCCTTGCTTCCTGGCAGTCGTAGCATAGCGATGCAAACGGTATCACCTTCAGCCTTTCCATATTTATTTCAGCACCGCATTCATCGCAGTCACCGTACTTCCCTTCTTCGAGCTTTTTCAGAGCCTGGTCGATTTTTTTAATGCTTTCCATTTGCGTATCGAACTGCCTGCAACTCATGTGCTCGAACTGATAGAATACCGAACAGTCGCCCTGTTCCTGCCCTGCAGCAAGGGTCTTTCTGTTTTCGCCGGACATGAACTTTTTCATTCCTTCCGCGGAGCATTTGATAATTTCCTGCCTTTTCTCAAACAATATCTTTCTGAAGACCTCTCTTGACGATTGTTCCGGCATAAAAACCCCCTCTGTCCTGAAGATCATGCATACGACATTAATCTGTCTTAACTATACACCGTCATTATTAAGACAGAATTACAATTAGATTAAGAAAATGTTACAAGGGAATGTGGTCTGACTGCCCAATACCGGGAGGTTATATTTTGGGGCTGTATTGACGTTTCAGCCAGCGGCTCAGCCCGTCGAGTCCCGGGAAGAGAACCCTTTCTGTTACGTTAGCCTGATCCAACTTGTCCCGGATCTCCCATTTAAGCGCCGCGGGGATGATGATCTTACGCCATATATCAGGGCGTTTCTTTAGCCAATCGCTCAGGATGCCTGAGGGACCGGACATAACGGAGAATAGTGCAAACTGATTGACGATCCTGTAGTCGATTGACGGGGGTTCGAAAAAAACCACGAACTCCTTTCTGCAGAGTTCGGCTAACTCATAAAGCGATTTTACCGATTCGGAAAGCATTCCCACGGTGAAGACATTGGCCCCCTCAAGCTCCAGTCTTTCCCTGAGTTTTTTGGGGAGTTCCAGATGTGCTTTCACATAATTAACCGCCCAAATAACACCGTCCGTATCGAACTTTTCAATGTTGGCCGTGGCAAAATGGAGTGCAATAAACGGCGAATAGGTCCAATCAAGGAGCCTTGTAGGCAGCCCGTAGTGCTGGGCTACCGAAAGCCAGTGCCATACTGAATCGGACTCAACAACGTCGCGATGAGCGTATTTGCGGAAATTCCTGAGTAGATGTCCTTCAAGTGCGGTATAATTACCGCGCAGGCGTATCAATGTTGTCTCCAGCCCGTACAGGGAATCAGATAAACCGCGGAAGGCGTACCGGGAACGAAACCTGCCCAGTTCAGGATTCCAGGAATCTTCGAAGAGCCGCTCCTGCAGTTCATTCCAGCATCTGACTCTTATTCCGCTGACTTCTTTTAAGATACGTTTCTTATTTTTTCCCATAAAGCGGTGAAGCGGTTGATTCCGTTTTCAGCCTCTTTTAAGAAATCGATTTTGTATTTTATTTCTTCTTTAAGACCGTTGAGATCATGAATTAAGGTCTCAAAAATTTCCTTGTAAGCAGTCTGGAGGCAAAGCATTGCATCTGACATTGACTGGTCCAGCCCGGCAAGCTGAAGGGAAATATGGGATAACAATCGCTCGTGCATACTGTCAATCTGCTCATGTGTGGCATTGTCAAGCCCTTTTCTCACCAGAAAGAGCGCCTTCTTGAGTTTGATGTCGTCGAAAGTAAAATCTCCCGTCTTTATATTAATAAAACCGAAGGACAGCATCATCAGAAAATATCCCAGGATTCCTCTTTTCTTCACCAGCCGGTCTTTAATCAGAGCCTGGGAGAAAAGATCGTCAAGTTTTACTTTCACGACCGGAAAGTAAAAACTGGTAAACTCATCGGAAATCTTCGGCAGGGGAATATCGCCGTTCTTCAGACGGTAATTTTTGTCCAGGTAAGTATTGAGCATGGCAATTTTTTCATCCATTGCATGCCTGTATTCTTCAAGTACAATATTTTTTCCGGACAACTCCCGCACCAGACTCCCCTTGTACTTTCCCAGAACCGGGGCATACAATTTCTCGATCACAGTTTTGTTGACAGAGTAAGTTATCCCTTCAGTTGCAGTTAAATTTCCGGTTCGCTGGAAGGACAGCAGTTCACTTCCTTTCACTGCTTTAAAGATCCTGGACAATTGTTTCACACAATTATCCAGCTGCATGGTCAGCACTTTATAGAGGGATTTTTGAGCCAGGCTGAGATCTTTTGTGATATTTTCCAGAAGCTGCTCTCCGGCAATTCCCAGTGCTGACTCCGGCAGGGCCGTTTTAATGAAGCCGGTAATATCATCGATCATTTCTTCCAGTTTTGCATGGTGCTGCTCTAAACGTCTAAGCAAATTATCTATAAATGTGCTCTGGAAATCATGGATCTTCTTATCCACTATAGCCATTTTGTGGTTCAAGAGTTCTATCTGAGCTTTTTCCAGTGAGATATAATTTATATAGCGAATGAGCTGCTCTATCCCGCTCTTCTCCCGAAGATCAAGAAGAGTTGCATCCTCTTTGCCGTGGAACCACCGCAGGTTTCTAATCTGGTTATCAAGGAAAGAAAGCACTGTCATGTCATCCTGGCCCTGATGCATAAGCATGCACTGGTCGAGCTGCATTCTCAGGTCATTTCCGTCCGCTGTATTAAGGCCCGTGCAGCCTTCGATTTGAGGAGCTTTTAATGCATAAAGGTATTGCAGTGCGGACAGGCCGAAAATCACAATACCCTTATAGCCCAGTTTTTTGAGCTTTGTCCTCAGAAAATCAATAAATCGCAGCGCTGATTTCTTCTCTTCGCTCAAATACATGAGGTCCAGTTTGTTGACAACAACTATGAAGGAATAAAATTTCTGATGTTCTTCAAAAACCTTTTTTATATCCCTGAGAAACTCTTCCTCGCTCTCCGTGAGATATTTGGAGTAGTCAATAATAAAGAGGATGACATCGGCTTCCCCTATCCATTTATTGGCAATATCTCTGTGCCGGCTGCCGGCAAGATCGGGGCCCGGGGTATCAATGATAGTGTATGCAAAAGTATTGTTCCGCATCGGCAGATAGGTTATATTCATGTCACCATCGTAGTGATCAGTCGCAACGGCATGCATCTCCTTGAATTCTTTCAGGACGTATTGCTTTAACGATGCAGGGCTGTCAAAGGAGATAGAGTTGTTTTTATAGAAGAGAGAAATTTTGCCGTTACTGCTTTTCTTGTATATACACGTCGTGAAAGTAGGGAGTTCAATACTGGTCGGGGAGTAATAGTCTCCAAGGAGACAGTTCACTACCACACTTTTGCCGGATTTTTTCAGCGCCATAATAGCTACTTTCAGCTCATTGACCTGCATCTCCCTGAGCATACCCCCGATATCCGACAAAATATGCAGGATGGCATTTTTATGATCCTTCATTGAATCATCGACATGTGCACTGTATATTGAAGATCTGGCATCCTCAATAGAGCCTTCCAGTTCATCAAAGTCTTTTA
>Ga0074045_10005456_pt1 | contig 11105 bp, 12 predicted proteins | sample BogForMeECP23OM2_FD_94442 | JGI IMG/M metagenome (GOLD analysis project Ga0074045, IMG submission 94442) | Bog forest soil microbial communities from Calvert Island, British Columbia, Canada - Bog Forest MetaG ECP23OM2 | ecosystem: Environmental > Terrestrial > Soil > Wetlands ...
AACAGTGCTTCAAATCGGGTATGTCTGCAATGTACCCTTCGTCTTCTTCACTGTAGAATAGGTTGATATGATAGTCTCTCATTCCTCATCCTCAAGTTGGAGATTGTATCGTTCAATTATCTGCAATAGCTGCTTAACTTGGTATGGCTTGGCCTGGTTTATGGTTTATCTGGGTCTGAACAAAGTGTTCGCGAAAGTCAACAGACCAATTACCCGTTATCACAGGGATGATTAGCGACCCTGCCATGCATAGCTGAGCTGCCAATTTCACCCGTTACATTCCTCTGCTAAGCAGCAGATTCTTCCGAAGAACGCGGCTGTATAAGGACTTCAGCAGGTATGCCCAAGCCGGTGTGGAGCTTCCGGATCATGCCGAGAGTAAGTGGGCGCTTCCGGTTCAGAACCTCGGAAACGCGGGCGCGGCTTCCGATAAATGGCTCAAGGTCTCGGCGGGAGAGTCCGCGGCTTTCAATATAAAAAAGGATAGCTTCAACCGGGTCGGGAAGCGAAATGGAGTAATGTTTCTCTTCGTAAGCTTCAATAAGAGTGGTCAATACCTCTAGCCGGTCCCCTTCAGGTGAGTCGGGTACCGCATTAAAGAGGTGTTCCACCTCCTCGAGCGCTGCTTTGTAATCATTTTCGGTTTTGATAGGCCGAATATCCATATCTTCAGACTCCAGTCAGACGGTGGTCGCATCGATGTGGTCATATTCTCGATGGGTACCCACAAATCGAATATAGACAATTCTATACTCATACTGAATAGCTGTCACGAGCCGGTAAATATTTCCTTTAATATTGAAAACCACCCGATTGTTTGCCAAAAAGCTGGCGTGCCGATAATGCTTCTTAATATCTGCGGGGGACCGCCAATTAGCATGCTTCACATCGGCGTACCATGCCAACAGCGGTTGTTCTGCATCCGGGTGTGTTTCAGTAAATTCTTTTAGAACTTTTCGAGAAATTATCCGCATCTAAGCAATTTACTATGTTCCCGCCCTGGGATCAAGGTTCTTCCGTAATACCTGCAATATGTCAGCATGAGCGGCAATCTCCATTTTGAAGACGTAGAAGGCGGCATAACGCCCTCTGATCACCCTTTTTTCCTGAACAGGGCGGCTATTGCCCGGGAGCCGACATCCGGGTTCACCAGCTCAAAAGATTCGTAGCTTGGAAGGACCCGGCTGAAGCCGTAGACCATGTAAAAGGCCCCGGGGCGGCCGCGCTCGGCGATTTTTTCAGCAAAAACGTCGTGGAGCGTAATGTAGGTATAAAAAAGGTCCACGTCCCCAAAATCCACGCCGGTCCTGGACCGAATCTCATCGAAGGTTTTGTCGTCCAACGAGCTTCCGTTGAAGAGGAAAATATTTTCGGGCGGCAGGATCGAGCCTTCCTTCTTCAGAATGGAAATCAATTCGTCTTTCCCGGGACCATATTCGGAAAGAATCTCCGAGTCGATTTCTATTCCGATCGACACCCTGACGAAGTAGCTCATCAAAAGATTTACCCTGCCGTCCCCGCACCCCAGATCGGCGAATACGGTGCTCTCGGGGTTGATAATTCCTGAGGCCGCAAGGTCGTCCATACAGGCGCACAATTTGAAGAGGTCCGTGGTCTTGCGGTACCCCGTGTTGCCGAAGCAGCCGACTTTGCGGCCGTCAAAGTAGTCGGCCGTGAGCTTCATGGTTTTGTGTAATTCGAAAGATTTCATGTGCTTTTGGGGCTCGTAAGAGGGACTTGGAGCAATACATGAAGCGAACTGTTTCTATACGCAGTTACACTTCAAAAGCCTGATAAAGTTCCTTATCCTGTCGTGCAGTATAAAAAGGAGTTCCATTTCATATCCGTTCGTTTCCTGCAGCGCCAGCAGCTTTTCGGGCGGGATGGTTCTTTTCAGCCTCCCGCATAGGTAATTTACGCAAATAATGTCGCGGGCCAGGAGAAGGCAGCCGCACTCGCCCAGAAAATGGCAGCTCTTCGCCGAATGTCTCGATTCGGGCAGGCTGACTCCAAGCATAAGGTTTATCAGAAGGAGTTCCGGGGTGTAGCGGTCCTCGATGCCGGCCCCGCAGCAGCTTCCACCCTCCTCCCGTTCACACAGCCCACATGTCCCGGCAACCCCCGACCGAATGCAGGAGGCGCCCGAAGCTTCCACTCTTGCCGAAAGCTCCCGAAGTTGGGCAGCTATGCCTGAATCGGTGCTGAGAGCATCGCACCACCGGCCATACAGGTCTTTGGCGATAGCGATCTTTTCGCTTATTTGGAGCATTGAAGAGTTCTTAGTTTCCAGTTTTGGGTTTTTAGTTATCAGTTATTATTTCCGGATGTTTAGTTTCTTCATCCTGGAATCGAAAGTTGAACGATTCAGGCCCGCTTCTTTTGCGGCGCGGGTTATGTGCCATTTGTTCTTTTCGAGAAGATAGAGAACATACTCGCGCTCCAACTCCTCCCAGGAGTACCCGTCAAAAAAACTGCCCGGCGCGGCTTTGGTTTCCTCACCGGCCCCTTTGCTTTGGGCCGGTTCCTGGTCCACCCTCGGTGTCCCCTCATACGCCGGCGGCCTGTGGGCATCCGGGGGTGCGGAGATGAAATGATTGGAGAGGTCTTTGCGCGTTATCAGGTCTCCAGGGGTGATTACGATGATGTGCCGGACAAAGTTCTCAAGCTCGCGAATGTTTCCAGGCCATTCGTATGCAAGAAGATAATCGAGCGCATCTTTGGAAAAGGTCTTGCGGGTGGTCCCAAGCCTGAGCGCCTCCCTGATAAGAAAATGATCAAGGAGCAGCGGTATGTCCTCCAGCCTTTCGTGCAGAGCGGGAACACGCAGGGGCAAAACGTTCAACCGGTAGAAAAGGTCCTCGCGGAAGTTTTCCCTGGCGATTTCACTTTGCAGGTCCCGGTTGGTCGCCGATATGATCCTCACGTTCACTTTTTTGGGTCGAACATTTCCAACGGGCTTTATTTCGCCGTCCTGGATCACTCGCAAAATCCTGGCCTGGAGCTGAAGGGGCATATCGCCGATCTCATCGAGGAAAACGGTCCCGTCGTTTGCGGCTTCAAAAAGCCCCAATTTAGTTTTGGAGGCCCCGGTGAAGGCCCCTTTTTCATGGCCGAAAAGCTCGCTTTCAAGCAAAGTGTCCGGAATACAACTGCAATTCTGAGCCAGAAAAGGACCTCCACTCCTGCCGCTCAGCCAGTGAATTTCTCTGGCCAGAAGTTCCTTGCCTGAGCCGCTTTCGCCCGTAATCAGCACGGGAAAATCTGTCCTTGCATACTCGGCGGCCCTTTTCCTCGCCCCCAGCAAAGCGGCGCTCTTCCCGATAATGATATCCTGGCCGCGGATCGCTTTCAGGGTCTGCTTCAGCTTCAGGTTTTCTTTGACCTGCTCGCAGAAAACCAGCGAATTGCTCAGGGCAATCGATCCGATGTCTATCAGTTGCTGGAGCAGTTCGAGATAGTTTTTTTGCAGATTGAGGCGGTCTCCGCCGGCACTTGTGTCGATAATCTGGACTGCCCCATAGACTTCACCGGTTCTGAGAAAAAGTGGGAAACAGAGGATCAGCCTGCTTTTGATGTCGATTCTTTCCTCCGCCCGCCCGTAGTGACGCTCGTCTTTGCCAGGCTCGGCAACCGTCATTTTGCCGTTTTCTATAACCCAGCCGACAATGCTGGGCTGGCTGGAGTTGATGCTCATGCCCCTGATGAACTCGCTCTGTGCTCCGGCAGCTTCGATACATGTATAGCCTTTGTCGCTCCTGACCCATATTGAGCCGCGCTCGACGTTTTGCAAATCCAGAAGCGCCGTCAGGAATTTTCGCTGGAGCCTTTCGGGATCGAGTTCCTCGGATACGGCCCGGTAGAAATCAAAAGACTTATCGCCCATAAACTCTCCGGAAAGTCAATTGAACCTGTGGCGGTTTTTGCTCATTCAAGTAACTCAACATAATTTCCGAACTATATATCCACGACAAACACAAAAGAGAATGGTTTAATCCCTTGGGTGTATAATAAAAGAGGTCAAGGCGGAAAAGATTGGTTTGGGCTCACCAGGGTCTCGATAAAAAGAGGGTCGGTTTTGGGCCGTTGCTGAACGCCGTGGAATCATCGACGCAGATCCTCTAAGAGCAACTGCTTTCGGAAGGGTGAAATCCATGAGAGAAATGAACGCCCAGCGGGTAACCATTATGATGAGAGACGGAAGCGCTTTCCGGGGCTTCATCAACATCGGCTCGTGCAGGCGCCTTTCCGACTTTTTCAGAAAATCCGAAAGCCAATTCTTAGTAATGTTCGAGGCCACTATCGGTGAAGGCAAGGAGAAAGGGGTCTATTTTCTCAACTGGAACCACGTCCTCTGGGTAGAACCAAGTGAGACCGAGGGGACGCTTCACCTGCAGCCTTAACCAGGAAAGCGAGCCGAAATAGAATTTTCATATTTCGCACAGGCAGAATAGGTGTACAGCCTTCATCCGGAGTGTACTTCCTCCAATTTTCTCACATTTTGCGCGTACTTCTGATAAATTATCCTTTCCTCATGACTAAACCGGAAATATGGTCAACCGGGCACTTTTTCTGCGAGCGGAGGGTCTGACTATGAAAGTATTCACCCACGATGATTTTCTGAGTGTCTATGTGCTCGATCCTGCGGCGTCTCCGGGAAGGATCGAAGCAATCCTTCAGGCCATTCGTGGCGAGGTCGAGCTGGAGCAAGCCTTCCCGGCCGGCCAGGACGACATTATGGCGGTCCACACCAAATCACACGTGCAGAGCGTGGAAAGGGAAGGACTCTACAATATCGCCGCGCTCGCCGCTGGAGCGGCCATTCAGAGCGCTGTCGCCGGCCTCGACGAGCCCGCTTTCGGGCTCGTTCGTCCACCGGGGCACCATGCTTCAGCAGATTATCACTGGGGGTTTTGCTATTTCAACAACATGGCCATAGCGCTGGAACACCTCCGGCTAAATGGACATATCAAAGCGGCGCACGTCCTGGACTTCGACCTGCACTATGGAGACGGCACCGTGAACATTCTGGGCGGAAAAGGTTATGTTTCCATTCACAATCCGGATGAGAGCGACCGCAAACTTTACCTGACGGAAGTGGCGGCCCGGCTCGACTCGCTGAAAAATGTGGACGTGATCGGTGTGTCCGCCGGGTTTGACAATCATATCGAGGATTGGGGCCACGTGCTCCATACTGAAGACTACCGGGAAATGGGCCGGATGGTTCACGATACGTGCAAGAGACTCGGGAGCGGCTGTTTCGGCCTGCTGGAAGGCGGCTATAATCACAGTGTGCTGGGACGAAACGTGCTCGCATTGCTGAGAGGCCTTCAGGGGCTTTGATTTTTCCTTCAGTCCGGCTTCAAGGAGGCGGTCATATGGCGAACGATAAACGCCCACGGGGGTTCACTGTAATGTTTCCGGACGATCTTGAGGAATATATCGCCGAACACAGGGAAGGCACTTACCAACTCATCGACGTTCGCCAGCCTGAAGAGCACGAGGAATTTCATCTGCCGGGCTCCAGGCTCATCCCTCTGCCTCTGCTCGTAGAGTCGATGAAAGAGCTTGACCGCACAAGCGATACAATCCTTTACTGTTCAGTTGGCGGAAGGAGCCTGATGGCTGCCCAGTTTCTGGCAGTGCGCGGGTTTCAACGCGTCTTCCAGCTCCAGGGCGGAATCGAAGCCTGGGAAAACAGGACCGCGACAGGTTCCCCCGAACTGCACCTCGAATTCCTACGGGGGGATGAATCCGCAAAGGAGGCCGCTGAGATCGCCTACAGGTTCGAAGCGGGCCTTGAGCAGTTTCACAGGGCCGCGAGTGCCAGGAGCCAGGTCCCTGAGGTACGCGACCTCCTGGAAAAACTGATAGGGGCAGAGGAAAGCCACAGGCTGAAACTTCTGCGGCTGCTCGAATCGCTTGGCGGAGGGCCGGGGGCTGCCGGCGCATCCGAGGGCCGGATGGAAGGAGGATTTAAAATCGACGACTTTCTTGCCCGCAACGGCGATTACCTGAAGTCGGCCAAAGGATCTCTGGAACTGGCCATGATGATCGAAGTCCAAGCCCTGGACCTGTATCTGCGCATGGCTCAAACCTGTTCGGATGCGGCCGCAAAGGAGATTTTCTACGGGTTGGGTGATGAGGAGAAGGTTCATCTGGGTTTGCTTGCAGAGCTGGGCGCCAGGGTCGGGCAAGGTTAGCACGTCCCGTGATTGACTCGAGTATTACCAGGGGGTTACTTATGGGCAAGGTGCTCATCATTGGCGCAGGCGGGGTTGGAAGCGTCGTTACTCAAAAATGCGCTCAGGTACCTGAGGTTTTCTCAGAGATAACGCTTGCCAGCCGGACGCTCGAAAAATGTAAAAAAGTCGCAGGCCTGCTTCCGCGCGCCATCAGGACTTCAATAGTGGATGCGGACAATACGGAGCAAACAGCCGCTCTCATCCGCGAGGTTTCGCCCGATCTTGTCATCAACGTGGCTCTTCCATATCAAGATCTCTCGATTATGGACGCCTGCCTGGAGACGGGTGTGAACTACCTGGACACGGCCAACTACGAACCTCCCGAGCAGGCCGCTTTCTCGTACAAGTGGCAGTGGGCCTATGATGAAAAATTCCGCCGGGCCGGTCTCATGGCGCTTCTTGGCTCGGGTTTCGACCCCGGTGTTACCAACGTGTTTTGCGCTCACGCGCTCAAGCATTATTTCGACCAGATAAATTATATCGACATAATGGACTGCAACGCCGGGGAGCACGGCCATGCTTTCGCGACCAATTTCAATCCGGAGATAAATATCCGTGAGGTCACGGCTAGGGGCAAGTTCTGGGAGGAAGGCGTATGGAAAGAGACTGAGCCTCTCTACATACACCAATCGTTCAATTTTCCCGAGATCGGCGTTCGGCAGATGTACCTGATGTATCACGAGGAACTGGAATCGCTGGTCGAACACATCCCTGGGCTTAAGCGAATTCGATTCTGGATGACATTCTCACAGGAATATCTGACCCACTTAAGGGTCCTTCAGAATGTCGGTATGACCCGGATCGATCCAGTAGATTTCCACGGGTGCAAAGTGGTTCCGCTGCAGTTCCTGAAGGAGCTTCTGCCTGATCCCGCATCACTTGCGGCAGGCTATACCGGAAAGACGAACATCGGGTGCATGATCGAGGGCCTGAAAGATGGAAAGCGCCGCAAATACTACGTCTATAATGCGTGCGATCATCAGAGGGCTTTCCGGGAAGTCGGCGCCCAGGCGATTTCCTATACGACCGGAGTCCCCGCAATGGTAGGAGCTAAAATGATGCTGACCGGCAAGTGGGCGGGAAAGGGCGTTTTCAACCTGGAACAATTCGATCCCGATCCATTCATGGAAGATCTCACCAGGTACGGCCTCCAGTGGACCGAAGTTTTCCCGGAGTAGAGGGTGCAAAACGAAATGAAACCAAGCCCTCGGTTGATGAGGGACCTGCAGGAGGTCAAGACCCCCTGTTATGTCGTTGACGAGGAACTCCTGGAAAAAAACCTGCTGATCCTGGATTCCGTGCAGGCACGGACAGGCTGCAAGATTTTGCTGGCGCTCAAAGGCTTCGCCATGTTCAGCCTCTTTCCGCTGATCGGGCGCTATCTTCACGGAATCGCGGCAAGCTCGCTTCATGAGGCGCGGCTGGGGTTTGAGGAATTCGGAAAAGAGGTCCACATTTTCTCTCCCGCGTACAATGAAGGCGAATTCGGACAAATTCTCTCCCTGGCCGGCCATGTCATCTTTAATTCCTTTTCCCAGTGGATCTCTTTGAGGCCAATGATCCAGGCGGAGGCCAGGCAGACGAAATTCGCAATCAGGGTAAATCCGGAGCACTCTGAGGTTTTAACCGCCCTCTACGACCCGTGTGCCCCTTTTTCTCGCCTGGGAGTTACCCGGGCAAATTTCCAGCCGGAGGCACTCGACGGGATTTCAGGCCTCCATTTCCATACCCTTTGCGAGCTGAACTCAGACTCGCTTGCGCGGACTCTTGAGGTTTTCGAATCTAAATTTGGCGAATTCATCTACCGAATGGACTGGGTAAACTTCGGCGGCGGCCATCACATTACGAGGCCCGGCTACGACGTTGACCTGCTTTGTTCGTTGATCAGCCAATTCAGCGCAAAGTATGGCGTGCAGGTATATCTCGAACCCGGCGAGGCCGTCGTCCTCCACGCCGGATTTCTGGTAGCCTCGGTCCTGGATCTAATCGACAATGGCATGAACATAGCCATTCTGGACACGTCGGCAACCGCCCACATGCCGGACCTGCTGGAGATGCCCTACAGACCGGAAGTGGCAGGGTCTGGCCAACCAGGCGTCTATCGGCACACGTACAGGCTTGGCGGTCTGACCTGCCTGGCCGGGGACGTGATTGGCGATTACTCTTTCCCCGAACCACTTGAAATCGGTTCCAAGCTTGTCTTTTTGGACATGGCCCACTACACGATGGTGAAGAATAATACGTTCAATGGAGTAATGCTCCCTTCCATAGCGATACGGGAGCGTGGAGGGGGCGTGCGAATGGTGCGTGAATTCGACTACGAAGAATACCGCAGGCGGCTTTCATGAGAAGCTGATTTTGGAATAAACCGGAGTCTGATTCGCTTTAACGATGTTGAATGTACCAGCGGCAAAGGACCCGGGCAGGTCCCAAGAACCAGCTATCCGGAATTAAATTGAATACGCTCTGGGTTGTTCGAACCAGGCGTAGCGGCCCATCTTGCTGATGGCATCGATCGAATCCGGGCCATCGTTGTTATACTCCGCTATGATCCTGTAGACACTTGATTCGGAGAGGCCCGTATGCCTGGCGATTTCCGCGAGCGGCCTTGGGTCAACCAGCAAATTATAGATCACCATCCATTTTTGAAATTTGAGGAAGCCGGTGGACATCCGCATTTTCATCCTGATCTCGTCGGCTGACAAATGATCTGCTATATCTGCTCCCTTCATTTTCATCTTCCCCTCCCAGTGCTTCAGATATTCATCGCAATAGATTTAAGATGGTATTGAGCCCATCTATATAGGGAAATCAATGAAACCTAAATAAAGTGATTCACTTAATGATAGTATATCAGCCTTGTATTTTTGAGCGCTGATAGTAGAGAGAACGTATCGAAGAATGTAGAAGCAGCTACATGATTTGAGGATCACTGCAATCAGGGTCCGGGCCCGGGTCCTTACCCTTCTGCTGGAACGAGGATCTAACGATATCAGCTATTTCTTCGCTCCCAGCATTTCCTTTCGTGAAAAAATAGCTCGCGCCGCTGTCGAAAGCGGCCTCCCGGTATTCGGGAATGTCATAGCTGGTGAAAATGATGACTTCCACCTCGGAACGAGCCTTTTTTATTATCCTGGTAACTTCCAGACCGTTTTTGCCTGGCAGCTTGATGTCCATGAAGATAATGTCAGGATTGATGTTCCCCAATTCCTGAAGCGCTTCCTCACCATCGGATGCCTCTCCGATCTCGAGTCTCGGAAAGCGAAGCGCCAGCATTTCTTTCAGCGATTTTCGGAAGGTAGCATTATCTTCAACCAGTAGAACGGAACACATTTTTTTATCTCCGGGCCATTTCTTTCTATTGAAAATCTGAATAGATTCAGCCATTATTTCCCTCAATGTACATTGTCGGACAGTACTCCGGAGAGGTAAATACACAGTTCACGGTAATCGAGGTAGGGGGACACTGTATTTCACCCTACAGAGTCCGGCCCTGCATCGGCTGGAAAAGAATATCAAATACTGAAGACATATTAGCGCAGGTGTAATATAATCAAATGCTGTACGTCAAATACGTCAAGACTGCCGTTCTTATTTTCCTGCGGAGAGCGGCGTATGCCCGAATTTGCGAAAAAGGCAGGTTTTCCGGAGGGATAAAAATCCTGGAAGACCGGATTGGGATGGGCTCTTTCCAGGGTTGTTCCGAGCCACTGTGTGTAAATGCCGTAACATAATGGAAGGTTATCCTATGGGAGAGAGAAAGAAAATCGTAATTGCCGAAGACCACACGATCCTCAGGGAAGGATTGAGAATGCTTCTATCCTCCAACCCTGACTTCGAGGTGGTTGGCGAGGCACAGGACGGCTTGGAGGCAATCCGCTCGGTCGAAGCATACAAGCCGGACCTCGTCCTGATGGACCTCTCGATGCCTAGGATGAATGGAGTTGGGGCTATTCAGGAAATAAAGAAACAGAGCCCCTCCACGAAAATCCTCGTGCTTACCGTTCACAAGACAGAGGAGTACATTCTGACCACCTTGAAGGCGGGAGCGGATGGCTACGTTCTCAAGGATGCCACTCACAGCGAACTGATGCTCGCAATTGAAAATGTTTTTTCGGGCAGAAGTTACCTGAGCCCCGGTATTTCGGAGAAGGTGATCGAGGGATATCTTGAGGGAAGAAAGACCGTAAAGTCGTCTACCTCGTGGGACACCCTTACCCTGCGCGAGCGTGAGATACTCAAGATGATCGCCGAGGGCTACAAGAACAAGGACATTGCCGATTATCTTTGCATCAGCGCCAAGACAGTTGAAAAACACCGCGCAAACCTGATGAAAAAACTCGATTTGCACAGCGCTTCGTCACTCACGGCATTTGCCATGGATAAAGGGCTGATCACAAAATAGCGTCCTTCCCATGGCCCGGCTTCAGCCCCCCCGCGCGCGCGAGGAAACAGTGATGTTTGCACCTGTTCCTACGTACGCTTCCGTTCTTCAGTCCGTCAATTATAACTTGTCAAATGGGTGCAAAACAAATTCTCGAGTTCGTCGCGCAAAGAACCGGGTTTAAATCCGAGAATGGTGGCCCTTGTGATTTCAAGCGAAACATCCGGTGGGCGGGGAGCGGGCATTTTGACGCTTTTTTGCGCACATGGAGAAAGCCGGGCATTGTGTATCCCGAGCACATCCCGCAGCAGTTTTCCGAACTCAAAGCGGGAGATGCGCTCTAAACCGCTTACGTGCAGAATGCCTTTCGTTTTGGAAAGCCCGAGCAAAATCCCCTGTGCGGCATCCGCCGCGCTCACGGGCGTTCTGTGTTCGTCCGTAAAGAGATCGATATCCCGGCCATTCTTCATGTCCTCTAT
>Ga0074045_10005457_pt1 | contig 11103 bp, 6 predicted proteins | sample BogForMeECP23OM2_FD_94442 | JGI IMG/M metagenome (GOLD analysis project Ga0074045, IMG submission 94442) | Bog forest soil microbial communities from Calvert Island, British Columbia, Canada - Bog Forest MetaG ECP23OM2 | ecosystem: Environmental > Terrestrial > Soil > Wetlands ...
CTCTTCAGACGTTCAAGCTATTCAAGAAACTGCTCCGCCGCAACGCTGAGCAGTCTAGCAGATTCAGCGCCCGGTGAAAACCCGGTTCATCTCGCCCGGCCAGCCTCGCTCTCATTCATTGCGCACCGCTGCTCGCCGCGCCGTGAACTCTCGTTCGCGCCGTCTGCTCCCGGTCCCTCGGGGCGCTTCAATGAATCTCCCCGTGCGCCCTCGCAGGCTCAACTGCCTCGAGCCCGCTCCTAAGTACCGGAGGAATCAACACTTGCCCCATCCATGTGCAAGCGCCCTACCAAACTCGGAGCTTTCACCATCCAACCCTGTCGGAATCCTAGGGATTCGTCTGCAACGCGCTGTGACAAAACGAATTACAGATTCTTAATTCCTTAATATGGTAAGCCGCCTGGCCCTCTCCGGCACCCGCTCCGACCGATGGAATGCCTGCCCGCTGCCCACAATGTGGCGAATCGTATCCCACGCCCTGGACAGTCCCTCGCCCATCCCCTGCGCTCGTTGGTTCGGCTTCCCTAGGAAACAAAAAAACCGGGGCGCTGCGCTACCGCACAGCCGCCCCGGCGCCAATTCCGTGGCTCCGGCTTCGGCTCATTCCAGGTCCATCGCCGGTCCCGCGAATATGAAAGGAAACACGAAAGAAGCGGACTACCTGCCCGCACCCGCGCCCGAGGATGAGAAACCTATCGTGTAATAATTGCCTTCTCCCGCTCGCTCAGCCGTCTGCTCCCCCGTCAATCCGCCCTCGGGCTTCATCACGGGATGTCGATGGTTGCCCATTCCGTGTTTCTCTCCTCTTGTCATCAACTTCTGCGGTTGCGCTCGATCCTTGACACGGGGAGAACGGCTTAGCAGGGGTCAGGCGGTTCGAAGTGACCGCCCGATACGTCATCCGATTGCTCTTCCGTGAGTTCGTCCGCTGGCTTGACGCCGGGATCCTGGTGGTTGCTCATCTTTGGTTCTCCTTCCTCTCACCTCGCCACACTTGGAGGCGCCACGCTCCGGCGACATTCCACCGCCCGCTATGCACGCCCCGGCTGCGCTTGGCTCGCAGCGGGGAAATGAACTCGGCCCGGCCGGGGAAGCGGGAGGTCGACCGCTCACCCGGCCGGCCGCGTCCAACGCTCCCGCCGCACACTCCTCCTCGAATAGTTCACGGGGCCATTCCCGCCGGGGTCCGTCTCCTCGCAACCCCGGCGGTCCATTCATTGGTTGAGGGAAAGCAGATTACGGGTTCGGAGGCGGAGGAACCTGGTGGTTGCCGCCCGTCACAGCGCCCGCCTGCTCGTCGCTCAGCTCGTCCGTGGGCTTGGTCTCGGGATCATCAGCTGAATGGCTCGTCTTTTCTTCCTTGTTCTGTAAACACAGCGCGCTCGGCCGGTCGGCCGGTCAGCCGGATCCGGTCGAGCGCGTGTCCTTGGGATTACAGTTGGCCCGATTACGGAGTGTTCGGGGGCGGCGGCGGGGTGTGCTGATTTCCGCCCGACACGGTGCTGGCCTGCTCGTCCGTGAGTTCGTCCTCATGCTTGATCTCGGGATCGTAGTTGCTCATTTGCGGTTTTCCTTTCTTTGGTCGCGCCATGCCTGGCGGTTGCACGCAATTTCAGGGTTTCGCTGCCCGTTGATCACGGGACAACGGAATCTCTCCACACTGGAGGAAGTCGATTGGCCAAGCCAGCGCGCGAGGGTACCCCATCGCTCACCCGTCACCGGCGGGCCGGCTCAAAAAAACCTATTGGAACAGAACCCCGCCTGCAATCTCATCGGCCTCGTCGTCGCTCAGTTCGCCGTCAGCATTGCTTTTGGGGCTATTCTTCACTACCCAGTTCATCAAGTCGTTCATCGCGATCTCCTTGTGCGGACTTAGACTGACTTGCAATCCCCCTCGAACGCTCCAGCCTGAGGCTGGAGCCACCGCCGCGCCCTGCTCTTCCAGGATTCGATTCAGAGGGGGTCAAGGAAGAATCATCAAACTCGACCCGCTCACCCAGATCCAGGAAGAACCTGCTATCGCTGCCTTAGTATGCAAGCACTATGCCAATCGCCCCTCGACGTCTCGCAGGCCTCTCGATGCGCGCCGTGGTTCATCGCAATGTAAACCAGTCAAAGGAGTTACTGCGTTCAAGCCCGTTTCCTCCGCCCCTGTTGCCCACTTGCCAGTCCCTTACTGAATGTGGATATCTTCCTGGAAATGTCCACATTGTTGTAAACAGATTACCACTTCGTTGACAATTCCAGGCAAGAATCCTCTGAAGATCAGCGGCAGCAGCAGCTTGGCACGCGGTCTAAGCTCAGGGTGAGAGCTATGACCTCGCAGCCTGGAGTGTCCGCTCTTCAGAATCGAAGATTTAGCGAATAAAAATCGAAAGATAGGCATTGTAAACCATTCATTCTAAAACGATAAAGTCGAAAATTGGCTTTGTTCCTCACTTTTTGTTTTGCGCTCCCCGGCCCTTCGACACCCCTGCCGGGAACTTCTGTAGCGAGTGCGGGAGAGTGGCGCCCCGCCACGCGCCGCGCCGGGCGCCACAATAGCATGTAAAGTATTGTTAATAAATGACTTATTGACGATCAAGCCTAGCCCGGATGTTTCACTTGCGATCGCAGCGAGGCGCGATGAGAGGGCCCCAACATCAAGCAATGCCACAAGGCGCGCTCGCGGGAGCCGCCCGCAGGCGTACTGGACTGCTACGTCGAGGACGGGGGGCGCCCCCTGGGCCCAGCGCAACGAAGTGGATGCGGCCCTATCGCGCGCCGCAGCCGATGGCTGGTGAAATATCCGGGCTACGCGCTTTGCCGCTGTACCAGACGGGCGAACAGACCCTCCTGCGTCACCAGTTCGTCGTAGCTGCCCTGTTGCACCACGCGTCCCGCCTCGATGACGTAGATCTGGTCGGCCTGCCGGATCGTGCTCAGCCGGTGCGCCACCAGGATCCGGGTCACTTTGAGGCGGTTCAGACTGGCCGTCACGATGGCCTGCGTGCGGTTGTCCAGTGCGCTGGTGGCTTCGTCGAACACCACGATGCTCGGGTTGCGCACCAGGGCGCGGGCGATCAGCAACCGTTGCCGCTGCCCGCCGGAGATGTTGCCCCCGCCTTCGGAGATCACCGTGTGCATGCCCATCGGCATGTTCTCGATATCCTCAGCCAGGCCTGCCGCCCGGGCGGCGTCCCAGGCCTGCTCCATGGTGCAAAAGCCGCCGCTGGCGATGTTCTCGAAGATCGAGCCCGACATGATTTTGCCATCCTGCGTGACCACGCCGATCTGCCGCCGCACGGCCGTGATGTCCAGACTCGACAGCTCGTGGCCGTCGAGGTAGATCGCCCCCGACATCGGCGTCTCGAAGTGCAGCAGCAGGTTGAGGATGGTCGATTTGCCGCTGCCCGAGGGTCCTGTCAGTGCAATGCACTGGCCCGGCGTGGCGTGGATTGTCACGTCCTCCAGCGTCATCGGCCCGTCCTGGCGGTAGCGGAAGGTGGCGTGCTCGATATCGATCCGGCCCTGCAGCCGGCCGACGCTCGACTTCGAGGTATCCACCTCGGGAGTCTCCTCGAGGATTCCGCGCATTCGGTTCCACAGGTTGTACGCCACAACCATGCCTGCGAACACGTCGGAGGCCTGGGTCAGGCTCGTTAGGAAGAGGGTCTGCGCGGCGATGAAAGCCAGGAACGTGCCCAGCGGCAGCGCCGCCCCGTCGGTGCCCCGCGCCGTCGGCACGCCGGGCCCCAGCATATACAGGAACGAGAAGGCCAGCGCCAGCACCGGCACGGTCAGGTTGACCAGCCGGATCTCGTCCTTCAACTCCTGCACCCGCAAGCTCAGCGCCTGCTTCCGGCTGTACTCCCGGGTCCAATGCGCGAACGCGCGTCGCTCGGCGCCCGCAACACGCAGCTTCGATACCGCGTTGATGAGCTGCAGCACCATCCCCGACAGGATCCCGTCCACCTCCTGCACCCGCGCCTGCAGCCGCGACAGCCGGCCCACCCGGATCGCCAGCCAGCCGATCACTACCAGGCCGCTGGCCAGCGCGATGCAGCCCAGCCTCAAGTCGTAATAGAACATCAGCGCCAGGGTCACGAAGGAGGTCGCGCCGGCGAACAGGGTGCGCAGCGCCTCAGTGGACAGAATCTGCTCCATGCGCGTCAGCGCGTAGGCCCGCGCGCTCAGATTCCCGGCCGTGTGGCGCCGGAAAAACGCCGGGCGCAGCTTGAGCAGGTAATCCCACACCCCCGACTGCAACTCGGTGTAGAGCGCGCTCTGCACCCGCAGCGTCGCCAGCGACTGCGTCAGCAGGAACAGCATCGCCCCGACGGCCGAGGCGAGCATCGCCAGCGCCAGTTGCCACACCATGTTGCGGTCGGCGTCCGGGATCGCCTGATCGATCAGCACCGACGTGGCCTGGGGAGCCACCAGGCCGAGCACCATGGCGAAGATGCCCGCCAGAACGATGAATCGCAGATCGCGCCGGTTGTTCTCCAGCGCGAAGCGGATCAGCGCCATCGCGCGCCGGTCCCGCGGGAACGACCGGTACAGCACATAGCCTCGCGGCTCGAGCGAGAAGGCGGTCTCCGCATCCACGCGCCGGCGGCTCCCGTCGGCCGGGTCGAACAGCTCATAGCGCGGCTCGCCAAACACGCCCGCTTGCGCCGGAAGCAGCGCTACGGGCTGGTTCCCCTCCTTGAGAAACCCCAGCAGTGGACCGTTCTCGTGTTCCCACCACGGGCCGCTGAGAACCACCATTCGGGTGCGGAATCCGGAGCGCTGCGCGATCGCCGATAAGTAGGAATGCCGGCTTCCATCGTCCACGGCCGGTCGGATGGTGATGCCCTGGACGCGTCCAATCGCCCGCAGAGCCACCAGCAGGCGCGAGCCCTCGAGTGCGATGTGTTCCCGTGCCCCGCTGGCCGTGGCATCGGCCAGATGCTCCAAGGCGCGCGTGGCTAGCGCCTCGTCCACCCTCTGGCGTTCCTCGAACCGGCGCCGGTCTGCTTCCTCCTGGTGCACCGCCTTCTCGGACCACGCCTCATAGAAGGCCGGCGTCAGCCGGTCCAGCGCCTGGAGGGAGTTCTCTGCCGGCCACGGTTGGAAATCCGGGCCCCCGGCGGGCTGTTCGGTCCCGGCCGCGCGGCCGAGATGCTCCAGCCAATGGGCAATCGCCAGCTCCAATTTCAAATCCGGCGTTCGCGGCGGATAGGGCAGCGGCCGGATGCGGCTCTCTTCGAGCGATAGCGCCATGAGTTGCCAGGCGCCGGCGGGGGCGGGCATGGGTGGTATGATCTCGCCCGGCGCTACGCTGAACAGGAAGTGCCGCGCGCCTGTGACCCGCCTGTCGTCGCGCTCCCCGCCCGGCTCGCGGGGCGCCGTGCGCGTGACGTCTCCGCGCGCGGCCGCGCCCCGCGTCGCCGCAAAGATGCCCAACACACCCGATTCCACCTTCCAGGCCGTGCCCGCATCGTCCAGCCACACTGGCTGGTTGTCCCACAGCGCGATGCCCTCCGACGGGCCCTTCACCGGTATGCCGCTCACGCTGCGCTCTCCTCGCCCGCGGAGCCCGGATCGTCGGCCAGCAGGCGCAGATAGTGGCCTCCCTCGCGGACCATCGCGGCGTGTGTGCCGCGCTGCACCACTTTGCCCTGTTCGAGGACGATGATTTCGTCACAGTCGCGGATCGTGCTCAACCGGTGCGCCACGATCACGCAGCTACAGCCCCGCCGGCGGATGTTGCGGTCGATCAGCCGCTCGGTTTCGGCGTCCAGCGCGCTGGTGGCTTCGTCCATGATCAGCAGCGACGGGTTGCAGGCCAGCGCGCGCGCGATCTCCAGCCGCTGCCGCTGGCCGCCGCTCAGGTTGACCGCGCCCTCGAGCAGCGAACTCCGGTAGCCGTCGGGCAAGGCGCGAATCACGTCGTCGACCAGCGCGTCCTCACAGGCCTGCACGACGCTCTCTTCCGGCGTGGAAGCGTCCCACAGCGTCAGGTTGTCGCGCACCGACCCTCCGAACACCAGAATGTCCTGCTCCACCATCGCCAGCGAATGCGCCATCACCTCGCGCGGGATCTGGCCGGCCGGCACGCCGTCGAACAGGATCTCGCCGCCGTTGGGCGGGTACAGGCCCGCCACAAGTTTAGCGATGGTCGACTTGCCCGACCCGCTGCCGCCCACCAGCGCGATGCGCTGGCCCGGCTCCACAGTGAGCGACAGCCCTTCGATGAGCGGCGGCACCACCGGGCTGTAGCCGAACGAGACGTCGCGAAACTCGAGCCGCCCTTGCAGCCGCACCGCCCCCCGGGTCGCGTGCTCATTCCACTCCGGCTCCTGCGCCACGGGGTTGCTGAGCACGTCGTCCAGACGGTTGAGATCGCCTTCCAGCACCTGCAGCGTCTCGCCCAGGCTCACCAGGCTGATCACCGGCAGCAGGAAGCTCGTCGTCAGGCTTTGGAATGCCACCAGCTGGCCGATGCTCAGCTTCCCGCTCATCACCTCGAATCCGCCGAACACCAGGATGCACGCCGTCATCAGGCTCGTCAGGAACGCGGGCACCACGCCCAGCACGTTGTTGGTCTGGCCCAGCTCCGTCTGCGAAATGCCGAGGTTGGCGAAGTAGCCGGCCCAGCGCGCGAAGAAATCGGACTCCAACCCCGACGCCTTGAGCGTGCGGATGCTCTGCAGCCCCGCGATGCCGAAGCCCACCGTCTTGCCCATGTTCGCGGCCAGCCGGTAGTTGCCCTCCACGCGCCGGCGTTCAATCCAGCGCAGCGTGGCGAAGTTCAGCCCCGCGAACGCCGCCGCCACCAGCGACAGCCGCACGTCGAACTGCAGCATCACCGCCAGGTAGAAGATCATCATCAGGAGGTCGATTCCCGTCGTTGCCAGGCGTCCCGAGAGCACCGCGGCCACGTTGTCGTTCAACGCGATGCGGCTGCTGATCTCGCCCGCGTAGCGCTGGGCGTAAAAAGCCGCCGGCAGATGGAGTAGCTGCCACACGAAGCGCCCCGCCATCGAGACCGCCAGCTTGATCTGCATGAAGCGCAGCACTCTCAGTTCGATGCTGGTCAGAAACGCCTTCAGCAGCGCCGCCATGATCAGTCCCAGCACCAGCGGTCGCCCCCAGTCGCGGAAGCCCTGCACCAGCACCTTGTCCACGAAGGTCTGGGTCAGGGCCGGCGTCGCCAGGCCCGGCAGCACCAGCAGCAGCGCCGTGAATCCCGCGAACAGCAGCGGGCGCAGCGAGCCTTTCAAGCGCTCGCGAATGCTCGCCACCATACTCTTCTTGCGGCCGCCGGACCGGAACCCGGGCCCCGGCTCCATCACCATCACCACGCCCGTGTAGGACTCGTCGAACTCCTCCAGATCCACGCTGCGCGGGCCGCTGGCCGGGTCGTTCAGGTACACCCGGCCGTTGCGGTAGCCCTCGACCACCAGAAAGTGATTGAAGTTCCAGAAGACGATGTAGGGGTAGCGCAGTTCCTTCAGCCCCGTCAGGTCTTTCTTGAACGCCTTGGCCACCAGGCCGTAGTTGCGCGCCGCCTTGCACACGTTGGAGCATTTGGAGCCGTCGCGCGAAACCCCGCACTCGCGCCGCAGTACCGCCAACGGAACGATGCTCCGGTAATAGCCCAGGATGATGGCCAGCGCCGCGGCGCCGCATTCGACGGCCTCCATCTGCAGCACCAGCGGGGTGTGGACTCGCTTCGAAGGGAGCGGCGCCTCTTTCCTGCTCACTGCCATGCCATTCCTCAGTACATCCCCGACGTTAGTAAATCCCGGACGTTAGTAAATCCCGGACGACTCGCGCAGAATGGGCATCAGATAGGTGATCGGCGCGCGCCCCTCGATCGTCACCCGGCTCAGGTGCGTCAGCCCCGACGACATCTTCAGGTTCGGCCCGCGCGACGACGACCAGCGGTAACCGCTGAAGGTCGCGGGGTCGGTCTCCAGCCGGGCCGTGACTTCGATATACGCGCCGCTGCTCATCAGCGACTGGACGACGTCCGGATTCCCGATCACGGTCTGCGCCCCCTCGCGCGTCACCGGCAGCGGGGAGACCTTGGTCACCGTGCCCAGGATGCCGCCGAAGCGCTGGCGCTCCACCGTGTCGGGCGTCACCTGGATGCGCATGCCCGGCTGGATCTTCTTGCCGTCGGCGATGGGGAAGTAGGAGATGGAAGTCAGCGTCGAGTCGGGATCCTCGATCTGCAGCGAGAGCACCGCCGTGCCGGGCGCCAGCACCTGGCCGGGCGTGGCCAGCACTTCCACCACGCGTCCGGCGAACTCCGACAGGATGTCGCCGTTCTGCCGCAGTTGAACCTCATTGAGGGCTATGGTGTCGTTGATTGCCCCGATCTGGTTGTAGCGGGCCATGGTGGATTCGAGAGTCTCGCGGTTGAGCTGCGCTTCGCGGGTCGCGATCTGCTTGATCTGCCCGTCGATCTCCGACAGCTTGGCCTTGTATTCCGCGATGCGGATGTCGTTGTCGCGGTATGCGAATTCCGCATCCGAGACATCGTGCGCGGCGCGTCCCAGAAGCCCCTGCTTCACCATTTCGTGCACCGCGGCGCGATGCTCCTCCAACGGCTGGACCAGCGCCTGCGCGTTGGCCAGTGAAGCCTCCAGCGTGGAACGCTGCACCGCCAGCGAGCTGCGCTCGGCGGCGTCCTGCTGCAGTTGCAATTGCAGCCGCTGCTGGTCCGACGCGGTCTTGATGTGGTCCTGCGCCGTCAGCGTCGCCACCGTCGCGCGGTCCTCTTCGATGCGCTTGCGGATCTCGGACTGGTCCAGCTTGCCGATGATCTGGCCCGTCTGCGCCTCGTCGCCGGCGCGAACCGTCAGCGCCAGCAGCCGGCCGCCGCCTAGGGATTGCACCCGCACCACGCGCCGCGGCTTCACGAGCACCCCGCGGCCGGACACGACCGTCGGCACGCTCCCGGCGAAGGCCCAGACGAGCGCCAGCCCGAACAGGACTCCGGTGACCAGCACAGGCATCCAGTCGCGCCTGTGCACCGCCGGCACCAGCCGCTCCAGATTGTCCGGTGAAGCGAAGCGCTCCAGCGCCTTGGCGCGGTAGAGGTTGGTGTTCCTGGAGGCCATTCCCGCTCGATTCTCCGTCTCAGACCGAACGCAGCTTCTTTTGAATCCACTCGAAGCGCGCCCCGGCCAGCGAGATCGCGTCCAGCGTATCCGGGTCGATCTCGTCCTTGTAAACCTTGTCCTGGTCCAGGGCTTCGGTGGAGCTGTAGCCCAGGGTCGCCACCGTGCTGCGCAGCCGGTCGGCCAGAAACACCGCCAGCGCGCGGTAGAATCGCGACGCGAAGGCGGTGTCGCCGTTCAACTTGGCGCTGAGCCGCGCCCGCGGCACGGCCAGCACCGCCGAACGCTCCAGCGCCTGCACCGAAGCCGAGGGCGGATTGGAGTCGACAAACGACATCTCGCCGATCACCTCGCCGGACATCAACTGCGCCACTTCCCGCCCGCCCAGCGCCGCCGCCGTCACTGAGAAGCGGCCGTCGATCACCAGGAACACCGAATCGATCGGCACTCCTTCGCTCACCAGGACATGGCCCGGCGCCACTTCGCGCTTGGCCCCCGTTGTGACCAGCCAATCAATATCCGAATCGTTGAGGATTCCTAGAAACGTCAGCGCCTTGCGCATTACCACCTGCTTGAACGGCCGATTCCCAAGAAATTCGTGGAACCTTAAGATTGTACACGGCAATTCGAAATCTGCAAGCGCGAATTTCGACCTGCGCCGTCGCACAGCGGCCTTGGGGTTCGCTTGACGCGTGCTACGAGGCGCGCCGGCCTTTGCGCAGGCTTGCGGCCCCCGCCTGTGATGGCGGCGGGTTCAGCCCGCCGCCGGAATCTGGCAATGGAACGGGTCGGCCCCGATCGTGCCCGTCAATTCTCCCAGGTACTCGGCGGAGCCGGCGTGCGCCAATTCCCGGCGCGCCGTCTCGAGCAGCGCATCCATATCCAGCCGCCCCGCGGCCGCCAGGATGGGCGTGGCGCGGAATGCCTCCAGCGCCGCGATGTTGCGTTGCCACAATGCGACGTCGCGCTGCTGCTTGACTCGCAGGCGTTCGCGGTACCAATCGCTTTCCAGCAGGTGTTCGCGAGTGAACAGCACGCGCAGCGTGGGATCCTCCGCGCCCAGGCCCTCGTATGCGCCGTGCGCCATAATGTGCAGCAGCGCTTTCAGCGGCGGGCAGGCCGCCTCCACGCTGCCGTCCTCGAAGTACTCCTGCGCCACGCGGCGCTGCGATTCGACGATCGCATCGACGCCCGTGGCGAACGCCGCCAGGTCCTGCTTCTCAGGGCGCAGCAGCTCCTCGGTGAACACCATGTCGGGCGTCTCGAACAGCCGGCCCAGAAATTGGTCCGCGAACAGCGACGTCATGCGGTAGCCCAGCCGGCTCGCCAGCACTTTGCGCCCGCCCAGCTCGAAGTCGTTCACTTTTTCGAGATAGCCGTTCTTAATCAGGAAAGCCGGGTCCCGTTCGCCCGGTTTCATCCGGCACCACAGCTCCGGAACGAGCATGCTGATGTCGTGATCGACGCGGAACAGCGGGCCGATGTAGCCCGCCGCGGTGGTGAAGCCGGCGTAGCCCGTGAGGATGAACGAGACCAGCGCGTTGTTCAGGTCGACCACCGGCCAGAGGGCATTGAACGGGCCCTTGGTCAACGCGCCCTCGCTGCCGAAGCCCGTTGTGGAGGGCGATTTTCCGGTCAGGCTGGAGGTGAAATCCATGAACAGTTCGGGCAGATCCTGGTAATGGATCGGGTTGTAGACCGCCAACGGCGGCAGCCCGATCTTGGCGTCGGGCGGACTGCCGCGGCGTCCCGCGAGCACCGCGTTCACCGGGAAATGCACCCGGCCGCCGGACGGAATCTCCCGGTCCAGCCGCGCGCTGATTTCGGCCAGGTAAGTCCCGCGCGCGTTGACCACGTCGGGGCGCTGTTGCAGGTAGCGCGGATTCTTCGACGGGCTTCCGTCCACCATGCGCGGATGCGCCGACGAGACGGCGTAGGAGACGCCGCAGCCCTTGACGAAGCCTTCGAGCAGTTGTTTCATCGGTTCGGTGTACTGGTCGAACTCGAC
>Ga0074045_10005458_pt1 | contig 11103 bp, 9 predicted proteins | sample BogForMeECP23OM2_FD_94442 | JGI IMG/M metagenome (GOLD analysis project Ga0074045, IMG submission 94442) | Bog forest soil microbial communities from Calvert Island, British Columbia, Canada - Bog Forest MetaG ECP23OM2 | ecosystem: Environmental > Terrestrial > Soil > Wetlands ...
CTCCGTGCCCAGTTCCGACAGTTGCCACAGCGGCCTGAGGTAAACGATCGCTCCGCTGATGACCGCGATGTCGAAGCCGAACAACAACCCCGACGTCGCCGCCACCGCGGAAACGAAGTAGACGAACGCCCGGCTGCCTTCGCGCGACACGCGACCGCTCACCGCGGCCGCCGCGGCCTTCGATGCCTCCGCCACCGGCCTAATTCCCCGTGCCCAGCAGCTTGCGCGTCATGGCCACGGCCGAGTTGGCGTTTTCGCCGTACCCATCCGCGCCGATCTCGTTCGCGTATTGCGTGGTCACCGGCGCGCCGCCCACCAGCACCTTTACGTTGTCCCGCACGCCGGCCTGCTTCAGCGCCTCGATCGTCGTCTTCATCGACGGCATCGTCACCGTCAGCAACGCCGACAGGCACACCACTTGAGCGCCCTTTTCCTTCACCGCTTCGACGAATTTTTCCGGCGCCACGTCCGCCCCCAGGTCGAGCACCTCGAAACCGCCGCCCTCCAGCATCGAGGCGACCAGGTTCTTGCCGATGTCGTGCAGGTCGCCCTTCACCGTTCCCACGGCGACACGCCCCGCCGACTTCGCCCCCGAGGCCACCAGCAGCGGCCGGATCAGCGCCATGGCGGCCTTCATCGCCCGCGCCGCCAGCAGCAGTTCGGGCACGAAGTAATCCTCCGCCTCGAACCGCCGCCCGGCCTCGTCCATGGCCGGCACCATCGCGTCCGTCACCAGCTTCAGCGGCTCGACGCCCTCGTCCAGCGCCTGCTTCGCAATCGCCGCGGAGGTCTTCGCGTCCCCCTCCAACACGGCCGTATAAAGTGTTGCTAAATCTGCCATTGTCCTCTCCGTTGGGCGCTTAGCGCCCGTTGAATTCTTTCACGGCGTCCAACATCGCCACAATGTTCGCGACCGGCGTTCCGGCCTGGATATTGTGGATCGCGTTGAAAACAAAACCGCCGTTCTTCGCGAACACTTCGCAGCGCCTCAACACCTGTTCCCGCACCTCGTCCGCCGTCCCGAACGGCAGCGTCTTCTGCGTGTCCACGCCCCCGCCCCAGAACGTGATCCGCTCGCCGTAGCGGGCCTTGAGCCCTTGCGGCTCCATCCCCGCCGCCGAGCACTGCACCGGATTCAGGATATCGAAACCGGCCTCGATCATCGATTCGATGAATCGATCCACCGCCCCGCAGGAATGTTTGAAACATTTCCAATTCGTGTTGCGATGGATCCATGCGCAAACCTCGCGGTAATACGGCAGCCACAGATCGCGGAACGTGGCCGTAGAGCAGAACGCCGAGTTCTGCGTGCCGAAATCCGTCCCACATATGACCACGACGTCGATCAGATCGCCCGCCGCCGCGTGGATCTTCTCCAGATTCTTCAGCCCGAGCTCGCATTGTCGGCTGAAAATCGCGTGGATGTAAGACTTGCGGCTGCGCGTGCTCATGTACCACTCGGCGACGTCACGGATGCCCCGCGGATCCTTCATTCCAGGCCCCGGCACCTGCGCGATGTCCCCGAAATTTGTAGCAACCGGCCACGCCACCACCGCCCGGCCACTCGCTCGCGCCAGGCGCGCATCCGAGGCAAACTCCGCCACCTCGGCGCCGGTGATTGCGCTGAACTCCTCGCAGTTGTCTTCCGGATTCAGCCGGTTCTCGTCGAAATGCTTCTGCCGGATGATGCTGTCGACGAACTGCCCGCCCTTCGGCATGCGCCCGCTCGGCGCCGCCGTCCGGTCGCCTTGCGCATAGATCAGCGTGTCACCCTTCTCGTCCGTAGTCGTCTCGAACCCGCCCGCGACCAGCACGTCCAGGCCGTTGAAGTTCCACTCTTTCCAGTTCTCATTGCGGAAGCCGAACATGGTGCTCCGCCGGAAGAGGCCTTCGGTGTCGATGCCCATCGCCCGCTGCAGGTCGTCCTCGATCAGCCCCAGCATCTGGTACGGCTCGTGTACCTTCACCAGTCGCTTCTCGAGACCGTAGTACTCGCGCAGCGCGGCCACGCAGGTCACATGGACGCCCGTGACCGCCGTCGCGCCGAAATCCACAGGCACGCGCGCGGGCTGCCGGTGCGCCAGGGCGTCCAGCACCAATTGTCGGGACAGGCTCGGTGTCGTCAGGGTTGCCACGCCGGACCCTCCTTATCTCATGAGAATCTGCGTTGATCCTACCGGAATCTCCAGTGTGGAGCAAATGCGCGGCCAACGACCCGCCGGGTGGTCTCCTCGGTTCCTTCGGATGGCGGCTACCGCCCGCTGAACTCTCGCACCGCATCCAGCATAGCCACGATATTCTGCACCGGCGTTCCGGCCTGCACATTGTGCACCGCGTTGAAAACGAATCCGCCACCGGCCGAGAACACTTCACAGCGCCGCAGCACCTGCTCCCGCACCTCGGCCGGCGTCCCGAAGGGGAGCGTCTTTTGCGTGTCCACGCCACCGCCCCAGAACGCGATCCGCCCGCCGAACTCGGCTTTCAGTGACTGCGCTTCCATCCCCGCCGCCGAGCACTGCACCGGATTCAGCACGTCGAAGCCGGCCTCGATAAACGGGTCGATGAAACGCCGCACCGATCCGCAGGAATGTTTGAAACATTTCCACTTTGTGTTGCGGTGGATCCATCCGCAGATCTCGCGGTAATGCGGCAGCCACAGCTCGCGGAAAGTCCGCGCCGAGCAGAAGCTCGAGTTCTGCGTTCCGAAATCGGTACCGCAGACGTAAACGATGTCCACCATGTCCCCCAACGCCGGGCCGAGCTTCTCCAGGTTCTTCAACGCCACATCGCACTGCCGCTGGAACACCGCCTGGATGTACTCCCGGCGGCTGCTCGTACTGACATACCATTCGGCCACGTCGCGGATGCCGCGCGGATCCTTCAGGCCCGGCCCGGGCACATTGGAGATGTCGCCGAAGGCCATGCCGCCGAACGCCGCGACCACCGCCCGGCCCGTCGCCCGCGCCTGCTTCGCATCCTCGGCGATGGCCGCCACATCGTCCGAGGTCAGCTCCGTGAACTCCTCGCAGTTGTCCTCCGGATTCAGGTGGTTCTCGTCGAAGTGGTTCTGCCGGATGATCGCGTCGAAGAACTGGCCGTCCTTGGGCATCCGCCCGCTCGGCGCCGCCGTCCGGTCGCCCTGCGGGTAGATCAGCGTGTCGCCATTCGCGTCGATGCTGGTCTCGAATCCGCCCCCCACCAGCACCTCAAGCCCGTTCAGCTGCCAGGGCTTCCACTGCTCGTTCCCATACCCGAATTTCGTCGTGCGCCGGAACACCCCTCCCGTGTCAATCCCCATCACTTGTTTGAGATCGTCATCCATCAGCCCCAGCATCTGGCACGGCTCATGCACCTTTACCGGGCACTTCTCCAGGCCGAAGTACTCCCGCAGCGCCGCCACCACGCTCACGTGCATGCCCGTCACCGTGGTGCTGCCGAAATCCACCGGCAGCCGCGAAGGCTGGCGCTGCTCGAGCGCCTGCAGAACAATTTGGCGCGAAATCGTTGCGGTTGTCGGAGTTCCCATGTCGCCGACCCTCCTCTGCAAATCCTCGCTCATCCTAACCGCCTGCCCCACTCACCGGCATCACAATGCCGACCGGCCCGCGGCCCACCCCGCTGCCCGTCCTTACATCAGGAATTCGAACAATGACGCGATCGCGAACAACGGTAGCGCCAGCAGATAGATCCACCCCGCGTCCCGCAGCGCCTCGTAGGGAATCCGCAGCCACGGCATGCGCGCGCCGTGATAACCCGTCCGGCGTTCGCTGGCGAACGCGGCGATCCCCAGGCTCACCCCCGCGCCTCCAGTGAGCGAATACGGGATCAATTGCAACAGCAGGGTCACCAGGTAGTAGAACGCTTCATAGGGCTTCGCCAGCCGGCTCCTGTGCTCTCCGTCGACCGAAACCACTCCGCCCACCCAGCCCCGGAAGGCCGCCACTCCGTACCCCGCAGGTGGGCAATACCCGGCCAGCAGGCTGCTCGCCCCGCCAAACGCATTGCCCGCCGCATCCAGTCCTGCCGCGGCCAGCCGGTTCGCCTTCTGGTACTGCTTCAGGATCGGCGACTCCCGCTGCGCCGCTCCCACCAGTTTGTCCCGATAATCAAGCGCCCGGCCGTAGCCGGCGTGCACCATCACGCCCCCCGCGCCCAAGCCAACCAAATACGCCAGCGCGATGCTCCAGATCCCGAATCTGGCGTTCTTCAACGCGCGCCGAATGCGCTCAAGCCGATCGTCCTGCATGCCTCGGCGCCTCTCCGCGCTCTGCCCGATCCTACCAGTTCGCCCTTCGCAGTGCGGGGCGCGAAGCGCGAACCGCGCATCCACTCGACAGGCGCGACTGCCGGCCTATTTCACTCCGGATACTTTTCCCCACCCCTACTCGCGGCGTTCTTCTAATATGGAGACGGCGGGCGGCGCTGGCCGACCGCCTAGGGGAGTCATCCATGCTCATGAAAGCCCTCGTCAAGGCAAAACCTGAGCCCGGTCTGTGGCTCGAAGAGGTCTCCGTCCCTACCGTTGGCATCAATGACGTTCTGATTCGCGTCGATTACACTGCCATCTGCGGAACCGACGTCCACATCTGGAATTGGGATGAATGGGCGCAAAAAACAATCCCCGTGCCCATGGCAGTCGGCCACGAGTTTGTCGGCCATATCGTCGAGGTCGGTTCCAACGTCCTCGACCTCAAGCCCGGCGACCGCGTCAGCGGCGAAGGCCACGTCGTCTGCGGACGCTGCCGCAACTGTCTCGCTGGGCGCCGCCATCTGTGCGCCCACACGCAGGGCGTCGGCGTCAACCGGCCCGGCTGCTTCGCCCAGTTCGTCTCCATTCCAGCCGCCAACGTGTGGCGTCATCACGACACCATCCCTGACGAGGTCGCTTCGTTTTTCGATCCCTTCGGCAACGCCGTCCACACCGCCCTGGCCTTCCCCGTGGACGGCGAGGATGTGCTCATCACCGGGGCCGGGCCGATTGGCATCATGGCCTCGGCCGTGGTGCGCCATTGCGGCGCGCGCCACATTGTCATCACCGACGTCAACCCGGCCCGGCTCGAGCTGGCCCGGCGTTTCGGTATCACCGAAGCCGTCGACGCCACACGCGAGACTCTCCCGGGAGTGCAGAAGCGGCTCGGCATGCGGGAGGGTTTCGACGTCGGCCTGGAGATGTCCGGCAATGGCCGCGCCCTGCGCGACATGATCGACAACATGCGCCATGGCGGTTCCATCGCTCTGCTCGGCATCCCCAACCAGGAGGTCGCCATCGATTGGAACAAGGTGATTTTCAACATGCTGACTATCCAGGGCATCTACGGCCGCGAGATGTTCGAAACCTGGTACAAGATGACGGTCTTTATCGAGTCCGGGCTCGACCTGACGCCGATCATCACGCACCGTTTCCGCTTTGACGAGTTCACGCTGGGCTTCGACGCCATGCGCTCCGGCGCCTCTGGTAAGGTCATTCTGGACTGGACCTGCGCCTGAGGCCGCGGCGTGGCCGGACCACGGAAGCGCCGTGTATCACCCTGTCGATACGTGAAAACACCACAAATGGCGCGTGTTGTGACCGGAGGTTCACCCGTTGCGGGGCCGTTTTTCACTTTGGATTTCGACCTCGGCGTACACCGCGCGCTTGGGCAGGCCGCGCCGGCGCGCCACTTCCTTGATCGCGTCCATGCGCCGCATCCCGGCCTTTTCGAGGGCGGTAACCTCTTCAGGAATCGTCACTTCCGCAGCTTGATCGGCGCTCGATAGCGGCCCCACCAGGAGCGTAAACTCGCCCCGGACCGCGTCCCGCCCGGCCAGTTGCGGCAACACCTGGGAAGCGCGCCCTCTCAGAAACTCCTCGTGCAGCTTGGTCAGCTCGCGTGCGACGACGACCACCGGATCTCCTAATACAACCTCTAAATCCTTTAGCGTCTCCAGGATGCGGTGCGGCGCCTCGTAGAAAACGTGGACCGTGGCGCTAAGAGCCAGCGTCGCCAAAAAGCGCTGCCGCTCGCCGCTCTTGCGCGGCAGAAAGCCGTGAAAACAAAAGGAATCCGTGGGCAATCCGGACGCCGACAGCGCGCATAACAGCGCCGACGCTCCGGGGATCGGAACCACCGGGATCCCGGCCTCCGCCGCGGCATTCACCAGCCGATAACCGGGGTCGGAAACCAGCGGCGTGCCGGCGTCCGAGACCAGGGCGATGTCGTCGCCCGCACTCAGGCGAGCGATCAAAGCTGGAGTGCGTGGGCCTTCGTTATGCTCGTGGTAGCTGACGAGCGGGCGCTGAATGTTGTAATGGTTCAATAACTTACGGGTCTGGCGGGTGTCTTCGCAAGCGATGGCCGCCACGGCGCGCAGCGTCTCGACAGCGCGGTAAGTGATATCGGCCAGATTGCCGATGGGTGTGGCAACCAGGTACAAAGTTCCCGGCATAGGCTTGCTCCCAGTATGCCGGAGCGCCGGTTTCAGCGGGAGTCGCGAGCCGGTGCGAACGACGAAAAGACGGCGATAGCGGCAACGACGAGATTGGCGACCACGACCGGGAAGGCGTGGATCAGCAGGCCGTACACGACCCACAACAGCGCTGCAGCGGCCTGGACTTTGCGCAGGGCCGCCGGCTGTTTGAAGAAATACGAACTGGCGAAGGCGGCAGTGGCGACCCAGCCGATCCAGTCGAGTCTCATTGCAGCGACGCTCCCGCGCGCGCGGCCGGCAGTTGCGAGATCGTAAGCGAATCGGTACGCACCTTATCCCAATCGCGCAGCAGCAGGCCGCGCGATTCAAACAGGGCGCGGATGCGCGCCGGGTTCCACTCCAGCAACTCTTCGAGAATCGGGACCAGGACGCTGGAGGCGTCCTCGCTCAGGACGGTGCGCCGGGCGATCTGCGTGATGTATTTGTTTTCGGAAACGGCGATGGTCAGGCCGTCGAGGCGATTCACGTGGAGCATGACATGAACGTCAGAACTGCCATCGCCGATATAAACGACGCGGTCGTGGCTGGTGAGCTGGCGGGTGCACAGTTCCTCGAGCATGGCCACCTTGCCGTATCCAACGACCACGCGCAGCACCGCCTCGACTTCACCCGTCAAATCGTTGTAGCGGAAGCGCGTGCCGAAGATATGATCGTGTGGCACGATGCCCTCGAGCGCCGATTGAATCACCTCCTCGGGCGCGGCCGACATCACATAAAACGTGAAGTGGTTGCCGTCCAGATCGTCCAGCAACTGCACCAGCAGACGAATATTCTGCTTCAGACGAATGTGTTTACCAACCTCGACCAGGTGCTGCTTCCGGACGCGGCGGTACTCCGGGTCGTGCAGGACCAGATAGGCTAGCTCGCCGCCCTGCTGCACCAGGTGGATATAGGACAGGCCCGCGATGCGCTCCTCGAATCCTCCGATATTGAGCATTTCACTGAGCACGATCCCCGAGTCATTGAAGCTCAAGGTCTGGTCAAAATCGCTCATAACTAAATACTGTCTGGCCGGTGTTGTCATAGGTTTGGTCATAGGTCAGGCCTCCTCTGCCTTGGCATGAAGGAAATATTGAAACCGAGGTTCGACAGGGAAGTTGGCGGGAGTCTCTTGAGACTCGATCGTGGGAAGGAAGCTACTCAGCCCTTGTCATAGCCCATTGACGTCAGCGACATGAAGAGAATCCGGGGCGCCGTTGCGAACTGTGCGGCGCTTCTCACGGTTGGATGGATAGCCACGCAGGGAAGTTTCAAGTGCTTAGTAAGGCGCTTATAATCAATAGGATAGAAATCTCTCCAGACTCCGGCTGCGAGGGCCTCGCTTTCGCCGTTGATTCGCCGCCTGGCAGGAACGCGATCGCTGCCGGTCCGCCGGTCTCAACCAGCATCGTCTTGGATTGGCTTGCGGAAGGTCAACATGCAGAGTTCGCGTTCGCAGATCTCGCGCACCTCCACTTCCAACATCCCTGGAGGCAACAGACTCACGGGAGCCACGATGGTCCGGGGGCGGTTCTTGAAGAAGGCCCCGGCGACCAGCTTGTCCTCGTGACGCCGGGCCAGTTCCTCGGTTTCATCCACGACCAGCAAGCGGCTACCCGGCTTAGCCACCCGTACCATCTCGCGCAGAGCCGCTCCGGGATCCGTGAAGAAGTTAATCCCACCCATGTGGAAGACACAGTCGAATACGGAGCTCGGATAGGGCAGGTACTCGGCGAGACCCTGGCAAAGTTGGAATAGCAGTTTAAGGCGACGCGCATTGCGGCGACACCGAGCCAGCACGCCCGCCGACAGGTCCAGGCCACAAAAATCCGCATCGCGATTGAGATATTGCCAATTCGCCCCCGTGCCTACAGAAACTTCCAAAAGGCTGGCTCCAGGATGGACCTCAATTAACTCCAAGGAGGTTCTGCGATGGGCGGCCTCGGCTCCGCTCCTCCACCGGGCATAGAGTCGGGTAGAGAGGTCGTAAAAAGGGGCGAAACGGTCAGATAACTTCTGATAGCGGGCATTCAAGCCTTTTACCGCGCCCTTGGGCAGAAAGACAGCGATCTCGTTGCGCACGAGGTATGGAATTCCGGTGCGCGGATTCTTGAAGCCTGCAGATTCCGGGATCAAGGGGCCTTGATCGAATGGGTCCTGGTACGGAATGGAAAAAACATAGGGTGTCCTCATGCATTATTTCAGACAGGGTCCATTGTCCCCAGGGCAACGGGCGCGGGATCTCATTGGCCAGGCCATCCAGGAGCGAGGAATGAAAAGATCGTATCCGGACATGGAACACTCGAAATATCAGCGTGCTGACCTAGCGCCCAAACCTATAGGTGAAGCTTAAGCTCGCGTAGGAAGGTATTCGCACCCCAACAACCTCCGCGATCGGGTTTGCGGGGACCGGCAACGGGCCGGCATACCCGGGTTGATAGTCCGTGGCAAAGTTTTCGGTGGTCTGCCCGGTATAGCCCCGGGCAATCATCATGTTTAAGCCGACGTTGATCTTTCCCGCAACAAATGGCCGCATCACCGCAAGTCTGAACTCCTTGTTCGGCACGCCAAGGCAGTAGGAGGTCAGGTCGTTGGGCTTACTCTCATCGCATCCATTCCCAACGACCTTTCTTCCCACGTATTCAAATTCGCCTTTGGCCAGTAAGTGAAAGGGTAGCTTTTGATAAGTCCAGGAAAGATCGCCGATCAATCTCGGAGCCTCCGGGGTCACCTGTCCCGTGTCTAAATCGCGGGCATCGGCCTGCTCGAACGTCGCCTGCAGCGATCCATAGGGGAAGCTCTGGCGGAGAGTAACCGCGAGATAGCGAATACGGCCCGGCCCCAAGTCGAACTGCAAGCCGGTGTCCGGATCGATCTTGCCGTACTCGGCGGTTTGCGCCTCGCGTCCCAATGTCAGCTTCAGATCCGTCTTGTGGAATCGCTTGCTGGCGACCAGTTGATATGAGCGCGCCGTCTCCACCGGGTCAACAGCTACCGGGTTGCCGGATGCGGCCTGCTGTCCCACAGCCGATCCCATCCTCGGATCTTCCGTAAAGAACGACTTCCCAAAGCTGAACGCGAGCTGAGGAACGTACCAAGTTTCCTGCGGAAAGAAAGTCATCGTCCCTTTCGGCGAATTCACTCCTACCAACCGATTCCATGAATTCGCTGGAGTCACCAGGTCCTGGTTGTCGATGCTAATCTCATCGCGTCTCCAACCCAGGTAGTAACGCAGGTACTTGCTCAGCTCGCCTTCGGCAGCGATGTAGGGAGTTACCGGAGCGATGGTCACATTGTTTCCGTCCACCTTGATGAACGGTCCATAGTAGTACGGGTCGGCTGGATCGTAGAAGTTGTAATGGTCCAGGTCGTCGCGCCGGGGCGCCTCGCGTTCGTAGTCCGTCCCGGCCAGCAGCGTAAATACCTTCGAGTACTCCTTCTTATACGCCGCGTTGCCGCCGCTCACGGTGCGAAACTCGCTCTGGCGAATCAGACCAAACCCGAAGTCGGAGAATAGAGATAGGTTGTAGGTGCGGAAGAACCCGGAGAGCTGAAGCTCCTGGTTGTCGCCCAGCTTCCACACATCGTTTAAAGCGATCAGCGCGGTGTGGGTCTGGTCCTTCTGCCGCGGGTCAATCGTATCCGGGTATTGCTTCCATCCGTCGGCGGCATCGACGGAATTGAATCCGTAAATCGGACTTAGTCCCGCCACATAGGAGAAGCCATAGTAACCGATTCCGAGTAAGGTCAGCGTGTGAGATCCCACGCGGAAGACCCGGCCGCCGTTGAGTTTAACCTGCTTGCGATGCTCCAATCGGTCCAGGAATCCATTGCCGTATGAGGCCTCGATCGCGACCCACGAATGGTCCGAAGGACTGAGCCCCGCCGTGCCCGTGATGTCGCGGTTGTCTCCGGTCAGGGTGAAAAACGGATCGAGATGCGATCGCAGTGCATAGGTCGTCGCCAGGTTCAATGCGTGATTACCCTCGCGCACATTGAACGCGCCGCCATCCACCTCGACGCTCTCGATCACATCCGCAATGTAAATGTTCGGATCGGTGTAGCCATTGCCGTGAGCATTCGCCGACAGGTTGTTGGGAACCAGGTAGGCGCCGACCTGGACGTACTGCGCGATGGGCTCGCCGTGGTCACCGGCGACGCCCGGCGCAAAGTATTGCGGCGCCTTGATACCGCTCGACGCGGTTTCAACCGGATAGCCGGGTATCGAAACCGGCGCGCCTGGACGCCCCGGATTTGCATCCAGCAAATCCTCGCTGACGAATACCTTCTCGGCGGGATCAGGCGCCTGGACATCGACCCCGGCCACGTCCGCGGTAACGGTCACGGACTCTCTGCGAATGGAGAGCGAGTCCATGCGGATCTGTAGTGTTTCGTTGCCGCTGGCGCGAACGACCACGGAGCGGCGCAAGGCGCGAAAAGCCGGGGCTTCCACGTTGAGGATATACTCGCCGGCCGACTGGACCTGCAGTTCGAATCTTCCGTCTGGACCGGAAGTGGCGTGGGCCATGGCGTGTTCATGGTCAATGAGACGAACGTCGGCCTTCGGGAGAGCCTTCCCCTGTGGATCAACGACGCGACCCTGCACTGCAATGTTCTGGGCGAAGATCAGGCCAGGTGCAAAGAGGAACAATAAAG
>Ga0074045_10005459_pt1 | contig 11102 bp, 8 predicted proteins | sample BogForMeECP23OM2_FD_94442 | JGI IMG/M metagenome (GOLD analysis project Ga0074045, IMG submission 94442) | Bog forest soil microbial communities from Calvert Island, British Columbia, Canada - Bog Forest MetaG ECP23OM2 | ecosystem: Environmental > Terrestrial > Soil > Wetlands ...
ACGCGGGTGAGTCCGGCGATCCCGGCGCTCATGGTGAGGACATTGTTGTTGAACGTCCCGGCATGCGCCAGGGCGGCGGACCGGCGCGGGTCGAATCGATCCATGACATCGGCGCGCCCGCCGAAAGCCCCGAAGCCGAGACCACCGCCGAGGTACTTGCCGAGCGTGGTGAGGTCGGGCCGAATGCCGAGGGCTCCTTGCAGGCCGCCGGGCGCCAGGCGCGACGTCATCACTTCATCGAAGATCAGCAGCGCGCCGTTCTGGTGCGACCAATCCCGAAGCAGCTGCAGAAACTCCGGCGCCCCGGGAACGCAGCCGCCGGAACCGAGCATCGGCTCCACGAGGATTGCCGCGATTCGGCCGGCGTGCGCCTCCAGCAGCCGCTCGGTCTGCTCGCACCCGTTGTAGGGTGCCTTGATGAAATCAAAGGGCGCGTTGAGAGGGCTCACCGCCGGCCCGAAATTGAGCACGCTGCCGTGGTAGCCGCCTTCGAAAACGACCACCCCAGCGCGCCCGGTAGCGGCAATCGCCGCGGAAATGGCCATCAGGTTCGCCTCGGTGCCCGAGTTGGTGAAACGCATCCGCTCGAGCGACGGGAAGCGCCCAGCGAGCAGCGAGGCGAACCGCTCTTCCAGCGGAGTGTGCCCTCCCAAGGCCCATCCGCCGCCGAGCGCCTCGGCAATTGCGGAAGCGATGATCGGATCGGAATGACCGTACAGTCCCGCCGTGTAGTCCCCCAGGAAGTCGATATATTCCCGCCCGTCCAGCGAGCGCACGCGCGATCCGCGGCCGGAGACCAGAGTGACGGGAAAAGGCGCGGAGTAAAGCACCGTACGGGTATTTCCACCCGGCAGCACCCGCGCTGCACGCTCGTGCTGCGCGAGACTTTGCGGGTTCGCGGAGGCGAAGCGCCGCACGGCCTCGGCGATCGCGCCATCGAGTTGTTTGCTTTGCGCGGAGGCGCTCACGGCCAGTGGGTCCGTCTGCTGTCGGGTCGCGACAGCATAGCCGCCCGCCGTCCAATGCGCATCCCCGTGCGCTAAACTCTCCGTCCGCATGACCGCCAAAGAACACCGAGCCAAGCCGGCGCCGCGCGCTGCGGGCGAGCGCAGCCAACCCAAACCGGTCGGACTTCGCCGCATCAAGTTGGGCGAGCGCGAGATCGTCACCAGCGGAATCACCCGGCGGGTCCTGCAGGATCTGTTCCACTACTTCATGACCGTGAGCTGGCCGCAGGCGTTCGCGACCATTGCCGCATTCTTTCTGATCTTCGACCTCCTGTTCGGCTGGCTGTACGATCGGGTGCCCGGCTGCGTCGCAAATCTGAATCCACCCGGATTCCTCGGCGCGTTCTTCTTCAGCGTCGAAACGCTGGCTACCGTCGGCTACGGCGACATGCATCCGCAAACCCTGTACGGGCATACGGTGGCGATGGTTGAAATCTTCATCGGTCTCATGATGCTCGCGCTCATCACGGGCATCATGTTTGCGCGCTTCTCGCGCCCCAGGGCGCGCTTCATGTTCGCCGGGAACGCGGTCGTACGCCCGATCGACGGCAGGCTCACGCTGATGTTCCGCGCCGCCAACGAGCGGCAAAACGTCGTGCAGGAGGCATCCGCACTGCTGCGAATGCTGCGCGACGAGGTGTCCGCGGAAGGCTTTCACATTCGCCGCATCACCGACCTCGCGCTGGTGCGCGCACGGCATCCGGTGTTCGCGCTCGGCTGGAGCATCATGCATGTCATCGATGAGGCGAGCCCGCTCTACAAGGAGACCGCAGAGTCGCTGCAAGCCTCCGCTGCCTCGTTCATCCTCAGTCTCAGCGGCACGGATGAGGCGACCGGCCAGGTGCTGATGGCGCGGGCGGAGTATCCGAGCTCGGCCATCCGCTGGAACGAGGCGTTTCGGGACATCCTGGAGGTAGCCGAGGACGGCACCCTGTATGTCGACTACAGCAAGTTCAACGAGATCGTGCCGCTGGCTGACCCATTACCGAACAACCCGCGGCACCTTTGACGGTGCGGCGCAGGCAAGATGACCTCGACGCCGACATCCGCGTACAATCGGCTTCGCATAAAACCAAAACCAAGGGGGTCAAGAACAATGCATCCGCTCAACACCGTCAAGGGCGCCATTACCACCGCGTTCGTACTCGCCGTGATCATCGGCGCAGGACTCACGATGTGGTCGGGAATGGGAGCCGCATTCCACCCGGTGCGCATCGATCGATGGCTGCACATCCTCTCGGGGGTCATGTGGATCGGTCTCCTGTATTATTTCAACGTAGTGCAAACGCCGGGGCTCGCAGCCGCGGCTGCCGACAAGGGCGGCCCCGGCGGCGCCGGCATAACGAAGTACATCGCGCCGCGGGCGCTGCTGTGGTTCCGCTGGGCCGCCGTTGCCACCTGGGTGACGGGGGTGATTTACCTGTTGGGAGGATACGGCTCGGTCGACGCGGGCGGCATCGTGAATGCGTTTACGCTGCAGCCCGGATACCGCACGATCGGCGTAGGCGCATGGCTCGGAACGATCATGCTGTTCAACGTGTGGGTCCTCATTTGGCCGAATCAAAAAAAGATACTCGGGCTGGTGCCGGCGACGGACGAGGAGAAGGCGGCCGCACGCAAGACCGCCGGGCAGGCATCGAGGATCAATTTCATCCTCTCCGTGCCGCTGCTGATGTGCATGGGCGGCCAGGCGCATGGATTGCCGTTCTGAGGTAAAAGGTACGGTCGCCGGGGGGTAGGCGCGGGCTTACCCCCTCGCGCGGCGAGTCGTGCGCGAAAGCTTTCTCATCGCCGATTTGCGGCACGGCTATCGCAGCGGGCAGCTGACCCCGACACAGGTGATTGAGAGCGCCCTGCAGCGTGCGGATCGGGCGCCGGAGCGGCACGTCTGGATCACCCGCCTGTCGCGCGAGCGCTTGCTCGAGCACGCGCACGCGATCGAGCTGCGCGCGATCGGCGAGCTTCCTCTGTATGGCATTCCCTTCGTCATCAAGGACAACATCGACCTCGCCGGGGTCCCCACCACGGCGGGATGCGCGCAGTATGCGTACGTCCCGGCGCAATCGGCCCCCGCCGTGCAGCGGCTCCTCGACGCCGGCGCGATCCCTCTCGGCAAGACCAATCTAGATCAATTTGCGACGGGGCTGGTCGGCACGCGCTCCCCTTACGGCGCCTGCCATAACAGCTTCAATGCCGGGTATATTTCCGGCGGATCGAGCTCCGGCTCCGCCGTGGCGGTGGCCACGGGGCTCGCCAGCTTTGGGCTCGGAACCGACACGGCCGGCTCGGGTCGCGTGCCGGCCGCGTTCAACAACATCGTGGGACTGAAGCCGAGCGCCGGCAGAATCAGCACGCGCGGCGTCGTGCCGGCCTGCCGTTCCCTGGACTGCGTGTCGATATTCGCCATGACGTGCACCGATGCGGCCCAAGTCCTTGCGGTGATCGAGGGCTTCGACTCGCAAGATCCGTATTCGCGCAACCTCGACGATGTTCCGGTCCATGGCCGGCGGTTCGGTGTTCCGCGTCGCGACCAGCTGCAATTCTTTGGCGACCATGAATATGCGCTCCTGTTCGACCGCTGCGCGGCGCGCATCGAATCGCTCGGCGGCTCGCTGGTTGAGGTCGACTTCGATCCGTTCCTGGAGGCCGGACGGTTGCTCTACGGAGGACCTTGGGTGGCCGAGCGCTACGCCGCGGTGGGGGATTTCATCGAGCGTCACGCGAGCGCCGTACATCCGGTTACCCGCGAGGTGATTGGAGCCGGCAAATGTCCCTCGGCGGTCGAGATGTTCAGGGCGCAATACCGGCTGATGTCGCTCAAGCGCACGATCGAGCAGCTTTGGGACCGGGTCGACCTGATGATCACGCCGACCGCCGGCACCATCTATGAGCGTGCGCACGTCGACGCGGAGCCCATTTCGCTGAACGCGACGCTCGGCTACTACGCCAATTTCGCGAACCTGCTGAATCTGGCGGGCGCCGCGTTCCCCGCGGGATTTCGCGCCGACGGTCTGCCGTTCGGCGTGACCCTCCTCGGGCGCAGCGCGACCGAGCGGGCGCTGCTCGCCATTGCCGATCAATTGCACCGCACGCAGCGAATCAGGCTCGGCGCGGTGGATTGGGCCGTATCCCCGCAGGATTAGGGCTCCGGGCGGGCCGTCATGAACTCATCCAAGCGCTGCATCACCGCGTCCGGCTGAATCAAATCCATTACGCCGGGCTTTTCGATTTTCACCCACCACGGCAATTGCGCCGGCTCGCGTCCCATGAAAACTCGCGCCGCCTCCGGGAATTGATTGACGCACCACTGCTGGCTGAGGTACGGGCCGCTGCGGGCGGGATTGGTCGGCGCATACAACCCGATGACTGCGGTTCCGACCGCTGTCGCCATGTGCGCGGGCCCGGAATCAGGAGACAGAAGCACGGTCGCATCGCGCAGCAGCGCCAGCATCTGCGGCAGCGTGTCGCGGCCGACCTGGTCCACGGGCCGCTCGCCGGCGGCTGCGAGGATCCGGGCGCTCGTCTCGCGCTCTATGTCGCTCGAACCGCCGCACAGAACGACGCGCATCCTCCAGCGCCTCGCCGCGTGATCAGCGACTGCCGCGTAGAATTCGGGCCGCCAGTTGCGCATGGGGTGGCTCGAGCATGGGCTGATCAACAGGGTGGGCTGCGAGTCCGGGATCACGCGCCGCGCATAGGCCACCGCCTCCGGCGGCAAGGGCATGTTCCATTCGAGGCGTCGATCCGAGATCCCGAGCGCCTCGGCGAATCCCCAAAAGCTGTCGAGCACATGCTCACGGCGGCGCGGTTTTATCCGGCAATTGGTGAACAGCCATTGAAAATCGCGTGCGCGTGCGCGATCGAATCCGAGCTTGACTGCGGCACGCACGAGCGTGCTGATCAGATTCGCCCGGAAGCTCGCGTGCAGGTGCAACAAGACATCGAAGCGCCGGCCGGCGAGCCGCGAGCGCAGCCTCGCCATCTCGGCCGCAAAGTGACGCTTGTCGACCGTCAAGAATTCGATGTCCGGCAGCAGCGACATCAGTTTCGCCTCGACACGACCGATGATCCACGTGATCCGCGCCTCGGGCCACTTGCGCTGCAGTGCACGGATCAGCGGCACCGCATGGCACGTATCCCCGATGGCCGAGAGCCGGATGAGGCAAATATGCCGAGGCGGGTTCCCGAGAAGCGGGGCCGCGCCTTCGAGCTCGCGGCTAGGCAGATATCCCCCGTCCGCAGCTCGCTGCGGATCCGCGGATGTGATGCGCAGCACAGCACGGGCGGGCTGCCCGCGTGTAGCGTGCGCATCGTTTAGGTGCGCGCCGCGTGGCGGGCGCGGTCCCGGAAAATGGGCTGGTCATCGTTTTTGCTTGGAGAATTACATGCCGCAGGCGATCAAGGGCAAAATAATACTCTTGTTTGCGTCGGGAATTGCGCTGCTCGCCGGGTGCGCCGCACCGCCTCCGCCGCGCGTCGTCGTGGCGCCGCCGCCGCCGCACCATCCGGCCTACTTGCATGCATTGTCGGATCTGCGCACGGCGCGATGGCTGATCGCGCACCGTCCCGGCGATCCCGTGCAGAGCGCCGATGAGGCCGAGGCCATACGGCAGATCGACGCGGGCATCAACGACATCAAGCAAGCGGCGATCGACGATGGCAAGAACCTGAACTTTCACCCGGCGGCGGATGAGCGTCCGGATCGTCCCGGCCGCATTCACGAGGCCCTGCAGTATTTGAGGAAGGCGCGCGCGGATATCGCGCGAGAAGAAGACAACGCCTATGCCGACGGCTTGCGGGACCGCGCGATCCGCCATATCGACGGCGCGCTGTATGCCGCCGGCCGCGTCCTGAGCGACTAACCGCCGTCCCACGGCTCCCTTAGGGTTGCCTCCTCGAGGCTCGAGGAGGCGATCCATATGTAGTAATGCCTAGCCCGGTGCGCCGATACCGCATTGCGCCGCGGCGCTCGAATTGAGTGAATGCACACACTCACTCATGGCAACCAAAATCTCGATCATCGGCGACCTGGGCGAACCTTCGCTGCTGTTGCCGCAGCGTTTGCAGCAGGCGCTGACGGCGAATGATCGGGTCAAGTTCTGCTTCACTCTGTTGCAGGCGGCGGAAAGCCATGCGAATCATCCGCAGGAGCCGCCGCTCGATCTGACGGCGGAGCGCAATGCCGTACAGCTGCCGGCAGGCGAGCTGGACACGGCGGTGGCCGAGAGCCGCCGCGATCCGGACGGCGCCATCTACGTGTCCGGTGCAGCCCGTCTGCGCCAGTGGATCCTCGAGGACATCGCCTCGATGTCCGCGCCGCTGTCTCTTGCCGCCGTTCCCGAGGCGCCGCTCTTCGCCGAGCGCGAGCGGCGACTGGCGGCGGCGCTGCCGGCATTCGACAACGACAAGGTCCCCGCGGGTCTGACCGGCGCCATCACGTCCGCCAACCGCGCAGCGGGCGACAGTCTGCACATTCTCGTCATGGATCTGCACAAGGCCATCAACCGGCTGCAGGCCGGTCTGGCGGAAGAATCCATCGACGGCGCGCGCGTCTGGCGCATCGACAGCGCGGACCGGCCGCTGATTCGCGCGTTCATGTCCGGACTCAACGAAACCGCCCCCCTCAAATTCGACCACCCGGGACTCGGCACCATCGCAACGCGCAGCGCCCGGCGTCTCATCATCGAGAACGACATCGGCACCACCGATGCGCACGTTCTGGTCCTGCACGTGGAGGGTTTGACGGCCACAGTGACGTACACCGACGTGCATTCGCAGCGGCTGAAGTTCTTTCAGAGCCTGTTCAAGCGCTTCGCCGTGCGCTGGAGCGATACCCTGGCGCGGCACAGCGAAAGCCTCGGCGAAGAACCGAACTACTACCTTAGTACCGGACGTTTCGATGCGCAGGACGCCAAGTCGCTGGAGCGCTATCTTGCCTTTCTCGCCTCGCGCATCGTCTTCCTGATCGATTGGAATCGCGCGCGCAAGCGGCTGCGCGAATTCCTGCGCAAGGGCGATGCCGTGCGGCTGCTCAAGTGGGCGGCCGACCACAACATCGGCCACCGCGGCTTTCTCAAGCTCGGCGGAGAACGGCTGCTGTACGAGGCCATCGAATTCGCGCAGCGCACGCCGCTTCACGCCGGCGAGCGGCTTCACGAAGCGCTTGGCCAGGAGGCGGCGTTCGAATACCTGCAGTTCGTGTTGCGGGAAGCGGCCTTGGGACTGCTGCAGGGGCGCTCCGAGCGCTTCATCCGAGACGCCGTCAAGGCCGAACTGGCACGCCGCTTTCACAGCGCCCACGCAAGCCTGCTCGCCATCGCGCTCACTCACGCCGAACGCATCTTTGATCTGGCGACCGGGGTGCACGAGGGCCTGTTGCGCTGCGCCGATCCGGACTCGGCGCAGCTGCTCGAGCGAACTGCACGGCGCGCACGCACCTGGGAGCACGAGTGCGATGCCCTGGTGACGCGCATTCGCTCGCTCGCGCGGCGCACCTCCACGCCGGACATGTACGCCTCGCTCATGCACGCAGTGGACGACGCCGCGGACGGGCTCGAGGAATCCGCGTTCCTGCTGACCCACCTCGGCGGCACTGCGGTTCCCGAAGCGCTGCTCGCACCGGTGCGCACGCTCGCCTCCATGCTGCTCGAGGCAGCGCAGGAATCGGTCAAAATGTTCGAGGCCGCCAGCCACGTCACGCCGGAGGGAGCGAGCGAGGATCTGCAGGATTTCTTCTCCGCTGCCGACCGCATCGTGAGCCTCGAGCACGAGACCGACGCGGCCGAGCGCGCCGTGACCAGTGCTCTGCTCAAGAGCAGTGTCGAGGTGAGAAATTTTCACCTGCTCTCTCGCCTGGGGCAGGCGCTGGAAGGCGCCGCGGACGGCCTGTGCCTGGGCGCGCTCAAGCTGCGCGATCATCTGCTCAACGACGTTCTCACGGGATGAGGGCCGAAAGACCGGTATGCGCGAGCACTTGTTCTTCATTCTGCCGCGCACCGCGGGTGCCTCCGCCGACCAGGCCGCAGCCGCGGTCTCGCAGCCGGATCGCGCCGCCCTCATGGGTTCCAAAGCAGCCGGTCTGCTGCGACTCGCCCAGCTCGGCCTGCCGGTTCCGCCCGCATTCGTGCTCGGCACCGCCCTGTGCCGCGAGTATTTTGCGCGCGGAGGCGAGCTCCCCGGCGCCACCCGCGAACTGCTTGCCCAGGGGCTCGCGCGCCTGGAGGAAGCCACCGGGCGCCAATTCGGCGGCGCGCGCCGTCCGCTGCTGGTATCGGTGCGCTCGGGCGCCGCGGTATCGATGCCGGGCATGCTCCAAACCATACTCAACGTCGGGCTTTCCGAGCACAATCTGCGCGGTCTGCTGCGCTCTTCGGGTAATCCACGCCAGGTGAGGGATTGCTACCGGCGGCTCGTGCGCGACTTCACCGAGGTCGTGCACGGGGCGGACGCCGGTCAATTCGACGCGCTTGCGGCGCGCCAATGCGCGCAGCAGGGGCTCGCGGACTCGAGCGAGCTCGACAGCGTCACGCTCGGGCAGATCGCCGACGAATCGCTGGAGCTGGCCCTTGCTCTCAGCGGCCAACCCTTCCCACAGGATCCAATGGAGCAGCTGCGCGGTGCGGTCGAGGCCGTGTTCCGCTCCTGGAACGATGAGAAAGCGTGCCAATATCGGCGCGCCAACGGCATCGACGACTCCATGGGCACCGCCGTGACCGTGCAGGCGATGGTGTTCGGCAACGACGGCGGCACATCCGGCGCCGGCGTCGGCTTCACGCGCGATCCGGCCACGGGTGAGAATCGCCTGTACCTCGATTTTCTGTTCAACGCGCAGGGCGAAGATGTCGTTTCCGGACGCCATGCCGGGCACGAGACGGTGCGCCTCTCGCAGAGGCTGCCTCTGGTGGCGGCGGAGCTCGAGCGCGTATGCGCGGTGCTCGAGGCGGAGTTTCGCGACATGCAGGATTTCGAATTCACGGTCGAAAACGGCCGGCTGTATCTGCTGCAGACGCGTGCCGGCAAGCGCACCCCGTGGGCGGCCCTGCAAATCGCGGTCGATATGGTGGGCGAACGGCTGATCACGCCGGCGGAGGCGCTGGGCCGCCTCGATGGAATCGCGATCGAGCGGCTGGAGCGGCAGCGGCTGGCGGAGGGCGTGAACGATCGGCCGCTGGCAAGCGCCACGCCCGCAAGCATCGGCGTCGCCTCGGGCCTCGTCGTCTTCGAGCCCGCACGCGCGGTGGAACTCGCGGCGCGCGGAGAGTCCGCCATTTTGGTACGGCCCGACATCTCCACGGCCGACATGGAGGGCATCGCGGCCGCGCAGGGCGTGTTGACGGCTGCCGGCAGCCGTACCTCACACGCGGCAGTGGTCGCCCGCCAGCTCGGCAAGGTGTGCCTCGTCAATTGCCAGGCGCTTCGAACGCAATCGCAGAAGTCGAGCTGCATGATCGGCGATGCGCAGCTGCACGAAGGCGCGCCACTCACGCTCGACGCGGACACGGGTCGAGTCTACGCCGGCCGGCTGCCGGTCGTGCTCGAGCGTCCGCAGGCCGCCCTCGCCCAAGTGGCGGCGTGGCGCGCCGCGGCCGCAAGCGCCGACGTGCGCACGTGAGCGCCGCGCAAGGCACCGCGGGACGGAACGCATGCTCGCATTGGATTTCCAGCTGAGGCGAAGCGTGTAGATAACAAAAAAGGCATACGATGGGCATCACGCAGGGTATCAAGCGGTCGCTCCAGCAATTCCCCGGGTCTCGCGCCAGCATCTGCGGTTCGCGCAGTCTCAGCTGGCGAGAGTTCGCGCGTCGCGCCGCGCAGCTGGCGGGCGGCCTGCAATTCCTCGGGATCGAGCCCGGAGAGCGCGTCGCCGTGCTCGCGCTCAATTCCGACCGTTACCTGGAAGCCTATGCGGGGGTGGCGTGGGCCGGCGCCGTGGTCGTGCCCCTCAACACGCGGTGGTCGGCCGCGGAGACCGCTTACGCCATCAGCGATTCGGGCGCGACGGTGCTGTTCGTCGACGATACCTTTGCCGCCGTGGCGGCCTCCATTCGAGCGAAGATTGGCTCGGTGCGCGCCGTCGTTCACATGGGGGATGCGCCTACGCCGGCCCAGATGAGCGGCTACGAGCGCCTTATCGAGGATTCGGCGCCGATCGCCGGCATGAGCCTGCTGCCGGGCATCGGCGCCGAGGTCATTTACCTGCACGCCGCGCCCATGTTTCACATGGCCGATTTCGGATTCACCATGATCGCCTTCCTGACGGGAGCCCGGAACGTCATCATCCCGAGCTTCACCGCTGCAGGTGTCCTGGCTGCCGTTGAAGAGCACCGCGTGACCATCATGCTGCTCTGCTGCGCCAGGCGATGCGGGCATTGCCGCAGTGCGAGTTCGTGCAGGCCTACGGACAGACCGAGCTGTCGCCGATCGCCACCGCCCTGCTCCCCGAATACCACACGCTCGCCGGTCCGAAGGCGGGCAAGCTCACCTCCGCGGGCCGGGCTGTGGGCTGCTGTGAAGTCGAAGTGGTGGATGCCTGCGGCGGCGAGGTGCCGCGCGGCACGGTCGGCGAGATACGCGTGCGCGGCTACAACACGATGCTTGGATACTGGAATAAGCCTGAAGAGACGGCGGCGGCGCTGCGCGACGGGTGGGTCTACACGGGCGACGCCGGGCGCATGGACGAGGAGGGATTTCTCTACGTCGTCGACCGCATCAAGGACATGATCATCACCGGCGGCGAGAACGTATATACCGCTGAGGTGGAAAATGCGTGCATCAAGCACCCGGCCGTCGCGCAATGCGCCGTGATCGGCATCCCCGACGACACGTGGGGCGAGGCGGTGCACGCCATCGTCATCCTCAAGGACGGCCACCGGCTCGAGGCCGAGGAACTCATCGCTCACTGCCACGGCCTGATCGCCGGCTACAAGTGCCCGCGCAGCGTCGAATTGCGCAGCCAGCCCTTCCCCATCTCCGGCGCCGGCAAGGTACTCAAACGCGATCTGCGCGCGCCTCACTGGCAGGGCCGCCGCCGTCAAGTCAACTGACGAGGGCCGCGGAAGCCGGACCGTCGCGGATCAGCGCAACGCCGCCGCCGGG
>Ga0074045_10005460_pt1 | contig 11102 bp, 8 predicted proteins | sample BogForMeECP23OM2_FD_94442 | JGI IMG/M metagenome (GOLD analysis project Ga0074045, IMG submission 94442) | Bog forest soil microbial communities from Calvert Island, British Columbia, Canada - Bog Forest MetaG ECP23OM2 | ecosystem: Environmental > Terrestrial > Soil > Wetlands ...
GGGCGCGGATTGAAACATATCAACACAGCCGACCCCCTCGTAATCTCCTCACGTCGCCCCGCGCGCGTGCGCGGGGCGCGGATTGAAACCACTCGCGCGCGAGCACGTCGGCGGGAATGAACCGGTCGCCCCGCGCGCGTGCGCGGGGCGCGGATTGAAACTTCAACGCCGTTGCCGTCAGGCCCGAGCCGCCCGGTCGCCCCGCGCGCGTGCGCGGGGCGCGGATTGAAACAACGCGGACCAGATCGCGCGCGCGCAATGGATTTTGTCGCCCCGCGCGCGTGCGCGGGGCGCGGATTGAAACGAGTTCATCGTCGTAACCAGGCAGATTGGCAAGGTCGCCCCGCGCGCGTGCGCGGGGCGCGGATTGAAACCCGGTCAGGTGAATCTGTGCGCCGAGCGAGTTCGTGTCGCCCCGCGCGCGTGCGCGGGGCGCGGATTGAAACAGGCGCAACAGAGTCGTGCTCCTGCTCCCCGTGCGGTCGCCCCGCGCGCGTGCGCGGGGCGCGGATTGAAACTGGTTCCTTCTCCCCGACCGGTTCCCAAACGGCGAGTCGCCCCGCGCGCGTGCGCGGGGCGCGGATTGAAACCATCGGTGGCGAGCACGAACAAAACCGGCCGCTCGGGTCGCCCCGCGCGCGTGCGCGGGGCGCGGATTGAAACCGCGCATGGAACGGAACGCATCGGGTCGGCCGAGAAGTCGCCCCGCGCGCGTGCGCGGGGCGCGGATTGAAACAAACAGGCGGCCGTTGATAAGTATGGGCGCGCGGGGTCGCCCCGCGCGCGTGCGCGGGGCGCGGATTGAAACAATGTCAACCGATTTTTACGAGCGAAGCGAGCCAGGTCGCCCCGCGCGCGTGCGCGGGGCGCGGATTGAAACAGAATAGGTTGACCTGATCCCGGTCGCTTCCGCTGTCGCCCCGCGCGCGTGCGCGGGGCGCGGATTGAAACGACTGTTCGCACGTCGTGACGGACTGTGACGGCCGGGTCGCCCCGCGCGCGTGCGCGGGGCGCGGATTGAAACAACATAACACCGGCCCCGATTCAAACCCAGCTGCAGTCGCCCCGCGCGCGTGCGCGGGGCGCGGATTGAAACCTGTCCAGGAAATTCCGTGTAGATAAACAACGAGGTCGCCCCGCGCGCGTGCGCGGGGCGCGGATTGAAACCCGTCAATTTTGATCACGTCCGCGTTGTAATGCCGGTCGCCCCGCGCGCGTGCGCGGGGCGCGGATTGAAACAAAAATCCCGGCGTTGATCATGTCGTCAAACATCATGTCGCCCCGCGCGCGTGCGCGGGGCGCGGATTGAAACTGGTGCTTCCCCGGTGAAAAGATATTCGACTTGTTGTCGCCCCGCGCGCGTGCGCGGGGCGCGGATTGAAACAACCGTTCCCTTCATTGGTGACTTCGAGTGAGTAAGTCGCCCCGCGCGCGTGCGCGGGGCGCGGATTGAAACCCGGTCCAACCAGGAGACCGATTGCCTCCGGATGTCGCCCCGCGCGCGTGCGCGGGGCGCGGATTGAAACCGCTATGCTCGAGGACACGAAACGGGGAAAAACTGGTCGCCCCGCGCGCGTGCGCGGGGCGCGGATTGAAACACGCCAGCCAGCAGATGAGATTGTAAAGCGATTCTGTCGCCCCGCGCGCGTGCGCGGGGCGCGGATTGAAACTCACCACGCGGTTTTGTTGAAGGCGACGGAATTTGTCGCCCCGCGCGCGTGCGCGGGGCGCGGATTGAAACACGGTGATCACCAGGCCCGCGCCCGTAGCATCAGCGTCGCCCCGCGCGCGTGCGCGGCTCAATAAACAATGATGGAGCGCACCGGATAACCCTTCAATTTCTCGCGGCCGTTCAGGAATTTCAGTTCGATGAGAAAACCGATTTCGAGAATCTGCGCGCCGAGTTTTTTCACCAGCGCGGCCGCGGCGGCGGAAGTGCCGCCCGTCGCGAGCAAATCGTCAATCAACACCACGCGCGCGCCCGGCTTGAGCGCGTCCCGGTGCATGGCGACGATCGCCGAGCCGTATTCGAGCGCGTAATCCTGTTCGATGGTTTTGTAGGGCAGCTTGCCTTTTTTGCGGATGGGGACGAACCCGGCGCGCAATTTCACGGCGGCGGCGGCGGCAAAAATGAATCCCCGCGCGTCAATGCCCACCACCGCGTCCACCGAACCGGGCTTGAATTTTTCCGTGAGCAAATCAATCGCGCCGGAAAACAACCGGGCATCGGCCAGCACGGGCGTGATGTCCTTGAACTGGATGCCCGGTTTGGGAAAGTCCGGAATGTTGCGGATGGCCTGTTCGATTTCCCTGGGCGTGGCGGTGGTTTGAGACATGCGTCAGTTGCCTTTGTTTTTGGAGCTTTCGAGTTTTTCGATCATTTTGCGGAGTTTTCTCAACGCGAGGTTCTGGATTTGGCGGACGCGCTCGCGCGTGACGCCGAATTTCCGGCCGACCTCCTCCAGGGTTTTTTCCGTGCCGCCGTCGAGGCCGAAGCGGTAGCGCAGAATGGTTGCTTCGCGCGCATCGAGGTGCCCGACCATGTCCTGCAACATGCCGGTGACGGTTTTGTCTTTCAGATTTTCGTAGGGCGAAGTGGCGTTTTCATCCTCGACGACGTCGGAAAAATAATTCGACTCGTCGTCGCCGATGGGCGCGTCGAGCGATGCCGGGCGAATCGCCACCAGCCGCATCTGCCGGATGCGGGCGGCGGTCACGTCGAGTTCGTCAGCCAATTCCTCGTCGGTCGGTTCGCGGCCAAACTCCTCCTGCAAACGCATCGCGATGCGGCGCATCTTGGAAATTTTGTCCACCAGATGCACCGGCAGGCGGATGGTCTTGGATTGATTGGCGAGCGCGCGTTTGATGGACTGCTTGATCCACCACGAACCGTAGGTTGAAAGCTTGCCGCCCTTTTTCGGATCAAAGCGCTCGACGGCCTTCATCAAGCCGATGTTGCCTTCGCTGATCAAATCCAGCAGCGGCAATCCGATGCCATCGTAATCGCGCGCGATTTTTACGACCAGGCGGAGATTGGCCTTGATCATCAGCTCGCGCGCTTTTTTGTCGCCCTTTTTGATGCGCGCGGCCAGTTGGATTTCCTCCTGCCGCGTGAGCAATTTCACCTGCCCGATTTCGCGCAGGTAAAGTTTGATGGCCGTGTCGCCGTCGTAAGTCGAATGTTCCCGCCGGATGAATTGCGTGTTGTCACCTTCACCGGCCGGTTTCGGCAGGGCGGGCGCTGGAACGGCAGGCGCAACAGGCGCACGCGCGGAAACTTTTGCGCGGCGCACGGCAACCAAAGGTCGGGTTGCGCGCCGTTTGGATTTTGCTGCTTTGCGTTTTTGCCTCTTTGCCGCCATACAACGGGGGAAACGTTACGACCTAAATGCCAGCCCGCAAGAAAATTAAAACCAAGGGAGGATCACCGTGTCGGCGACACGCCGTCCCTCCCAAGGATTTATCGCCGGCTGTTCTGCGCCCGCATGATCCAATAAAGCAATTCCAGCATCGATGTGATCAGCGCAGCGACGTAGGTCAACGCGGCGGCGTCCAAAACCTTGCTGACGCCCGCGCGTTCGTTCTCATGCACGAGGCCCAGCCGGAACAATTGTTCCTTGGCACGGCGGCTGGCGTCGTATTCCACCGGCAACGTGACGAGTTGAAATGACGTCATCACCGCAAAAATCACAATGATGATGGGAAGAACGACCTTCAACAGGCCCAGAAAGAGCCCGAGAAAGAAAATGCCCATGTAGGCCATGCTCGCGAATTGCGTGACCGGCACCAATGCCATGCGCACATTGAACAGTCCGTAGGCCGCCTGATGCTGAAGCGCGTGGCCGGACTCATGCGCGGCGACGCCCACGGCGGCCACCGTCCGGCCATGAAAATTGTCCGATGACAGGAACAGCGCGCGTTTGGTCGGGTCGTAATGGTCACTCAGGCGGCCGGGGATTTCCTCCACCGGCACATTGGTGAGGCCGGATTGATCGAGGATTTCGCGCGCGGCTTCCGCGCCGGACATGCCGGACTCGACTGCCACCTGGCTATATTTGCCGTAAGCGTGGGACAACTTGATTTGCGCCCAGATGCCGAGGAGCAATCCGGGAATCGCAAACAACCAGTATACTGGATCGAACAAATTAAACATAAATCGAATCAATCAGTTGACAACGCGTTGGCTGTTTTCATTCAAAAGAACGCGCCGTCCTTGCTGGAATAAAACATAGATTGAAACGAAATGCAATGTAGCGCCTCGTTACATCGAAAAACTTCATGCGCTTAAATCAGCGTGGTGAAAACAACGGTCGGATTCGCCGGGAACAAAATTAGCTGGATGTGTGTCTAGCGGGCCATACGAATTGCACCGCCGACCAGTGCGAGTCACGCCGGTACAACGACATTCCTCTTCATGGTAAATTAACCAAGCGCGGAAGCGTTCGGGCGTTGTCTTAAAATGTCGCGCACAAAATTCAACTGGATTGGCATAATACGCCGGGACTTGTGCGGGATTCAGAAATAATGAATAATTTCCGAAGCCCGGAAGCTGAACTTCACACAACACACGAACTGATGGGATTAAATTTTTCAATTCGTCAGTAAATTGGGCCCACTGCAGAATTTCACTCGTGTTCATTGGATTACTCTAACGGTCTGATCTGACAGCCTCAACACGTAGGACTTCAATCGTTGGAATCCACTCATCTGCGGACCCTCGTTTATGCTCTGCGAGAATTGCCATATTCTGTGCGTCAATCGCTGATATTTCATTAACCGTCTCTCCAAGGCCAGTGGTCTCACCGCCTGCACCGACATACGAGGTGCTGCCCTCAAGCGGTATCGCGACACGCCGCACTACCTCTCCGCGCTGAATATCATTCGAGAAGACGAACTTGATCAGAAAGTTCTCGCCAAAACCCCACTGCCCGTCGCTCTGGCCACATACCAAGCCCTGCTCGAGGATCGCTGTTTTTTTGACTATTCGGAAATCATCAGCAGGGCGGTCGTCGAACTGACGAACAATCAAACTCTCCGCAAGCATCTCGCTCAACGCATTCGCCACGTTATTGTGGATGAATACCAGGATGTGAATCCGATCCAAGAGGCCATCGTCCGGTCGCTACATGAACTCGGCGCACAGCTCTGCGTCGTCGGCGACGATGATCAGACGATCTACCAGTGGCGCGGCAGCGACGTGGAAAACATACTGTCGTTCCTGAAACGCTATCCGAAAGTCCACCAGATTCGCCTCGAGGAGAATTTTCGCTCATCCGAAGGCATCATCGAGACGGCCCGCGAATTCATCGAACAGAACTCAATCCGGTTACAAAAAAAGATGAAGCTGGCTGACGCCCAGCCTTACGAACCCGGGGACATCTGCGCCCTCCAATTCGACACACCTGCCGCCGAAGCACAACACATCGTAGTGACGGCGAAAGGCATCCATGGTGTCGCCTTTAATGAGCCGACGGAGAAAGACCCAAACCACCAGCGCGGTCTGGCTTGGTCAGATATGGCCATCCTTCTCCGATCTGTATCCCGCAATGCTGGGCCTATCAACCCATGGATACATCGCTGCCTCTCCCTACATACCGAGACAGTTTTCAACGCATACTTGCTGCGTTTCAAACCGACTCCACCAGCCAGCGTGAAAAACTTGAGGCCAAGCTCAGGCAGACACCATTTCTCCGTTGCCGCAATGCCGCTTCCAATCAAATTGCATATCGACTGCCTGAGTCGGCTTATTTCGCAACCGACAAACTCACCACTCTTTTCGCCGGGATCTCGGTCATCTGGTTTGTGGATGACCAATTTGAATCGCACCGTGGCGAATTACCTCGCAAATTATTAGAAGCATGCGGCGTACGTGATTACCTCCGGCGAGTTGAAATCCCTGCGTCTTTGACTTACGAGGATAAAGCCGCCCTTCGTCTTCAAAAGGGTGCCTCAAAGTGTTCCAGAGAAAACGAATCTGCAGATTTTGATGTCGCTGGACTTCGCGCCTCGGTCGAGGCAATCGCAGCGCTCCCACCCCATCAGGCTGTCCACCAAGCCCTGAATCTCTGGCAAGTTCTGCTCGACACGTTGCGCGAGGCCAGGGACACGTTTTTCCAAGGTTGGTACGGCTGGGGGTTCCATAGGGACGATTGGAATGCTTACTTTCCAGCACAGTTCCTAAAAGACATTCGCCAAATCCCTTGGATCCCCTTAGCGGATGGTACCCTTAAAGCTCCCATAAGTCTTCGCTTTTCGGAGTTGCCCGACACTTTCCGCTTAGCGCCGAATGCCACTTTGCAGGACCTGCTCGGTTTCAAACCCGAGATTATTCAGCAACTTGCCCAGGAAGCCGGCATCGACCCCGAATCGCTCGACCTTTTTGAAAAAGCACGGGCTTACCGGCGAAAAACTCTTAGAGCTGCTGCGAAAGGCTGGTATGGAGAACCCGCCATCCCAGACCGGTGGCGCTCAGCCCCCTAATATTACTCCCCAAGGTGACACGTCCGCACCAACTCGTGCAACCACCGATACCGAATCACATTTACCTCCCACGGATGCCCCCCCGTCTTCAGAATCCAATTCCGGTGGTGGCGGTTCCCAAGACAGCACGTCTCACCACACCAAACATCCACAAGCTGGCGAATTCATTACATACGTGTACACGGCTCCAGCTGGAACAGAAACCACAGACAAACGTAATTCCGAAGCCGCCGTTCAGCGAAAAAAACGAGGTCAAGATGGCGTTGAAGTCGTTCTTGCGTACGAACGCGCTGCCGGTCGCACTCCAGAGGCAATGCCCCAAACCAACGAAGGCTATGACGTGGTCTCGCGCAACGCCGTCGGGGAGATCGTTCGCTACATTGAAGTAAAGACCCCCGGCGAACCATGGGGACATCGCGGAGTTACTCTCTCCCAACCACAATTCGAGGCTGCGCAAACTTTCGGTGTCAGCTTTTGGTTGTATGTGGTGGAAGATGTTGGCAAGCCGACCTATCGCATCTACCGCATTCAAGACCCGGCGCAAAGAACCAAGCACTTCGCCTTCAATCACGGCTGGCGCGCCCTTGCAGAACCAGACAGCGCTTAACAGATGTCATCAGTTAACTGGAGAACAGATTCATATACGTGGCCGCTTCGTTTTCTTGCGTTTGCGGGTGTGGTACTCCCTGCCGGTTTCGTTCAAAACTGCCGCCGCTTCCACCAGCGCGCCCTGCGGTTTGAACTCGATTTGTAATTTTGCGTTTCCGAACAAGGATGCGTTCTCGTTCATCAGCCGCGAAGCCGACATCTTGCAGTAGGCGGTGTCAATCTCTACCCCGATGCTGTTCCGCCCATGCTTTAATGCGGCGACCATCGTCGTAGCCGTGCCGCAAAACGGATCAACGACCGTGTCGCCGACAAACGAAAACATCTGGACCAGCCGCGAGGCCAGTTCGAGCGGATACGGCGCGGGATGTTCCTTCGTGGATGCGCCGGTCAGATTCCAAAACTGTTGAAACCATTTGTCGAATTTGTCCTTGGGAATCATGCTCAACCGGCGCTGTTCCTCGGTGGGCTTGCGGTAGCCGCCGGGTTTTCGCTGCATGAGGATAAACTCGATGTCGTTTTTGATGATGGCGTTTGGCTCGTATGGCTTGCCCAGGAATTTTGAACCGTTGCTCACTTCATAACTGGCGTTCGAGATTTTGTGCCAGATGATCGGGTTCAGATTGTCGAAACCGATTTTACGGCACGCTACGCAGATTTCCGAATGCAAAGGGACAACCGTATGCCGTCCATTGTTCTCCTTGCGCGAGAGGCAGACGTCGCCCACGACGCACACCAGACGGCCGCCCGGCACCAGAATGCGGAAGGCTTCGCGCCACACGCGGTTCAATTCTGAGAGAAACTGTTCAAAATCCTCGACGTGACCAAGTTGGCCTTCCGAATCGTTGTATCGCTTCAGGGTCCAATATGGCGGAGAGGTGACAACGAGATGAACCGATTCATCGGAGATAAATGAAAGGTCGCGGGCGTCGCCCTGCACCAAACGATGCACCGTGGGAACATCGTCCAGCGTTTGGGGGCCTGTGGTCGCGTATTTCATAGTTCTTTGATTCGGCCTGAGAATGCCGCCACGTGCCCAACCAAAGAATTGGCAAACATCTGGAAGGCAAGGTCGGAGGCGGGTTCAGAATAATCACCGTTCGCTCCCTTTTCTGCGTTTGACATCATGAATGACGCTGCGTCGTAATGACGTTCCAAAACTAGGCGGCGACAAAACAGTTCATAACGCTTCGCGTAGGATGAATTTCGAAACTCTGGGAATACTTTGAAATGCGGCTCCTTGACGCCGACAGGGCTATTTGAGCGAGCACAATCTTCAAGCAGGAACATGTAGCCGATCCAAGGCCGGACCTTCGAGCCGAAGGCTTTTTCACGAAAAGCCGTCCATAGATCAAGAGCACTGCCCATTGCTTCCTCGGTGCGATTGTTAAAATTGTTGCCAAACGACGGACCAACTTGGGATTTGGCTTCCAGCGCCGCTACCAACTGACCTTTCACAACCACGATGAAGTCCCATTTCTTGTTTGGTCGGAAGTAACCTGGCAGCTCGAGCGAGTCCTGATAATAGATATTCGCCCGATCAATTCCTGCTTCGATGACAAGCTGCGTCAGGAGTTTGATAAAGCCGTCCATCTGCGCGCCGCCGGTTACGGCTGAACGCAAACCTTGGTCCGACCCACCGGCTTCGCGTTGTTTCTGCAACTGCTTGGAACGCGTTTGCCAATAAAACTTAACCGCATCCGGAACATGCTTCCGCAGCTCGGCGAGAGTTGAAGGGGTTTCAGCCATTGCGTGAGCAAGCGTAATGGCTTTTCCGGCGGAATCAATCAATCAAAACGTGCCCATCCGTGCGTAAACATTCTGTGTTTAGGCGCTTTTCAACAGCTTTCGGACATCAATTATTGTTATTGATGCAGCAGATTTTGGCTTTTCCGGTTTCGTTCATTGACACCGCCCGGTCTTCTGATAAATTCTCGGCTCGCTTTATTTCGGTGGAATTCCCCTTTCGAAATTGAAAGCGCAATTATTTTGAATTGAACATTTATGGCTAAATCATCGAAGTACGTTTATCTGTTTGGCAACAAGAAGGCCGATGGCAATGGTTCCATGAAACCTCTCCTCGGTGGCAAGGGCGCGAACCTCGCCGAAATGTCACGCATCGGCCTCCCGGTGCCTCCCGGTTTCACCATCACTACCGAGGTCTGCACCTACTATTACCAGAACAAGAAGACCTACCCCAAGGTCCTCGACGCGCAGGCCAGGGAAGGCATCGCGTTCATCGAGAAAATCATGGGCACCAAGTTCGGTGATCAGTCGGCCATGCCGCTGCTCGTCTCCGTCCGTTCCGGCGCGCGCGATTCCATGCCCGGCATGATGGACACCATTCTTAATCTCGGTCTCAACGACGCCACCGTCCTCGCCCTCGTCAAGGCGACGAAGAACGAGCGTTTCGCCTGGGATTGTTACCGCCGCTTCATCCAGATGTACGGCGACGTCGTCATGGGCGTCCAGAAGACCAAGGACGAGGACCACGAACCGTTTGAAGTGGCCATCCACAAGCTCAAGCACGACCGTCATCACGCGGACATCGAAGACACGAAGATGACCGTCAAAGATCTCAAGGAACTGGTGAACCGCTTCAAGAAGCTCATCGCGGAGCGCACCGGCAAGGAATTTCCGCAGGATCCCTGGAAGCAGCTCTGGGGCGCGACGGGCGCCGTGTTCGGTTCTTGGATGAACGACCGCGCGATTGTTTATCGCCGCAAATACGGCATCCCCGCCGAGTGGGGCACCGCCGTCAATGTGCAGGCGATGGTTTATGGCAATACCGGTGACAAGTCCGGCTCCGGCGTCGCGTTTACCCGCGACCCCGCCACCGGCGAGAAGGTTTTCTACGGTGAATTCCTCATCAACGCCCAAGGCGAAGACGTCGTCGCCGGCGTGCGCACGCCCGACCCCGTCGCCCGGCTCAAGACCGTCCTCCCGAAGACCTTCACCGAGTTGGAACAGGTCCGCAAGACCCTCGAATCGCACTTCAAAGACGTGCAGGACTTCGAGTTCACGATTCAGGACGGCAAGCTGTTCATGCTCCAGACCCGCAACGGCAAGCGCACCGGCCTCGCGGCGGTCCGTTTCGCCATCGAGATGGAGGCGGAAAAGCTGATTGATTGGAAGACCGCCATCAAACGCGTGCCGGCCGACCAGTTGGACCAGGTGCTCGCGCCCGTGTTCGAGCGCAAGGCCATGAAGGCCGCCAAGTGCATTGCCAAGGGTTTGCCCGCCGGCCCCGGCGCCGCTTGTGGCAAAATGTATCTCAACGCCGATCGCGCAGATGCGGCTGCGGCCAAGGGCGAAAAGGTGCTGCTCGTCCGCAACGAGACTTCCCCCGAAGATTTGCGCGGCATGATTGCCTCCGAAGGCATTCTCACCGCCAAGGGCGGCGTCAGTTCGCACGCGGCGCTCGTGGCCCGTCAGATGGGCAAGGTTTGCGTTTGCGGCGCGGCGGCGTTGCAGATTGATTACACCGCCCGGACGATGACCGTGGATGGCGTGACCTACAAGGAAGGCGACTTTCTTTCCATCAACGGCACCGCCGGTGATGTTTATGCCGGCCAGCTCCCGACTGCTGCGTCCGAGATCGTCCAGGTGCTCGTCGAGAAATCGCTCACGGCCAAGGAAAGCCAGACGTACCAGAACTTCAAGAAGCTCATGGATTGGTGCGCGAAGGCCACCCGGCTCCAGGTCCGCACCAACGCCGACACGCCGGAACAGACCGCCAACGCCATCGCGTTCGGCGCCGTGGGCATCGGCCTGTGCCGCACCGAGCACATGTTCTTCGAAGGCAATCGCATTGACGCCATGCGCGAGATGATTCTGGCCGACACCAAGGAAGACCGGAAGGCCGCGCTCGCCAAAATCCTGCCCTATCAGCGGGGTGATTTCACGGGCATGTTCAAGGAATTGAAAGGACTGCCGGCCACGATCCGTTTCCTGGACCCGCCGTTGCACGAATTCCTGCCGAACGAAGACGCCGCGCAGAACGATCTCGCGGCCAA
>Ga0074045_10005461_pt1 | contig 11098 bp, 9 predicted proteins | sample BogForMeECP23OM2_FD_94442 | JGI IMG/M metagenome (GOLD analysis project Ga0074045, IMG submission 94442) | Bog forest soil microbial communities from Calvert Island, British Columbia, Canada - Bog Forest MetaG ECP23OM2 | ecosystem: Environmental > Terrestrial > Soil > Wetlands ...
GGGCTGGAGAATCCGTCGTAAAGAAGCGGACCTCGGACCTCGGACCTGACCTCAGACCTCAGACCTTTGAACCCTCAGACTTCGAACGTTGCCGAGGCGGGAACAGCGACGGTGGGATGAATCGACAGCAAGTACAAAAATGAAACGGCCGCCTGCAATGGCGGCCGTTCCGTCTTATCTCTCCTGCTGGTTTATCAGTCACGCTCCTTGGCAGGTTTCGTCTTGTTGTTGTTGTGCTTCTCGTTGTAGATCTGCTTGCTGTTTTTGTTTTCTTCTTTGTTGGCCTGTTGCTTCTGTTGCTTGGTCAAGGCGCCGCCGTTGGCGGTGCGCTCGTTGTGAACCTGCTGGGCGACATTGGCCTGGTTCTCGTTGGTGCGGGCCGCTTCGCCGGAAGTCATCTGGCCGCTGCGCAGCCCGTTGGCGGTGCGCTGCTGCTGGTTGGCTTCGCGGTCGTCGACTTCGTTCGGCTTCACGGTATTCGCGTTGTGCTTCTCGTCGTAGATCTGACGGCTGGCGGCATTTTGCTCGCCGTTGATCTGTTGACGCTCCGCACCCGTGAGCTTGCCACCGTTCGCCTCGCGATCGTCGTGCACCTGCTGGTCGATGTTAGATTGCGTGCGCTCGGCGCGGGCCGCCTCACCGGAAGTCATTTGGCCGCTGCGCAGGCCGTTGGCGATGCGCTGGTCCTGATTGGCTTCGCGGGTATTGGGATTGTAGTTGCGCCCAACCGAGCGATCGGCAGCAGAGATGGGTTGCGATTGCGCGTGCTGCTGCGCTACCTGGTGATATGCGTTTACGTTCGCGCTCGCCATGGTGGCAGGACGTCCTTGATTCACCGACGCCAGCTGCGAGCGATCCTGCGCGGCAAAGTTTTGATGCTGCACCTGCTCGGAGGTGGGCTCGAAGTGGTGCTCGTTGGCCGCCTGCAGTTCTACCGCCGACGCATGCACCTGAATGCCAATGCCGCCATTGAAGGCTACGTGGTTGACGTTCACGATCGTGTTCTGCTCGACGATGGTGCGATTCTCGTACACATTGGTGACATGGACGCTGCCAAAGTTCGCCACAGCGCTGTTATAGGCGAATACTCCACCACGCCACTCGCCCCCGGCGAAGCCGATGCCGCCGAAGCCGAAGCCGTAGTTCACGCCACCGTAGAACCCAACATGCGGGCCCCAGTAACCGCCGTGCCAGCCGTATGCTCCGCCCTCATAGCCCCAGTAGCCAGGCGTCCACAGAAGACCAGCGCTGGGTGGTTGCGCCCACACGCCCGGAACCCAGAAGTAGCCTGCATCCCCGTAGGACCAGTAGCCGGGAGTCCACATATAACCCGGCGCCGGCAGCGGTGGTTGCTCATAGACCGGCAACGCGGGAGGAGCAATGTTGATGGAGAGAGCGACGCCGATTTGTGCCTGCGCTGCGGGCATGGCTAGCATCGGCAGCATGATCAAAGCGGTAGCAAACAGATTGCGAAGTGTTGAACGAAGAGACATGGTGATTTCTCCTTGTGCCGGGGCCCCAAAACGGCAGTATCTCCCCGTCTGCCCAGACTTTGTGGGCGTATGTATTACAACCCAGACTCGCGGCGTTTGTTGCTAACTAAGGTTCAATGTCCAAGGGGCCAATGCGGGCAAGGGTTTGGTAACAATGTGGGGGATTTATTTCCAATTGAAGAACACCCCGGTCGATGAGTGAAATCGGGATTGATACCCGCGATCGTACCGGCTACCAGATATACGAGAATGTTACAGAGGGTAGCCCAGTAAGTCCCGTGTTCAACTCATTGTTAGAACTGGTTTCCTGGCTAATCGCGCAGGGCGTTTCTCGCCAATCGGCAGAGGCATTTGTTGAAAGGGGTTCTGCTCCATCTTTTGCAGTGCAGCTGCCAAAACGAAAATAAACTACGTCTTACACCATCTATGCAACACCCACTGGTGCAGTTGATGAAACCAGGCGATTGCACTCAAAACCCGCTCAGCGTCGTCGGTGTTTTCTTGCAAGCGGCGATTCGGCGCTATGTTCCTCATCAAATCTTCATCAGGCAACTGGATTCCTGGCGTGGAGCTTGGATCTCCCACGGGGTTCCCAGAGTTCTGAGGTCTGACGTCCGCGGGCCGCATTTCTATTGCGTGGATTGCAGTTGTGTGGCGAGTTGATTGACCGCGGTTACGTCGTAAAACGAAGAAAGGTCGGCGTGGCCGGCGAGGGTGGCGCGCTCCTGGCCGTCGACCAGAATCTTGACTTTTAGAATGCCGGGAGTGTTGGCCGAGATGGTTTGGATCATCGAGGCGACGGTCAGGTCCTCGACGAGGACGCCGGAGCGGTGGGTATCGGCAAAGGCGGAGTTCACGTCGATGACGGCGACGCCGGGGTCGACCAGGAAGACGCTGCGGATGTCGGCGCCGGGGCCGAGCGGGTGGGGTGAGGACTTGTCGAGGTAGTGCGAGAGCAGGGCGCGCAGAAGTTCCTCGGCGCGCTGCTGGCGGCCGGAAGGCATGGGGATCAGGGCGGGCTCGGCGCGGAGGCTGCCATCGTCGTCGTGGGCGATATAGAGTGTGACGCGCTCGGTGGGTCCGGCGATCGGAGGCGCGAGCGGCCGAGTATCGATGGAAGCGACGGGCGCGGTGACGGCAGTGCCTCGCATGTGCCAGGCGTAGATACTTAGGCCGAGCACGGCCACGAGCAGCACAGCAATGGCGATCAGGAGATGGCGGGGGATCATGCCGGTTGCCTCATATTCCCTGCCTCATTGCGCGGCTCCTAGCTGATCGCGGGTGGCGGCGATCGCGGTGGCCACGGCGCTGGTGACGAGTTGCTGGTAGTCGGGCGCGGTGAGTTGCGAGGAATCGGAACCTTGCGGCGCGACTTCGACGGCGATGGCCGGTCCGGTCAGGTTATTGAGAGGGCGAAGAGGCGCGGTGAGTGCGCGAACCGGGATTTGCCGCCTTCGCAGTTCGGCGGCGACGGCGGAGGCGGTGGTCTGGCTGAGCGTCAGGGAAGCGTGCTGAGCGGTGTTCCAAGCGCGGAAGGCTCCGCGATCGTCGCCGTCGAACGGCAGCAGCGCGGTGTATACGCGCACGCCGTGACCACTGGAGGATGCGTGCACGGCGATGTAGATGGCGGCGTGGTTGGCGTTGGCGAAAGTGGCGCGCTGGTCGAGGGGAAGGTTAGCGTCGGAATCGCGCAGGACCAGAGTCGGGATGCCGCGGGTTTCGAGTTCCTGGCGCAGGCTGCGGGCGAGGGCGACGGTGACGTCTTTCTCGAGGAGGGTGCTGCTGAGAGTCTCGCCGTGATCGTCGCCGCCGTGGCTGGCGTCGACTACGGCAAAATAGCGGCGCGCGACTGGAGCCGGGGCAGTCGGTGCAGCAGTGGGTGGCGTGGCGGCTGCGGGCTCTCCGGGAATTCCTGGCGCAGGTGGAGTTGGATTCTGCGCGGTGACTGTGGGAGAAATCATGACCGTGCGCCGGTCGTTGCTGAAACTGGCGATCACCGGGACCGAGGCATTCACCGTAACCACCGCCGTGCCGTTGCTCTCGCTGTAAATGGCCGACGGGATAATCTTGTTGCCGAAAGTGAGCGTCGGCGAGGCAGGCGCGACTACGGGTTCGCGAGTAAAGGTCATGCGCAGCGCGCCCGGTTCGGTGGCGACCGTCGGGTTCACAGGCGCAGTGAAATGGAAAATGAGGCGCGGAGGGCTGTCGGCCGATAACGATAAGGCCGCGGTGAAGTGGGTGGCCACGCTGCCGATGAACAGGCGCGCTGACTCCTCGTGCAGCGTGACCGGGCCGCCGAGAAAGCGGGGCAGCAGGGAAGCGAGCGCAGTGAGAGGGACGAATCCCCGGCTATTTTCTACATAGAATTTTCCGCTGAGATCGGCGTCGCGCCCCTGGACGCGGGCGCGAGTTTTGCCGACCTGGAAATCGCCTTCCACATTGTTGTAGCGCAGGCGCCAGCGCAGGCCGTCTGACTTGGCGCTCACCTTGCCCAGGGGTTCGAGCACTTCGAGCAGGCCGACGTAGGCGCGGCCATCGTGCTGCACGAGAGGGAGTGAATAGTTGGCGGCGACCGAATACACGGAGAGGTGCTTCTCGGGGGCAGCGGCTCCAGAAAAAAGAGTCGAAATCAGAGTAAGCCCAGCTACTTGCAGAAGTAGATACCGGAGCCGGGGCGTCCTGTCGGCGTCTCTCGAAAATCCCCACCCTTCGGCGGGCTCAGGGCAGGCTTTCTCGCGCAAAAAGCGCGCGAGAAATGGGGCGCCCGGATTTCGGTTAGTCCAGCGCATAGGCGGTCAATCCACTGAGCAGCTTGGGATAAAAATCGGTGGACTTCTGGGGCATGACTTCGCCTGCAAGGGCCACGTCGCGCACCTGCGCTACCGGACATGGGTTCATCAGGAAGGCGATGTTGGCGGCTTTTCCGGGGCTTTGTCCGCGAACCTGGTTCAGGGCTTCGGAGGCCTCGCGCAGGTAAGACAGATTCTGCTGGTTGCGAATGGATTCTTCCGAAAGCTTCAGAACTCCCTCGAGCAAACATTTGTGCAGTTGCACGACATCGAGCGAGCGCTGGCGGTCGGAGAGGCCGGCAAAGAATCGCGCTCCAGCGGCCTTGGGAGAGTGCAACAGGAAGGCTCGGTTGGCGGTGACGGCCAATAGAGCAGTCCCGGCGCGGCCCCGGTCGTGCAGCAGCGTGGTGGCGCGGGCGGCGTCGAGCGAGGGGTCGACTTCGTCAATTTCGAAGAAGGCGCGGGCGGAATTCTGGAAGTCATCGGCAGAGAACGATTCGAGCGAATGCACGACGCGATGCGTGGGCAGCACCAGCAGTCCGGGGTCATTCATGTTGACGAAGGTCATCATCACGAATTCGTAGGGCGCCTGAGGATTGGAATCCGTGCCCGCCGCCGCACGACATTCATTCCGAAAGTTGAGCGCGGTTTCGTAACGGTGGTGGCCATCGGCGATAACCAGCTTCTTGTCGCGCATCGCATACTGCACTTCTTCGATCATGCGCCAATCCCATACTTGCCAGACGCGGTGCGCTACGCCGTATTCGTCGGTGACTTCGACGGTCGGAGTCGGGCCGCAGCCGGATCCAAGCAGCACAGCGATTTCCCCGGAATCTTCATAGAGCAGAAAAAGCTGCTCGTAGTGGGCGCGGGTAGCACGCAGCAGGTCGAGGCGGTCGGCCTTGGGCTTGGAGAGAGTTTGCTCGTGCCGGTAGACGACTTTGGCGGAATAGTCTTCGACGCGGCCGAGGGCGATGAATCCGCGGCGCTCGAAGCTGGCTCCCGAAGGGGCAGTAAAAGATTGTGAATAGGAGTAAATGGAGGGCGATGAATCCTGGCGGAGAATGCCTTGTGCTCGCCAGTCGCGGGCGTAGGCGGCGGCCCGGGTATAGACGTTGTCGCCGGCGTTCTCGTCAGCCCCGCGGCGGCCGAGGATGATCCGCACCAGGTTGTACGGGCTGGCTGCGTAATAGCGATCCTGCATGGCGGGAGTGATCTTGTCGTAGGGTTGGGTCACGACCTGCGCAGCGGAAACTTTCTGCAAGTCATAGCGAAGAGCGCGAAAAGGATGAATGTCTGCCATTTGTAAGCCACGGGAAACTTTTGATTGTAACAAGATAGCGCAGACTTCGGCGCTCGCGGTACCCACCCTTCGCGAGGCTCAGGACAGGCTCTGTCGAAAGGCGCGACAGGTGGGGCAGCCGTAGCTGGTGGTAGCGGAAACCAACCTTTTCCGCACAAATAGCAACCAAAGTTCGGTTCTGGGATTTGTGTGTAAATTTTGACAAAAATCCCTGCGCCGCGGGGCGAAAGCTGTGCTAACATCCGCGGCATTGAGGTATTTATGGCCCGCCTGCGTGGGGAAGAAGGGCGTCGGTCATCTCGCCCTGAGGTGGTAGTACGTGACGGTCGCAGTGGCCGTTGGGTTTCTCCCTGGGATCCGACTTACGGCTGGCTGCGCAAAAATCCTGCAACCCTGAATTGCCTGGGAATTACTCTCGTTGCACTCGCGTTCTGGTGCATTCCCGCGTTCGGGCAAACCGACGTGAATGATGTTCACGTTGATCCGCGAGGGGTGGAGAAGCCGCCAGAAGCTGCCAAGCAGGATCTTCTTACCGCTTCTACTATTACTACGTCGACCACGGGGATGAGCGCGCACGTGCGTCCGTTGAAGGTTGACGTGGATCTGGTGCTGGTGCCGGTGACGATTACCGACCCCATGAACCGGCTGGTGACCGGCCTGGATAAGGAAAACTTTCAGCTGTTTGAAGGCAATGCCTCGCAGCAGATCCGGACGTTTTCCGCCGAGGACGCTCCCGTGTCACTGGGCGTGATCTTCGATTCCAGCGGAAGCATGAGCAGCAAGATGGACCGCGCCAAAGATGCGGTGGTGGAGTTCTTCAAGACGGCGAATCCGCAGGATGAGTTTTTCATGATCACCTTCTCCGACGAACCCGAGGAGGTGAGCGACTTCACCAGTTCGGTGGACGAGATCCAGAACAAGCTGGTTTTCGCCGTGCCTCGTCGGCGAACGGCGTTGCTGGACGCCATTTACATGGGCGTGAGCAAGATGCGGCAGGCCAAGTATCCGAAGAAGGCGCTGCTGATTATTTCCGACGGAGGCGATAATCACAGCCGGTACACCGAAAACGAGATCCGGTCGCTGGTGAAAGAAGCCGATGTGATGATCTACGCCATCGGCATTTATGACCGCTACGCGTCGGCCGTGGAAGAACGTCTGGGGCCGCAACTGCTGAGCGACATTACGGAACTGACCGGCGGGCGGGCGTTTACGATTGATAATCCCAACGACCTGGGAGATGTGGCGACCAAGATCGGCGTTGAACTGCGCAATCAATACGTTCTGGGCTACCGTCCAACCAAAATCATGCACGACGGCAAATGGCGTAAGATAAAAGTGAAGCTGCTGCCACCGAAAGGATTGCCGCCTCTACGGGTGTATGCCAGGACGGGATACTACGCGCCTGCGGAATAAGGCCAAGGCCGCGAGTTTTTTTCTCTTCACGTTGGTGATTTGGGCCGAGGTGCAGTTGGCGATGCCGGCCTGGCCGCAGGCTGCTGCTCAGAACGAGAGTAAGCCCGCTGTTCCGCCTTCTGCCGCTCCCGCTACGGGAACTACCGTCCCTCCGCAAGCCCAAGGTGATGCGCAACCCCAGGACAAGCAAATCGACGATCAGGGAATCTACGTCTTCCGCAAGGATGTGGACGAAGTACTGCTGCACGCCTCGGTGGTGGACGACAAGCAGCACATTGTCACCAACCTCGACCGCACTGCCTTCACCGTGTTTGAGGACGGGAAGCAGCAGAACATCATCTCGTTCCATCACGTGGACATTCCGGTGTCGATGGGCATCGTCATCGACAATTCGGGATCGATGCGGGAGAAGCGGAACAAGGTGAACCAGGCGGCTCTGAATCTGGTGCGGTCAAGCAATCCGCAGGATGAAGTTTTCATCGTGAACTTCAACGACGAATATTATCTCGACCAGGACTTCACCAATAGTTTGCTGAAGCTGAAAGAGGCGCTGGAAAAAATCGATCCCCGCGGCGGCACCGCGCTTTACGATGCCGTCGTGGCTTCGGCCGATCATCTGAAAAGGTACGCGCGCCTGGAGAAGAAAGTTTTGTTCCTGGTGACCGACGGCGAGGATAACGCCAGCACCGAAAATTTGGAGCAGGCCGTCAAGCAACTCCAGGGAGAGAATGGTCCGTCGGTTTATGCCATCGGAATTCTGGGGGAAGAGGAGCATCCCAAGCGGGCGAAGAAGGCGCTGGAGATCATCGCGCAGCGCACGGGCGGGATCGCATTTTTCCCCAAGACGCTGGATGAAGTGAACGAGATCAGCCGGACGGTCGCGAGCGACATCCGGAATCAGTACTATATCGGCTACAAGCCGAGCAATCCCCGGGGAAACGGCGGCTTTCGCCAGATTCGCGTCGAGGCCAAGGCCAAGGGACACGGGAAGATGACGGTGCGCACCAAGAGCGGCTATTATGCGGGAACGCAGCCTGCGGCCGGCGGCGCGAAGTAGACTACTCACGAGTGCAGCCGTCTGGCTGCATTCATGCATTCCAACGAAGTGCAACGGCGGGATTTTCCTGACCATAAGCGATGCGGAGGAGGCATCGGAATGAACGAAATCGTGAACGTAGAATTCGATTGGGTAACGGAACGGTCGTTATGCTCCTTGCAAAGGGTCTTTGAACGATTGGGACTGGAGATTCAGCACGACGTCGACGTACGCAACGCCATGCGGCCCGCGATTCCGCAGTTTGGGTTTGAATATGCGTTTGAGATGGTGGGCGATGAGAAGAGTTTTGCGGTCCATCTGCATGCCTATAAGATCCACAAGTCTGTAACGTTTACGCTGGTGGACGGGCATATCGAAGTGCGGGACGCCAATGAAAAAACGTTCGTGGCGACCGTTGGGCTGAATGATGAGGGTGCGTGCATGTTGTATGTCGACGGCAAGGAACGGAGTTCATGGCACGTGCGAAAACTGGCTTTGGATGATCTTTTTTTCAGTTTTGTGTAGGCGCAGGATTCTGTGAGAGCGCGGAGGACACTACCTTTTTCGGTCCATTGACGATTCCATTCTCTGCCCGTACCCTGTAGAGTGACTTCGAAAACTTCTGAAATGTCCCGCCTGCGCGTTGCCGACGACATTACTCAACTGGTCGGCGAAACTCCCATGTTGCAGTTGAAGCGGCTGGTTCCGGCCGGATCGGCAGACGTGTTTGCCAAGCTGGAGTACTTGAATCCGGGCGGCAGCGTGAAGGACCGGGCGGCGATTGGGATCATCCGGCGCGCCGAGCAGGAGGGGAAACTCGCGCCCGGCGGCACGATTGTCGAGGCGACCGCGGGTAATACTGGTATCGGGCTGGCGCTGATTGGAGTGAACCGCGGGTATAAAGTAAGACTGTTTGTGCCGGAGCGCTTCTCCGAAGAGAAGGTCACGATCATGCGGGCGCTGGGCGCGGAGGTGGTTCGCACTCCTGACTCCGAGGGGATGCAGGGAGCCATCCGCGAGGCGAAGAAACTTGTCGCCACCGACCCTGCTGCCTTTATGGCGGGACAATTCGAGAATCTCGCCAATCCCGATTATCACTACGAGACTACGGCCCACGAAATCTTCGAGCAGATGGACGGACGAGTCGACGCCGTCGTGCTGGGATGCGGCACCTCGGGAACTTTTTCTGGAATCGCTCGCTACTTGAAAGAAAAGTCGCCCGCGGTGCTGGCGTTCGCCGTCGAGACGCAGGGGTCGACGCTGGGCGGTGGGCAGCCCGGGCCGCACAAAGTGGAAGGCATCGGCACCAGCTTCATTCCGAAAACGTTTGACCGGTCGGTGTGTGATGAAGTGATGATGGTGATGGACGACGACGCGTTCGGCATGGTCAAAACACTGGCGGCGCAAGAGGGTGTGCTGGCGGGGTCAAGCGGCGGGGCCGCGGTGTTCGCGTCACTGAAAGTGGCGAAAAAGCTGGGCGCGAGCCAGCGCGTGGTGACCATTATTCCGGATTCGGCGGAGCGGTATTTGTCGAAGAAGATTTTTGAGGGCGGCATCTAAGGCCGCCGACCTTGAGCTTTCGGATCTCGCAGATTACATTCATGAAAAAAACTAGCGAACCAGGTTTTGCGACGCGCGCCATTCACTGTGGGCAGGAGCCCGATCCTTTGACTGGGGCGGTCACCGTGCCCATCTATCCGACGTCGACGTACGTTCAGCAAGGAATCGGCGAGAACAAGGGATACGAGTATTCCCGCGTGTCGAATCCCACGCGCACGCGGCTGGAGGAGAATCTCGCGGCACTGGAAGGAGCCGTGGCGGCCCGCGTATTTGGCAGCGGCATGGCCGCGATCCATGCGGTCGTGAGCATGCTGAAATCCGGCGACCACGTGGTGTGCGGCAACGATTTGTACGGGGGTACGCCACGGTTGTTCAACCAGGTGATGGCTGGGTTCGGGCTGGAGTTTTCCTACATCGACACTTCCGACGCGGAGAAAGTCGAACGCGCCATCCGCAAAAATACGCGGATGGTTTTCGTGGAGACGCCGACGAATCCGTTGATGCGGCTGAGCGACCTGGCGGCCATCAGCCAGATCTGCCGTCGGAAAAAAGTTGCGCTGGTGGTGGATAACACGTTCATGTCTCCGTATTTTCAGCAGCCGCTGGCGCTGGGCGCGGACATGGTGGTGCACTCGACCACGAAGTTTTTGAACGGCCACAGCGACGGGCTGGGCGGGGTGGTAATGTGCGCCAAGCAGGAGCACGCTGACCAGCTGGCGTTTCTGCAGAAGGCGGCGGGCGCGATTCTTTCTCCGTTTGAATGCTGGCTGGTGCTGCGGGGAGTAAAAACGCTGGCGGCCCGCATGGAGATTCACGACCGCAGCGGCCGCATTGTGGCCGATTTTCTGTCGAAGCACAAAAGAGTGAAGACAGTGCTCTATCCGGGGTTGGCCGATCATCCTCAGCATGCCCTGGCGCGGCGGCAGATGAGCGGGTTCGGGGCGATGATCACGTTTGAGACCGGGTCGCTTAAAAACGCAAACAGAATGCTGAAGAAAGTGCGCGTCTGTTCGCTGGGCGAGTCGCTGGGCGGTGTGGAGACGCTGATCTCGCATCCCGCGACCATGACGCATGCCGGGCTGGGCGTGAAGGGGCGCGCGGCGATCGGCATCACCGACGGCATCGTGCGAATTTCCGTGGGGATCGAGGATGTGGATGACATTCTCGATGACCTGGATCAGGCGCTGAACGCGATCTGAGTTGTGGTGGCAACACTGGAGGAACGTCAGTGACGAGAGACGAGGCCTTGAAGCTGGCCAACCATTGGGTCGCGGCCTGGAACGCTCATGACCTGGACTTGATCATGACGCACTATGATGACGCAATCGAGTTGACTTCGCCGGTCGCCGCTCAACTGCTGGGGACGCCCGATGGCAAAGTGATCGGAAAGGCAAGCTTGAGAGCTTACTTCCAGCGCGGGCTGGAAACGTATCCGGAACTCAGATTTCGTCTTGATGATGTGTTTTTGGGCATTAGCAGCGTAGTGGTCGTGTATGCGAATCAA
>Ga0074045_10005462_pt1 | contig 11097 bp, 8 predicted proteins | sample BogForMeECP23OM2_FD_94442 | JGI IMG/M metagenome (GOLD analysis project Ga0074045, IMG submission 94442) | Bog forest soil microbial communities from Calvert Island, British Columbia, Canada - Bog Forest MetaG ECP23OM2 | ecosystem: Environmental > Terrestrial > Soil > Wetlands ...
AGGCATTTTTGCTGCCTCTGGACAATTTCTTATGTCTTTCTTTGGTACCGCCACTGCCAATCCGTGGATGCGAGTTCTTGACGCACTGGAAAAAAAAGTCAATCGCACTTCCTATGAAACCTGGCTCAAGCCCACCCGCTTCGATCATTCGCAGGGCCATGTCTTGTTTGTGCGAGTGCCGAACCCTGAGTTCTGCCATATCGGCGAGCGATACGGTGACTTGATCAGCGAGGCGATCGACGACCTTGGCTTGGAGTTCCAGGATGTCGAGTTTGTAACCGACGAGCCCCACCGCGGCAACGGCAAAGCCGTCCGGGCCGCTGAAACACGACACGAACCCGCCGCGCCCTCGGAGAGCCCCATGGTCGGTCCCGCCCAGCAGCAGCGGTTCGATTGGGATGGCGCCGCTCAGCTCAACCCCAAGTACACGTTTGATGATTTCGTGAGTGGCGCCGGCAATCAGTTTGCTCATGCCGCAGCCCGGGCGGTCGCCGAGCGTCCTTCAAAGGCCTACAATCCGCTGTTCCTCTACGGCGGCGTCGGTATGGGCAAGACCCATCTCATGCAGGCCATCGGGCACGAGATCAAGAAGCGGCAGCCGGAAAAGTCGATTTGTTATGTGTCCAGTGAGCGCTTCACGAATGACATGATCAATGCGCTACGCTACAGCAAAATGACCGGCTTCCGCGACAAATACCGCACTATGGACGTCCTGCTGATGGACGATATCCAGTTCCTGGTCAACAAAGAGCGCACGCAGGAAGAGTTCTTCCACACGTTCAACGCATTGCACGAGTGCATGCGGCAGATCGTGATCGCCAGCGATCGTCCGCCAAAAGAGTTGGCGGAGATCGAGGACCGCCTGCGCAGCCGCTTCGAGTGGGGGCTCATCGCAGATATCCAGCCACCCGACTTGGAGACAAAAGTTGCTATCCTCCAGAAGAAGGCCGAAACGGACTGCGTGGTGCTGCCCACCGACGTGGCGCTGTTCATCGCGTCGAATATCCGTAGTAACGTTCGCGAACTGGAAGGTGCGCTCATCCGGCTTACCGCCTACGCCTCGCTTGCCGGCAGGGATCTCACCCTGCAAACGGCACAGGAGGTGCTCAAGAACCTGATGGAATCCAATGTTCGCAAGATTTCGATTGAGTCGATCCAGAAGGCAGTGTCAGAGCAGTTCGCCCTGCGATTGCCCGAAATCAAGGCCAAGAATAATTCACGTGCTATCGTCTATCCTCGGCAGATCGCTATGTACCTTGCCAAACACCTCACCGATGCATCGCTGCCTGAGATCGGACGGCAATTTGGGGGCAAGCACCACACCACCGTCTTACATTCCGTCGAAAAGATTGAGGAGTTGCGCAAGACCGACAAAGATTTGAACAGGATGCTCAATAAGCTCACCGAAAGTTTGAGCTCATGAACCGCGCATTCGGCGCGGTTTTTCACTTTAGCAGGGAGTTTTCTCACGTTCCTCCTGTGGACACATTGTGGATTGGGTGGGAGACTCGGATGGAATTTTGAATTTGTTCCAGTTCACCACAGCAGCCCGTCGCTCGGGGCCTGAGATTTGTACACCAGTAAGCACTCTCTATTCGCAGCCCGTGCGGTTCTTCCCCAAATTTCCACTTTTCCTTACTACCTGTTATTACTACTGGTTTTATAGGTTTTCTATTTGATATAAGGATTAACAGCAATAGCAGGCCCTTCGTCGAGGTCATTCCGTCACCTGCACGTTTGCAGCGGGGTACTTCAGTACAAGGCCTGCCGAGGTGGGACATATGGCTGCCGAAGCAACGGGAACAATTCAAGGCACAGCGATGGACATCAGCGTCAGCAAGTTCGAACTGATCAGGGAACTTACGGCAACGCAGGGAGTGGTTGAACGGAAGACCACGATTCCGATCCTCTCCAATTTCCTGTTCGAGGCTGCAAATGACCGGTTGACCATTACAGCCACCGATCTCGATCTTAGCCTGCGTACCTCCTGTGCGGCCAAAGTGAAGCGCGATGGAGCCTGCACCATCCCCGCGCGCAGACTGTACGATTATGTAAAACTGCTGCCCGACGGCGATATAACCATAAAACTGCTGGAGAACCATTGGGTTAACATCCGCTCCGGTCACTCCAACACAAAGATGGTGGGCATGGCCCGCGCTAACTTTCCAGGGCTGCCAACCTTTCCGGCGACAGGGGGCGTAAAGATACCCTCGCAGACGCTGCGCGCCATGATTGGTAGGACGATCTTCGCCATCTCCAGTGAGGAGTCGCGTTACACGCTGAACGGCGGATTGATGGTTCTGAAGCCAGAATCGATCACCATGGTCGCAACTGATGGGCACCGTCTGGCGCACATCGAGAAACAAGGCGAGCACTTCGACGTCAGCGGAGAGAATAAAACGCTCATTCCCAAGAAAGCGATGAGCGAAATCCATTCGTTGCTGCAGAACAGCGACGTAGACTTTGTGGAATTCGCCAAGGATGAGTCAACGCTATTCTTCCACATTGGTGGGCGCCTACTCACGTCGCGCCAACTGACGGGCCAGTTTCCCAACTACGAGGCCGTGCTGCCGCGCGAAACCACCAAGTCGGTGGTCGTACATGGGGCTGATCTCAACACCGCAATCCAACGCGTAGCGCAGTTCGCTGACGAGCGCTCACGTGCCATCCGCCTGAAACTCGATAAGAACGAGATCAAGATTTCATCCTCTTCAACTGACGCCGGCGAGTCGGAGGACTCGATCGAGACGGCGTATACTGCCGATCCGATCACCATCGGCTTTAACTCCGAGTACCTGCTGGATTTCCTGAAGGCCTCGAATGGAGGGGAGGTCCGCCTGGAGTTCAAGGACGCGCAGTCCGCCGGTCAGATGCGTCCGGACGACACACGCGACGAGGGCTTCAAGTACCGCTATGTCGTGATGCCAATGAGAATCTGAGAAAACCAATTGGCCACGGATCAACGCGGACACGCACGGTCTTTACTTCCTTATGGATCCACAGAAATCCGTACAAAAGTTTTTCTTACTCGTACGCCAGCGCGTCGATGGGATCTTTCTGTGCAGCCTTTACTGCAGGATAAAGCGCGCCGAGCAGTGAGCCGATGAGCGCGATCATGGCTGCCCTAAGCAGCCAGCCGATGGTGATCAGAATCGGTAGCGTCTGGAACTTCGTTCGTAACCCGGCTCTCGCAGCGTAGCTGACGATAATTCCCAGAAGGATGCCACCTACTGCGATGAGCACCGTCTCCCGCAGCACCACGTTCACAATGTAAAGCTTGCCCGCACCCAGCGATTTCAGAATGCCGATCTCGCGGGTGCGTTCCATCACAGCGGCGTACATCGCCTGGAAGATGACGATGAAGCCGATAACCATGGCGATCGCGATCACCACGTCGATGAAAGTGGAGAACATGGGGACACTGCTAGACGTCATAAGGCTGAGATATTCCTTCAGCGAATGCACGCCATATTGCTGCATGCCGGGAATGCTCTTGATCGCGCGCACAACTTCGTCGGCGTTGTTAGGGTTGTCGAGCTTGACGTAGAAGATGGTCGCCTTGCCTTGGGCGCCGATCAACTCCTGAATGGTTTTGATGGGGAGAAACTTGCGCGCGCCCTTGCCGTGCTCGACGATTCCGGAAATTCGGAACTGGTGATTGAGCGTCTCGATGGGGTCGCCGACCTTCAAGTGCCTCGACGAGGCGAACAAATCGTCGACGATGATGTCGTCCGGCCCTTGGAATGGCCCGCCAGCGAGGTAACGGAAGCCGCCGCTTACAGCGTTGAACGAATCCATATCGATACCATCGATGACTTCGACGGTGCCCGCCGTTGAAAGCTGAGTAACTACGGGAGCAACAGCCACGACGTGCTGCAGCAGCTTTATCTTGTCAGCGACTTTGACCGAAACTGGCGCACCGCTAACACCCATCAGCAGTGAGGAGTTTGGCGGCTGCACCATGATGTCAGCGCCAATGCCTGCTTGCCGGTTCCTGCTGTCCTCCAGCATGCCGACAGACAGGCCGACGATCAGCAGGATTAGTGTGACCTCGACCGCGACGGCGACCACACTGATCATGGTGCGAAAGGGGCGATACACCAGGTTGGCAAGGATCATCCGGTTCATAACGCGAAGGTCCGATTGTATAGGATGCAAGCGAATCCGCTGCAGTGCCGCGGCGCCCAACCACCAATTAGAGCTCCTTCGACTCCGGTTCGCAAAGGCGGGCGAACCGTTGCCCAGGATGACAGCATTAGGCCTATAGCAGATGGCTGAGTGTTTCGAGCGAAGGAGCGAAAAGCGGCGCTACTGCCGTCGCCGGTGGTACACCGCAAACTCGAACCCTGGATTCGGAGGAAAGAGTTCGTTGATCTTGCGTAGGCGCTCGGCCAGCGCGTTCGGCGCTAACAGCGGATAGTCGCGCTCGCGGAGATCTTGGTAATCAACATCAAGATACAACGACAGCGTGTATACCGCGATGGCATCAGCGAACGCCGCCAGCAGGTATTCATGGCGCGCCTTTTCGGCTTCGGGGCCGTTGGTGATTGCAACCTTGCGCAGCTCATAGGCGTCGAGACTGGTCTCGCCGCGGACCTTGTCCTCCACCTGCTTCCAAACCAGGTCAGCGAATTCCTGCGAGACTCCAACGTGTTCCACGAAGTTATGTCCTACGTTGATGAAGAACTCGAAGGAGATGGCGAAGCTGTCTTCCATCAGCCGCGTCGAGATGAATACACACTGCGAGTCGCCCAGCGTATGGTTGCGATGGCAGACAGCGCTATCGGAAAGCTGCACATCGTAGCGGTCGGCGATGAGTGTTTCGTCGCCCAAGTTTAGCGTGAGCGGGACAAAATAGTAGGCCTTGCGGTTGAGCGCGTCGGCGATGGTACGCGGCACAACGGTAACCATCCGCTCCAGATCCGCAATGGCGGTCGTCACCTCTCCCATGACCGAGTAGCAGATGCCGTTGCTGGCCTGCGAAACAGGGGCCAGCCGAACGACCTCGGCGGGAGTTCGGGTTACAGCCTGGGACATCTGAGACATGAAACTCCGATTGTAACCCAAGGAAAGCCGCCATCCGAGCAAGTCTCCGTGCGGAGTCGAGGTCTTCGATGCAAAGAGCAATGTTTTGCGCGGCGGCTGATAAGCGGCAATGAAAACTCAAGATATCGGTCCGCAGGTTGATCCGTGCAATTCCGTGGCCCTGCTTCGCTTCTCAGAAGGGATCGAACTCCCCGTTCTTGATCATGGCCTCCGCGATCTGCCGCGCCACCTTGAACTGCTCCGGCTTGTCAAAGGCATCTTTCAAGGAATTGGCCAGCAGCTTCGGCACGGTCAGGTAATGCTTCATGCGCTGCGCAATCATCACGCGATAGATGCGGTCGGTGGCGAGGTCTTCCATGTAACCGTCAAGCAAGCTTGCACCCTTTCCGTTAAGCACACCATTGCGGTAGCGGATGACCGTCCGTACCGCCGCGCGCATACCGGTGATCGACGTCTGGCCGATCCCCCGTGGGCGAGGGTCGCAGATCGGGGGTAGCGCTCTATGTTGGGCCGACGCGCACGGATCTGGTTGGGCACCGGGAACTGGTCCACCGCGATCTGGTTCTGGTCGGGATGCCCGGTCCATGCGCCGGGCGAACTGGCAATTCGCCTCGTTCTTTCTTGTCTTTTTCGAGAACGGCCAACGCTCGTGCATGCAGCTCTGGATCTTCGCGGCTGGGATACAGCGCAGTCATTCCACCGATGGCCAGCGCACCGCGCTTGCGGCAAATCTCGGGGATCAGGCTGCGCAAGGCCTGGAAGAACGGCACGTCGTGCGGGATCGTATTGCGGTCGGGCAACACGAACGCGGGGTCGTTCAGGTTGAAATGACCCAGGCTTGCCAAGTAATCCCGGCGGCCGAGGTTCAGCCCGATGATATGGTCACGCAGGTTGTAGAGGAACTCCTCCATCTGATATGCCAGCGGATGCGACTCCACCAGTGCCATGCACTTGACTTAGTTTCTCGGCCAGCCGACCTTCTCCGCGACGGCCTGGAAGACATCGCGCCACCACAGCGCCTCGTCCGCCGGTTCAGGCTTTTGGAATGTAGATGCATAACGGATGGTTCAACTCGTCGGGCTTAACGCGGAAGCAGAGGCTGGCGACATCGAAGAGCGACCCGGACATAACCTCGTCGAAGATCCCGCCCTGGCTCAAGTGCAGACCGCGCACACGGTTCAGATCACCGTGGGCGACGGATTGATGCTGACCTGCTTCTGGCGCTTCTGGTCATAGTAGGAGAGGTCGCCGCGCAGCGCTTTCAGAATGTTTGATGGCTCCACTCGTTCACAGTCGAATCTTCGAGGTCGAGCATGACTCCGGGCGCGCCCGAGTTCAGCATCTTTCACCACGAGCTCCGCCTCATCGGCAGGACCGGTCATCTGGTTGTGCTGGTCGACGTACCAGTCAGGCACCGTTATGCTCCACTCCGACGTTGTCGCGTTGGAAGGAGGAAGATGGTTCGGCTTGCTGCCAGCCAGCGATGCCTTAAGCGCGCGCTGGCGCTTCGCGACAAGTTCGTGCTGTCCCGGAGTGAAGCGCTTGTGCAGGGGCTGAAGAAACTCGAAGAGTCCCGGAGCAAGGTCGCGGCGCGGATTGAAGCCGGAAGGAGGCGTGTTCAGACGGAAGCCGACGTGCGAGGTATCCATAGTGGAGGAAGCCATAAAAATCCTCCAACTACGCAAGATAATACCGGTGGCACGGGGTGACAAGTGATCGTCAGCCCAAATCACCCAGAGCGGTGATGCCGCACACATGCAGTCCGTTCGACGCAAGAGGCATTTAAGTCACGGATTTCCACAGGAGCCCACCGATTCTTCGATCTTCTTTGAGAATCCGTGTAAATCTGTACGCTAACCGAGTTGCGCAGCGCACTCCTGGGCAGTTAGATTCAAACTCGTGATCACGGCGACCGAGACATGTCCCTTCTGCGGCGGCACGGGATGGCAGACCATCGAACGCGGCAAGGAGCGCGAAGTGGTGCGCTGCGAATGCCGTGTGAAGAGCCGCGGTGACCGCCTACTGGCGGCGGCGCGCATCCCGCCGCGTTATGAACACTGCGCACTGGGCAACTTTGAGTGCGATTCTGAAGACAGGAGCCCGAACAGCATTTGGAATGCTCGCTTCAATGCAGGCCGCTTTGTTGAGGATTATCCCGTTGAAAAGACGGGGCTGCTATTCGTCGGCTCGGTCGGCGTCGGCAAGACACATCTGGGGGTCGGCATCATCAAGACCCTAATTCGCGAGAAGGGCATCCGCTGCCTGTTCTGCGACTATCGTGAGCTGCTGAAGTCTATCCAGAACTCGTACAACCCGCAGGTGCAGGCGACAGAGATGGAGATCCTGCAGCCGGTCTTCGACGCCGAAGTACTGGTACTCGACGAACTCGGCGCGGTGCGCAGCACTGAGTGGGTCTTCGATACTGTCAACTACATCCTCAACAGTCGTTACAACGAGAACAAGACCACCATCGTCACTACCAACTTTCCAGACTTAGAGGAGCAGGACAAGCTCGAGGCTCACGACGCGCGCAGCTACTCGGCCGCCGATCGCGCCGCGCGGCGCGAAACGCTGGGTGACCGCATCGGCGAGCGCATGCGCTCGCGACTGCATGAGATGTGCAAGAAAGTCGAGATCGAAGGGCCCGATTTCCGCCTGCATTCGAAGCAAGCCCAGTTTCGACGTCACGAGGCACCGAACCGGCTGTCGCTGCGCAACAAGGCAAAATCCACTCCAGATTGACACGGAACGATATCTCAGGCAATTTTTGATCTGACTCTGCAGCGGTGTTCCGTACGGAAGCCCATGCGACATGCTCCGTAATGTTGGAAAAAGACTCATGAAAACCCCTGCGAACCGTGGCTAAGAGCCACTGTGGCTCGCTGGTTTCTGTGGTGGACTAGAATTTCCTGGTGTTGCTGCAGCGTATCGAGTTCGTCCCCGACCGCGACGACCAACTGTTTGCCGCAGTTCCGGCGAGCGCAGCCGTGTTCGTGCTTCGCGGAAAGGAAGAAGCGAGCGAGCCGTACGTCAGCAAGACCTCGAATCTGCGACGCCGCCTGCAGCGCCTGCTAGCCTCGAGCGATGGACCAAGCCGAAAGCTGAACCTGCGCGATCGTGTACGCTGGATCGAGTGGAGTGCAACGGGCTCGGATTTCGAGACATCGCTGCTGCTCTACAAAATTTTGCGCCACGAGTTCCCCAAAACCTACGATAAGCGGCTGAGGCTGCGCTTTGCGCCGCTGCTCAGGCTCATCCTGGACAATCCGTATCCGCGCGCCGCAATCACTACTCGTATTAGCAGCCTGAAATCAAACGCCCAATACTTTGGCCCGTTTCCCACACGCATTGCAGCGGAAAAGTTCGCCAGCGACTCGCTCGACCTGTTCAAGATGCGACGCTGCACCGACGATCTGCAGCCTGACCCGGCATTTCCCGGTTGCATTTATTCCGAGATGAAGATGTGCCTCGCGCCATGTTTCAAAGGCTGCACCGACGAGGAATACACCGCCGAAGTTGGGCGCGTGCGGGAGTATCTGGAAAGCGGCGGTCAGTCGCTGGTGCGCGAGATCGAGCGGCAGCGCGACGAGGCTTCGGTCAATCTCGATTTCGAGAGCGCTGCAGCTTTGCATGGGCGGCTGGAGAAGGTGAAGGCCGCAGCCTCGCAGTCAAGGGAGATCGTGCGTCGGCTGGACAAGCTTAACGGCGTGATGGTGCAACCGTCGGTCGAGCGTGAAGCTGTGGCGCTGTTCAAAATCGGCGCCGGATGCGTCTCTGATCCGCTGACGCTCAACGTTGGCAAGCAGGCCGAAGCATCGCATCTCGCATCAAGGCCGCAGTCAATGGAGTCGCGCATCACGGAGGTGCTCGCGGCAGTCGAGCCTCCGAAGCTGCGCAGCGCACTCGAGTGGATGGAACACCTCGCGCTGCTCAGGCGCTGGTACTACCGTAGCGTAAAGGTCGGAGAGTTATTTCTCACCGACAGCAATGGCGAGCTGCCGATGCGGCGCGTGGTGCGCGGCGTGGCACGCGTTTTCCGCGGCGAGAAGCCCGCGGGTGACTTGAGCGAAACCGCGGGAGATTACTGGAAATTCAGGGCCCGCGAAGCCGGAGTCGGGGAAACCTAGTCAGCGACGGATCCATGCTGCCGCAAGGCCAGAGTTCTAGAAGCTCTGACTTGGCGGTTGATGTTTCTTGTGGACGCGTTTTGTGCGCCATCCTCAAACCTTCCCTCCCGCATTGCACAGCGTCCGGTGACGGATCTGTTGGCGCTCCGCAGAAGGACGCAGGGTCTTCCGAAATATCGCCGAGGAGCGAATTCGCCGCATTGCTGATGCCTGCACATCAGCGCCCAGGAGGTTCGAGCCTTTGGCGGCGCGAGAGTGTTCGTCACCGCGAGCTCAAAGATCGCAAGCAGCCATCGAGGGTGGATGGGAGCACATCAAGCATGGTGTGGGGTAACACGCGGAAAATACCGGCGCCTGAAGAGTAAACGAAGCCGGGAGGGCGCTGTCGGGTGATGCGGGAACTTCGCTAAAGAGCACTCGGTGGGGTTGCTGAGCATATACTCCTGGGGGCCAATGGCGATTCGATCGTGATCTCCGCGGCAGGTATCAAGGCGTGACTGCCTTGTACTTGCAGATTCGCCGAAGGCTTACTCCCGCGCAGGGCTGTCAGCACTATTGTGTGATAATGACAGATTCGGCCCGGACTTGCGCTGCCTGCAGGAGATGCTCCTTCGCCGGCTCGCGGGGCATCCAATGAGTGTGACCATGGACAAGAGGTTCTTCTTCGATCGCTACGGCCTCGCACAAGCCGATATGGAACGCTACCTGGCTGCGGCGCTTTCTGCCGGCGGTGATTACGCCGACCTCTACTTCGAATATCAAACCTCGACTTCTGTATCGCTCGACGAAAGTATGGTGAAGTCGGCGACCGAGGGTATTTCTGTGGGCTGTGGCGTGCGCGTGATGTCGGGCGAGCGCACGGGATATGCTTACACCGACGATCTCTCGCCGCAACGCATTCTGCACGCCGCGCGCACCGCGGCGCTCATCGCCAGCGGTCCGGCAAAGCAGCCTGTAGTCGGCGTGACCGACAAAGCGGCGCACAATCTTTATCCGATACCGTTGCCGTCGGTGGAAGTGCATGTCATGACCAAGGTTGACCTGGTGCGGCGCGCCGACAAGGCTGCGCGCGATTATGATCCGCGAATCCACGAGGTGCGCGTCGCCTATGCTGACGAGCTAAGGCGAATTCTGGTCATCGGCTCCGACGGCAGCTTTGCCGAAGATGCTCAGCCGATGGCGCGATTAAGCGTCTTCTGCATCGCCAAGTCCGAGGGTGCAGGTTCGTCGCGCGGCAGCGCGGGCGGCGGCGGGCGCGTGGCAATCGACTATTTCCTGACCGAGAAAACACCGGAGCACTTTGCCCAAGAAGCGGCGCGCCAGGCGATCATCCAACTCGATGCGCGGGAAGCGCCGGCCGGCGAGATGGAAGTTGTGCTCGGTCCGGGATGGCCGGGAATCCTGCTGCACGAAGCCATAGGTCACGGGCTGGAAGCCGACTTCAATCGTAAGAAAACTTCCGCGTTCTCGGGTATGCTCGGGCGCCGCGTCGCCAGCGACAAATGCACTGTGGTGGACAACGGCACCATGCCCGGCCGCCGGGGCTCGCTCAACGTCGACGACGAAGGCAACCAGACCGAGAACACCGTGCTCATCGAGAATGGCATCCTGAAGGGGTATCTCTCCGACAAGCTGTCGTCGCGTCTGATGGGCATTCCGAACACCGGCAATGGCCGTCGTGAGAGCTATCAGCACATTCCGATGCCGCGCATGACCAACACCTACATGCTTGCGGGCCAGGACGCGCCCGAAGATATCATCCACTCCGTCAAGTACGGCGTGTACGCCGTGAACTTCGGTGGCGGTCAAGTGGACATCACCAATGGCAAGTTTGTATTCTCTGCGTCCGAAGCCTACCTGATTGAGAACGGCGCAATCACTTCACCACTGAAGAACGCAACACTCATTGGCAACGGCCCCGACG
>Ga0074045_10005463_pt1 | contig 11096 bp, 11 predicted proteins | sample BogForMeECP23OM2_FD_94442 | JGI IMG/M metagenome (GOLD analysis project Ga0074045, IMG submission 94442) | Bog forest soil microbial communities from Calvert Island, British Columbia, Canada - Bog Forest MetaG ECP23OM2 | ecosystem: Environmental > Terrestrial > Soil > Wetlands ...
AGGCGCGAATACCGCACAGACGCGCCGCCGTCGGATTGGATGCGCAGGCGCGCATGGCCTTGCCCAGCAGCGTGGACCGGAAAAAAAGGGTAAGGCCGACGACCATAACCGCGGAGATGGAAAGGACCCAGAGCACCTGGGGCGAGATGCGGGCCCCCAGCACGGCCAGGGAGGAAGTCTCATCACCGGAAAAGAAGGGCAGGGCGTGCACTTTTTCATCCCAGATATGCAGGCCTGCCTCCCGCACGAGGATGGAAAGCCCGATCGTGATGATGATCATGCGCAGCACGGCCGGATTCTTCAGCCAGGAGAGGAACACGATCTGCAGAAGGACCCCCGCGGCGCCTGTGGCAAGCACGGCCACGGCAATTGCCGCGGGGAGCGGCATCAGGGGGGCAAGGGAGATGGCGATCATCCCCCCGAGCATGAGGAACTCGCCCTGGGCAAAGTTGATGATCCCCGTTGCGTTGTACACGACGGTGAACCCGATGGCCACAATCGCGTACACGCTGCCGGTTGCGATGCCCGCCAGCAGATACTGGAGGAGCTGCGTGGCCCGCATGCCCCGGCGCGCCTACTTCTTGTACAGGGCGAACTCGCCGTTCTTCACAGTGAGCATCTCGAACGCGTCAATCGTGAGACCGTTGTGATCCGTGGGAGAGAAGTTGAAGATTCCCGCCGTGCCGGCCACGCCCTTCAGGCCTTCGATGGCATCACGGACTTTTCCGCGTTCCACGCTCCCCGCGCGCTTGATTGCCTCTGTGAGCAGGAGAAAGGAATCGTACGCATGCCCGCCGAAGGTGCTGACGTTCTCCTTGAACGACGCCTCGTATTCCTTCTTGTATGCGGAAAGGACCTGCTTCTGCGGGTGACTCGCAGGGAGCGCGTCCGCCACCAGGAGCCTGCCGGCCGGGAACATGATGCCCTCCGCGGCTTTTCCCGCCATCGCCACATAGTTGATATTCCCGAAACCGTGACTCTGGAACAGGGGGACCTCGAAACCCATCTGCTTCATGTTCTTCGGAACCAGTGACTGCGCGGGCTCGACGGACCAGTTGACTACTGCCTGCACGTTCTGCGCCTTGATCTTCGTGAGAACACCGGTGAGGTCGGTAGCGGTCGACTCGTAGACCTCGGTGATTGCCAGGTCGATGCCGTTGGCCGGAGCGAGCTTTTCGAGCTGCGCCTTGCCGCCCTGGCCGAAACCGGTGTTGCTCACGACGACCCCGATCCGGGAAATACCCAGCTTTTTCATCGTGGTGAAGATCATCTGGGCGGCAAAGCTGTCCATCTGGGGGGTCTTGAAGATCCACTTGGCGACAGGATTGACGATTGACTCCGCGGCGGCGCAGGAAATGAGGATGGTCTCGTTTTCATCGCAATAGCCCTTGAGCTTCATGCTCTCACCGGTGGTTGAGGGTCCGATGATCGCCAGTACCTCATCCTCTTCGACGAGCTGCTTGGCAAAGGAAAGGGCCTTTTCGGCGTTGCCCTGCGAGTCCTTCATGACAAGCTCGACTTTTCTGCCGGCAATCCCGCCGGCCGCGTTTGCGTCATCAACGAGCATCTGCAGGGTCCTGGATTCAGGCAGGCCGAGATTGGCCGCAGGTCCGGTGATTGCGAATATCGCGCCGATTTTGATGGCGCGGGTGTCCGCTGCAAAACCGGATACCGTCAGAAGCGCGCCACAACACAGACAAAGGGCGAGTTTTTTCCTGGACATGACCTTCTCCTTGGAAATACGAGGGATGAATAAATATACATCAGAGTCGATTTTCGGCCCTCTGTCAAGAACGCGGCCCGAGTCATGGAGGGAACGGCAGTCCCGCTCGAACCGCGCGTCCGACCTCAGCGGCCGGTGTCATTCCCTTACAGCGCCTTCAGCTCTTCCGCGCGCACGATGGCAATGCCGTTTTTTTCCAGCACCTGCAGGGCGCGCTCCCTGTCGTCGATCTTGCAGATCACGATGGCGTTTTCCCGGGTCTTCTCCACGTACGCGTACATGTACTCGACATTCACATTGTCCTGATCGAGCACCTCGAGGATTCTTGCCAGCCCGCCCGGCTTGTCTTCCACCTCGACGGCGATCACCTCCGTCACCTGGGCAACGAAGCTGTTGGCCTTCAGAACGGTCAGGCACCTCTCGGGGTTGTTCACGATGATGCGGAGGACGCCGAAGTCCGCCGTGTCCGCCAGGGAAAGGGCCCGGATGTTTATCTTCTCTCGTGAAAGGGTCTGCGTGACTTCCGCCAGCCTTCCCTTCTTGTTCTCGAGGAACACGGATATCTGCTTCACGCTCATGGTGTCCTCCTATGACTGCCGCTTGTCGATGATGCGCTTTGCCTTGCCTTCGCTGCGCGCGATGGTCTTCGGCTCCACGAGGCGTACACGGGTATGGATGTTCAGCGACGCGTACAGCTCCTCCTCGATGCGCCTCTCCATCCGTTCCAGGCCCCTGATCTCGTCAGAGAACACTTTTTCATTCATCTCTACCTGCACTTCCAGCTCGTCAAGCTGGTCGCGGCGTTCCACAACGAGCTGGTAGTGGGGCTCGATGCCTTCCACTTTCAATATAACCTCCTCGATCTGGGAGGGGAACACATTGACGCCGCGGATGATGAGCATGTCGTCCGTGCGCCCGAGTACGCGGTGCATGCGCACCGTGGTCCTGCCGCACGCGCACGGAGTCCGTTCCAGGTAGGTGATGTCCCTCGTGCGGTACCGGAGCACCGGTGTGCCCTCCTTGGTAAGGGTGGTGACCACCAGCTCACCCTTTGCCCCGTCCGGCAGCACTTCGCCGCTCGCCGGATCGATGACCTCGGGGTAAAAGTGGTCCTCGTTGATGTGGAGGCCGGCGTGATGCGCGCATTCCATCGCCACTCCCGGACCGATGATCTCCGTGAGCCCGTAGATGTCGATGGACAGCAGGCACAGCTTCTGCTCGATCTCTGCGCGCATGCTCTCGCTCCACGGCTCAGCCCCGAAGAACCCGGCCTTCAGCCCCACCTTCTTCAATTCCAGTCCCTCCTCCCGGGCCGCCTCGGCGAGGTAAAGCGAGTAGGAGGGTGTGCAGGTCAGCACAGTGGACTTGAAATCCCGAAGGATGGCGAGCTGGCGCTTGGTATTGCCCCCAGAAATGGGGATCACCGTGGCGCCGATCCTCCGCGCGCCGTAGTGCACTCCCAGCCCGCCGGTGAAAAGGCCGTACCCGTATGCGTTCTGCACGATGTCGTGCTGGGTGGTCCCGCCCGCTGTCAGCGTGCGCGCCATGGCCTCCGCCCACACGTCGATATCACCCTCCGTGTAGGCATCCACGACAGGCTTTCCCGTGGTGCCGGAAGAGGTGTGGATCTCCACGATCTCATGCAGGCCGACCGCCAGGAGCCCGTAGGGATACACGTCGCGCATCTCGTCCTTTGTCGTGAATGGCAGGCGCGTAATGTCGTCTATTCCTTGAATGTCCTGCGGCCTGACGCCTATGCCGTCCATCTTCTTCTGATAAAAGGGGACCCTTCGATACAGGACATCCACGAGGCGTCCCAGCCTTTCCCCTTGCAGGCGCGCCATGGCTGTGCCTGCAAGGGATTCGAAATCCGTGTTCCAGATCATAGACGTACTTTCCTCCTGAAATGCAGGGTTTCGATGTCGGGAATCACCCTTCCCGCTCACTGTGACGCTTGCTGAAGCTGTCGATAGGCGTCGGTCCCTTTTAACTTCTCGTTGATCTTCGCGTAGTCAAGCGCGGTCTTTCCCGTACTGTCCTTCGCCTTCGTATCCGCGCCGGCTTTCAGAAATGCCGGGATGATCACCTGAGGGTTTGAGCCGTTGGTGGCGTACATCAGCGGGGTCGCGCCGTTTTTGTCCCTTGCGTTCACGTCCGCACCGGCTTTCACAAGCGCGATGACCACATCGGAGGTCTGGTTTGTCATGGCGCCCCACGTCAGGGCGTACATCAGCGGGGTCATGCCGTCCGTGTCCTTCGCATTTACGTCCCCACCTGATTTCACGAGCATCGTGATCACATCGGGATCGTGATTATCCGCCGCTGCGAGCATCAGCGAGTTCAAGCCGTCATGAGTCAGGACCCTCGCGTTCGCGCCGGCGCGCAGCAAGGCCGCAACGACCTCCGAAGGATTGTTGTTCATCAGGGCGGAAATCAAAGGGGTCATACCGGCGGAATTCGGATTGTTCACATCCGCGCCTGCTTGCAGAAACGCCGCAATCACCTCGGGAGGATACTTGTTTTCCAGGGCAGAATCCAACGGGGTATCAACGCCGGGCGCGTTCACCTCCGCGCCAGCCTTCAAGATCGCAGTGATCACCCCGGGGGGATACTTTTTCCCGAGGGCAAGTATCAGAGCGGTATAGCCATTGTTGTCCTTCGCATTCACGTCCGCTCCCGCTTTCACAAGAGCCGTGATCGTCTCTGGAAACTGTTCGGTGTTCTCCAGAACAAGGAGCAGCGGCGTGCAGCCATTGACGTCCTTCGCATTCAGGTCCGCTCCCGCTTTCACAAGCACCGGGATCACCTCTGGGTTATGGTTGTACTGGGCGGCGACGTGCAATGGGGTCGTCCCGTTTATGTCCCGCGCCTTCACGTCCGCGCCGTTGGCAATGGCCCCTTGTATGCTTTGCGGCGTTCCCGTCTTCACAAGTTCAAAGAAATCCGCTGTTTGTGCGCCTGCCGCAGGCGCCACCATGATCGCGAGAACCAAAATGACCAGGGGCTTCATCATTTCTTTTCCTCCTTCAATGCTTCAGATCAACCCGCCCCTGCTACAGTCTGTATATCTCTGCGTCGGAAATGAGATGGATGGGTGTGCCGGTCAGTGCTTTCTCGGCCTCGGGGAACTTTTCCACTTCGAAAACTATTGCGGCCTTCCGTCCTTCCTCGATGACAAAACCGTAGCAGTCCTCGACATTCACCTTTGCTGAAGCAAGTGTCACAAGGAGCTCGTGCATGGCGCCAGGGCGATCGTCGATCAGCGCCACCAGGATCCTGCGCCGGGTGACCGTGAACCTGCTTTCCTTCAGCGCTTCCAGCCCGCGGTCGGGATCGTTCACCAGCACGCGCACGACGCCGAACTCCCCGGTGCTGGCCATGGAGATGGCGCGGATGTTGAGGCCCTTCTCCGTGAGCGCGCGGGTGATTCTTTCCAGCTTCCCCGGTTCGTTGACCACGAACACGGACAAATGGTACGCCATGTCAGCACCCCCGCCCGGAGAGCTTCCGCTTGTCCACCACGCGCACCGCCTTGCCCTCCGCCGCGGGCAGGCTGCCTGCCTCCAGGAGCCTCACCACCGGTGTAAGCCCCGTCTCCTCCTTCAGCGCGCTCAGCACCCGGGCCTGCAGGCCTTCCAGCTGGGACAGCGTTCCCTGGAATGAATCCGCGGCCATCTCCACGCTGATGTGCAGACGGTCCATGTAGTTTTCATCGTGGATCTCGATGAGGTAGTTGTTGCCGATGCCCGGAAGCCTCATCAGGCTCTGCTCGATCTGCATGGGAAAGACATTCACCCCGTTGATGATAAGCATGTCGTCCGACCTGCCGCGGATCCGGTCGATTCGTCTGTGCGTGCGCCCGCACGCGCAGGGCCCGGGAATGATTCTCGTCAGGTCCCGGGTTCGATACCGCACGAGGGGAGTGCCTTCACGGGCAATGGAGGTGAGCACGAGCTCTCCGCACTCGCCGTCGGGGAGGCTCTTCCCGCTGTCCGGGTCGATGATCTCCACCACGAACTGGTCCTCCCAGATGTGCATGCCGGACTGCGCAGGGCATTCAAAGGCCACGCCGGGTCCGCACATTTCGGAAAGGCCGTAGGAGTTGTAGGCGCGGATGTTCCATGTCTGCTCGATGCGCTGCCGCGTCTCCTCCGTGTGAGGCTCGGCGCCGACGAATGCCATGCGGAGGCTGAAGTCCTTCCGCGGATCCAGCCCCATCTCCTCGACATGGGTCGCGAGCCGCAGGGCGTAACTGGGCAGGATGTGGATTGCCGTGGTCTTGAAGTTCTGCATGAACCATATCTGGCGCTTGCTCGTGCCTGTGCCGATGGGGATCGTCATTGCCCCGAGTTTTTCTGCGCCATAGTGGAAGCCGAGGCCGCCGGTGAACAGGCCATAGCCCATCATGTTCTGGAAGACGTCGGTGCTGCGCAGACCGGCCGCGTACATGCAGCGGGCAACAAGGCTGCCCCAGGTCTCGATATCCTTGTCCGTGTGGTAGATCACCGTGGGATTGCCCGTGGTGCCCGAAGAGGAATGCAGGCGCACGATGCGCTCCAGCGGCACGGCGAGGAAGCCGTAGGGAAACCCGTCCCGCAGGTCTGCCTTGGTCGTAAATGGAAGACGTGAGAGCTCTTTCAGCGAGGACAGGCCTCGGACGCCGTCTCTCCCATAGAGCGCGGCGTAAAACGGGGCCTGCTGCGCACGGGTGAGGGTCTCGGTGAGCCGCTCCTGCTGCAGCCGCTCGAGGGACTCCCGGTCCATCGTTTCTATGAGCTTGTCCCAGTACATATCAGTGGGTGCCGCCATGACCGTAGCTTAGTTGTGCCCACGATGTAAAGGATCGCGCCCCGGAAGGCTTTTTGCCTCCCGCTGCACTGCCAATATCGAGAGGTAAGGTATCGAGAGATGAGAGAGTGAGGGACTTTGAAACCGGAAGGCTGCCTTGAAGGCTTTGATTTGGTTTTCCACTTCATGCAAGGTCGGCGCCGGTGTCGACCAGACAATCCTGTTGCCGAATTGGGGAAAGGCGTAGAACGCGAGGATCAACAGCAGCACAAAGCCGAAAAGCTTCTTGATGGGCAGCTCCTGACTACTGCAGGACGAAACGGGCAATCCGGCTGTTCCCGTCATCCGCAACATAGACACGACCACTCGCGTCCAGTGCAACCCCCCACGGACGGTTGAACTGGCTGACGCCGCTGCCGGGGCTGCCAAGGGTGGTCCAGTTGGCGCCTGCCATGTCATCCATCCGCACGATCCGGTTGTTGACCATGTCCGCAATGTAAATGTGCCCACCGGCATCCACCATCACGCCGGAGGGGTGATTGAATTGATTGATGCCGTCATGGCCGGAATGACCGGAGGTTCCGAGCACGGTCCAGTTGGCGCCTGCCATGTCATCCATGCGCACGATCCGGTAGTTGCCATAGTCGGTGACATAGACATGCCCGCCTGCATCGAAGGCAACCCCCACCGGGTCGTTGAACTGGTTGATGTTGCTGCCTGCGGCGCCGAGCGCAGTCCACTGGGTGCCGCTCATGTCATCCATCCGCACGATCCGGTTGTTTCCCGAATCAGCGATATAGATATGCCCGCTGGAATCCACTGCGACTCCGGCAGGGTCGATGAAATGACCAGCGCCGCTGCCGAAGCCGCCGAATGCGGTCCATCCCGAGCCGCTCATGTCATCCATCCGCACGATCCGGCCGTTGCCCATGTCCGCGACATAGATACGCCCGCTTGAATCCACGGCAACCCGGGCGGGGTAGTTGAACTGACTGATGCCGCTGCCCTGTTTGCCGAATGCGGTCCACCCCGCGCCGCTCAGGTCATCCATCCGCACGATCCGGTTGTTGCCATAGTCGGCAACATAGATGCGCCCGCCGGCATCCAGCGCAACACCGGTCGGGTAGGCGAACTGGCTGCTGCCGCTGCCCAGCGCGCCCATGGCCTGCCATGAATCGTAGATGTCGTACGTGACCGTTCCCACGCCCGAGGATGCCATTCCGGTCCTGATGGCGATGGCCTTGATGATCTCATGCGTCCCGTTTCCCGCAACCGATATCGGTGCGGTGTACAAGGCGGATGAGCTGGTCGGCGCCAAACCATCCGTGGTGTAATGAATCTCTGCTCCCGCAGTTGCACTGCCGATGGTCACTGACCGGCCGCTTGAATAGGTCCCGGCAATCGGGTTGAACACCGGGGTTGCGACCTGCGGATAGCTGATGACGTAACTTGCGGCGCCGACGTCGGATGCGTTCATTCCCTCTTTGACCGCAATCGCCTTGACGGTCGAGGTGGTCCCGTTTCCTGCAACCGCAATCGGGGCGCCGTACGCGGGAGAGGAAGGAGAAGGCGTGGTGGTGTCCGTCGTGTAGTGAATCACCGCGCCGGCAGTCGCACAGCTGATCGTCACCGACTGATCAGTCGGGTACGTCCCTGCGGCCAGGCTGAGGTTCGGCGTGGAGACCTGTGAATAGTTGACAGCGTATGCCGCACTCCCCACTGCGGAGATCGCCATCTTCGCCTGGGTGGCGATCGCCTTTATCGTCTTTTTGGTCCCATTCCCTGCGACAGGAATCGCCGCCGCGTACGTCGGTGAAGAGCCTGTCGGGGCCGAACCATCAGTGGTGTAGTGAATTGCCGCTCCCGGTGTTGCGCAGGTGATCATGACCCACTGGTCGGTCGAATATGTCCCTGCGGCAGGGTTGAGCGCCGGGGTCGCGACCTGGTAGGTGATGACATAGGTTGCAGTGCCTGTGCCGGAAGCTGTCGTGTCGGCATCGGTTGCGATCGCCTTGATGGTCGTGTTCGTCCCGTTTCCCTCAACGGATATCGGCGCCGCGTACGTGGCGGAAGAGCCGGTCGGCGTGGAACCATCCATGGTGTAGTGAATTGCCGCCCCGGGCGTCGCGCAATTGATTGTCACCGACTGGTCGATTGAATAGGTGCCTGCCTGCGGGCTGAAGGAAGGCGTCCCAACCGTGCCCGCGATCATATACGCTGCCGTGGCAACGGTGGAATCAGGCGCCCCGGATTGATACGCAATCGCCATTATTGTCTCAGTGGTCGCCACAGTCACGGCCGCTGAATAGACTGTCCCGACCGTTTCTGTCGGTATGCTCCCGTCCGTCGTATAGCGGATGGCTGCCCCTGATGTTGTCGTGCTGATGGTCACGGTCTGTCCGCCCGCGTAGGTCCCGGCCGGCGGGGTGAAGGCAGGTGTGGCAACCTGTTGTGACTTTGCCCCTCGCGATGGCGCGGCCGCCGAGGGAGAGCTTGCGGCGGCTGGAGTCGTCGAAGTTGGAGTCGTCGAAGTCGGATTTGTTGAGCTTGTGTCCGTGCAGCCGGTGAGTGACACGCTCATCAGGCCTGCAAGCACTGCGCACATCAGAAAAGACGTTATTTTCCCGGGCATGATCAGCCTTATTCATATGATAACGTCGCGGAAATAACGTGTCCATTCGATGTGACGTCTTTTGCACGTGAGTGTACATTACGCACAGAAGGACGCGTGACCATGAAGGCCTTCCACGGGTATTTTTCCCAGCTTCTCAGGGCGCACGACGCAGGGGACTTCGCCGCGGGCCTGGAGATAGCACGCGCCGCGCATGCGGCGTGCCCGGATATGCGCGTGAAGACATGGTTCTGGCAGGCGTGCATGCTCAGCCTGCTGGGGGACACTACCGCGGCCGTCTCTACCCTGCGCGCCGGCCTGGGCGAAGGACACTGGTGGAGCCCCCGGCAGCTTGACGGGGACGTGGACCTCGATCCGATCCGCGGAAGTCCCGGGTTCGAAGCGATCCGCCAGGAGTGTACAGCGCGCTGCGAGCAGAAGAGGGCGGTCTCGCGCCCCGAGTGCCTGGTCCTTGCTCCTTCTTCCGCCACGTGGGAACCGAGATCGCTTCTCGTCATCCATAGAAGAGGTGACACCGCTTCAGGCTTCGCCGCTCACTGGGGAGAGCTCGTCAATGAAGGCTGGACGCTGATCGTTCCCCAGTCTTCGCAGGTCTATGACAGCATGGGCTTCTGCTGGGATGACATGGACATCGCGCGGCAGGAGCTGCGGAACCATCTGGACGACAGCCGGCGCAAACGGGGCATCGAGACCGACGGGATGGTGATTGCAGGAGCCTCCCAGGGAGGCAGGCTGGCGCTGGAGCTGGCGCATGAATCAGGAGTTCCCTGGCTGTGCGTTATACCGTCGTTTCCTGCCGGCTACGACGTAGCCCCGATGACCGGCGTTCCGTCACACACCCGCGGGGCTTTCCTGCTCGGAGAACGGGACCCGGCCAGCGCCAACGCGCGGCGAGTGATCAGGGCACTGGAATCAGGCGGTGTTCACGTGGTGGCACGCACGATGAAGGATGTCGGCCATGACCTCCCGGAAGACTTCGCTCTGCGAGCGGCGGCAGTTCTCCGCGCGCTTTTGGCGGACTGACCTTTTCGGAGCGCGGCAGCGCGATCTCGCGGCTACTTGTGCGACAGGGCCGGCTGATCAGCCGGTTTGGACCACCACTTTTCCGCCCACTCGGATAAGACGCGGACGGCACGCTCCAGGTCACGTCCGGCTTCGGTCAGCTCGTACTCGACCCGTACGGGGGACGTGGGAAACACGCGGCGCTCCAGCAGCTCTCTTGACTCCATCTCGCGAAGCCGCTGCGTGAGCAGCGGGTCCGAAAGCCCGGGGACAGCGGCCAGAATCTCGCTGAACCGGTGGGGGCCGGACATGAGAACTCGCAGGATGATGCCCATCCAACGCCTGCTCAGGAGATCCATGAGAGACGCGTACTGGGGGCAGAACTCCGAGATTCTCGCGTGATCAGGAGCCTCAATATCACTCGCAACTTTCCTGTTTGTAACTTCCGAGACACCCATCGCTAGAGTATATCGAAAAATACCGTAGTAAATCAATCATCTTCGTTTTCATTACTTACTTGCCTTTTATTGCCACCATGATTACTTTTGACTCAATAGAAGCAACGAAACATAAGTTGGCTTCAAATTGAAAGCAAGGAGACGATATATGATCAAGGTCGGCATTGTTGTTGGAAGCACCCGCCCTGGCCGCCACGCGGACGTTGTGGCCAACTGGGTGCTCGAAAACGCGAAGAAGCGCAGCGACGCTCAGTTCGAGATCGTGGATATCAAGGACTTCAAGCTCCCGCTGCTGGATGAGCCGGTTCCCCCTTCGATGGGTCAGTACAGCCACCCGCACACAAAGGTGTGGGCGCAGAAGGTGGCCTCCTTCGATGCGTACATCTTTGTGACGCCCGAGTACAACCACGCCCCGTCCGCGGCGCTGAAGAACGCCATTGATTTTCTCTATGGCGAGTGGAACAACAAGGCAGCGGGGTTCGTGAGCTACGGC
>Ga0074045_10005464_pt1 | contig 11095 bp, 11 predicted proteins | sample BogForMeECP23OM2_FD_94442 | JGI IMG/M metagenome (GOLD analysis project Ga0074045, IMG submission 94442) | Bog forest soil microbial communities from Calvert Island, British Columbia, Canada - Bog Forest MetaG ECP23OM2 | ecosystem: Environmental > Terrestrial > Soil > Wetlands ...
GCTCTTCATCGGCGGCGACCACCATGTCGTAAAACCACTGCTGCTGGTCGCCGTCATAGCTCACCACCAAGAACTTCTTCATTCGTTTTCTCCTGCGGTCTTTCCCGCCGTGGGATTTGGATTTCGAAATGCCCTGCTGGTATCGATGATTAGCTGTTGTCTGTGGCCTCCTCTTCGAGTCTCTGTTGAATGGCCTTGTACTCGACGGGATAGCGGTTGCGGAGAAACTGCTGTTCCTCCTGACTCAGACCTTCCCATGCTTTGCGAGTGTCGCCGTCACCGAGCAGTTCATCCCAGTCGAAGAGGTGATAAGCAGCCACCGGCTTGCCGTCGAACTGCACGTGAGAAACAACACCACCATTTACCTCGATGAGAATGCCCTTCAGTTTCTTCGCCGTTTTCTTAAGTCTCCGATTCGAGGAGTTCTCTGTGTTTTGCCTATTAGGCCCTGTGGGCGTATGGCTTAGGGCGTCCGCGCAGTTCAGCTCTTCTGTGAGCCTCGCGACCTTCCTTTCGCAGTCCGATAGGCGATCCACCGCTTGCTCGGCGCGCGCCTTGGCTCCATGCCACGCGCGCTCCGCCTTTTTCAGCTGCTGTTGTTTCGAGTTCATAGCACTTCTCCTTTTCTGTGTGAGTTGTTCGTGCTGAGACTCCACTGACAGTGAGTATTGTTTGTGAGCTACACCTCCTCGGCGGTGGCATCGCAGCAACATTGCAGGCCGCAAGCCGCCCCTTTGATTCGATAACGTTTGCCGGTGCTCTGATCAGTGACGACTCCTTTGACCCGACGCGTTCCACGGTGGCGATTTGCAATGACCCAATCTGCGTCACTGAGCATCAACTGCAACCGCTCGCCGGTTTCTTTGAGTCGGGGCGTGTAGACGTGCGTATTCATGACTTGATCCTTTCTGCCGCGCAAAGGGCAGTCTTAATCGGCCGGCCACAGCAACGGCAGACACGGGCAGCTTTCGCGTCATCTAGTGTTGCCCGCATGATGTCGGTGTCGTAGCCGGAGTGTTTCCAATCGTCACCGACGAATCCGAAGCAGGAGTCCGCGTGTTGCCAGGTCTCCCCGTCGAAGTACTCGCCGATGATTCCCCACACTCCTTCCCGATTCACTTTCGCAATGAACTCCTCGCGATCGCGTTGCAGGCGTGAGGCAGGGATGTCAGGGTTAGCTTTTGGATTGAAGCAGTCGCCTTCCAAGTCCTCGAGGGAACACGCTTCGTCGGGCACCACGCGGAGCCGGACATTGCCACGCTTCGGGTCAATCGGCTCTCCGCTGGAGTACTCGGCTACCTCGTGTTTCTCCCATTCGAGACGCGTGCGGGCATTGGACAGCGCCCACGAGGCTTGAAAGCCTCTGGCCCGCTCACGTCGGTACAGTCGAAGCAGTTCCTTCTTTCGTTTCGTGATTCTCACGATTGCACCTCCAAGGTGGCATCCATTGCGGTAGCGGATGTGCAAAAGGAATCGAGAACTGGTGCTATTCGCTCTATCTCATCCCAAGAGACGACATGGCAGCCAGCCTTGACAGTGCCGTCTGGCTCGATGCGGTCGATGGCATAGGGGCCGAGGTGGATGGTGTGTCCATTGCGGACGTAGGCTTGCCCGCATTCGCGGACTCTGCGGACGAAAGCAAGCCCGCGCTTCGCGTGGTAGACGGGGAAACGAACACCCCGAGAGGTCTGTACTTCATCGCCGACGATGCGCAGCATCGCGGGAACGTCGTAGAAACAGCCGGAGTACTGTCCAGCCCGCCATTTGGTGATTAGTTCTTGCTGACGAGCGAGAGCTTCGGCCCGCTCCCGTTTGGTCTGCTCCGCTTTCTCTGCTGCTCGTTTCGCTTCGCGCTTGCGAATGGCAGTCAGTGCGTCGGAGTCCAGCTCCGGCACCTCTGGAATACTAGGAACGGCCAGGCCGAAGAATGCGCAATAGGCGAATGCCTCATCACGCAAACAAACGGCATGCTCGTGGTTCCATTCCTTCACGTAGGACGACCTGGCCCGGGCGGATGTGATGACATGCTTTTCAATCCGCTCGGTGTAGTCCGCCAGATTGCCTTCATGGTCGTCCGCGGTTAGCTCGCTTCCGCTGTACCGCCCAGGGCACACGTTCGGGACGTGGAAGACCTGCATGCCCGAAGGGATTGCGGAACGAACGGCGGAGCAATGGCTCGACGTGGTAACACTATAGTTGGCAGTGGTCAACAGGACGGCTCGTTCGCCGGCATCGTTCGTCACATGGCGAGCGATTGGGAAATGCGAGCCGTAGCTGTAAATGGTGTCGCCTGTGAAATACAGATTGCCTTGCTTGTTTCGAGCATCGTCTTGAGTGCGGTGCGCCCACAGATGCGGGACCTGACCGGTGTCGAAGACGTGCTTTTGTCTTTTGCTTGGCATTGCACTTTTCTCCTTTTTTGTTGAGTTGCCCGCGTTCAGACACACCCCGACTGCGGTGGTTCTGATTGCGGGGAAGACGGCCGAAGAGAAGTTGGAGAGGTTAGGGACTACGAGGTGCGAACTGCGTTCGACGGGAAGTTAAACGAGGTAAAAGAGAAGGATTTGTTACTCGACGGAACGGAAATCGGGGCTCTTCAATACGGACTCTTTGGTCTTGAGCTTGCCGATCAAGTAGTCGTGGGCATCGGCGGTGTTATTCGCGACCACCTCCAATGCCTGGCACGTGCCACGAAGCACCACAGGAACAACCCGCTCATAGAACAGAACCTGTGCCTTTGCAGACTGTTCCTTGATGAACGGCTTGATCTGAGTGTGTTCAAAGTAGACGCTGATTCCTGGAATACCAATGGACATTCGCATGTTTCACTTCCTTTTCTGAGTGACATTAGCCACTCCTCCTGCCCACTCGGCTGCGAGTGAGCAGGCAGTGAGACTAATGTGGTCTTGGCTTGGTGTTTCGCAGTGTTGTGGTCGCCGTGACTGTCTGCGTTGCACTTCCGAGGTTCTTTCTCCGTGGCCAATGGCGATCTACTGGAAAAGAAAAAGGAAGGAGGAGAAGGCCTGAGTCTTCCACTCCTTCCCGGTTGTTTAGCGCCCTCGAGTCACCCCGCTAGGCGCTGCCTAAACGACGTTCACTGCCGCATCTCTCCTTTGTCGGTGAAGAATGGCCAAGCGGAGGCTGATCCTGTTGCCTCCTCCTTGGGATAGTTGGAGATATAGGGTTTGTTGGGAAGCAAGCGGGAGATCAACTTCATGCGAACTCCACGTCTGGATCCTTCCTGGCAGTAGTCGATTGCTTCTTGGAGATAGGCGAATCGTGCGACGAGGACAAAGTCGTTCGACTGAAGTCCGGAGGCACAACCGAGAGTCTTGCAGTGCGGAGCAAGACCGCACATGTCTCCATGAAGCGCATAACAGCTGACCAGAAGTTTGTCCGTACGAAGGCTCATGCTGACACCTTCGTAGAGTTGTTCCGGGTCACCAACAGCTTTTCGATCGTATTGGAGAGAAAGCTCTGGGCGGGAGCAAAGCCGAAGATGACGGCAATGTTGACCAGAGTGCCTCCCAGATTGAAGAAGACTGCCGAAGCTGAACCAATCCCGTGAAGCAGGAGGTTCAAACCTTCGGTCAGCAGCATGGCTGCTTGGGGGTTCTTTTTGATCCAGTCCAGAATGATCTTCCGGGTGAGATATTGGTTCAGGTAAGGAATGGAATCGACGTGATTCACTCCGTACCAGAACATCAGCCACATAGCGATTCCGGCCATGAGACTGCCTAACATTGTCGGTGTTATCAAAAACATGTGTTTAGCTCCTAGTTTTGGATTTGGACCGGGGTGGGCTCGAAACCCTGAAAGGAAATCGTTCCCAACCTCGGAACTAGGGCTCTAGTGGTTTTGGAAAATCAGCCTCGCATGTTGGCCAAAAATAGAAATAGCGTCTAACCGGTCAGCGGCTAGACGCCATCGAAGGTTTTGCCGTGGGCTTATCTCGTCCTTAACAAGGCCAGCACACTGATGATCGTCAAAGCCATACCTCAAAGAGCTTTCTGTTTCCCAGGATATGGATACTGTGGATTTGAGCCGTCGGGCGAAGTCGAATGAGCAACGTCTACAACGCTGTAGGCGCACACGTCGCCGCAATGCGGGCACCTTATCTCCGGCGCACTAGAAATATCAAAGTCTGTTCCGATCTGTTCTGGGCGTTCTACCTGATGAGAACTCAGCACGATGAACTTCTTGCATCGGGCGCAGCGGACTCCAACGTATTTTGTAATCACTTCTTCTCTCCAGCAACTTCTTCGCAGGGAGGCCTGCATAGTTCCAATCACCGGAAATAATACCAGCCGAGCGGTCTTCCTAGATATCGTAACGAGTAAGCTACCCTGCTTTCACAAAAACGGGCGAGCGCATTTGGGCTGCGACAAGATAGGCGCATTAGAGGCAACAGCTCTCCGCGAGATACCTATGGGCGAAAAGTCCAAACAGATTCTTGACAGTAACCAGATTCAAAGTGCTTTGGCGGTTGTCCGGGCTTATTTGACAGCACCCAAAAACCCCGACGGTCGAACCCCCATAGAAGTTCAGACTGAGCGGGACCGAGAGCGTGTCCGTCTAATCGAGACTGAACTTAAGCCTCTGCTCAAGGAGTATTTCGGCGGTCGAGTGAGCCTTGTGGAGTTCAAGACGAAAATCGATGGGATTAATAAGCGAAATGAGTTCTGGGGCTTTAAGGGAATCAAGGGACAAATGTTCTTCAATATGGTCGTCAACGTTGCCGAGGACCCTAGCAAGTGCGATCAGGAAATAAAGGCAGCGATAAGCGTGCCGAGCAGTGAAGATGATGCCCAAAACAAGATCAAAACCTTCTGCAACTACGTGAATCGCATTGGGGAGCATCACCTGGATTCAGGCGGAACAAAGGCAGGCAGGCCGAAGCCGGGCAGTGTCCCATTCTTTGTCTCCTACTTTTGGCAGATTCAAGATCGAGACGTTTGGCCTGTTTTTTACACGAATAGCGTAAACACGATGACCGACATGAACCTCTGGGTGCCAACGGGAGAACCTGCCGCCGATTACCTCACCTATAAGCATATCCATGAAGAACTAAATGAAGTGTTCACGAGGGAGAGCGGAAAGCATTTCGGCCTCTATGAGGTTGAGCACGTGTTCTGGTTCAAAGGCGGAAACCCCTCTGGGGGGAACAAGCCTGTTGTGCGCGAGCACGTGCTCACTGATAGTGCACGCGACTTAGCGAGCGGAGAGCCTGAAGAAAATCTGATTCGCCTGCCGGAAAGCTACGTCCCACCAATCATCGCAGTCTTACCGAGAATGGCACGAAATGAACCGTCCTTGCGCGAAGCCGCCAAGATTTCGGGGACGAGCTTGGAACGAGCATTTGAGAAGAGTATTAACGCGGCTTTCACCGTCCTTGGTTATGAGACAAAACTGCTTGGACAGGGACAAGGGAGAGTGCCGGACGGTCAAGCACTGAACCCGGATGATTCTTACGCGCTCCTTTGGGATGCAAAGGTCCGAGGGGACCGATACAACATGGGTACAGACGACCGGGCAGTTAAGGAATACATAACGACGCAGAGCCGGGAACTGAAAAAGCGGCGAGGACTTCGCAACATTTACTACCTGATTGTGTCCAACAAGTTTGCGGACGACTATGACGACGCCATTCGCTCTCTCAAAATGGAAACTGACGTTAACGAAGTGTGCCTTGTCGAAGCCGACGCCCTCGTTGCTATGGTAGAAGCAAGGATGCGTGCACCCCGCGAAGTGAGTTTAGGACCAGATGGTCTCCAAAGGCTCTTCACCGTAAGCGGAGTATTGTCCGCTGATGCAGTGCGCGAAAACTTGATTTAAAAACTGTCAGTTTGCGAGCTTCGTGATCAGACTTGTCGTTCAAGCAATGCCTGATAAGACCTGAGGGAGATTGGATGCGGGAGGGTTGATCATGACGGACATAAAACCACTGAACGTGAACAGGGTGTTTTCCCAGCTTGTGAAAGAGTTGCCGCACACTCTTCGCGAGTATTCCGAAGATGTGATGACGAAATCCGAAGCGGTGGCCCTTGATCCACTTGTGCTCACCTACATCCGCGAGGATCAGGACGTGGTGGGGCAGTACGCCCTTTCAACTGAATCGGCTCGCAAAGCTCTCGTCAGCCAGATCATCGAAGAGATGCGTTCCAAATACAAGACGAGAACAAGTGATAACCAGTACCCCCCCCCAAAAACCCACAGCCGTCATTCCCGAGACCAGTACTGAGGGTGTAAAGTCATACTGAGCATAAGCAAATCATTCTGGATCAGCGATTCTAGGCTTCCGCGCGACTGAGCTTTCCTGTGATTGTGAGTTCGATGTGTGGGGTGAGAGTCACCATTCTGAAATGATTCTCTGCAAGGAGCCAATCTAATCGTGGACCAGGCAACGCATAACAAGATTGTCTCTTTCATATGGGGGATCGCGGACGATGTTCTCCGCGACCTTTTTAAGCGGGGCAAGTACCCCGATGTGATTCTCCCCATGTGCGTCATCCGCCGAATGGACGCCGTGCTTGAGCCGACTAAGAAGAAGGTTCTCGAAACCAAGAAGATGCTTGACGAGGCGCGCATCACCGAGCAGCGCGCCGCGCTCTGTGATGCGGCGGGGCAGGCCTTCTACAACATCTCAAAGTTCACGCTACGTGATCTGAAGTCCCGCGGCAGTCAACAGCAACTGCTGGCCGACTTCGAGGACTACCTCAACGGCTACTCGCCCAACGTTCAAGACATCCTCGACAACTTCAAGTTTCGTAACCAGCTGCAAACGCTATCCAAGGCCGACGCCATCAGCACGCTGATCAACAAGTTTCTGGACCCTGACATCGACCTCTCTCCCACGGGTGTCGACAACCATTCGATGGGGACGATTTTCGAGGAACTGGTCCGCAAGTTCAACGAGGAGAACAACGAAGAAGCTGGCGAACACTGGACTCCCCGCGATGCAGTTCGACTGATGGCAAACCTCGTGTTCTTACCCATCGAGGCCGAGGTCAAGTCCGGCACATACCTGCTGTATGACTGCGCCTGCGGCACTGGCGGCATGCTCACCGTAGGGGAGGAAACGCTCACGGCGATTGCTTCGAAGCGCTTTCAGCAGGTTAAGTGTCTGCTCTACGGCCAGGAAATCAATCCCGAGACCTACGCAGTATGCAAAGCTGACATGCTTTTGAAGGGCGAAGGTGAGAGCGCCGACCACATTGTCGGAGGTGCGGAATGGTCAACGCTTTCGCATGATGCTTTCCCGGCGCATGAGTTTGATTTTATGCTTTCCAATCCGCCGTACGGCAAGAGCTGGAAGAAGGATCTCGAAGCGATGGGCGGTAAGGACGGGATGCTCGACCCGCGCTTCAAAGTGATGCACAACGACGAAGAACTTTCGCTCGTCACCCGCTCCAGTGACGGGCAGATGCTCTTCCTCACCAACATGGCGTCGAAGATGAACGCCAAGTCCGTCCTGGGCAGCCGGATTGCTGAAGTTCACAACGGTTCGTCACTCTTTACCGGTGACGCGGGTCAGGGCGAGAGCAACATCCGAAGGTGGCTCATCGAGAATGACTGGCTCGAAGCAATCGTCGCGCTCCCGCTCAACCTCTTCTATAACACCGGTATCGCTACTTACATCTGGGTGCTTTCCAACAGGAAGCCCGCCCACCGCAAGGGCCAAGTGCAGCTCATCGATGCCAGCCAGTGGTTCAAGCCGCTGCGCAAGAATCTCGGCAAGAAGAACTGCGAACTCTCGCCCGAAGATATCGAGCGCATCAGCCGTACCTTCCTTGACTTCAAAGAAACGCCTGAGTCAAAGATATTCCCCAACGCCGCCTTTGGGTACTGGAAGGTGACGGTCGAGCGCCCGCTGCGCCTGCACAGTCAGCTCGCCGTCAAGGCCATTGAAACCTTACGCTTCGCGTCAGGAGACGAAGGGCTGCGCGCCACGCTGTACGAGGAGTTCGGCGACACCCTCTTTGGTAAGTTTGAAGAGATCTCTGCGGCGTTAGAGATGCGCCTTGCCGACTGGACTGCTGACGAAGAAGAGGCTGAAGATGAGGAGGGTTCCAGCACTAAGAAGGACCTGTCGGAGAAGAAGAAAAAGAAGCTGCTCGACCCCAAGAGCTGGCAGCGCGACGGCCGACTGGTCGAAACCGCAAGCAATCTTCGAAAAGAACTTGGCGGTGATCTCTTCGAAGACCACAATGTTTTCCGCGACCGCGTGGACGCCACGCTGGAGAAACTTGCAATCAAAGTTCCCGCTGCCGACTTAAAGCAAATCCTCAAAGCCGTGAGCTGGCGCGTCGAGACCGCCCCGCCCGTCATCGCCAAAGTGCACAAGATCGCAAAGGCCAAGTCTGACCCGCTGCGTGGCATGTTCGAGGCGAAGGTCGACGGCAACCCCGCGATTGTCGAGTACGAGCCAGATTCCGACCTGCGCGACACTGAGCAGATACCACTGCTGGAAGAAGGCGGCATCGAGGCCTTCATCCGCCGCGAGGTGTTACCGTACACGCCCGACGCATGGATCAAGGAGGATGCCACCAAGATCGGATACGAGGTCAGCTTCACGCGCCACTTCTACAAGCCACAGCCCCTGCGCACTCTGGAGGAGATCAGCGCCGACATTCAGGCCATCGAAAAAGAGGCTGAGGGGCTGCTGGATGGCTTGCTAAAGGTGGGCGCGAAATGATTGCCGACCTCAAGCCGTATCCGGAATACAAACCTTCCTCGTCGGCATGGCTTGGTGACGTTCCTCAGCACTGGCGTGTTTTGCCGAACCGCGCACTCTTTGCCGAGGTCAAGGATCGCAATCACCCGGACGAGGAAATGCTGTCGGTCACGATTACGAAGGGTATTGTTCGTCAGAAGGCGCTGCTCGAAGGGAGTTCGAAGAAAGACAGCTCTAATCTCGACAAGTCAGCTTACAAACTTGTTCAGCCGCGCGACATTGCTTACAACAAGATGCGGGCCTGGCAAGGAGCGATCGGAGCTTCGGAGCTTCGTGGAATCATCAGCCCAGCTTATGTCGTCATGCGTTTGCGCAAGGATGATGACTTGCCGAGCTACTTTCATCATCTTTACCGCACACCGCAGTTTGCGAAGGAGGCGGAGCGTTGGTCATACGGCATCACGTCAGACATGTGGAGCCTCCGACCAGAACATTTCAAGATGATCTACACATCAGAGCCCCCGCCCGAAGAGCAGGCGACTATCGTGCGATTCCTGGATTGGGTCAGTGGCAAGCTGGAGCGAGCAATCCAGGCGAAACGGAAAGTAATCGCGCTGCTCAACGAGCAGAAGCAAGCCATCATCCACCGCGCTGTCACACGTGGCCTTGATCCCGCTGTCGCCCTCAAACCCTCAGGCATTCCCTGGCTCGGCGACATTCCGGCCCATTGGGATACTCGCAAGATGAAGTTCTTGGTTTCGACCATAGGTGGAATGACGCCAAACAAGGGTGTCACTCGGTTCTGGGAAGGTCGTGTTCCTTGGGTCAGCCCGAAGGATATGAAACGTCGCGAGATTGGCGATTCACAGGACCGCATCACTGAGGCCGCGCTTCGCGAAACTAACATTTCTCTTATTACGCCACCTGCTGTTCTTATAGTCGTCCGAGGAATGATTCTTGCCCGCACGTTTCCAACGGCGGTGACGACAGCACCTGTCACCGTGAATCAAGACATGAAAGCGCTGACTCCCAAACCGATGTTGAACGCTGATTTCTTGGTTTCGCTACTGACTGGTATCCAGCGTGATGTTCTGAACCTTGTCGAGGAATCGGGGCATGGGACGCGGTGTTTACGCACCGACTCTTGGGCGAACTTTTCGATTCCATTGCCGCCAGTGCCTGAGCAAGTCTGCATCAACGAGCATCTGAAGTCGGAACTCGCCGGTGTAAACGGTGCCATCTCCCGCCTTGAGCGCGGGATTGATCTCCTCCGCAAATACCGAACCCGGCTTGTCGCTGACGTGGTCACTGGAAAACTCGATGTTCGCGACGCAACGGCACGACTGCCTGAGGAAGTCGTACCCGGCACCGATGTAGACGAGGACGACCAGAGCATAGAGCCCGAAGCCGCGGATGAGGAGGCTGTCGCATGACCACCGACACGAGCGAGAAGGGACTCGAAACGCTCATCATGCGGCACATGACTGGTGCAGATGGTTTCGCAGTCACTCCGAGCTTAGTGGAGGAGAAACCAGACGCTACAGGAACTGGCTACTTCGCAGGTACTCCGAAGGACTACGACCGTGCCCAAGCTCTCGATGTGCCCCAGCTTTTCGCCTTCCTGCGTGTTACCCAACCCGAGGCGTTCAAGAAGCTGGCGATCGCGGATGCAAACGACTCCAAGGACATCAACCGCCTGAAGTTTCTCGCCCGCCTCTCGTCCGAGATCGGCAAGCGTGGTGTGATCGATGTGCTGCGCAAGGGCGTTGAGCACGGGCCGGTGCACTTTGATCTTTTCTATGGCACGCCCTCGCCGGGTAACGCGAAAGCCGAGGTTTTGCACGCCCAGAACCGCTTCTCAATCACACGTCAGCTCGCCTACAGCATGGACGAGACGCGCCGCGCACTCGACCTCTGCCTTTTCATCAATGGTCTGCCCATCGCTACCTTCGAGCTGAAGAACAGCCTCACCAAGCAGACGGTTGAGGATGCCGTGGAGCAGTACCGCCGCGATCGAGATCCTCGCGAGCGACTTTTCGAGTTTGGCCGCTGCGTGGTGCATTTCGCGGTAGACGACAGTGAGGTGCAAATGTGCACGGAGCTCAAGGGCAAGAGCTCATGGTTCCTCCCATTCAATAAAGGTTATAACGATGGCGCGGGTAATCCTCCCAATCCACAAGGTCTCAAGACCGACTATCTTTGGAAAGAGGTGCTGACCCCAACGAGGCTGACCAACATTCTTGAAAACTATGCGCAGGTCGTCGAAGAGAAGGACCCAAGAACAGGTAAAAAGAAGCGCAAGCAAGTTTGGCCGCGTTACCACCAGCTCGGCGTGGTGCGGCAGGCGCTCGCCGATGTGCGTGCTCACGGCGCGGGCAAACGCTACCTGATTCAACACTCAGCAGGTAGCGGCAAGTCGAA
>Ga0074045_10005465_pt1 | contig 11093 bp, 10 predicted proteins | sample BogForMeECP23OM2_FD_94442 | JGI IMG/M metagenome (GOLD analysis project Ga0074045, IMG submission 94442) | Bog forest soil microbial communities from Calvert Island, British Columbia, Canada - Bog Forest MetaG ECP23OM2 | ecosystem: Environmental > Terrestrial > Soil > Wetlands ...
AGAGCAGCTCTGCGCCATGGGGCGGAAGCTCCTGGATACCGGTCTGGTCGCAGGGACCTGGGGAAACATCAGCATACGCCTGGATTCTTCACAGATGGTGATCACGCCGACGGCGGGTGACTACAGGACCCTCCAACCCTCCGACATTCCCGTGGTCAACCTGGCGGAGGGAACCTTCACCGGAGAGAAGCCCTCAAGTGAATGGCGGCTGCACGCGGCGATCTACGGAGAAAGACACGATGCACGCGCTGTCATCCACACGCACTCCATGAACGCCTCCACCGTGGCCGCAGCCCGGCGGGACGTCCCGCCGATTCTCGATGACCTGGCCCAGATCATCGGGCCCGGGGTGCGCTGCGCGGCGTATGCGCTGCCCAGCACCCGCAAGATTGTGCGTGTTACGCTGAAGGCCCTCCGCGGCCGCAACGCGGCCCTGCTGGCCAATCACGGGGCGGTCTGCATCGGGCGCGACCTGGAGGAAGCATTCACCTGCTGCCAGATACTGGAAAAAGGCTGCAAGGCCTTCATCGAGGCCGAGTTTCTTGGCGGCGCCCGGCCCATCAACCGGCTGGAAGCCGCATTCATGCACCAGTACTACCTGCGCAAATACGCGAGGAAGGAGAAGGGGGGGCGCGATGACTGATCAGTTCCTCGTCCTTGCTTACGACATCGGAACGACGAGCGCAAAGACCTGTCTCTTCGAGCTGGCCGCCACGCTCAGGCTGGTCGGAAGCGCCTCGCAGCCGTACTCCATCCGGATTCTCCCCTCGGGTGGGGTGGAGCAGGACCCCGATGACTGGTGGAATGCCATGAGGACCACGACCTGCGACGTGCTTGCCCGTACCGGTGTTTCCCCCGAATCCGTCGTGGCCGTCTCCTTCTGCTGCCAGATGCAGGGGTTGGTCCTCGTGGACGCCGAAGGCCGCGCCCTCCGTCCTGCCATGAGCTACATGGACCAACGGGCCGGGGCGCAGTGGAAACGCGGCATTGCGAGCGGGCTCCGTATTTCGGGACTGAACGCCCGCAAGGTTCTTCATTCTCTCCTCGTCACCGGCGGGGCTTCGGCAAGCGTCAAGGACCCGGTGTGGAAGTATGCCTGGGTGAAGGAGAATGAGCCGGAGTTGTTCCGCCGGGTCCATGCATGGCTCGACGTCAAGGAGTATCTCCTCCTGCGCTGCACCGGCAGCGCGATGATGACGGAAGACAGCGCAAATGTCACATTTCTCTATGACACGCGGCCCGGCCGCAGGGGATGGAGCAGGCCCCTGCTGCGCAGCTTCGCAGTCGAGCCAGACCACATGCCGCCGGTCGTTCCCTCCACAACTGCCGTCGGCGCGCTCCTTGCTGACGCAGCCCGCCACCTGGGCCTCAGGGAGGGGACACCGGTGATCGGCGGTGGGGGGGATCTGACCATGATGGCCGTCGGGTGCGGCTGCGTGGCGCCCGGGGATACGCACGTCTACGTGGGAACCTCCGGATGGGTCTCACGAGTCGTGCAGCGGCGCGTCGTGGATCTCGACCACTTCATCGGCTCCGTGATTGCCGCCCGACCGGGCTGCTACAACTGCATCGGCGAACAGGAAACCTCGGGGAAATGCCTGGAGTGGGTGCGGGATCACCTGGCCCTGGACGAGATCGGGGTGTACCTGGAGGACAGGAAGGCACACGAACGGCCAGACAGCGGTTATGCGAGCCTCCTGGGATACCTCGATCACGTGATTGAAGAAACCGAGGCAGGGAGCGGAGGCGTGATCTTCACTCCCTGGCTCCACGGCAACAGGTCCCCTTTCGAGGATCCGAACGCCCGCGGCATGTTCTTCAACATCGGGTTGGAGACCGGCAAACGGAACCTGATACGAGCAGTGGTGGAAGGCATTGCCTATCACAAGCGCTGGATATTGGAGTGCATGGAGCAGAAGACCTCCCGGGTGGAGAAGCTTCGTTTCGCCGGCGGCGGGGCGATCTCCGACAGCACCAGTCAGATCCTCGCCGATGTGACAGGAAAGCCCGTGGAGCCGGTCCAGAACCCGCAGAATGCAGGAGCCGCAGGCGCGGCCCTGCTGTGCGGCGTTGCCCTGGGGCGCATCCCCAGCTTCGAGGCCGCTGCGGCCCTCGTTCCGATCAGGAAGACTTTCGAGCCGGACGCCGGGCGTGCTGCCGTGTATGCGCGCGGCTTCGAAGTGTTCAAGAGACTCTACCGAAGCAATAAAGAGAACTTCGCCCGGTTGAACGCTCACTGAAGGCTCCCGGTCAGGCCAGCGAAGGAACGGCATTGACAAATGTCAAACTTGAGGTATAATAAAAACTGATCAGTCGGTTTCTATTAGGAGAAAACCAATGCCCCGTGTATCAATTGAATATGAGCAAGCCCAGCAAAAACGAATTATCGAAGGCGCAGCCCAGGTTTTCGCAGAAAACGGTTACCGTCAAACCACGATAGACCAGATCTGTCAGGCACTTCAGCTCAGTAAAGGGGCTGTCTATATTTATTTCAAAAGCAAGGAAGAGTTGTTCGTTTCGACGCTGCACGCCGTCTATGATCGCCGTTTCGCGATCCTCTCAACGGCATACCAGGAAAATGATCCGGTTTTTGTAAAATTCGAGAAAATTCTGGACCGTCTGGGAAGCTTGGTGAACCATGACGATAATGTGTATCTCCGTCTATCGCTGGAAGGGTTTCTGGAAAGCGATCGCATTCCCAGCCTGCAAGCAATCAAGACCGATTCGTACCAGCATTTTTACAAGCTACTGCACGGCCTGCTTCGCGAAGGACAGCTCACCGGTGAGATCAATCCGGATCTGAACATATCCAGCGTGGCAGTCGTTCTCATGGCCCTCTCGGACGGTCTCATGATGCACAGCCTCGTCCCGGGCAGGGGAATAGACCCGGATCGGGTTCGACACATTGTCCATGAGACATTTTCGCAGGCACTTGGATATCAGCCCGAGAAGCGTCAGGAGGAGTCACATGACAAATGAGAAGAATCCCAATTCCAGAATACGCATTCTTCTCTCCGAAGGGTCGAGCACCAATGTCCGCGAAATGATCACCGCATTGGGCCCGGCGGGGTACACGCTCGATATTTGCGATCCAAACCCGATATGCATGGGGCGCTTTTCACGTTATGTTCACAAGGTCTACCGTTGCCCGACTTCCGGGAGCGACCCGATCGGCTACCTGCAATTCATCATTCGCCTGCTCAAAAAACAGACCTACGACGTTCTTTTTCCGGCGAATGAACAGGCCTACCTGTTCGCCTGGGCCAAGGACTATCTCACTCCCCTGGTCGGCTTGGCGGTAGCGGACTTTACGGCGTTCAGCCGCGTGCAAACCAAATCGGCTTTTATGCAGTTTCTCGATGAGCTCGAGTTGCCCCATCCTCTGACTCGGATCGCGTACACCTGGGAAGAAATCGAACGGGCGGCCAGCTTCTTCACGAAACCATTCTACATAAAAACATCCTATGGAACGGCGAGCACGGGAGTTTGGCGCATCGAGCGGGAGGAGGATCTGCATGATGTGAGAAGGATTCTGGACGCGCGACAATTGCTGGATGGACAGACCGAATTTCTCATCCAGGCTGCCGCGCCGGGAAGCTTCGAACAGGCCCATTCGATTTACGACCATGGGTGTCTCCTCGCGCTGCACTGCACCCGCCGATTGCAGGAAGGCGCAGGTGGGGGCGCAGCCGTAAAGGTGGGCGTACGCCGCCCGATCGTCCGACAGCATTTTCAGAAAATAGGACACGCACTGACCTGGCACGGAAGCCTTTCAATTGACTATTTTCTGGACGAACAGACGGGGCAACCTTCCTACATTGACGCCAACCCTCGCATCACCGAACCCATGAACGCCGTTGTCAACGGAATCAACCTGGCCGATCTGCAGGTCCAGCTCTCCTTGGGCAGGAGAATTCCTCCGCTCCCGCCCGCTCAGACCGCTTTGAAGAGCCATTCCACAATCCAGGCAATGATGGGAGCTGCCGGGGATCGCCACTCGCGCCTGGATGTCATGCGGGAATTGAAGCGCGTGATGTTCAGCCAGGGAATATACAAAAACAGCCAGGAGGGAATGACCCCCGTGTTTCAGGATTTCCCGTCCGCCGTCGCTCTCGCAGTCGTGCTCATGAGGCTTCTGTTGAATCCCAGAAGCGGGCAGAATCTCGCCTTGGAAACGATAACAAATTACTCATTAGGATCGGCGATACCAAGGCTGTCCGCTATGAAACTTGAAGGTGTGTAGTTCACTTCGAGGACCGCGTGGGCCGCCGCCTTGCGCCTGCATGGGGTCAGATCGAATAGTTGACCAGGCTGTCGACTTTCTGCATGTCCAGGATCAGGTCTTCAATGCTCACGTTGAGGATGTCCCGAAGTCTCTGGTCGAGCGAGCTCCAGAAGAACTCCAGGACGCCGTCCCGCTTTCGGACAGGAACAACCTCCAGCTCCCCTTCCACGCTTTCCAGGACTTCAAGTACCTTGATCTGGGCGGGAGTTCTGGCCAGGCTGTAGCCTCCCTGCGCGCCGCGGTGGCTCTTCACAAGCCTGGCTTTTTTCAGGGTCACGAGGATTTGCTCCAGGTAGTGCTGGGGGATGTTGTGCGCTTTGGCGATGTCGCGTATCTGCACTGTGCCCAGCCCGTGCCGCCGGGCCAGCTCCACCACGGCAGTAAGGCCGTACACGCCTCTGGATGAAATGGTCAGCATGCACCTTCAGCGTACCACGGAACCGCGGGGCTGTTAAGCGCGCGCGTGTCACCACAGCGATTCCTACCAGATTCCCCGCGCGGTGAGCGCTCCCTCCGCCTGCGCCGCCCAGTCGCGATTTGCCCGCGGGCTTGCCGGACTAGGGTGAAGGATCGATATGATCTGCAATGGCAGCGCGAGTGCGGCGGGTGCGGCCGCAGGTCCGGATCTGCCGAGTACGGGAGTGCGCGAATACGCGCTCGGCCCGGAGGCCGTACCCGTTCGGGGAATACCCCGTACGGCGGCGCGGCGCCCTGCAAATGCCCCGATACCCACGAGCCATTCGGGGCGCAGCGTCCCTACGACGATTGCCAGGAACCTGTCGCATAGCGCATAAAGCGGCTGACGATCGTCCCTGTGGATCTTGTCAGGCGTGATGTTCCTGCCTGCAGCGTCCAGGAACAGGAGCGGGCAGTAGTTGGACACGAAGGCGTCCCGTGAGAAGGCCACGGGGCTGCCGTAATGCGCCTGCATCAGTCCCCAGAGCCGCTTGCCGCTCACCTCGCTGCGCGCGCAGGCAAAGCCCTGTATGGTGAGCCGTTCATGGCCCCGTCGCGGCTGACCCACCTCTCCGTCTATGCCCAGCCAGTCCCGAACACATGCAACTTCTCCGAATGGCACACCGGTTTGCGCCATGCCCCAGGGTCCCGGGTTCATTCCCAGCAGGACCAGGCGCTTGTGCGAGGCGGCGTACCGGGCGAGGTACGCTTCATGGGGCTGCCAGGCATAGACCAGCGGATTGTAGACGTAGCGGACCGGCTCTTTGAAACGGAGCCGGTCGGCGCGGCGCGCGAGCTCCCGGGCAGCCGCGATGATCGGCGTGCTCATCGGGAAGGTGAGCCCTCTTCAGGAAAGAGGAGCCTTTGATTCCCTTCGAGACGGCCCTGGACCGTTGCGATAATCGTCCGAAGAGTATCTGAATCCTTGACGAAGTCCAGGCGGTCCGAGGGCACCACGAGCACGGGGGCGCGGTCGAATCCCGCGATCCAGTCCTCGTAGAGCGCGTTCAGCTCCTCCAGGTACCCGTCCGTAATCCTAGCCTCCATGCCGCGTCCACGCTGCGCGATCCGCCGCCGCAGCGTGGGCACGGAGGCGCGCAGGTACACCACGAGGTCCGGCGGCGCCAGAAGCGCCGTCAGAGTACCGTAGAGCTCGAGGTAGGACGCCCAGTCCCGGTCGCTCAAGGAGCCCCGCTGGTGCTGGGCGCGCGCAAACACTTCAGCGTCTTCGTAGAAGGATCGATCCTGGACCACGGGTCGGGGGAAGTCGAGCAGTGCGTGGTGCGCCCGCGCTCGATGCGTCAGAAAATAGACCTGCGAATGAAAGGCCCACCGATTCATGTCGCGATAGAAGTCCTCAAGGTAGGGATTCTCCGCAACTGGTTCGTAGTAGGGCTCCCAACCCAGCCGATCGCACATCAGGCGGACCAGCGTCGACTTCCCTGCCCCGATATTGCCTGCAAGCACGACGTACGTCTTCACGCGCTCCCAGACTATCGTCCGCCTGCGTATTCTGCAAGCGAGGGAGGAAAGCAAGCGTGTGCCGCAGGGCTCCTCGACCCCTGCCCGGGCGTCTGGCTCGGCCGGTCTGCGCGTGGTAAGATATGAGCATGCAGGGATTTCTTTCTGAGGAGGCGCGGAGATGAGGATCGCTGACCGCATTTCACGCCTGGGGTCCGAAACTGCGTTCGCCGTCTCCGCGGAGGCCGCGGCATTCGCGGCGCAGGGCAACAAGGTCTATCCCTTCCACCTCGGTGACCTGAATCTCCTCACACCGGAGGACGTGATGGGTGCGGCAATCAAGGCAATGAGGGACGGAAAGACCGGCTACTGCCCTACGGCCGGCATCCCCCAGCTCCGTGAAGCCCTGGCGGCGAACGTGTCCGCGGCCCGCGGCGTGCCCTACACAATGGAGAACGTTGCCATCCAGCCGGGCGGCAAGCCGGTGATCAGCAAGTTCTTCCAGGCCCTCATGAACCCCGGGGACGAGGTTCTGTATCCCAACCCGGGCTACCCCATCTACGAATCCCAGATCGAGTTCCACGGTGGAAAGGCAGTGCCCTACGGCTACCGGGAAGGGAGCGAAAACTTCCGTCTGGACATGGACGGCCTGAAAAGTCAGATCACGCCCCGGACAAGGCTCCTGGTGCTGAACGATCCGCAGAACCCCATGGGCGCGGAGTGTTCTCCCGAGGAACGCGCCGAGCTTGCGCGCCTGGCCCGGGAACATGACCTGTACGTGCTCTGCGACGAGGCGTACTTCGACATGCGTTATTCGGGGGACTCCCTTTCACTGGCGTCTCTGCCGGGAATGGCCGAGCGTTGTGTGATCCTCTACACCTTCTCCAAGAAGTTCGCCATGACCGGATGGCGGCTCGGGGCGGCCGTCGGACCCCGGGAAATCATCGACGTCATTGCGAAGCTCAACGTCAACGATGAATCCTGCTCGAACCATTTCATTCAATATGGCGCCCTCGCAGGGCTGGCAGGGGACCAGCAGGGGCCAAAGAAGATCCTGGAGATTCTCCGGGAAAGGCGCGACGTGGCGGTGGATATTCTGAACTCCATCGAGGGGGTCCGCTGTTTCAGACCGAACGCCACATTTTACCTTTTTCCCAACGTCACCGGTGCGATGAAGAAGACCGGATTGCTGGACTACAACCGATTTCGCCAGACCGTTCTTCACGAGACCGGCGTGTCATTCTGCACGCGGCTTCATTTCGGGCGGCCGCTTCCCGGGGAGAAGGAGATGTACGCACGGTTCGCCTATGCCGGAATCGATATTCCCATGATAAAGGAAGGGTTGGGCAGGCTGAAGGCGCTTCTCGAGCGATAGGATGAGCGGGGCCGCACGGAACGCCGTTTTGCTGATGATTGCCGCACTCCTGCCGGCTCCCGGCACACATGCCGGCGGGAAGGTCGAGGTCATGGAGTCGAATGCTGCCGGGGCGGCTCTGCCTGTCGTGCTGGTGCCCGGCATCTGGGATACGTCTTCCGTGTTCAATCGAATGACGGCGCGGCTCGAGAAGGCAGGGTTGAGCGTGTGTGCCGTTTCCTTGAAGCCCAACGACGGTTCGGTCACTCTCGAACAGTCTGCCGACGAGCTTCGGCAGCTCATCGACGCCAGGCTCGGTCTCCGCCGGTCCCTGGACCTGGTTGCATTCAGCATGGGCGGCCTGGTTGCGCGCTACTACGCGCAGCGCCTGGGCGGGCTCGAGCGCATTGTGCACTTCGTGACGATCTCCACGCCCCACCATGGAACAAGCACTGCCTACCTGGAGCCGCTCCCGGGGGTACGTGAAATGAGACCGGGAAGCCCGTTCCTGCAGGACCTTGACCGGGATGCCGCCAGCCTTGCACGGGTCTCCGTCACGTCGATCTGGTCTCCGCTGGATATCGTCATCTCCCCTGCCGTGAGCTCCCGCCTCCCTTTCGGGAGTGAGGTGCAGATATCAGTGCTTCTCCATTTCCTGATGCCCGGCGATGAACGCGTCATCGAGGCGGTCATGCGGGGCTTGAAAAACTAAGGAGGCGGGATGCTCTCCCACTGGCTGATCGAGCCCACGGATCACCGCTTTGTCGTCCAGGTGCACGGCGGGGCGTGGAACATACCGGCAGACCTCAAGGGGCCGCACATCGACGGAGTGCGTCGTGCGTACGAGGCCGCGATACACGCACTGAGCCGAGGGGTACGTCCGCTGGACGTTGTGGTGTCAACGCTCAAGATCCTGGAAGACGACCCGACATTCGACGCCGGCACGGGGAGCTTTCTCAATGAGGACGGCAAGGTCGAGCTTGACGCGGCTGTCATGGAAGGAAAAAGCCTGAGGGCGGGGGCCGTGGCGTCCGTCGGCAGGTTCAGGAATCCATCCGAGATCGCCCGCGCCGTTATGGAACGAACGGAGCACGTGCTCCTCATCGCCGAAGGCGCAGAGCGCTTTGCCCTTTCTGCGGGGTTCGCCCCGGTGGATCCCGCGAGCCTGGTCAACGCGCGTGAGCGCCTCGGCTTTCAGGCATGGATGGCCGCAGGAAGACCGGACGCGCGCACTTTTTTCGATGAAGAGGGCCGGGTGAACACGGGCAGCGGCACGGCCGATCACGAAAGCCGGGGGACCGTCGGCGTGGTGATCAGCGTGCGTGACGCGTCAGCAGACGTCTATTCAGTCTGCGCAGGGGCCAGCACCGGGGGCACGCGGGGAAAGATGGCCGGCCGGGTGGGCGATGTGCCCCTCGTGGGCTGCGGCATCTACGCCGACGACGAGGGCGCGGCAGTCTGCTGCACCGGATGGGGCGAGGCCTTCATCCGCATGGCGGCAGCCAAGTCTGTCTCCGACCGCGCCGCGCGCGGCGCGCACCCTCAGGAAGCGGTGGAAGCCGTGCTGCGGTCAATCTACAGGCGCACCGGAGGCCGCGGGGGCATCATTGCCGTGGACGCCCGCGGCCGGCGCGGCGCCGCGTTCACCACGCCGGACATGGGCTATGCGGGGCAGTCCTGCACACAGCTTATGCTGTGAGCTTGCCGCTATTTTGGGGCCTGAAACAGCGTGGGCACCCACTTGGAGAAGTTCGCCAGGTGCGCCCAGTAGGCAAGATAGCCGAGGATGGCCCAGATGGCGGACGCGCCCACAAGGCCCAGCGCGGCGAGGACGCGCACGACGACACTCTTGCGCAGCACATACGCGGGCAGGGCGAGCACGCCAAGGAGGCCGGTGAGGACGAATCCTGCCAGGGACACCAGCGGCTCGCTCGTCATCTTGAGGGAATAGATCCTGATGCCCAGGACAATCGAGGCAGCCCCGGCGAACACAGCATAGACCCCCAGCGTGAGAAGGTCCCAGTCCCTAAGGATCGCGATGCCCGTGGCGAAGAAGAGAACCCCGAAGAACACCGACATTTCGCCGAATGGGATGTTGTAGCTGCTGATGATCGGCCAGGTGAATATCTCGTGCAGCCCTGTGACAAACGCGACGAACCCGGTGACCAGGAGCCCCGGCACCACCTTCTTTCGATCCCCGTTCAGGAACCAGACCACGAACACGGCCATGATGAAGAGACCCGCGGCAAGATTGATGAGCATCAGTGTCAGGTAGTCTATGAACATTTCTGCCTCCTCCAGGATAACCGACCCGACTTTTCCCACGTACTAGTCTCACTAAGAATACTTCCGGCGTGGCGGCGAAGCAAGAAACATCTCGGCGCTTGCCCGCACTGCCGTCGGACTGCGCCTCAAAACTGCTCACGTTGCGAGACCGCGCTCCACGTAGTAGGTTCATCCGGGATGAAATGGAGGCTCGCGCTTCTCGTCTTCGCCCTCTTTCTCTGCGTACCCGCCCTGGTCCGAAGTGAAGCCGTTCATTCCCCCCCTCTCAGCATCCTGTGGCGGTACGCGACAGGAGGGCAGATCCGAAGCAGGCCCGCGCTTGCCGCGGAGGGAACGATCTACGCGGCCTCGGAGGACGGCTTTCTCTATGCATGGGATCCCGCCGGACGCCTCTTGTGGAGGAGCGATCTCGGGTGGCTGCCATGGGATTGCCTTGCGCTGGGCGGGGATGGAACCATCTACGCCGGTCTGAAGAACAGGGATTTTCTTGCAATCAATCCCTCAGGTCACCTCTTATGGCGATTTCATCTCGACGGTCTTCCCGCGGGGGACCCGGCAGTGGCAGCGGATGGAACGGTGTACGTCGCGACGACCGCGGGAACGCTTGCTGCGCTGTCCCACCTGGGCCGCCCCCAATGGAGCATCACCCTGCCGGGGGCGATCACCCATGCACCGGCCGTGGATGGGGCCGGAACGATCTACCTTGTTGCCGCAGACCGCAGACTCTACGCCCTCACCCAGTGGGGCGAGTTCAAGTGGTCACTGCCGATCCCGGCGGTGCCCACGGCGCTCGCAATCGCCGCGGGCGGGACAGTGCTCGTCGGAACTGTCGAAGGTTCTCTGATCGCCGTCAATCCGGGCGGGGATGTCGCATGGCGGTTTTCCGCCGATGCGCGCATTGCGGGAGTTTCCGTGGGCGCCGGCCAGATTGTCGTCGCTTCTTCCAGCGGCCAGATGATCGGACTTGCCGACAAGGGCACGCTGCTGTGGAAGCTCGCCGCGGGAAAACCCCTGGAAGCGGCCCCTCTGCTCGGCAGCTCCGTCCCCTATCAGCTTGCCGCCGACGGAACCCTCCTGCCTGTCGATCCCGCGCGCCCGGGGGCAGACTCGTTCGCCGTCGGGACTTTCGGTTCGATCGTGCTGAGCCGCACGGGCACGTTCTACGTGGGCGGGCGCGACTGGATTCTCTACGCAATCGGCGTGCCGCGTTCTGCCGGCGCTGATCCCGCCGGGCACGGGAGTGCGGGAGTA
>Ga0074045_10005467_pt1 | contig 11091 bp, 9 predicted proteins | sample BogForMeECP23OM2_FD_94442 | JGI IMG/M metagenome (GOLD analysis project Ga0074045, IMG submission 94442) | Bog forest soil microbial communities from Calvert Island, British Columbia, Canada - Bog Forest MetaG ECP23OM2 | ecosystem: Environmental > Terrestrial > Soil > Wetlands ...
GAAGTGCTATTGCGATCACCACTACTACAAAAACGCGCATGCGCTGGCTCCCAGACCGATTCCTGGGGAGGGAACATTCGAGGGGCAGATTCTAGGGCGCAACTCGGTTCAAGTCAAGGATTCTGAATCGAATGACGATACTGGCTGAATCTTGTTATGGCTCGGGGCGCTCTGGGTGGGACCACTCCGAACGGTTTTCGGCAATTCGGGCAGCGTCGCTTTCACGGGACCACCAAGCCTCCTATTGCCTGACTTTCCATCGCCCCACTGCGGCATCAGAAATTTTTTCTGATGATGTCCAGCAGCGGTCCATAGGCAGGGCTCGATGGTGGGGTCATCCTTGAAAAGCGGCAAATCCTCAATTACCAAATAAGCGAGGTGATCGAGTCCGGAGGAAGCACCAACTTCAACGCGCGAGTTCCGAGCGTACACTGCACCTGCTGTTCGAGACCACTGTTGCTGTTGGTAACCGCCAGCACCCGGCTGCCATCGGTATTCTCGGCCGCGACATGGTCAATTCCGGGCAAGTCGCCCGAAGAGGCGAAAATGCGGGCCCCTCTTTGAATTAGCTTTGAGTAATGAGGAAAAGCATAGTAATTCCCGCTGTATGTGAGTTGTTGTGATTTGGAATTGATAGAGACCAGCCCGCCCAACCTCAAGGGACGCGGTGGATTCGTGATATCAGGCCGTCCGGTTTCATCCAGGAGAAGGTTCCAGACGCAAATGAATCGGGCCCAGTTGCGAAGCATATTCGTGAAAGCACTCGACCATCGCGCCCAGTCCGTCCCGTATTCGGGACGAGTCAACGGCTGTTGTTTTGCCGGCTCAAAGAGGTGCGCAGGTGGTCCCCCCTCGGTAAAGTACATGTGCTTCTCAGGAAACATGTCGTGCACGCGGCTCATTGCATCTGGCGTTCCGGCGTAGGAGTGCCAGGCGACACCGTCCACGTACTTATACACTGCAGGGTTGCTCAGCTCGTCGACGGCGCGGCCCCAAAGGTCATAGTTGTGATCGAGAATCCATATTTTAGTGTCCAGTTGGGCTTGTTCTAAAGCGGGGCCAAGATGATTCGCCACGAAGCCCATTTCATATTGCTGTCCCCATAACGTGGCGGGAAAATGTCCATCCTGGTCCGTGTCCACTTCGTTATTGACGGTGATCGCTTGAACCTTCACTCCGGCGGCGGCATAAGCCTGAAGAAACTTGACGAAATATTGCGCATGGGAGGGGAACCAGTGCTCGCGCATGGAGCCGCCCCACATTGATCCCCCGGTTTTCATCCATCCGGGAGGACTCCAAACGCACGAGAAGAGGTAAAGATCCGGATTGAGTTCCCTGGCCTCCCGCAGCGTGGGAAGGATCCAGGCACGGTCATGTTCAATGGTGAACTGCTTCAACTCAGGATCAGGCTCGGGGGTATCGTCGTAGCTGTACAGCTTGGTTGAGAAATCGCTCGCCCCCATGCAGGTTCGCCCCACGGATAGGCGTAGTCCGGTTGGTCCGTAAAGGTCGGCCAAGAACGCATGCCGGGCATCCGGGGCCATCTGATGAAGGAGATAACAGGAGGCATCGGTGAAGGCGCCTCCGAATCCAATCATTTCCTGGCGCTGCGTGCCGGGTTCAAGATGAATGCCGAGGGCAGACACCCCCGCCCAGGCTTCCCATTGGGGAGGTGATTGAGTCGGCTGAAATTTCTCATCTCGTGTCGTTCTCCAGGCTCGTACGGGTCCCGGAACGCCTTGGGAGTCGGCGTGCACTGATGTAGCTTCACCGGCGGCTGCGGCCACGCCGGCCGATGCAGCTAGCTTTAGAAAGTCGCGACGATTTGTCATATGCATGAACACTCTCCGTAGCAGGTCTTATAACCGCTTCTGCCGTATTGTAAAAATCCGTTGACTTTTATTGCAATCTCCAAAGCCCGCGGTCAAACTGCCGAACTCCGATTTCGATGGACTAGCTTGAAGTGGCGGGAATCGGCCCTTCGCCGGGGATTTTGCCACTGCTGCCCTTCGCGCAATAGCTGATCTTCCGCTTGTGAACGTCCAGGCCGATGTAATACATAGGATCCATGGGGGAGCCTCCTTCGTGTCTCCGAATCAGCGCGTCCGCTGAGTTCAGCTTTTGTATACCAAACGCTCCTCCTTCGACCTATACATTCAAACTTATCAGGCACAAGAGAAACGGCTCGCACAATTGGATGCTGGGAGAGACTAAGGATTGAAGGTACGCACCGCCGCGCCTATTGCTTCTCGTAAACGTAAATCTCTTTGTGGTCGTCTGCGTCATGGGTGAGAGTTCGACCGTCAGCCGCCAGTGCCCACGTATCGATGACAGGCTTAAGCCCCGTGACGACGACCGTAGCGTTAGGGACCTTAATATCTAGCGTGGATTCGATGACCAGCACGGAGTCGTGCCAGCTCGCGCTCGAAGTCAGTTGACCCGACGACATGTTCATCGAGACGCGCTTCTTCCCATCCGGCGTGTAGGTCTCCGTCAATTTCTTGCCGTCGGTTTTGTAGTGGAAAACGATCGCCGACTTCTTGTTCTCAATGATGATTGTTTGGGATTTGATCGTGCTGTCCTTCGGGAGGGTGCTCTTTGCGACGTTGAGAACCCAAGTACCGGAGAAGTCGGGAGCCGTGGTAGTTTGCGCGAGCGCCGAGAACATCACAGCAAGAACCAGCGTAATCGTGACCAGAAGCTGACGCATGACAGTGTCCGTCCCTTTGTCAGGGATTGTAATTCATTTCTCGCAATAAATCTTTCGCAACTCCTGATTAACGCGACCGTCTGAGCCGGCCGCCCTAACCTTCTAAGTTGGTACTCGAACGGGTGATTCGGAGCGATGCTGGGGCGGATTGCACTGCTCCCGGTTCCGACGGGATAGGAGATGCTGGTCCTGTTGGTAGGAGAATCGGTCTCTAGCCAATTGGAAGAGGGCGAGGTGTTCCCAAAAGCGACCCGGAATAGAGTGGTTGCGTGCTGTCTCGGTGCGGGGGCGAGACCCCACGCTACCAAATGCGCATGAAAACGCTTGCAGCCTCTGTCGGACAGGGAGTTAGGGGTACAATGGCCTCGTTGTTGAAGTCAAAAAGGAGATTCACGATAAAGTGAAAGAACTCATCCTCGCCATCGTTTTGGTGTTTTGGCCCATGTGGGAGCTCGCACAGAGCTACGCAACTTCCTTCCCGCTGATCGAGAATCCTATCTCGGAAAGAGGCAAGTGGATCGGAGGACAGTCGGCCGGTGGAAATCTTTGGGGCGACGTGCGGACAAGCGGCGAAATGGCCTATGGCGTAAGCGAGCCGACGACCTTCGGAGACCCCACCGCGATTCTTACTGGTTCTTGGGCCGCTAATCAACAGGCGCAAGCGACCGTCAAGATCAACAAGACGCCGACGGTCTGCTGCCACGAGATAGAGGTACGGCTGCGCGTGACGATCAGCGCCAACAACATCACAGGCTATGAGGTCTACTGCAGCATCGTGCCCGGGAGCAAGTACTGCCATATAGCACGATGGAGTGGGCCAAACGGTCTGTATTGCAACATCGAGCCGTCCTCGCCGAGCATGAATCTCGTAAACGGAGACGTGCTGATGGGCACGGTCACGGGTTCAAATCCGGCGTTGATTACGGGGTACCTTAACGGCGTGCAGATCATGCAGGTGTCCGACACCGGAAACGAGGGCGGCGAAGGAACGGATTGCGGGCCAGGGCGCCCCGTGTTCACTTCTGGCTCTCCGGGCATCGGCTTCTACGACAACCAGAACGACAATCAATGGAACTACTTCGGCGTCTCGAAGTTCACTGCGAACGAGGAGTAGGTCAGGACTGACGCATACGTTCGTAGAATTGTGTTATTCGAGTGGTTGGCAGCCCCGATCACGGAGGAATGAAGATGGCAACTGTTACAAGGCGGCAATTCAATCAGGCCATGATGGCAGCGATTGGCGCAGGTTTGCACCCCGATGTTCTGGGGGCCAGGTCATACGAAGGGATGCAACAACCGGCTTCGGCCGGCTCGATCACCGACGTTCCGGGCATCAAAGCCGGTCATTTTACAGACACGCGCCGGCCTACGGGTTGCACCGCGTTGCTATTCGAAGGCAAAGCTACTGCCGGGGTGGACTACGACGGTTCGGCTCCCGGGTCGCATTTGGGTGTGATGCTTCAGCCCGTGAGCCCAGTCGACACGATCCACGGAATCCTGTTGTCCGGTGGAGGACCCCTGGGCCTGGCGGCGGTAACAGGAGTCGATCGCTACCTTGAGGAGCACACAATCGGATTGGATTGGGGAATCCCCAACGTTCGAATTCCGATTGTAATCGGTGCTGTGATTGACGATTTGTCGTTGGGAGACGGGAGAATTCGCCCGGACGCAGACGCCGGGTATAAGGCGTGCAAGGTGGCATCTTCGACGCAACTGGAAGAAGGAAATGTTGGCGCGGGTTCCGGGGCGACGGTGGGGAAAATGCTGAAGAACGAGGGCTACAAAGGAATGAAGGCCGGTCTGGCCACCGCCAGCCTGCGGCTTGGTGAAATCATTATCGGTGCACTGGTTGTGGCGAACGCGGCCGGTGACATTCTGGATCGGCACACTGGGAAAATCGTTGCCGGAGCGCTGCGGCCGGATGGCAAGGGATTTGCAAATCTCAGTGAAACGCTCAAGAAACTGGCTTCGCGCGCCGATTCCGCCTCGTTCAAGCTCAGCGATGAGCCCTTCCACAGCACCACGCTGGTTGTGGTTGCAACGAACGTCTCGTTCACAAAGACCGAGCTGACGAAGATTGCCATGATGACCTCAACGGGGGCTGCGCGAGCGATCAATCCCTACCACACCACCGGCGACGGTGACTCCACTTTTGCGGTGTCAACCAACAGGATACATTCGGAGCTTGGGATATCGGTTATTGGGGCGTTGGCAGCGGACCTGGTCTCCGAAACTTTGGTTCGCGCGGTCACCTGCAGCAAGTCAGCGGAAGGCTGGCTGGCTTCCCGTGATTTGCAGTTTTAACCTTGCGCGGCGCCGCTGGCGGCATCTACACATCCAACGTCATTGAAGATCAGCGGTTCGCTCGTGGGCAATGCCGCTCAACCCCCATACCTCCCTTGTGCGCCGTCAACAGGATCTGATCAGCCAACTGTCTACAATCGCTCGTCAAGGACTGCCAGGTCCTGGTAAACGCTAATCGTACGAGTGGATCCCGGTACCCAAGTTATCGGTTGAGCTGGCACGAACTTACCGGGCACTATGTCAATCCAGCCCAAACGATTATTCTGAAGTGTGACTGAAAATCCAGACACGCACCCCAAGACCCCTCTTCGCACAGGAGCTCTCCGATCCTTCGTTCGATGGTTTCTCGTCGGAGTGGCGCTTCTTTGGTCGCTTGCTGTGTTGATCCTTGTGGCTGCCCGGTGGATCGACCCACCGACCACCGTGGTGCACATGGAGCGCCGCTTGCAGGCCTGGATGCACTACAGGCCGTATCACGAACGATACGAATTCGTTCCGCTGAGCCGAATCTCGCCCGATTTCCAGCATGCGGTGATCGCCGCGGAAGACGCGCGCTTCTACGAGCATCACGGATTCGATTGGCAAGCGATGGAAATCGCTGCTGAGAAGGATATGGAAGGCGGCCGCATTCACGGAGGGTCCACCCTCACGCAGCAATTGGTAAAAAACCTGTTTTTTGGAACCGGCCGCTCGATCCTCCGCAAGGGCGCCGAGTTCACGCTTGTCCCGGTGGCCGAATTGGTGCTGGGCAAGCAGCGCATTCTGGAACTCTACCTCAACGTGGTCGAATGGGGCCCCGGTGTTTATGGTGCGGAGTCGGCGTGCCGTTACTACTACCGAACCTCGGCCCGGAATATCGACCGGGAACAGTCGGCGCGACTTGCCGCAATTCTGCCGTTGCCCCTGAAGCGACGGCCCGATCACATGAATCAGTACAGCGAGCTCATCCTAGAACGGATGCGTCAAATGGGTTGGTAGTCGCGCATCACATTCTAGAGAACCTTGGAGGATTCGGGCCGATAAACGGCGAAATGAGTACTGGAGCGGACTTTTCCGGTTTGCCGGTAAAGTGGGTCCCGGCACCCAAGTTACTGCTAAGGCGACGACCAAGTCTGCCTCTTGTTTCAGCCCTTGTTATGCCGCGGCAGAGCGGAGGTAGGCGACGCCATGGCGGAACATGTTTCCACCTGGCACCTTCTCCACATGTCTGATCTGCGCGGAGACGAAAATCGCGGGAGTGCCTGGCTCGTACGGCGCCGCAACTTCAATTTGTGCATCTTCCGGATACTGCTTGCGGCTACGAAAACAAAGTCCACCTTTCGATATGTTTTCGCATTCGACCGTTTCCTCCTCGATACCTCGGAAGCGCACGCAACCCTTAAACGTCACTCTGGTGCGAATGTGTTTTCGCCGGTTTTCCCTGCGCTCGGGCGAAACCGCGCGTTCCGGAACCGGCGCTGCCCCGGCAGGGACCGCCTCCGGGACACCCGTCGCGGCGGTTGGCGCGTCCGTTGGCTTGGCATTTTCTGGCGCTTTTTGTTCCGCGCGCTTTTCTACGGACTCCGCACTCGCGGGCAGCGCGGTTGTGCTCGACGTGGGGATCGGGGGAGGAACTGAAGATTCCGCTGCCCGCCGCCAAGGCGTAGTTTGGCCGCAACGCTCGCAGAATCGAAACACCTTGTCATTGATCAGGAAAACATCCCTTTCAATTTCGCTCGGTTCCACCTCCCGGCGCTCATGGCACAAGTCGCATTCCAGCCAGACCTCAGATGGTCCGGCGTATTCTTCCGGAGGCGGAAATTCGACTCCCCAGTAGTTGATACTCGGGTCCAAAAACTCAACGCCGTAAATGTGGCCTCGATCGGTTTCCCCGATGCAGCCCACCAAGCGAACGGTCGCTTCAAGGCTTGGTTCCCCAACACGCAGCGATAGTGTTTCTTCCGGTGCGAACGAGTACTGCGAAAGAATCCCTGCTCCATGTCTGCTCAGCACTACCGTAGTGGTCTGTTCCGAGAAAACTTTCCCTGTCTCGTCCGTGCCGATCAGGACGATGGGGAACTTCTTCGAGATTCTTCCACTTCGTCGCACACAACTCCCGAGCAATCCTCCACCTTCAGAGGGCCAATAGCAATATCAACAATTCGCCGAGTTGTGAGAAATTCCAGGCGGGAGCCTATCCTGCCCCCCCACTACGAGCGGGCGTCATTGGGAAGAGGAAGGTTTGTCCGGGGGAACGATCTGATCCTTGGGCTGCGGCAAAGACTCGGTGATGGCGCCGAGCGCGTGAGGCAAGTTGTTCGGATCGTTGGCAAGGCCCTTAAGCGTGGTTTGCGTGTGTTGATCCACGGCGCTGACAGCGGCCACAAGGCAAGAATAAAGAAAGGCTTTGATCCCAGAGCGAAACTCCGAGGCGGCCTGCTCCGCAGCGCCGGCAACTTCGCCTTCCAGTGAACGGTAACGGGCCTGGCAAGCGGCGCGGCTTTCGGCATCGAGAGAAGCGAGCGAAGAGACAGCGCGCTCGCTGGCTTCCGCGAGGATGGTATCGGCCTGATTTTCAATGCGGCGGCGAATCTCCTCGAGTGTACCGTTGGCTGTCGTTTGCAGCACCGCGCGGGCTTCGCTGGCGCGTGCCTCGAGTTCGAGCGATATTTCGCGGGAGACGGCCTGTTTCAGTTCCATGAAGCGCGCAAGTTGACGGTCGGAGACGCGCGCGGCGGCGATTTCAAATTCCTCCGTGGCGCGGCCCACGGACTGCTGGACCGCCGCGAGATCCTGCGACTGAGCTTTACTGGCAGCCCGCTCGGCGAGCTCCTTGATCTTCGCCAACTGCGCGCGTGTATCGCTGGAGAGATTCTCGACCTGCCGAGCTAGCTCGTCGGCGCGGTCACGGGCCTGGCCGAAGAGTTCTTCATAGTGGCCGGACACTTCACCCAGGCGCCACTCGAGCTGGCTGTGAAGCTCCTGGCGCGAAGAATTCAGAAGCGAATCGAGGTGCTCTTGAGAAACGCCTGCCTCGGTCTTGGTGTTGGCCAAAAGAGAGCGGACTTCGGCGAGACTTTGTTCGTGTTGTGAACGAGTCTGGCGCGTTTCAGCGGCAAGAGTTTCGATCTGACGGGCGAGCTCCTCCGCGCGGTCGCGAGCCAGATCGTACTGCTCCGAGGAGCGATTATAAAATTGGCCAAGGCGTTCCTCCACGGACTCGAGCGTTTGTTTCATGGAGGAATTCACCAGCGCTTCAATGTGTTCCGGGGACACGCCGGTGTTGTTGGCGGCGGCCACCAGCGATTGCACCTCGGCGAGGCTCGCATTGAGTTGGTCGCGGACCCCGCGCGCGGCAAGCTGGGTGCTCTCCGTGAGTTGAGTCAACTGCTGCGCGGACATCTGCGCGGCCCTGGCTTCCAACTCGCTGCTGGCCTGGGCGAACGAAACGTTGAGGCGCGCCTGAAGCTGGGGCACGATTTCGGTGGCAAAGCGCTCGATAAATTTCTGAGCTTCGGCAAGGGCCTGCTGCGTGTTTGCGGTGAGGGCCTCGAGGCGTCGGGCAATTTCTTCGGCGCGGCCGCGATAAACCACCAGTTCTTTTTCCCAGCAATTCTCCGCTTCGGCCAGGCGCGCGGCGGAAAACTCCTCCACGTGGCGGAGGTTGTCTTTCCAGCCATCTTCGATCTTGGCCAGGGTGGATTTAACCGTTTCGTCGAGATGAGTGGCAAGAGCGGCTTGCACGGCCTCATCCACGGCCAACTGCAGCCTGCCCTGAAGCGCCTGAAGAATTTGTTCGGCAGCGACATTGACGCGTTCAGGATTGAACGGCATGGGCTCTTTTGCGGTCGATGCTTCGGTCGCGGCCGTGCTGGCTGCAGAGGCAGCAGAGTGGCCGGGAAACACTGTGACTTCGGCTCGCCTCTCAGCGGCGGGGGCCACAGCAGCGCCAGCGACCGATGCGGAATTGCTGGAGCCCAGAACGCGGTGCCAGTCGTCGGGCGGGGCGACAATTCCCCAGACGTTACCGGGAGTCTCCAACTCGACGCCGACCTGGCCGAGATCGCGCGGAGACTGAGCGGAGAACACAGAGCGCACGCGCGCGCGAACCACCGATGCCTTGCCGCCATCGGTTCCGGTGACTTGCAGGGTGACCCAACTTTCGGGCGCATAGTCATGGCGAGAGGTGTAGCGGCAGCCGTGTAGATTCACAGCCACGGCCGCAGTTTTCTCCTGAAATGTTTCGCCGTGGCGATTGGTGGCGAGGACCAAGAGAGGAATCCCACGTTCGACGCGACTGCTGCGGCGGAGATCGGCGTCACGGGGAGAGCGAGGAAACGTAGTTGGAGAAGGGGTCATGTTCACCTCCCAGCGCGGTTTTGTAGGCTCATCGGAAGACATTGACATCTTCGTTCCTACCGGCAGTTCTGACTTGGAATGAAACTGGGATTGCGGTGCGTCCTGGGCGGAGTCGGGCTCGACGAGGTCTTCCCAGACCTGCTCGTCGCTCAGGCGAGCCTTGAGTATGAACCCAATAAGTAAAGCTGCTAAGGCAGTTCCAGCGACAATCCAAAGAAGGAGCGACATAAAGATGGCGCGGGGGCCCCATACCCCCTGTGGGTTGGAGGGAAAGAAAAACGAAATTACCCCAGCGCAAAGAAATTGTGCCTAATCTGGAGGGCCGCTTCAAGGGGTTTATGTCGCATGGCTGTGCAAACCCGGTCGAAAAACTGCAAAAGGTGAAAAGAATAGAGTCCTCTTTTCCGAGGACTAGTTTTGTTGTTGAAGCCACTGCCCGCGGTCTCGACAGGCCACAGAATCAGTAACTTACAAGTTTTACAGCCACGAAAATACCCGCGCCCCCCTGCCTCCATCGCTCTTGTCAGGGCTCAATCTGCTCATTTCCTCCTCGATGGCATTCCATCCAGATTTTCGATAGTTGCGAGGAAAAATTCCGCAATTGCGCGTCTGCGCCGGATGTTAGCCTTTGAAGACAGCACGGGAGGCTGGGCAGTTATGCGGTACTCGCTACCCGGAAAGGTCTACCTGGCAGGCGCCGGGCCTGGCTCCGCGAAGTTGCTGACCCTGCGCGCGCTGGAAGTCTTGCAAGAAACGGATCTGGTTTTGCACGACGGTCTGGTTTCCGCCGACGTGCTGGCGTGCATACCGGCGCGCACGGCCGTGCAGAGCGTAGGCAAACGGTGCGGCCAAAAGAAAATCACGCAGGCCGAAATCAACCGCCGCATGATCCGGGCGGCGCGCAGCGGGCAGACGGTGGTGCGCCTGAAGGGCGGCGACCCGCTGATTTTCGGACGCACGCATGAGGAGATCAGCGCGCTAAGGCAAGCTTCTATCGACTTCGAGATTATTCCGGGAATCACGGCGGTGGCGGCAGCGGCCGCGGAGGCGCAAATCCCACTGACCGAGAGAAATGCTGCATCAAAGTTGGTTCTGGTGAGCAACCATCCCAGCACGGACAAAATGCAGCGAGATTGGCATACCAGCGTGACGCGCGATGCAACCATGGTCTTCTACATGCCGGGAACTGATTTTGCTTCGCTGATCGCGGAGCTGGCGGCCAGCGGTCTGGGTGAGCGGACGCCGTGCCTGATGGTGTCAAACGCGGCGCGGCCCGAGCAAAAAATAATTCGCACGACCTTGGGCGCGCTGGAGTCCGCGCCGGTGGCCACTGCGCCGAGCCTGCTGATTGTGGGCAGCGCCGTCGCCGGGGCGCGCGGCGAAGAGTGGCTTGCACCCGCGGGCAGCGCGGAAAAAGCCGATGCGCCGGAGCCGCAAGAGTTTCGCCTCAGCTTGCAGGAATCGGACCAGATCACCGCGGAGTAATCAACTCGCCCGCTTCTCCCGCATAAATTCTCCCGAACGCTCGCATCATTCGGCTAACAGCAATTCAAAATTTGATTAAAGGTTCAGGTGATCATTCCTAGAGGCGCGGATCGACAGGCTCGCTCTCCAACGCGAGCACACCGAAAACACACTCATGCACTCGGCGAAGAGGTTCCAGTCTGATAAATCGTTCCAGCGCTTCAACCCCAAGAGCGAACTCGCGAAGCGCCAACGAACGCTTAGCCGAGACAGAC
>Ga0074045_10005468_pt1 | contig 11087 bp, 7 predicted proteins | sample BogForMeECP23OM2_FD_94442 | JGI IMG/M metagenome (GOLD analysis project Ga0074045, IMG submission 94442) | Bog forest soil microbial communities from Calvert Island, British Columbia, Canada - Bog Forest MetaG ECP23OM2 | ecosystem: Environmental > Terrestrial > Soil > Wetlands ...
CACATGGTGAACCAGCACATCATCTCGATGCCCGACAAGTGGGAGTATCCGTGGTACGCGGCGTGGGACTTGGCGTTCCACACTATCGCGCTCTCCACGGTCGATGTGGAGTTCGCCAAACAACAGCTCGACCTGATGTTGCAGGAGTATTTCATCCATCCGACCGGTCAAATGCCGGCTTACGAGTGGAACTTCAGCGATGTCAATCCGCCGGTACACGCCTGGGCCACGATCTTCCTTTACCGCACGGAGCAGGCCCTTAAAGGGGAAGGCGACATCGACTTCCTCAAGCGGTCGTTTGCCAAGCTGACGCTGAACTTCAGTTGGTGGATAAACCGCAAAGACCGCTTTGGCAAGAACCTGTTTGAAGGCGGCTTCCTCGGGCTGGACAACATCGGCGTCTTCGATCGCAGCGCCGCGCTGCCCACCGGTGGCAGCCTGGAGCAGGCCGACGGCACCGCGTGGGTGTCAATGTTCGCCCAGAACATGGCGGAGATCGCCCTGGAGTTGGCGGCCCACGATCCCTTTTACGAAGACATGGCCCTGAAGTTTATTGAGCATTTCATTTGGATCGCGGTCGCCATGAATCAGACGGGGCCTGAGGGTATGTGGGACGAGGAGGATGGATTCTACTACGACGTCCTGCGCCTTCCCGACGGCAGCGCCAGACGGCTCAAGGTTCGCTCCATGGTCGGCCTGCTGCCCTTGTGCGCCACCACCGTGATCGAGCCCTGGCAGCGCGAACGGGTCCCGCGGGTAACGAAAGGCCTGAGGGAACGTTTGCAACGTATGCCTGAACTGCGCAACAGCATTCACGCCACCGGCCCCGGCCATTTCGGGTATGGCGAGCGCGGCATGGCTGCGCTGGTGAATGAGGACAGGTTGCGCCGGATCCTGACGCGCATGCTCGACGAGAACGAATTCCTCAGTCCTTACGGCATTCGGGCGCTCTCTCGCTACCATCAAGACCATCCCTTTATCGTCAATGTGGAGGGGCAGGAATACCGGGTGAATTATCTGCCGGCGGAGTCCGACACCGGCATGTTCGGTGGAAACTCCAACTGGCGTGGGCCGATCTGGATACCGGTGAACGCGTTACTGATCCGCGCCTTGCTCCAGTTCTATTTGTATTATGGCGACAACTTCAAGATCGAGTGCCCTACCGGTTCGGGCAAATTGATGAACCTGTTCGAGGTAGCCCACGAAATGTCCAATCGTCTGGAACGGATCTTCCTGCGCGACAAATCCGGCCGGCGGCCGGTGTTTGGAGGTGCGGAGAAGTTCCAGACCGATCCGCTGTGGAGGGACAATATACTCTTCTACGAATACTTCCACGGCGATAACGGCGCGGGCCTGGGAGCCAGCCATCAGACGGGATGGACGGGCGTGATCGCGAGACTGATCCAGATTTTCGGACTTATCGACGCGCATCAGCTTCTGGATGCCGGTAAAGGGGGCGGCTTTGCGAAGGGCGAACCGAAGACTTAGTGACCACGTCGAGCACGTGGCTTGAGCCGACTTTCGGGTGACCGGACGAAACAGATGCCTTTGCCAAGAGAGTACCGACAAGGGACAAGCCGGTCGCTCTACCGGACCTGCGCTCTCCGCATAGCCCTGTCTGTCTTCCTATTCGCAGGCTCAGCGGCGCATTCGCCAGCCCAGCTTCCGATATCCGCACCTCCGCCAGCCAAAGCTGAACCTGCGGCGCCAATCGATCCGCTCGGACGTGAAACTCCCCGTCGTGCCGTGCAGGGCCTCCTGAAGTACTCCGCACGCGAGGACTTTGAGACCGCCGCTCGTTACCTGCAAATGCCTCCGGGCCAAAACCCGGACTTGGTACAACTGGCCAAGGAATTTCAGGCGTTGCACACGAGATTCAAAGGCGACATCGCCTTGTTGAGCGATGATCCCAACGGCACGGTTGAAGCTGGCCTTCCGCCCGGCCAGATACGTGCTGGCGTGTTTGCGGTAGGGGGCACAACCACAGATGTGATTCTGGTGCGGGTAGATGATCCGGCTGCGGGGAAAATTTGGCTGATTTCGCACGAGACGGTTGCTAAGGTGCCGGAGCTCTACGCCCAAATGGAAAGCGAGGGGCCGACAGCAGCCGAACGCCTGGTGCCTGCTTCTCTGCGCAGCCAGCACGTGCTCGATATGTCACTCGCGCAATGGCTCGGGTGGCTGCTCTCGATCCCGATCTCGTGGCTGCTGGCCTGGCTGTTGACGTTTCTGCTTAGCCTGCCCAGGCGGGTCTGGTACGGCCTGCGAAAACAGCCTTTCCAGACGGTCTGGCAGACACCAATTGGCATGCCGCTCAGGTGCATCATTGCGATTTTGCTGCATGGCCTTTTCGTCTATCTGCTTGAGCCGCCACTTCTGTACCGTGTCTACTATTTCCGTTTTCTGGCAGCCTTGCTGGCGGGATGTCTGGCATGGCTGGTGAGCGCGATCGCTGATCGAGGCTTCGACCACGCGGTAAACCGAAGGCATACGCAAAACAGGGGTGGGGAGTCGATCCTGGTCTTGATGCAGCGACTCACCCGCATTGTGATGCTGGTAATCGCCTTTGTCGCCGCATTGGCCCTGTTTGGCGTGAACGTGAAGACGACGCTCGCCGGCCTCGGCCTCGGCGGACTGGCGATTGCACTGGCCGCACAAAAATCGCTTGAGAACCTGATAGGCGGGGTTTCGTTGCTGATGGACAAAGCTGTACATGTCGGTGACTTCTGCAACATCGGGGGTCGGCTTGGGACGGTCGAAGATATCGGGCTCCGCTCTCTGAGGCTGCGGACCCTCGATCAGAATCTGCTCGTCGTTCCTAACGGGTTGCTGGCGCAAATGCAATTCGAAAACATGAAGGCCCGTCCCAAATTGCTGATTGACACAACCTTCTCGCTGCGAATTGAAACCCAAGTCGAACAACTACGGTTCGTGCTGGACCGCGTGCAGAAGATGCTGGACGAACATCCCGCGATCGAATCCGGCACCTCAAGAATTCGAGTAAACGATTTTGCAGGCGCTGCTTTCGACTTGGAACTGTTCGCCTATGGCAAGACGGGCGACTACGCACAGTTTACGGCGATTCGCCAGGACGTCATACTGAAGATAGCGGAAATTGTCGAGGCTGCCGGTACTCGGTTTGCCGCGCCAACGCGATTGACGTACCTGTCCACAGACACAGGCGTCGCGGCGGAAAAGACGAACGACATTGTGAGTGGCGTATCCGAACTCCGAGCCAGCGATGCGTTTCAATTTCCCGGCGAAAGCCGAACCGGAACGAAATAACACAGGTGATGACGGTGTCGACGTGGCCTCGATATCCCACATTGTATGAGATCAATACCTGGGTCTGGCTCTGGGACCTCACGCGGAAATATGGCAGCGCCGTTGACTTGACCACGGTGCCTGCGGCCGAATGGGATGCGATCGCGGCCTATGGTTTCGATGCCGTGTGGCTGATGGGGGTGTGGGAGCGCAGCCCTGCCAGCGCAGCCATTTCCAGTCAGAATAAAACCAATTTGGAGGACTTCCGGCGGGCCCTGCCTGATTTTCGACCGGAAGATAATGTGGGCTCGGCCTACAGCGTCCGGCGCTACGTGGTTGACGAACACCTAGGCGGTCCCCCGGGCCTTGCCTCTGCACGGAAGGAACTGGCGAAGCGAGGCCTGCGGCTGGTCCTGGATTTCGTGCCCAACCACGTGGCAACCGATCATCCCTGGATCATCGAGCGTCCTGAGTACTTCATACGGGGGAATGCTGACGACGCCAGGAATGAGCCCGAGTCCTACATTGAGGTACAGGGAACAGTCTGCGCCTGCGGACGAGACCCCTACTTTCCTGCGTGGCAAGATGTGCTGCAACTGAATGCGTTTCAGCCCGGGCTTCGCAGGGCCGCGATTGAAACGCTTTCCGGTATTGCCAGCCAGTGCGATGGCGTTCGCTGCGACATGGCGATGCTGCTGCTGAACGCAATCTTCGAACGCACGTGGGGCAGCCGTGCAGGGCCGAGGCCGGAAACCGAGTACTGGGGCGACGTAATCCCCGCCACCAAGAAAGCGCATCCGAACTTTCTCTTTATTGCCGAGGCTTATTGGGACCTGGAATGGGAGCTGCAACAACAGGGGTTCGACTTCTGTTACGACAAGCGGCTCTATGACCGCCTGGTGCATGACAATGCAGAGAGCGTCCGGCTTCATCTCTGTGCTGACCTTGCCTACCAGGAGAAGCTGCTTCGTTTCATCGAGAACCACGACGAGCCTCGGGCCGCCGCGACATTTTCACTTGCGAAGGAGCGGGCCGCCGCGCTAACGGCGTCCACTCTTCTAGGAGCAAGACTTTTCTACGAAGGACAGTTTGAGGGAAGAAAAATAAGAGTGCCGGTCTTTCTGCGCCGACGCACCGAAGAGCCGGTCGATCGGGAATTACAGTCCTTCTACACCAGGCTCCTTGCAGCCATAGATAAGCCGGTATTTCGCGATGGTCAGTGGAGGCTCTGCGAGCGCACAGGCTGGCCCGACAATCCGAGCTATCAAAACCTCGTGTCCTGGAGCTGGATCAAGGACGATGATCGCCATCTCGTCGTGGTTAACCTCAGCGACGGTCCCGTTCAAGCCCGCGTGCAAATACCGTGGGGCGACTTGCGAGGGGGAACCTGGCGCTTGGTTGACGCTTTGTCTGATGCGGCCTGCGACCGCGGCGGGGATGACTTGGCGGCGTCGGGATTGTACGTCGAACTGGGACCTTGGAGTCACTACCTCTTCCGGTGTCGCCGCAATCCCTAAAAAGCATGGCGACCTGTCGGCGGCGCCGCCTTTACGTGCTACGGCCGATGTAACTGCCAGTACAAGACGCCCGCAACCAGCAAGACAAGTACGACGATCGCCCAGACAAAAACCCGGTGGAACCGCACGAGTGACCTGCGGAGGCGCACGATTTCAGGCGCTAACGCCGCCGCGGCCGAGGATGTGATCTTATTCGCTCGCGCCGGCCCGTCCGCCCGGCCGACCGCAGTTGCTGAGTGAGCAGGAATCACTCCCGACGACTCCGGCTCATTCCTGGTGACCATCGCCTTCGCATCGGGCGCCGCTTCCGGGCTGGCCGCCGCGTCGCGCGCCTCCTCCAGCGTCCGTGTCAGAACGCTGCCGCTCTGAATGCCTGACAGAGACTTGATTACCTTGGCAGCGGGCGCCGGGACATTCTTGGAGACTACCGGAGCCACAAAGCGATACCCCCGCCGCGGAACTGTCTCCACGTAGAGGGGATGGTCCGCATTGTCGCTGAGCACCGTCCTGATTTGCTTGACGCAGTGGTTCATCCCCTGCTCGAAATCAACGTAGGTTTCTGCCCCCCAAAGCTGCTCCTTGATTTCTTCCCGGCTAACAACCAGGCCCGCACGATAGGCCAGCAGAACCAGGAGCCGAAACGGTTGCGGCGCCAATTTGATTAGGGTGCCGGACTTGCGCAGTTCTTCGCTGTCGAGATTCAGCTCGAAGACGCCGAAACGGAGCAGTTTGTGCGTGGCAACCACAATTACCAACCGTGGGCCGATGCAACGTTTGCGCAGCATTATACACCCTCGCTTCTAGTTTCTTCGATCATCTCGCAAGCCATGCTCCTGCTCTTTCAGTAGCTTAGACGATCATCTCCTTCTCATCTCCAAATCAGCCGTTAACCATTGAAGAGAAGTCGGAACCGGTGCATTGTGCGTACATTGTGCCTCGCGAGAGCGGGAAATTGAACTGAGATCAAGGACCTGCTCTTTCGGGGGAAAGGCTACCGGAGGTGGGGCAACAATCCCGCCTCCAGACAGCGAGAGCGGCGACGGCTTCGGCAGGCGCCGCCGCTGAAAAAGAACCGTTTAGGGAGCGCGTTCGAAACTGGCTGGCCGCAGAATCGCGTTCCCGGTGAGGGGCAGCTACTCGGCGTAGCTGCTCCTTTACTCCTTGAGATTGCACGCGGCCACAGCCCGTGACTACAGGGAGGTCGCTATGAATGCTTCAAGAATTGCGAAGACGATCGCCTTCGTAATGGCCCTGCTGGGCTGCTGCATTTCGCCACTTCTGCAACAGCAGGCGCTGGCACAAGACGGGCAAAATCAACCGGCCGCAGCAACCACCATCGCTACAATCCCCACCAATCCCCTGTGTTAGGCTTTTCTTACACCTGCGAATCGGCCAATCAGGACCCATAATGAAGCTGACCCCACTTCGACTGCCGCTCCTGTGCCTGTTACTCTCCGAAATCGGTTGGGCACAAGGAACGCGTACCTGGGAACAGACCAAGTACGACGAATTCGAAAAGGGCACTGCTCACGGCGTAGCCATCACGAGTGACGGCAGTCTCACGCTAGCGCCTGTATTCGATGCGCTGTACACCTCGCCTTCCACCTACCTCTGGAGTCTCGCCGCCGACGCGCAGGGAAACGTCTATACGGCAGCGGGATCGCCGGCGCGCGTGTACAAGCTGACGCCTGAAAGCAAAGCCAGCATCATCTTCGCTCCTCAGGAGCTTCAGGTGCAGGCGCTGGTGGTTGACCCGAGCGGCGCGATTTATGCCGCCACGTCACCCGATGGCAAGGTGTACAAGATCGTCCGCGGCGGTCCGGCTCCCGGAAAGGCGCCAGAAAGCGCGCACAGCACGGCGAAAGTTGCGGCGGCTCAGGAGGGCGCGAAGCCCAGTCCGGCGGACGAGACTCCGCGCACATCGGTGGCTGTGGATTCAAGCTACAGCTCCAGCGTCTTCTTCGATCCTAAGACGAAATACATCTGGGCGCTGGCGCTCGATCGGCAGGGGCAGCTCTACATTGGTACGGGCGATCGCGGCGAGATCTTCCGGGTGGACCGCAGCGGGAATGGCACTCTGTTTTTCAAGAGCGACGAAGCTCAGATTCGCGCGCTCGACTTCGACAACTCCGGCAATCTCGTTGCCGGAACCGACGGCAGCGGCCTTATCTATCGCATCTCGCCCCACGGCGAGGGCTTCGTCCTTTACAGCGCGCCGAAGAAGGAGATCACCGCTCTCGCTGTAGATGGGCAGGGCAACGTCTATGCTGCCGGAGCGGGCGAGAAGCGCGGTCCAACTACTCCGCCAAGCCCGATGGTCCCGGCTCCGGCCAGCGGTGCTCCGGCAATCATTCTCGGTCCGCAAGGCGGTGCACCAGGTGCGGGCGCGCCTTCCACCCCGGCATTCACGTCGATTCCATACCCCAACCTAACCAACCTCGGCGGCTCTGAGATTTATCGAATTTCAGAGGATGGCTCACCGAAAACAATCTGGTCGTCGCGCGAGGACCTGGTGTACGCCCTGGCCTTTGATCAAAGTGGGCGCCTGCTCGCGGGCACGGGAAACCGAGGGAAGATCTACGTGATTCGCGGCAACCAGTACACCGACCTGGCCAAAGCAAGCGCGAATCAGGTCACGGCCTTCGCGCGCGCTGCGAAAGGCGGCCTCTTTGCCGCTACCAGCAATCTGGGAAAAATCTTCCTCCTCGGGCCGAACCCAGTCGCCGAAGCCACCTATGAGAGCGACGTCTTCGATGCGAAGAATTTCTCCAAGTGGGGACGCGTCGAGGTGCGTGGCAGCGGCAGCTATGATCTCTTTGCGCGCAGCGGGAACGTTGACAATCCCGACCGCAACTGGAGCCTGTGGAAGAAAATCGATCTCCAGAAAGAGCTGCCGATTGATGCGCCTTCCGCGCGCTTCATCCAGTGGAAGGCGGTGTTGCATTCCGGTAGCGACCCGCCCATCATCGACAGCGTCACTCTGAATTACCTGCCCAAGAATGTCGCTCCTGAAGTCGAAGACGTGACGGTCATGGTCGGCTGGCGCGTTCCCCCGGGAACTCATTCCGAGCCGGGAAATACAGCGAGCTACGAGGCGCCCGTGCCGACGATACGCGACAGACATTCCATCGCGGTGAAATGGAAGGCCCACGACGACAACAACGACACGTTGGCTTATGACGTCTATTACCGCGGTGACGGCGAAACGCGCTGGAAGCTGCTGCGCGAAGGGGTTGACGAACGCTTCGTCAACCTCGAGTCCGATCTGTTTCCCGACGGCGGCTACACGATTCGCGTGGTCGCCTCCGATGCGCCGTCGCACTCGCCGGAGGACAGCTTGACAGGCGTGAGCGACAGCCCGCGCTTTGAGGTGGAGAACACTCCGCCGCGCATCGAGTCACTGAACGCCCAGGTCGCAGGCAACCAGGTGCACGTGACGTTTCGCGCGGTGGACGAATTCTCACCCATCAAGCGCGCTGAGTATTCGATCGACGCCGACGATTGGCAGCTCGTCGAGCCGGTGGGACAGATCTCCGATTACAAGATCGAGACCTACGATTTCAATGTTCCGATTCCGGCGGCGAGCACAACCGAGCCTGACAGCTCGGCAACCGGCAAGCGCCGCAGCGGGGCTGCCGAGGAACACACCATTGTCATTCGAGTGTACGACCGCTTCGAGAACATGGGAATCAGCAAAGTTGTAGTAAAGGCGCCAGCAGCGGCCCGATGATCTTGCACCGCGTTATTGGTTGCCGCCACATGCGCCCGGATTCGAAATCATGACCAGGCGCACCGTTCGCGTCGTATCTGTCTCCAGTCGTACCCTCTCTACCACAGGCCTGAAGCACGGTGTCTCGACTGGAGAGGCAGCTATCAGCGCGTAGTCCCCCGGCGGCATCTGCGGAAACATGAATTTGCCATTGGCCTTGACCACCGCTCGCTGTTCGTCGAGTGTCTCGAGGTTTATCACCAGCAGCCGTGCCCCTGGCATGGATGCCCCTGACGCATCCACGATCTGGCCCTGCAACGTAGTGTCACGAATTTGCGAGTTGCCCGTCGACGGGAAACACAGCAGCAGCCAGGAAACGTATTGAATTAGTCGCTTGACTTTCATTGGGCACTCCACGGTTCATCGAGCGCTTATATCGCAGTACCTGCATTAAACAACTCTGGTGAATGGTTCGTGAAGTAAATTGTTACTCGATGAGCCTGCGTGCCGCTGTGGACATCCTTGCGCTGCTGGCCTGCTCGGGATACTGCACGATCCCGCTGTTCTGGCTCATGATGCACCCCTTCATGGAGCGCTGGCGCGGACGCGGGCGGTGCACCTATCTGTTCGTCCTGCCGGCGTGGGCTGGAATCATCGCGATCGCGTTTGCGATCGTGTGGCCGTTCCGGTTCGCGCGTTTGTACGTGAATTGGTTTGCCTGGGCGCCTGCCTCGATCTGCTTCCTGCTCGGTTTTTCGATTTATTCGGCCGCGTTCAGGAGCTTCGATCGGACGCAAGTCTCCGGACTGGCCGAACTCGAGCCAGATAGACATCGCCAGCAACTGATCACGACTGGCATTCGCTCGCGCGTGCGTCATCCCATTTATCTCGGGCACCTCTGCGAGATCATCGGATGGTGCATCGGAACGGGGCTGATCACGCTGTATGTATTGGCGGCATTCGCAGTAATCATGGGCGCGGTGATGATCCGAATGGAAGATCGCGAACTCGAGGCGCGCTTTGGCCAGGCTTATCGGCAGTACCGGGCGCGAGTGCCGGCAGTCGTTCCGAGGTTGTCGCGGTAATTCGTTCAACCGCGGATTTTCGCAGACCACGCGGATAAGTCTTGAGGTCAGGAAATCTGTGTTTATCCGCGAAATCCGCGGTTGATTTCGCTTTTCGCTACAATGAAACCTTCGCTGAGCTCCTCCGGATGCAATTCGAACTCTTCGTAGCGGCGCGCTACTTGCGGGCCAAGCGGCGGCAGGCCGTCATCGGCATCATCACCGTCATCTCCATCATCGGAGTAGCGGCGGGGGTCGCCTCGCTCATCATCGCGCTCGCTATCAACAACGGATTTCGCCAGGACCTCCAGGACCGTCTGCTCGGCTCGACCTCCCACATCAACCTGTTGCGAGTGGAAAGCGATGGCATTCGCAACTGGCAGGACTTGCTTCCGCACCTAAGAAAGCAACCTCACGTCGTCGCCGGAGCGCCTGCCATTTACGAGCAGGTGCTGATCTCCCGCGGAGCGCGCGCCCAAGGCGCAGTTCTGAAAGGAATCGTTCCACAGGACGAACGCACCGTCAGCGACCTTCTGGATTCCGTCAAGAAAGGCTCCGCCGATGCGCTGGACGAACATCGCACGCAGGCCGCGGCCGGCGCTCCGACAGGCGACGACGAGGCCAAATCGCAAGCGATTATACTGCCGCCGATCATCCTCGGCAAAGACATGGCCGACCAGTTGGGTGCCCCAGTTGGCTCGTTGGTTACGGTTACCAGCCCGCAGGGCGAACTCACGCCCTTCGGCATCGTTCCCAAGTACAAACGCTTCAAGGTTGCCGGCGTGTTTGAGTCCGGATTTTATGACTACGACAGCAACTGGGCCTTCATTCGTCTTTCCGACGCGCAGAAGCTGTTCGATCTCGGCGATGTGATCTCAGTGCTCGAGTTCAAGGTGGACGACATCTACAAGGCGCCGGAGATCGCTCAGAAGATCGAGGCAGAGGCCGGCAAGGGCTTCATGTCCACCAACTGGATGGAGCAAAATCGCGCGCTCTTCCGCGCTCTGCGGCTGGAACGCGTGGTGACTTTCATTACCATCGGACTCATCGTTTTCGTTGCCGCACTGAATATCCTGGTCTCGCTCATCATGATGGTGATGGAAAAGACGCGCGACATCGCGGTGCTGGTTTCGATGGGAGCGAAGAAGCGGCAGATCCGGCGCATCTTTATGTATCAGGGCCTGCTGATTGGGGTGATCGGGACGATGCTGGGCCTGATCGCGGGGTTCGGATTGTCGTGGGCGGGAGGGCACTACCATCTGGTTTCGCTCTCCGCCGAGGTGTACTCGATTGACTATGTCCCTTTCGCGCCGCGAGCTATGGATGGGCTGCTGGTGGCCATCGTCGCCATCGGGATCTCGTTCATCGCGACGCTGTATCCATCGTGGTCGGCGGCGAGCGTGCTCCCTGCGGAAGCGCTACGATACGAGTAGCTCACCGCAGGGTCCGCGCCAGCACGAACAACACAATCAAGACCACAGCGAGTGCGAGCATCAGGCTCGACTTCTTGCTCATCATGCGCCGATTCTACGC
>Ga0074045_10005469_pt1 | contig 11087 bp, 14 predicted proteins | sample BogForMeECP23OM2_FD_94442 | JGI IMG/M metagenome (GOLD analysis project Ga0074045, IMG submission 94442) | Bog forest soil microbial communities from Calvert Island, British Columbia, Canada - Bog Forest MetaG ECP23OM2 | ecosystem: Environmental > Terrestrial > Soil > Wetlands ...
TACCCGGCGCCGACGATGACCGCCCTGCCCGGCCAGGCGTGCTCCAGGGTCCGCATGACGGCGAAGGTGTCATCCATCGAGTGCAGCAGGTGCACCCCGTCATCGGGGCCGAGCGCATCGGGGCCGGCCAGGCCGCGTATCGGGGGCCGGACCGGGACCGCGCCGGTGCCGACGACGAGCTTGTCGTAGCCGAGCAGTTCCTCACCGCCCCCGGCGGAGGTGATGACGAGCTTGCGGCCGGGAACGTCGATGCGCCGCGCGGTGGTGTCCAGCCGCAGCCACATCCCGGCGGCTTCCAGGTCAGCGAGGGTCCGGTGGGCCAGGTTGCGCCAGTGGGTGACCTCACCGGACAGGTAATAGGGGATGCCGCAGATGGAGAAGTTCGGATAGGCGTCCGCGACGACCACGGTGACATCCGCGCCCGGGTCGAGTTCGCGGGCCCGCAGGGCGGCGCTGATCCCGGCGTCGCTGCCGCCGATCATGACCAGGTGCATGGCAGGCTCCTGTCTGGGTGTCTCATCAAGGGGGCTGGACGGGACCGGGCGGCCGGTCCGCGAACGGCGATGCGCCGTCATGCGCTGCCCGGGCAGGTGCGCGCCCGGTATCGCCGTGATGGGGGACGATGATGTCGGCGGCATCCGCCGGCGTCATGGCGGGATACAGCGCCTTGATCACCCCGGCCGCCAGGACGCCGCCGATGACCTGCGCGGCGATGAAACTCGGTACAGACGACGGGGCGATCCCGGCGAAGGTGTCAGAGAACATCCGGCCGATGGTGATGGCCGGGTTGGCGAAGCTGGTCGAGGAGGTGAAGAAATACGCCGCGCCGATATAGGCACCGACAGCCGCGGGCGCGGACCGGTTGCGTCCCGACCGGGCCAGCGCGAAGATCACCAGCAGCAGCCCGAGGGTGGCGATGACCTCTGACAGGAAGTGGGCCGGCGTGGCCCGGTGCTTAGCCGAGATGCTGACCGCGGGCAGGGCGAACATCAGGTTCGCCAGCACCGCCCCGCCGATGCAGCCAGCCATCTGCGCCGGCAGGTAGGCCGCGCCGTCACGCCAGGACAGCCCGCCGAAGAAGGCATCAACGAAGGACACCACCGGGTTGAAGTGACCGCCGGACACCGGGCCGAACATCAAGATGATCGCGAACAGCCCGGCCGCCGTCGCCGCGGCGTTCTCCAACAGCTCTAGGCCGGTCTCCCCCGGCGACAGGCGCTGCGCCGCGATCCCCGAGCCGATCACCACCGCGGCCAGGAACCCGCTGCCGAGGAACTCCGCGGCAAGCCGGCGCCACAACGTGATAGGAGCGCTGCTCACGGCACCCATCTTGACGGATCCGATTAGCTCAGTCAAGATTGAGTCAATGAATACTGAGATAACAGCGGAGCTGGCGGGCCGGGCCGCGGTGCACGCGGCGCTGGCCGACCCGGCCCGGCTGCACATCATCGACACCCTCGGCGCGGGCGACACGTCCCCGTCGGAACTGGCGGCCATGCTCGCGATGCCGTCGAACCTGCTCGCGCACCACCTGCGTGTGCTGGAGCAGGCCGGGCTCGTCGCCCGCCGCCGCTCCGACGGCGACCGCCGCCGTACTTATCTCCAGCTCATCCCCGGGGCGCTGGAGTCGCTGACCCGCCCCGCGGAGCGCACGGCCCGGCGGGTGCTGTTCGTGTGCACCGCCAACTCCGCCCGCTCCCACCTGGCCGCGGCGCTGTGGCGTCGCGCCAGCACCGTCCCCGCCGCCTCGGCCGGCACCAAACCCGCCGCGCGGGTCGAGCCGGGCGCCATCGCCGCCGCCAGGCGTCACCGCCTGCCGATGCGCCGCCTGCGGCCCCGTCACCTCAGCGACGTCCGGCAAGACGGCGACCTCATCATCACCGTGTGCGACCTGGCTCGGGAGGAACTGGGCCGCCAGGCAGCGGTGCACTGGTCCGTCCCCGACCCGGTCCCGGCCGGCGATCCCGCCAGCTTCGACGCGGCGCTAGCCGAGCTCAGCCACCGCGTCGAGCGCCTCGCACCGCGCCTGGCGGCGACCTGCTGACCTCCTGGCCCGCCCCAGTACCCTGACCGCGGTGCCTGACGTATCGCCGCGGCTGCCCGTCGGCCCCGGGGACCCGCCTACGCGCCGCGCAGGCAGTGTGCCGGAGGGCGCATCTGGGTCTTGGCGGGGCGGGCGTACCGCGTCGGCGCGGGCCGGCACGCCGCGACCCGTTCTAATGCACGCTCGCGATCAGCAGCAGGACGGCCGAGCCGGCCAGCAGCACCGGGCAGATCTTGAACCAGACCACTGCAGTGCGGGCGCCGGTGACAGCGGTCAGCGTCGCCAGGGCGGCCAGCAGTACGGCCGCGGCCCGGTAGGCCCACGCCCGGGCAGCCATATCCGGGCCGCCGGCCGCGGTCACGGCGATCACCACGGCGGCGATTCCCCACATGGTGAACGCCTCGGCCAGCCATTCCTGCAAGATGATGCGCCGGTTGTCGGAGCTGACCGGCTCGAACCCGGCCAGTACCCGGCGGGTCGGGACCGCGTGCGCCACGCCCCACACGGCGACGACAGCCCCGGCAATGTAGGCAAGGATCGCGTCCACTCCCCGATGATTCACGGCGATCACGCCCGCGGGTCAGGGCCGTAGGTCCCTTATCCGGGCGGCGGGGTGCTGCCGGTCAGGGCGGCGATGGCGGCCAGGGCCTGGGCGCGGGCCCGGTAATACACCCACACGCCGCGCTTGTCCCGGTCGACCAGCCCGGCCTCGTGCAGCACCTTCATGTGATGGCTGATCGTCGGCTGTGACAAGTCGAATGCCTCGTTCAGGTCGCACACGCACGCCTCGCCGCCCGGGCGGGAGGCCACCAGCGACATCAGCCGCAGCCGGACCGGATCGGCCAGCGCCTTCAGCAGCGGCGCGACCTGCTCAGCCTGCTCCATGGTCAGCGGCTGCGCGGTCAGCGGCGCGCAGCAGGCCGCCGACTCCGCCGGAGTGATCACCGCCAAGAAATTAGACACACATCTATATTGACAGGAACCGATGTCTTATGGCAAGCTCACTCAGGCAAGACATAGACAAACATCAATGTTACTAGGAGGTCGCCATGTCCCGGGTGCAGCTCGCGCTGAACGTCAACGACATCGACGAGGCCGTCAGCTTCTACGCCAAGCTGTTCGGCACCGGGCCTGCCAAGCGCAGGCCCGGCTACGCCAACTTCGCCATTGCCGAGCCGCCGCTCAAGCTCGTCCTGCTGGAGAACCCCGGCCAGGGCGGCACCCTGAACCACCTCGGCGTGGAAGTCGACAGCACCGCCGCCGTCGAGGCCGAGCAGGCCCGGCTCGCCGAAGCGGGCCTGGCCGCGGTCGAGGAACGGGACACGACCTGCTGCTACGCCCGGCAGGACAAGTTCTGGGTCACCAGCGCCCCCGGTAGCGAGCGGTGGGAGATCTATACCGTCCTGCAGGACAGCCCCACCTTCTGGGGCCAAGACGGCGGGCAGCGCTGGGACGCGGTCCAGGCCGAGCTGGACGCCAACCCGCCCGGGCAGGCCACGCAGTGCTGCGGCGGCCCCCAGGCGACCAGCGAAGACGCCGCCTCCTCCGGTGCCTGCTGCGGGTAACCGGCGATGTGACACCTGACAAAACCAGATATCCGGGAAGGCAACCACCTCGCCGGCCTGGCTCGCGGTGGCCGACGACCGCGACACCAAGCCGCGACCGCACCAGGGCATTCGCGCTCCGGTCCATTCGGGAGCGCAGGGCGCTACCACAGGCCGAGCAGTGAGCCCAGGGAACGGGCGGCCTGGCCGCCGTCCTCCTCGGCGACGTTCAGCGCCGCGGGAACATCGAGGTCGTTAGCCAGCGCCGCCCGCATCGCGGCCACCGCCGGGCCGGCCCTTCCGGCCACGCCGCGTTCCGGCCGGCCGGCGGCGGCGTGCAGGCGCTCGAGCCTGGCACCCGCCGCGTCCAGGCCCGCCAGGCTGAAGTCCCAGTGCTGGTCCCAGCGGCGATCGAGGATCAGCAGCCGCACGGCCGCCGCGGGATACTCCTTGAGCAGGTCGCTGACCAGGACCAGGTTGCCCGTTGACTTGGCCATCTTCGCCCCCGCCATTCCGACCACGCCGGCGTTCAGCCGGGCCCGGGAAAACGGTGCCACGCCGGTGAACGCCTCGGCCAGCGCCGCCTGGTAGGCGTGGTGCGGGAAGCGCAGGTCGCCGCCTCCGGCCTGCACGTCGACCGCCGGGCCGAACGCGTGCAGCGCCATCGCCGCGCACTCAGCGTGCCAGCCCGGCCGGCCCGTTCCCCACGGGCTGGCCCAGCCCGGTTCCCCGCCGTGCGATGCGCGCCACACCGCCACATCGAACGGATCGTCCTTGGCCGGATCGGCGGGGTCGTCTCCGTATTCGCCGGCTAGCCGCAGCGCCGTCTCGCGATCCGGCACGGCCTTGCCTGCCACCGCGACGCCGCGGAAGTAGACCTGCCCGCCCCGCTCGTACGCCGCCCCGCGCTCGATCAGTCCCGCCGCCAGCGCGATCACCTGGCCGATGTAGGCATGCGCGCGCGGCTGCATGGCCGGCGGGCCGACTCCGAGCGCGGCCATGTCACGATCGAAGTAGAACTCCTGGATGGCGGCGAACCGGTCATACGGCGAGCCGGCCCGGTCGGCGGCGGCCAGCAGCACGTCGTCCACGTCGGTAACGTTGCGGCAGATGATCACCTCGGCGCCCGCGTCGCGCAGCACCCGGGCGAGGGTGTCGATCCACACGAACGACGCGGCGTGACCCATGTGGGTCACGTCATAGGGCGTGATCCCGCACGCGTACACGCGCGCCCGGCCGACCAGCGGCAGCGCGGTACCGCCGACCTTCACCGCGCCCGGCAGGCCGGCCCCGTGCAGGCCGGTGGCCTCCATCTGATCCATGAGCGACCTCCCGCAGTGAGCATCCGCCGGAAGCCACGCTATGGCATAAGCCCGGAGTATATGGCCGGGCGCGGCCGCCGCACATGAGGTGGCCGACCGCGCCCGTCGCCTGACTTACCGTGATCAGATAGTTACGTCCACCTTCGTGACCTGGCCGTAGTCGGCCTGCACCGCGCGCTCGGCCCGCAGCCCGCCGGGCGCCAGCACGCGAAGCGTCCACGACCCCGGCGCAGCGAAGAACCGGAACCCGCCGTCGTCCCCGAGCGGGACCTCGGCCACGAACTCATCGCCGGTGCCGAGCAGCCGGGCGTAACCGGTCGCCACGGGGCTGCCTTCGTGTACGACCCGTCCCTCGACCACGGCCTGGGTGCCGGCGGCCGCGGTCACGCTGACGCCGCCCGCGGGCGCGCCGCACCCGTCACCGGCGCTCGCTGTGCTTGCCGGATTCGCTCCGCTCATCGTCCGTCACCCAGCTCGATCGGCACGCCGACCAGGGAACCGTACTCGGTCCACGAGCCGTCGTAGTTCTTGACGTTGGGCTGGTCGAGCAGTTCGTGCAGGACGAACCAGGTATGCGCCGACCGCTCGCCGATCCGGCAGTAGGCGATGGTGTCGCGGCCGAAGTCCAGGCCGGCCTCGCTCTGGTAGAGCGAACGAAGCTCGTCGTCGGAGCGGAACGTGCCGTCCTCGTTCGCGGCCTTGGACCAGGGCACGTTGCGCGCGGTCGGGATGTGCCCGCCCCGCTGCGCCTGCTCCTGCGGGAGGTGCGCCGGCGCCAGCAGCCTGCCTGAGAACTCGTCGGGTGAGCGGACGTCGACCAGGTTGCGCTTGCCGATGGCGCCGATCACCTCGTCGCGCAGCGCGCGGAGCGAGGAGTCCTGCTCCTTGGCCGTGTAGTTGGTCCGCGGGCGCTGGGGCACGTCGGTGCTCAGCTCGCGCGAGTCAAGTTCCCACTTCTTCCTGCCGCCGTCGAGCAGCAGGACCTTGTCGTGGCCGTACAGCTTGAAGTACCAGTAGGCGTAGGCGGCGAACCAGTTGTTGTTGCCGCCGTAGAGCAGCACGGTGTCGTCGGTCGAGATGCCCCGCTCGGACAGCAGCGCTTCGAAGCCCGTCCTGTCCACGAAGTCACGGCGGACCGGATCCTGCAGGTCCTTCTTCCAGTCGAGCTTGATCGCGGTCGGGATGTGCCCCTTGTCGTAGGCGCTGGTGTCCTCGTCTACCTCGACGATGACGACACCAGGGTCACCGATATGGGCCTCCGCCCAGTCGGCGTCCACGAGGACGTCGGATCGGCTCATGGTGGATATACCTCCTTTTCCGGTCACGCCCTAGGCGGACGGCCGGACCCTTAGGTTCCGCTGGATGAACAGATATACCTGGCAGCCCAGGCACAGGTCGAAGGCCGCGTTGAGGAACGCCGCGGCCAGCGCGAGCGCGGTGAAGACCAGGCCGACCGCCGTGGCGCCCGCAGCCAGGCAGATGACTGCCACACCGGCGATGACCCGGCCGACCGCCTGCGCGAACCGGGGCGGGGCCTCGGCCTCGGTGTGGGCGGGCGGCCCGAGGCGCGGCCTGATGAGGCGGCGGTAGACAAGACCGTAAGGCGCGTACCGCAGCCCGGCCAGCGCGCCCACCGCGAACACCGCGACCTGCGCGGCGAGCAGCCAGACGCTGCCGGTGACCAGCACCGCCGCCAGCACGACCGTAGTGATTGCCGCGCCGAACCGAGGGCCGCGCGGATCGATTTCCATGCTAAAAACTCCCTGCCACTGAGCGGCCTTACTCCCCTGTCAAGTCACCGCCCTGAGCTCACCGGAATTTAGCAGGCGCCGGGGTAAGCGGAACACGGCACCGGGAATTCCGGACGTCAGGGCAGTACGGCCCGCGGACAGATGGCGGTGGCGACGTGGCAGAAATCGACGGCACGCCGCTTGGTCAGCGTCTTCGCTGTCCTGGCGATCACGCACCCGATGCTATGCGGGCTCGGCCGGGCTGTCACTCCCAAGGCTCGATCACGCTGCCCAGCGCGGCGATCACGTCGGCCTTGCGGGGCAGGCCCGCGGCCCTCTTGACGACGGCGCCATCCGGGTCAAGCACGAGCACGGTGGGCGTGCTGTTGACACGCAGTCGCCGTACCAGGTCCAGCCGGGCGGCCGCGTCGACCTCGACGTGGGTCACGCCGTCGACCATGCCCGCCACCTGGCCCAGGATCTGCCGCGTGGGACGGCACGGGGCGCAGAAGGCGGTGGAGAACTGGACCAGCGTGGCCCGCTGGCCGAGCGGGCCGCCGAGGTCGGCCTCGGTCAGCACGTCCGGCCTGGTCCCGGCGGCGGGCCCGGAAGCAGGCCCGGTAGCAGGCCCGGAAGTAGGTCCGGAAGTAGGCGAAGTGGGCCCGGAAGTAGGCAGAGCCACGCCGGCCGACTCCACCGGGCTCGGCGACCCGGCCCGGACGCCCGGTACGGCGCGGAACCGCCCGGCCCGGCGGCGCAGCGCCAGCCCGAGCAAGCAGGCCGCGGCCAGAGCCGCGGCAAGCGCGATCAACCCGCCAGTCACGCCCATGCACAGCGCACGGGAAGCGTCATCCATTCCCCGCGGCCCATTACCCGCGGCCGGGCGGCCGTGGTTCAGGTGGACGTGGCGGTCAGCAGCACCTTGTGGTTCGCCGTGATCTGGAAGCTGCTCATCGGCTTGGCGCTGCTCGGCAGCGAGCCCGGGTACCAGACCGTGCCCTCGTCAGAGGCCGTCGTCCAGGCGGCCACCTGGGTCCGCGTCCCGTCGGGGTGGACGACCCACAGCTGGCACGTGGTCCCGACCGGAATGTGGTCGACCAGGACCAGGAAGGCGGCGCCCCACGACTCCTGCGAGTAGGAGATGGCGGCCGTCGCCCCGGTGACCTTGCTCGTGGTATGCACGGTCTCCCAGGTCCCGTGCCCGACCGGGGCCGAAATCGGCACGGTCCGCGTGGTCCCCAGGTTGCTCAGCCCGCCGAACAGGCCGCCCGCGATCACCACCACGGCGGCCGCCGCGGCCGCGAAACGCCACCGGTTCCGCCGCCGCCTGGCCGCGGCCAGGTCGAGCACGGTGCCGATCAACTCTCCCGGCGGCTGGTCGTCGGTGACCGCGCGGACGGTGTCATCAGCGCGGATCCGGCTGATCTCATCCGGGTTCACCCTGGCCAGGAGGGCGGGCAGGCCGGCCAGGCCGGCCAGTTCGTCCCGGCAGTCCCGGCAGGTCGCCAGGTGGGCGTCGACCAGCGCGCGCTCGGCGGGATCGATGGCGCCGAGCACGTACACGCCAAGCGACAGCCTGGCGTCGGTGCAGTCCCAGGTCAGGGTCATGGCGCTAGTCCTCGTTCCTGCAGCGCCAGCTTGAGCGCCTTCAATGCGTAAAACGTCCGGGATTTCACGGTACCTGCCGGTATACCCAGCGTGGCTGCGGCCTCGGCTACCGAGCACCCTCGGTAATAAGTCTCGACGATCACGCGCCGGTGGTCTGGCCGCAGCGAGGCCAGGGCGTCCGCGACGGCCCAGGACTCGAGCGTGCGGTCGGCGTCGTCGTCGGAAGGGAGTAGTTCCAGTGCCGCCTGCCCGGTCTCTGGCGGTCTGGCCTGCCGGGCGCGATAGGAATCGACCGCGAGGTTGCGCGCGACGGCGAACAGCCACGGCCTGGCCGGCCGGTCGGCCAGCGCCTCGGGGTGGCGCCACGCCCGCACAATCGTTTCCTGCACTAGGTCCTCCGCACGCTGCCTGTCACCGCCGGTGAGGTGGAGGGCATAACGAAGCAGGGCACCGCCGTGTTCGGCGTACAGCGCCCGGACAAAAGCCTCGTCTGCCACCCGCCCCTGGCGGGGCGCGGTTCCCGCGTTCGGCACACCCATGGGAACGTCCGGCGGCATCTGGCGGTTCAACGGGCCAGGAAAATTCGGAATGCCCACCCGAGCCTCACCCGCCGGCGAACTGGGGGAGCACCTCGATGACGGCCGCGTCCTTTAGGGCTAGGTCGGCGGCCATGCTGCGGCCGGCCGACGCGCCGTCTACCAGAAAGGACGACGTGGCGAGCACCGAGCGCAGCCGCCCGTCGTCGCGCCGGGCCACGATCTTCTCGAGCGCTTCCGCCAGCGTGCTCGCCTCAACCGACTCCAGGTCGACGCCGGCCGCCTCCCTGGCGGCGGCCCAGTACTGGATTGTCACTTTGGCCATTTGAGATATCCTTCTCTACAACGGACCCGGGCGCTGTTGCCCCCGGGTCCTTGTCTGTTTATACAAGTAGTGAGGTGCGACCGCACCAGCGAGTGGAGGTGCCGCCGAGTGAGCGACCTGCTGCTGATCACCAGCGTGCTCGAGCCGTCCGCCGAGGTGCTGCCCGCTCTGGGGCTGCTGCTGCACCCAGTCCGGGTGCTGCCAGCGGACGCCTCTGCCCTGGTGGAGGCCCCGCCCGCCGATGCGGTGCTGATGGACGCCCGGCGCGAGCTTGCGCACGCGAAGAGCATCTGCCGACTGCTGCAGACGACGGGCCTGGACTGCCCGCTTTTCGCGATCGTGACCGAAGGCGGCCTGGCCGCGGTCAACGCGGAGTGGGGCGTCGATGACGTGATCTTGCACACAGCCGGGCCGGCCGAGGTGGAGGCCAGGGTCAGGCTGGCCATCGGCCGCCGGGCCGTCGCCGCGGTGGCCGACGCGCCCGACGAGATCCGCTCCGGCGAGCTGGCCATCGACGAGGCCACCTACGCGGCCCGGCTGCGCGGCCGGGTCCTCGACCTCACCTTCAAGGAATTCGAGCTGCTCAAGTTCCTCGCCCAGCATCCGGGCCGGGTTTTCACCCGCGCGCAGCTGCTCCAGGAGGTCTGGGGCTACGACTACTTCGGCGGCACGCGCACGGTCGACGTCCACGTCCGGCGGTTGCGGGCCAAGCTTGGCCCCGAGCACGAGGCCCTGATCGGCACCGTGCGCAACGTCGGCTACCGGTTCGTGCCGGTCAAGGGCGACCGGTCGGAACGCGGCCAGGGCGCCGAACGGGCCCAGCGGGCCGAAAGGGCGGCAGGCGACGAGCGCGCCAGGAGCAAGCAAGACCTGGAGGCTTCAAGGGGCCACGCCGCGACCGCGGCCCGGTGACCGCACGGCAGATCACCAGCACCGTACTGCGCACCGCGCAGGTCGCCGACGTCCTAGCCCTGGTCCGGGCGGCGCGGCTGGCTGACGGCGTGGAGCCGCTGTCCGAGCACGTGATGCTGCACCTGCGTTACGACAGCTCCGCTGACCCGAGCCCGGACTCTCAACCGGGCCGTGATTTCATCCTCACCGCGGGCGGTGACATCGCGGGCTACGCCTACCTGGATCCCCCGCCGCCCGATCCGGAGTCGCCCATTGCCGAATCAGGCGTGAGCGGTGAGCTCGTGATCCACCCCGACCGCCGGCGTCAGGGGCTCGGCCGGGCCCTGGTCGGCGAGCTCGCCGCGGCGGCGGGCGGTCACACGCTGCGCCTGTGGGCCCACGGCGACCTGCCCGCGGCCGCCGGGCTGGCCCGGGTAACGGGTTTCGAGCGCTTCCGCGCCCTGTGGCAGATGCGCCGTCCCCTGCACGGCCCGCTAGAGGGTCCGGTCCTGCCGACCGGTCGCACGCTGCGCACCTTCGTCCCTGGCCAGGATGAGGACGAGTGGCTGAGCCTCAACGGCCGGGCGTTCGCCAAGCATCCCGAACAGGGCGGCTGGACGAGGCACGACCTGGAACTGCGTGAGCGGGAGCCGTGGTTCGACCCGGCCGGCTTCTTCATCGCCGAAAGGGACGGCCGGATGGCGGGTTTCCACTGGACCAAGGTGCATCCGCCGGACGAGCAGGACGGCCCCCCGGACCCTGGCACGCCCCCGGGCCCGCCGTCGTCAGGCCTCGGGGAGGTCTACGTGGTGGGGGTCGATCCCGCCGAACAGGGCACCGGGCTCGGCCGGGCGCTCACCCTGGCCGGGCTGCATCACCTGCGCGACCTCGGCGTGGACGAGGTGATGCTCTACGTCGACGAGGACAACGTCCCCGCGATCAGGATGTACGAGGCCCTCGGATTCAGCCGCGCCAGGACCGACGCCATGTACCGACGGGCCGTGCCAGCCCGGGGGGACGACCCCCCGGAACCCCCGGCTCCTCCTTCTGGGGGGATCCATCCCCCCAGACCCCCCTTGGGAGGGAA
>Ga0074045_10005471_pt1 | contig 11080 bp, 3 predicted proteins | sample BogForMeECP23OM2_FD_94442 | JGI IMG/M metagenome (GOLD analysis project Ga0074045, IMG submission 94442) | Bog forest soil microbial communities from Calvert Island, British Columbia, Canada - Bog Forest MetaG ECP23OM2 | ecosystem: Environmental > Terrestrial > Soil > Wetlands ...
GGCAGGCACGCCGCTTCGCCCAAGAAATCTGGGAACAAGTGTAGGCACAGAACCGTGCCGAACGCCGTGCAAAACCGTGATACAGGACGCAAGGAAATGCTTGAAGAACCAACTACATAGCAATTCTGGAACTAACAACGGGTTGGAGGTTCGAGTCCTCCCCGGTTCACCAACTCTTCCGTCAAGACTTATCTCATTTCGCAAGATACCCAACCTGCTCTGGCTGTGGAGGACTTGGATTATCTACACGAGGCCACGAGAGTATACTCAGTGATACTTTCGCTATTCGTAACCACCGGAAAACCAATGGGCGAGGACCACAGCCGTGGTGCGCGCATCGGCGGTCAGCGCAAAGTTCGAGAGCCGATTGGCAACGGAAATGCCAATCTGGGCGCTTATCCTGCAGAAAGCCGATGCTAGGGAAATCAACGTCATCGTAAGGGCGGTGGCGACAGGTTTTTACGCAAGCTCGAAAATATGGTATCTTCGGCGCCCGTAAGGGAGTACAAGAGAGTCTGATTTTCGAGAGCAAAGGGAAAGGACGGCTTCCGTGTTGAAAAACATCAGCGTTTTCGTTGTCGGGCTCATCATAGGGTGCGCTTGCGCAGCCCTATGGATGCACCATCATTCCACCGCGCCGACGTTCGACACCGCGTACCAGACAGTCCTCCTGGACACCGGTCAGGTTTACTACGCAAAAATTGAAGGCCTCGGAAACCCCTTCCTGGTGTTGCACGACGTTTATTACGTCCAAAGCTCCACGGATCCGCAAACCAAAGAGGTAAAGAACGTCCTGATACGTCGCGGCAAGGAATTGCACGGCCCCACCGAGACGGTGCTGAACTCCCGCCACGTAGTCCTGGTCGAACCCATCAGCCCGTCGTCCAAAGTGGCTGAACTCATTTCGCAGCAGCAACAGAGTCAATCGAAGTAAGCGCGTGTAATCTGCAGCACACAGTCAAGTTGTGATGGCAAATCCAGGGGAATCTACCCTTTGGGAAGCTTATCCCAGCGGCGGCAGTCCAACCTGTGTCAGCATAGTGCGGAATGCGGGTGACTCGTGCAGAGCCTGCAGGTTTGGGTCGATGCGCAGGGATATATCTCGTTCGTCGTGCGTTGCAATGGCGACTTGCAGCAATTTCAGGGCGTGCTGCCTGTCGCCCAACAGACAGTAGGTTGAAGCCAGTTCATACGCGCCGATTTTCCCCTGCTCGTATAATTCTTTCTGGACAACCAAAATCGCTCGGAGCATTCCTGGACCTCCGGCCTCCGCAAACCCCCTTTCACCTGCGGTGGCAATCTTGATCCGGTTCTGATCCTGCAATAGCAAGGCTGTTTTCTTCGATTCCGCGAGATACTCTTTGTAATCCCTGATTTTCAGAGACACGTCTGCTAAATACGCATGCGGAGAGAGAAAAGTGGGCTCGGCCGTCTCGACCTGCTTCAATAATGCGATCGCCTCTTTGGTCTGGCCTGCGGAGAAAAGAATCAGTCCCTTGTCCGCGAGGATCGAAGAGGATTCGGGCGAGAGTTTTCTGGCTTTGTCGATCTCCTCGAGCGCCTCCTGGGGTCGGCCCAGGACCATCAGAAAAGTTGCATACCAGTGGTGCGCCACTACGGAATTGGGATCTAGTGCAATCGCCCGCCGAAATTCGCTTTCTGCCGCTGGCGCGTCCCACGACCAGTAAAAATCCCCGAACGCGAGGGCGCTGTGAGCCTCGGCAAGCGAGTCGTCCAACGCAATCGCGCGCTTGGCCGCGGCCATCGCCCGCGGGTATGCATCCTTCGCTGGCATCAGCGTAAATTCTCGGAGCAAGTTGTAACAGTTTGCCAGCCCGGCGTAGGCTGGAGCGTAATTCGGATCGCGAACAATCGATTGCGTAAAGTAATCCAATGCCTGATTGAGGCTTTCGGGGGTGCGCTTATTCCAGTAGTACATCCCTTGCAGATATAGGCTTTCAGCTTCGGGGTTGCCTGAGGGCTTCACCGCCCCCGGCCGCGCATTTGCCAGCGCCGAACCGGACGAAAAATTTCGGCGGTACACAGCGAGTCCGGCAATGGCTAGAATCAGAATTGCTCCTGCGATGGCCAACAGCCATCCAATGCGATCGCGAAATGTATCAGTGGATTCCTGCGGTGCTGGCGTAGGGACCGCCTGAACCTCGCCGCCCGAAAATGGCTCTCCTCCCGGCGCATCTAATGGTGACTCGGCGGTCTTGAGCCATTCCGAAAGCTCGCTGGTGTACGCATACACACTGGCTCTGCCAGCGCCGGGGACCCTGTGGACGGGTAGACCTCGCTGGCTCTCCCAGCGCTTCACGGTCCGCTCGTCACGGCCAAAAAATTCGCCAATGGACTTCCAGGAAGTCAGCCGCCGGTATGGTTGTGCTGGATCGTTCTGCACTCTTGGGATCCAAGATTGCGAAAAGCTGGATTTTGCAGCAAGTACCGCTAGTCCTACCCCTAGGTATACACCCTGCACCCCGAAATCTGTCAAGTTCTTAACCGTAGCAAATTGGTATGACGTCGGGCGTTGCTGGGATATAAACGCACCTTTCGGGCCAGACCAAGTTTGTGGGCTTTGCCGACGGGATCCCTTTGTCTGCCGTAGGTGTAAGTCAGCAAAGGGATTCTCCCACTCCTCTGGAATCCAGGGTTTCCACACCGGGCATCCCCTAAAACGCCGGTCGGCACCTCGTCAATTTTGGGCAAAAATTCGCCGGGACAGTGCAAACGAGTTCCATCCGCTGGGCCGCCTGAATCGGTCGAACTCTCCATCTGGGCGCCTTTCGGCCTAGGTTTTGAGCAGACCAAAAGGTCATCACGGGACATCGGGGGACATTCTTAAGCGACTCCTGTGAATATCGTGCAGCCTCTTGATTTGGACCATTGAGGGGCCAAGGCGTGCTTAACCCACACTCCGTCCCGAAGTGTACCCGACGGGTGTGTTCTGAAAGGCTTCTTCATATGGCGGCAACGCGATCCCTGTTGAGAGGCTATGGGCTAGGCCTGGTTCTCCTTATTGGGCTGTTGTCACCCGCGCTTTCCATCGCGCAAACCAGCCCCTGCATAAACGGCGCCAGCACCACAGTTTGGACCGGCTCGGCCGGCGACGGCACTTGGGAGAACGGCGCAAACTGGAGCACGGGAATCGCCCCAAACGCCTCGTATAATGCGTGCATTACCAACGGCGGACCTTCCGCATCCGTGGCCGTCACTTTTGGCAATAATGACTCCGTTCTCAATCTTTACATCGATCCGAAGAGCGTCGTCTACATCAACAACGGCGGGCAACTCAACGTCAGTGGGACCACGATCGTGAATTCGGCGAACTCGCAGATCGCCTTTACGCAGGCATTTGGCTCCACATCCAACGGCATATTGAATCTTCAGAACAATGTGACGCTTTCGGGGGGCGGCTTCGTCTACATGAATAGCCTCTCCGTCATCGAGGGCTATGGCGCGAGCCTCACCAACGTGGACAATATCATCGAGGGCGGCGGAGTTATCGGCAACGGCAACTTTTCGCTAACCAACGATGCGAGCGGCATCATCGCTGCGAATGGCGCGCTGTTAGTGAACGCCAACAATGTCACCAACCTGGGAACGATGGAGGCGAGCGAAGGAGGCACGCTTACTATCCAGTCGCTCGTGAACAACAAGGGCGGCACCATCGAATCCTACGCAAGCACATCCATTGTCCAACTCGCTCAGGGCACCACCATTCAGGGTGGCACGCTGACCACCGTAAACGGCGGGACGATGGGGATTTCCGGCGGCAACCCGGTTACCCTCGATGGAACGACCCAAGGCGCCCTGACGAATGCGGGCAATTTCACAGTCGGTGATAACGGCACCCTTAACCTGCGCGGATCGATCATCAACACAGGCACGATTACCGTTGGCGCCATCAACAACCAAACCACCATCAACGCCAATAATGTGACTTTAAGTGGGGGCGGCACCGTTGTGCTCTCGCAGTCCGGGACGGGCACTCCCACTCTTAACGGGAACGTTTCAGCCGCAACCCTCACCAACTTGGACAATATGATCGAGGGTGCGGGGGAAATCGGGGGAAATCGTGGCCTGAGTGTGATCAACCAAGGGACGATTAACGCGAATGGTTTCAATGCGTCGACTGGCCAGAGTGAAACGCTGGTGGTGTATACCCGGAGTTTCACCAACTCGAATCTCCTGGAGGCCACCGGCGGCGGCACCCTTGCCATTCAATCGGTCATCGACAATCAAGGCGGCACCATCCTGGCCGACGGCAGCAAGACGGGTGTCGCTTCTTCAGTCGTCATAGACGCGAATAACAGCGTCATTCAGGGCGGCACTCTGAACACGACAAACGGCGGGACGATGGGAACCACAGGTGCCGTCTCCATGACCCTTGACGGCAGCACGTTCGGGGCGATCACTAACTTGGGGACATTCACGGTGGTCGATAACAGTACGGCGAATGTCGTCGGTTCCCTCATCAACAGTAACGCAATTAACATCATGGACGCGGGAAATGGGGCTCATCTTACCCTGATTGGAAACGGGACTCTTTCGGGCGGCGGTACAATAACACTCTCGTCGACTCCTGGCAGCACGAATTCCGCTTTTATCGACAGCAACGCTGGCAGCGCCCCCACGCTGACCAACGTGGACAACACGATTCGGGGTGCAGGTGATATTGGGGGGAATTATGGTCTCATCCTGGTCAACCAGGGAACGATCGATGCCAACGCCACCTCGGGAGCACTTTACATAACCACGTACAATGGCACTACCTCGCCAACTACCACCATCAACTCGAATCTCATGGAAGCGACTAACGGCGGCGCCTTGGTCATTGAAACGACTATCAACAACCAGGGAGGGACGATTCAGGCCGTCGGCACCGATGTGACCGGGAAGGTCCAGTCCTCAGTTCAGCTTTATACAGGTGCGGTCATTCAAGGCGGCACTTTGATCAACAACGGCGGAATCATGGAAACCGTTGCGTCCTCCAACAACGCGAACTCCACCCTCGACGGGAGCACAGCCAGCGGCCCGGTGACGATTCAAGGCAAGTTCACGGTTACCGATGGCACCGCGCTGAATTTGGTGGGCACCATTGTCAACCAAGGCACAATCGCGGTCACCTCCGGAAATAACGGAGCCGTGCTCGACGCCCAAACCGCGTCCGCTACCACCACTCTCATGGGCGGTGGTACGGTGGTGCTCTCGACGACCGGCAACGGCACCGCCTCTCTAAGCGGGAATGTTGCAGCCGCAACTCTGACCAACGTGGACAACACCATCGAGGGCGCCGGGGAGATCGGGGGAAATCATCAGCTCGGCGTGATCAACCAGGGAACGATCAATGCAAATGGCTTCAATGCCTCAACTGGCCAGAGTCAGGGGCTACTGATATACACCAGCGCCTTCACAAACTCGAAACTCCTGGAGGCCACCGGCGGCGGCACCCTCATTATCGATGCGGTCATTAACAATCAAAATGGCATCATCTCAGCCAGCGGGAGTGGAAGCAGCACGACGGGTGCGACGGTCGGTTCCAATGTTCTGCTGTATTCGGGTTCGGTCATTCAGGGCGGGACGTTGATGACAAGCAACGGCGGGACCATCGCACTCGTACCTTCGGGCAACAACACCTCCGCCGTTCTCGATGGAAGCACGCTCGGCGCAGTCACGAACATGGGAAACTTCACGGTCGCCGATGGCACCAACCTGCAGGTTAAAGGCACGCTCGTCAACCAAGGCACAATCGATATCGCCTCCGGCGGCAGCGGAGCCACTCTCAGCGCGATCACCTCAGGCGTCACCACTGTTTTAACCGGGGGAGGCACGGTGGTGCTTTCGCAATCAGGCAACGGCACCGCCTCTCTAAGCGGGAATGTTGCAGCCGCAACTCTGACCAACGTGGACAACACCATCGAGGGTGCCGGGGAGATCGGGGGAAATCATCAGCTCGGCGTGATCAACCAGGGAACGATCAATGCAAATGGCTTCAACACCGTAACTGGCCAGAGCCAAGGCCTGGTGATCTACACCTCCTCCTTTACAAATTCGAATCTCCTTGAGGCCACGGGCGGGGGCACGCTGGAAATTCAATCGGTCATTAACAATCAGGGCGGCACCATTTTGGCCGACGGCAGCAAGGGGGGCGTCGATTCCTTTGTCATAATCAACCTGAACAATAGCGAAATTCAGGGCGGCATTTTGAACACCACCAACGGCGGAACGATGGGATCCGCCAGTGGCACCAGCGCGATCCTTGATGGCGTGACCCACGGTGCAATCACTAACCTGGGAACATTCACGGTGGCCGATAACAGCCAGGTGAACATTACTGGCTCCTTCATCAACAAAGGGACGTTCAACGTCACTGACACGGGCGACGGTGCCCAGCTTTTGATCACTGGCAACGTGGCTCTTTCGGGGGGCGGCACGGTGACGCTCTCGTCGACAAGCAATTCCACGAACCAAGCTTATTTCACGGAGAATGGTTTCGACGGTAGCGCCCCAACCTTGACCAACGTGGACAACTCCATCCAAGGCGCGGGCACTTTTGGAAATGGCCTGGTCGTAGTGAACCAGGGCACCGTTAACGCCAACGCGGGTGGTCAAACGCTTGCGGTCAGTTCATCGGGTGGTGACAGCTTCACAAACACTGGTCTGATGGAAGCAACCAACGGCGGCACGCTCAGCATTCAGACCAATGTCACCAACACGGGCGGCACGATCGAAGCCAATGCCGGCTCGACCGTTCAGTTCTACGGCTCGCAAACCGTCAATGGAGGTTTTGTCGACGGCACCGGGGCTATTTCTGGCAGCTTCACCCTCAACGGCGGCACCATGACGGCGGGCTTGCTGGCTTCCAACACTCCCTCCCTTCTGGTCGTGAATGGGAACTTCACGCAAACCGGCGGCACTTTCAACGAAATCATCGGCAGCACATCGAGCTTCGGCATTCTGAACGTGATCGGCGGCGGGAATATCACGCTCTCTTCGGGCGTGGCACTGAACATCATCCTTGCCAACGGATTTGTACCGGTAAATGGCGACACGTTTGTTTTTCTCGATTCCACCAGCGGTTCGCTGACTGGAAAGTTTTCGAACTCCAGCACGTTTGTCATGGATGGCTATACCTGGACTCTGACCTATGGTGCCAATGACGCGATCCTCAGTATCGGGACCCCGCTGAACACCGTGGCGACCACTTGGTCAACTTCCTCCGGAAACTGGAACACGGCTTCGCAATGGAGTTGCGTACCATCCCCTTCCCCCTGCGTGCCTAACAATTCTTCGACGACGATCTATCAAGCCGTGCTGAACTCGCCGGGTCAGACGCTCACTTTGGATAACAGCGGCGGCACCATTTCTGTGGGTACCCTGACACTCGCTGCGGGGACTCTGAACATCGTAAAGGGCGCGACGCTAAACCTGGTGAATCAGCCGGAGGGTATCACTGGCATTGCCCAGGGTGCAGGGTTGAACCTTGCCGGGACCTTTGAAGTCACCAACGGTTCCACTGTTTCCAGCGCGCTTGCCGGGCTGACCAGCGTGGATGGCACCCTGACGCTGCAAAATCAGCAAACCACGACGGCTACTCCCGCGGGGGGCGCCCTGAGTGTTGGCGTTGGCGGCATCGTAAACCTACAGCAAGGCAGCGCGTTGGCGGTGAATGGCGGATTGATCAACGGAGGCACGATCAACACTGGCAATGGCGCAAGCGATCCCGGCGGTAATTCCTTGTCCGTGTCGGGCACGCTCACCAACAATGGCACGCTCGCCCTATTCGGCGCCGGCGACAAGGTGTCGGCCGGAGCCGTGACAAACACCGGAGGTATTACATTCGGTGCCGCAAATCAAACGCTGGCCGTCGCCGGCGCCTTTAACAACAGTTCCGGGGGCACGCTCACTTTTGGCCCTGGGAGCCATGCGGAAACTGTGTCCGTGGGCGGCACGCTTACCAACGCCGGAACACTGAACATGAATGGTAGCAGTGATAGCCTGACCGCCGGTTCGATTGCCAACACCGGATCCATTGGCGTGAACTCAGGCGAAACTCTTACCTCTACAGGCGACTTCAACAACAACGGCGGCTCTTTCACCGTTACTGGCACCACTGTTACGGTCGGCGGAAATCTCAATAACGCCGGCGGCGCAACCGTTAGTCTAAACGCAGCGACTACGGCGGGCGCCCTTGCGGTAACCGGAACATTTAGCAATGCCGGCATGGTGATCATGAACGGCACTGGCGATACGTTGACCGCCGGTTCGTTTGCTAACACCGGGTCCATTGGCGTGGGTTCAGGCCAAACCCTCACCTCCACAGGTGACTTCAACAACAATTCTGGCGGTACTCTCACCGTTACGGGCACCACTGCCATGGTCGGCGGAAATTTCAATAATGCTGGCGGCGCAACCCTCACTCTGAACGCAGCCACTAGCGCAGGCGCCCTTGCGGTAACCCAAACTTTTGGTAATGCCGGCAAAGTGATCATGAACGGCGGCGGTGATACGTTGACCGCAGCCACGATTGCCAACACCGGCTCCATCGGCTTGGGTTCAGGCCAAGCTGTTACCTCCACGGGCGATTTCAACAACAATTCCGGGGGCGCTCTCACCGTAACCGGCGGCGCGGCCACAGTGGGCGGAAATATCGGCAACGCCGCCGGCGCGGTGATCACCCTGAACCGCTCGACAGTGGGCGGAACCCTTGGAGTGACCGGCACCTTCACCAACGCTGGAACTCTCAACCTGAACGGCACCGGCGACTCGGTGACCTCTACTGGTCTGTTCACCAATTCTGGAAACGTTGGGTTGGGTGCCGGGGAATCGCTGAAGGCCAATGGCGGGTACACCAGTACCGGCAGCACCGATGTCACTGGAACACTCAACACTACGACCTACCAGCTCAACGGTGGCACGACTACTTTGGAGTCGGGCGGCACCATCTCTGCTGCGAACTTCAATCAAAGCGGCGGCGCGGTACAAGGCGTGGGCACGATAGTCGGTGCATTCACGCTGAGCGGCGGCACACTCACGCCGGGGTCGTTGACTTCCGGCACTCCCGGCGCCCTGGCCGTGAACGGCTCGTTCTCGCAAACCGGCGGCACGTTCAACGAACTGATCGGTAGCGCATCGAGCTTCGGTGTCTTGAACGTGAGTGGCGCGGTTAACCTCTCTTCCTCCTCAGCGGCCCTGAATATCATCCTCGGTAGCGGATTTACCCCCGTCGTGGGCGACGCGTTTACCTTTTTGAATGGCAGCACACTCACGGGGAAATTCTCGAATCCGGCAAACTTTGTGTTGGACGGCTACGACTGGACACTCACCTACGGCAGTAACGACGCAATCCTGACCATCACGTCCGTCGCCGCGACCGATGTAAAGGCCACCTGGTCGACTTCCTCAGGAAGCTGGACGACCGCGTCGCAGTGGAGCTGCGCACCCGGGCCCTCGACCTGCGTGCCGAGCAATGTCACCGGCACTGTTTACGATGCCGCATTGAACTCTGCCGGTCAGACTTTGACCCTGAGCAGCGGCAACTCGCTCACCGTGAATACCCTGACGCTCACAGCGGGAACCTTGAACATCGCAAGTGGCGCAACACTGAACTTGGCGAATCAGCCGGGCGGTATCACGGACATCGCTTCTGGAGCGGGCCTGACCCTTGCCGGCGCATTGGGAGTAACCGGTGGAGGGCCAACGAGTGGCCTCGCAGGACTCACCAGCGTGGAAGGCACGTTGACCCTGGCGAACCAGCAAATTACCACGGCAACGCCGGGGGGTGGCACGTTCACAGTAAGCGGCACTGGCGCTGTGAATATCCAGCAAGGCAGCGGGCTTGCGGTGACTGGTGCGATGACCAACACCGGAGCCATTATTACCGGCAATGGTGCGAGTGATCCAGGCGGCAACTCGTTGAGCGTATCCGGCGCGTTTACCAACAACGGCACGATCAACCTGAATGCCGTTGGTGATAGCATTTCAGCAGGCGCGCTCACCAATTCGAATACCATCTTCAACCTCAACTCCACAAACCAGTCGCTAACCATTTCAGGCGCTCTCGTAAACAATGGCGACATCGAGCTCTTCGGCGCGAACGACATCATCAAAGCCGGAACGTTATCGAACAACTCAGCCGGGATTGGTCTGAGCGGCGCGAACGACACGTTGTCTGTGTCGGGTGCGATCGCCAATAGTGGCGTAATCGCCATGACAACGAGTGGCGGCACAGTGTCAGCCGCGGCGATTACCAATACAGGATCCGCAGGAATCACTCTCCAAGCCGCGAACGACAAGGTCATCGACGCAGGCGCCTTCAACCTCGGGTCCAACAGCGTGCTGATATTCAATACAACGAGCAGCTCGAGCGCAGTTTCAGTGGGCGGCACACTCACCAACGCTGGAATGGTAACCATGAGCGGCAGCGGTGACAGTCTTACCGCCGCTTCGCTTGCCAATACCGGATCGATTGGCGTGGGCGCGGGCGAATCTCTCACCTCTACAGGCGACTTCAACAATAGTGGAGGATCTTTCACCGTCACCGGCGGCGCAGCCACCGTGGGCGGAAATGTCAGCAACGCCGCCGGAGCTGTGATTACTTTGAACGCCACCGCGACGGGTGGCAGCCTTGGTGTGACTGGTACGTTCAGCAATGCCGGCACACTCAATATGCACGGCAGCGGGGATACGCTGACCGCTACCGGGTTGTTCACCAACTCTGGAAGCGTTGGGCTGGGGGCCGGGGAAACTCTGAACGCCAACGGTGGGTACACCAATACCGGCACCACCGACGTCTCCGGGACTCTCAACACCACTCTTTACCAGCACACCAGCGGCACGACCACGGTCGAATCCGGAGGCACGATTTCCACGACGGACTTCACTCAGCGGGGCGGCCTGGTACAGGGCGCAGGCACCATCGTCGCCCCTTATTCGATGAGCGGTTCGGCCGTAATCACTCCGGGCAACCTGGCTTCGGGAACTCCGTCCACCCTCACGATCAATGGCAGCTTCACGCAAGCGGGCGGAACGTTTAACGAACTGATCGGCAGTGCGACAAGTTACGGCATTTTGA
>Ga0074045_10005472_pt1 | contig 11078 bp, 9 predicted proteins | sample BogForMeECP23OM2_FD_94442 | JGI IMG/M metagenome (GOLD analysis project Ga0074045, IMG submission 94442) | Bog forest soil microbial communities from Calvert Island, British Columbia, Canada - Bog Forest MetaG ECP23OM2 | ecosystem: Environmental > Terrestrial > Soil > Wetlands ...
AGAGTTCATTTTATGGCAGGGGCGATGCCAGCGAAGCCGAGAATAGCGAACAGAACATTCCGGGCTGGCCTGGATTGCGCAGCTATGCGGCCTCGCCACTCACTTCTCACTTCTGTGTGAATAGTCCAGAACCCTGCTTCGTCATCACTCGCAGTGACTCATGCACTTCACGGCGATGGCGGGTTGGTGTTACAACGATACAGGAAACCGCCCACCGCGTCCGGTTCAGATAAAGGCTAACTCGTGCGCGGAGAAGCTCGGTAACAGCACGAAAGGACAGAATTCCCAATGAAGGCTTTAGCGAAGAGCCGCTCTGAGCGCGGTCTATGGCTCGAAGATGTGCCCGAGCCGGAAATCGGCATTAACGATGTCAAGATTCGCGTGCTGCTCACCGGGATCTGCGGCACCGATCTCCATATCTACCAATGGGATGATTGGGCGAAGAAAACCATTCCCGTGCCGCTGGTCATCGGCCACGAATTTGTTGGCGAAATCGCCGCGGTAGGCTCGAACGTTGCCGATTTCCGGGTTGGGGAACTGGTCAGCGGAGAAGGGCACGTGATTTGCGGGCGCTGCCGTAATTGCCTGGCCGGCCGCCGGCATTTGTGCGCACACACAAAAGGAGTCGGGGTCAATCGGCCGGGATGCTTCGCGGAATTTATTGTTCTGCCGATGAGCAATATCTGGAGACACAATCCCAAGATCAATCCTGAGATTGCCGCGATCTTTGATCCGTTTGGCAACGCGGTGCACACGGCATTGTCGTTCCCGGTTCTCGGCGAGGATGTCCTGATCACCGGAGCGGGCCCGATTGGTCTGATGGCGGCGCCGGTCGTGCGACACGCCGGAGCGCGCCATGTGGTCATCAGCGATCTGAATCCTTATCGCCTGGCGCTCGCGGAGAAGATGGGAGTCACGATGGCGGTGGACCCGCGAAAGACGCCTCTCCAAGAGGTGCAGAAGCAGCTTGGCATGCAAGAGGGATTCGACGTGGGTCTGGAAATGTCGGGTTCCCCGGCGGCCTTCCGCGAGATGCTTGCTAACATGAGCCACGGCGCGAAGATTGCCATGCTGGGGATTCCAGCCTCCGAGATGGCGATCGATTGGCACAGCGTAATCTTCAACATGCTGACGATCAAAGGCATCTATGGACGAGAAATGTACGAGACCTGGTACAAGATGACGGTGATGCTGGAGTCCGGCCTCGACATTTCGCCCGTTATCACGCACCGGTTCTCATGGCGAGAATTTGAGCAAGGATTCGGGGCAATGGAAACCGGCAACGCGGCAAAAGTCATACTCGACTGGCGCGGCGCAGCCTGAGGCGGGCGTTTCTAGAATGGGTGGCATGTCACTGTGGACATGCCCGAGGCCGAGTTGCGCTTAAGAACTACTTGCCGATCGGCGTCTCCTGTTCGGCGACCTGACTCCATTGACCGTCGCGCTTCACGAAGACGCCGGTCAGGCGGATGATGCGGCTTTTGACCTGCCCGGAGTCCCGAACCCTGATTGTGAACTCGGCGTTAGCCACCGCCGTGTCGCCGTAAATTCGGACGGCGAAATCCGCGGGCTCCATCTCCATCACGATGACCTTGCGCTTAACGTCACGCAGACTCGCCAGCGCTTCGTCTTTGCCTTCGACATGACCGTTGTCGCGGGTGTGCACGTAATCCGAGGCTAGATGTTTCGCGTATTCGTCCCAGTCGTCGTGGACGATGAGTTCTGCCAGCTTCAGTTCCAGAGCTTTGATTTCGGCTTCCGCGTCGGCATTCGCGTCGGCGTGCAGGCTTGGCTGCTGCGCGGATAAGAGGGTGCTCACAGCTAAGAGCAGCGCGACGATGAATATCTTTCGCATGTCATGATCTCCTAATTCCAGGCGGTCCACTCCGTGATTTGTACGATTCAAGCCTTGGGGTCGAAAGTACCGCGACTGAATCCCTTGGGATTGCCGGTTTTGTAATCTTCAGACTTGCCGCGGGGAATACTCAGCGTCTGCCACTGCGCGGAGCGCAGGTGCTTGGCAAGGAAAACGATTTGTCCAATGTGCTGCGCGTAATGAGCGAGCGCACGGTTGAGCGCTTGCATCACCGTGTGCGGCTCCTGGCGTATGGTCACGGTGCGCTGAAGATTTTCAGGCTTGAGCGAGTCCAGCGTGGAAAACACGTGCAACCACGCCTCCGTCCACCAGCGCATCACTTCCTCGCGCGTCGTACCCGCCGAGACCTCAAATTCCCGATCGCGAAAACGGTCCGGCTTCTCGCCATCGCTGGTCAGGAAGTCGGTAAAGCGTGAGCGCGCGTTGCCGGCGAGGTGCTTGACCAGGGCGGCGATGGAGTTCGATTCGGGATCGAGCGCGACAAAGAAATCGTCATCGCCAAGCTGAGCCATAGCGGCTTCGCCCATGCGCTTGTGTCCGCGGAACTGGCGCTTGATCTCTTCGAGGTAGTGGGAAGCGAGGTCAGGCATAGCGACTATTCATTCCTTCGCATACGAAAGTCAAAAGTCAGAAGTCAAATTGCAGAAGTTAGCCACCCCGGACTTGATTTTACTTCTTCAATCTGACTTCTGACTTTTGACTTTATCTGTCGCTGGCCACGCGGAACCCATAGTCCGCGTACTTGAACTCGGGCGGGATACTGGAGCGCGCCGCGCATCGCGACATCTTGATGTGGTGGCGCCAGGAACCTCCGCGGGAAGCGCGACGGTCGCCGGTTTCAGGGCCGTGCGGATTGCGCTCTGGCGATTCCGCATAGTAGCCGGGCGCATACCAATCGCTGCACCATTCGTGCACGTTGTCGCACATGTTGTAGAGGCCGTATGCGTTCGGCTCAGCGCGGCCTACGGGCTCGGGGCCGGTCTTCCAAAAACCGGCGCAACGATCGGCATAGCCGGGCAGCGACTGCGGGGGCTCGTCTCCCCACGGAAACAGCGCCCCGGCGTTCTCATTGCCTCCGCGAGCCGCGCGCTCCCACTCGGCTTCGGTAGGCAAGCGAAATTGTCGGCCAGTATTTGCGCGTAACCATCCGCAGTAGCGGGCTGCCTCGTGCCACGAAACTCCTACGACCGGTTGCTCGGGATGGTTGAATGCGGGATCTTTCCAGAACGGTGGCGGAGGAGACGCCGTGTCGTTCAGGAAGCGCCCGTAGCCGGTGTTGGTGACTTGGCGGGCCGCAAGCAGAAATCCGTCAACCCAGACGCGATGCACGGGCTTCTCGTTGTCCTGTCCGGTATCGCAGCCCATGAAAAACCATCCGGCAGGGATGCGGATTAGGGTCGGAAGGTGTTCTCCCGCTCGCGTTCGGGACAGCAGTTTCGCACCCATGGGAATCAGCGCGCCCGCAAAGTGCGGACGACGTCCTCGATTTTATTCTCCTGGAACAAACGAATGCCGGCGACGCCGACGGCTCCAGCTTCCAGGCACGATGCAGCGTTTTCGATCGTGATGCCGCCGAGGGCGAAGACGGGGATCTTCACTCGGCAGGCTTCCCGCAAAGCGGCAAGGCCGGCGGGGGACGTTCCGGCGGCGCCTCTTTTTCCGAACACCGGGGCGAAGACGGCAAAGTCGGCTTTTTCAGATTCGGCGCGGAGGACATCGGCGGCAGTGTGGCAGGAGGCAGCCACCAGGAAGTGGTCAGTGGTCAGTGGCTGGTGGCCAGCAAGTCCCAACATCTGGCGCACTTCGGGAGGTGCGACGTCGTCGGCGCGCAGATGAACGCCATCAGCTCCTACAGCCAGCGCAATGTCGGTGCGTGAGTTGATGAGGAGACGAGTTCTCAGTCCTCGGCTCTCAGGTCTCAGTGGAAAGCTGTTGCGCACGGCTGCTAAGGCGTCGCGTGCCAGGACCTCCAGTTCCCGCGCCCGTATGTCTTTTTCCCGGAGTTGGATGTAGTCAACGCCCGCAGTCGCAGCCTCGCCGACTTTGGCGAGCAAGGCGCGGCGGCGAGAGTGTTCGTCCCCAAGAAACTGGATTCGGTCGGTGATGTAGTAGAGCAGACAGCCGTCAGCCATCAACTCTCAGCGTACTACCGGAAGCCGAGCTATGCTCGGTTTGGACAGCCGGGGGCGGCTGTCCCGACGCGAACTGGGACGGAGTGGAGCCCCGTCACCACACGTCCACTACTGCTGACCCGTGAACAACTTCAAATTCTCCGCTTTCCAGCGCATGGCGTCGTAAATGCGATTGTGTCCGCTGGGGTGATCGAAGAAGATCCACTCCTCGACGGGGCCGGGACTCATCTTGCGGTATTCGCCGAGATGGATTGCCGCCTGGGCAAAGCCGTCGGGCTGCCGGCTGGTGTTCAGGCCGTACATGTCGGCTTCGTGCTCCTGCGTGCGCGTGAAGGTGTTATCGATGGGAGTGAATACAAAACTAAAGATGGAAGCCAGCAGCAGCACCAGCGGAAGCACAGCCGTGTCGCCCACGCCCCGAATCTGCCACTTCTCGCCCCAGCGCTGCAGCGCCCAGCCGAGTCCCCAGTACAAATAGACAAAAGCCAGCACCGTCTCAATCGAGTTGAACATAAGGATCTTGTAGATATGGTTCATGACGTAGTGCCCCATCTCATGTCCCATGACCGCCTGAATTTCTTCCGGAGAGCCGCGGCGCAGGAGGTTGTCGTTGAGCGTGATGCGCATGGTACCTGCGAAGCCGCTGACGTTGGCGCTCATGCGCGTCGTCTGCCGCGAGGCATCCATCGTGTACACATCTTTAGCGGGGATTCCGTTGGCTCGCGCCATGCTCAGGATGGGGTCAACAATCTTCGGATCGTTGAGGCGCGTGACCTTATTGAAGATGGGTACTAAGTAAACCGGAGCGATCATGACGACTAAAATTTGGAACAGCATGGCCACGACCGCGCCCCAGATCCACCAGGTTCGCTGGAGGCGGCGGACAATCCCGAACAGCATCATCATCAGTACGCCGCCCAACACCAGGTTCACCCCCAGACTCTTCATCTGATCTCCCATCCAGGGGCCAAAGGTTTGAGTGGCGAGTCCGTACTTGTGTTCGCGGAAATAACCTTCGTAAACCGTAAGCGGGAAGATGAGGATGGTGCTGAGAACGAGATATTGCACCCAGTACACGAACGTGTGCACCGGTTTGAAGCGAGTGACTCGCTCCGCCAGATCCCGCATGCGAGCCGACCACCGCAGATTCAGCAAGAGCAGCGCGATTACGGCTCCATAGAGAAAATCCCAGAGAATCAACCAGTATCCGCCTTCGAAATAGGCGTCGGAACGGGCTGTCTTGTCGGCGGGAATCTGCGCCAGGTAAGCGTTGGTGGCCGCCGTGGCATCGAAGTGCGATGAGGCCTGCGCCTCGGCGGGAACCTGGATCACGGATGGCATCTGGTTCGCGGCTGGTGGTTGAGCGAGCGCGGGAGTTGTGCAGAAAGTTGCGCAGAAGAAAATCAGGCAACAGAGGGCTGTCGCTGCGAATATTCGTGAGGGCATCCTGTGTGTCTCCGGGAACATTGATTGGTAGGAGTGTATACGGAGACGAGGTGCCCGGGGTTCAATCTGTAGAGACGGGGCTTGCCCCGTCTTTCCTGGAGCGGGGAGAGCCTGGCGGGATACAAGGCGAAGACGCGGCAAGCCGCGTCCCTACAGGGAAGCAAAGGATCGGTCTAAATCGGGCTACGGGCGCGTCCTGGCGATTTCCGGGACGGCCGCCTCGCCTTGGCGCTTCGGTTGCTGGGGGCCGAGATGGTACTTGGTCAGTCCTTCTTTCAGGAACTCGAAGCTTTCTTCCGGCGAATCGGACATCTTGAACAGTTCCAGGTCCGCCGCCGAAATCATGCCGGCGTCGGCCAGGGCTTCGAAATTGATGATCTTCTTCCAGTACTCGCTGCCATACATGACGATGACAATTTTCTTCGCCAGCTTCTCCGTCTGGGCGAGGGTGACAATCTCAAAAAATTCGTCGAGAGTACCGAAACCTCCGGGAAAGATCACCAGCGCTTTGGCAAGGTACGCGAACCAGAACTTACGCATAAAAAAGTAATGGAACTCGAAGTTGAGCGAAGGCGTGATGTACGGGTTCGGATACTGCTCGAACGGCAGGTTGATGTTCAGCCCGATGGTTTTTCCTCCCGCTTCGTGAGCGCCAAGATTGGCAGCTTCCATGATGCCCGGGCCACCGCCGGTGGTGACGACAAAGCGGTGGCGCTTGGCGGGAATCTGGGTAGACCATTCGGTCAGCAGGCGAGCCAACCGGCGCGCGTCTTCGTAGTAACGAGCCATGTCAACGGCGGCCTCGGCGCGCTTCATATCCTCGGCCTGCTGTGCACCGGAGACTCGAGCGCCGTTGCTGCGGACTTCGATTAGCCGGCTGTTGGCGTTATCGCCGCTGTGAATACGGGCGGAGCCAAAGAAGACGACCGTGTCCTGAATCTGCTCGCGGCGGAAACGCGAGAGCGGCTCGCTGTACTCCGACAGCAGGCGCAAAATTCTGCCGTCGGGACTGTTGAGAAATGGTTCGTTCTGATAGGCGAGCGGAGCGGGCTTGAGTTTTTGATCAGTCATAAAGTCAGTCGCTGGTCGTTAGTCGTTGGTCGTTCGCCATTCTTGGCCGATCAATGGGACCCGATCCAAAGGCCGCTGTTCGCCAACGACCTGCGACCATCGACCAACGACGGTTCATCACTCCTCTTCCTGATACCGTATGGCCTCCCAGAATCCGATCCATACATTGATCACACCCAAGCCGGTCAAGACGCCCCTGACGAAGCCGCTGGCTACCACGGTGCGAAGCGGGGGATAGGGCATGAACAGAGGGTTGTCGGACCACTCGGGGCGCCAGGGCAAAATCATCAGCATCACCCCCAGCGTCGCGCACAAGAACACGAACAGCAGCACTCCGACCCGCCGCAACCACACGCGCGCCACCGAAGGCGAAGGTTTTACAACGGACACAGGAACCAGTGGCACCGATCCTTCCTCCGGAGGCTTGAGCTCCCCGACACTGGTCGTGTTGCTGGCAAAAGGCAGCTTGGGATCGGAAATCTCGGGATCGGAAATCATGCACGCATCGTCGTTCGTAAGGGCGTGGGATGGGTGCGGGAGGGAGTTGCATCCCCAGCGCAAAGTTCGACCCCACTGGGTGCATTCTACGACTTCAGAGCCTGAATGCGCTCGGCCACATCGCGATAATCGATATTCGAACCATAGACGGCCGTGAAATGACGCAGTGCCGCGGGCTTGTCCTGAGCTGTTTCGCAGGCCGACCCCAGTTCGTAGTTGATGGCCAGGCGAGCCTCTTGATCGAGTCCGGGAATATGAAGCGCTTTCTCATACCAGCGAATGGCAGCGTCGGGAACCCCTTTATCGAGGAAGCACTGGGCCAGCCAGGTGTAAGTCTGGACGGGTTGCGAAAACGGCTTGCCACGCTCGATCGCGTTACAGACTTTCTGCAATTCAGCGATGGCTTCGTCGAGCAGGCCCATCTCACGGAAGGCGACGCCGAGATTATAATGGGTGTCCGGATCGTCATCGCCGGCCGCAACCTCTTCTTCGAGTTCCTGTTTTAACTCGCCGAACATCTCCGAAAGATCGACGCTGTCGGAGGCATGCATGGCTTGGGCACCGGCTCCCAAGGGACGTACCGGGGCAGGGCTGTAGCTCATGGTAGGAGCGGGAGCGGTTGCGGCGCCTGCCGCCGATGCGGCGTTGGCGCGCGTGGCCGCAGGGGCGGGAATTTCACCTTCAAAGCTTGCCACCGGCTCGGGTTGCCGTTCGGGTGACCGGGCTGCTGCTGGCGCGGTTGGCCAGCCGGGCAAGGGTTGGGCGTCGGGAAGCGGGGCTACGGGCGGCTGCGCTTGCGGGAAAGAATCGCCGAGCGAAGCTTCCAGATCCGCTACCAGCGCGGTCAGGTCGCTGGACTCCGCGTGCGCGACTTCGGCGTGGGCCGGTTCCGGCGTCAGGTCCACCGGAGCGTGATCGGGAGTCTCGTGGTGGTGCCCGGTCCGCAGACCGGGCGTGGAGGCGGCCTCGGAGCCGTCCACGGACGCCCTTTCAACTTCGAAATCCGCGGGCTCGTCGGCGTTGATCTCGGTGATTTCTGGTTCGGGCTCGGCCACCGGTTCGGCGCCGGATTCGACGGCGGCGCGCAACGGATCGAGAATTCGGGCGTCGCTGGTCAGGGATTCGAGCTTCTCGATCCCGGCGCGAGCCTGGTCGGTCATGTAATGCTCGAGATAGAAACGGATTTCTTCGACCGTCTCCGCGATCTCGGGGTTGCTGGAAGCATCGGCTTCGACCGTGGCCGGAACTTCTGCCGCCGGAGCGGGATCGTCGACGGAAAGGGATTGCTCCCACTCAGAGGAGATATCCGAAGCGGGGTCGTGCTCGTCGGAGTGCGCATGCACCGTCATTTCCGGGACGGCAAATTCCCGATGCGCGACCGCGGCACTATCATGATCAGGAGCCTCTGGGGCGGCCATCGGCCAGGGTGCAGGCGAAGCCGCAGCAGCGGCGGGCTCGGGCGGAACGGCGTCCGGGGAAACCAGGGCGGGCGCAGCTATCGCCGGCGAAGCGGCAGTCGATAGCGTGGCAGTTGAGGGAACCGCTTCCGCGCTCTGTTCATAGCGCGCGGCCAATTCTCCATAGCGCACGGCTTCATCCGGGTAGCCCGCGTCGTGGTACACGCTTTCCAGGGTGCGGCAGCAGACGGCGGCTTCGGTAAAGCGCTGGAAGCGGGTATGGAGCGCGGCCAGGCGCTGGTTCAGGCGCACATCGCGCGGAGCCTGCGGCAAAGCGCCCAGCAGGGGCACGATCGCTTTGTCCGGCAAATTGTAAGAGAGGAACAGATCGGCATCGGTAACTGCCGAGCGCACCGCGATGGCGACAGGATCGGGATAAACCTGATCGATAACCGGCGCGGTCGCTTCCAACTCCTCGACGATAACCGCTCCCTCTTCGGCGGTGATCCCGTTGACGGGGGGTGCTCCCTCGCCCTCCATGCGCTCCACCACCTGCTCATAGTTCTGCAGGTGCATCGTGTTCTGGGGCTCGGCGGTGGCCAGCATCTGATACAGATCGCGCGCCCGGGCCAGATTTCCGTCCTGGACCGAGGCGTGGGCCAAAAGTTCGTTGACTTCGTTGACGTGGGTGTTGTCGCCGGCTTTGCTGAACAACTGCAGCAACTTCTCGAGCGCCCCCGAATCGTCGCGCACCCGAGCGATCATGGTATGCAGGCTGGCCAACATTTTGGTCGAGTCAGTCGCCAGCAGCCGATCGGCATGCTGGGTGTAAACTTCGAGCGCCTGGCCACACTGACCGAGGCGGACCGAACCTTCCGCCAGCAGAAACATCCCCTCGGGATCGTTGTGTACCGTTAGCAACTTCTCGGCGATGGGAGCAGCCTTGGTCAAGTTTCCGGTTTGCAGGTACGCCTTCAGCAGATCGCGCAAACCTTCGGGATGAGAATCCAGGTCGGAGGTCTTCTCCAGGTAGGCGATGGCGTTCTTGGGATCGTCGGCTTCGAGGGCGGCCTTCCCACGCAGCAGCAGAACATAGCCGTTGCCCGGATCGAGCGTCAGCATCCGCTTCAGAACATCTTCGGCGGCGGCCAGCGATCCGCGCGAGCGCAACGATTCCGCAGCCGCGCTGAAAATCTCCCACGCTTCTTTCTTCTTTCCCAGGCGGACGTAAACTTCGGCGAGTTTGACCCGCATCGGCACATTTTCCGGGTCCATTTCGAGGACCTTCTGGAAAAGGCGCACCGCTTGTTCGAGGTCGCCGCGCTTCATGAAGTCTTCGGCAACTTGCAGGTACTGGGCGCGGGCGTCGTTAAACAGCCCCTGCTGGGTGTAGAGTTCCGCCAGTTTCAGAGATGCATCCATGCTCGGCTGGAGCTTGGTGATCTTCTTGTACATGGCGATGCCCTTGACGGTGAAGCCCTGCGCCGCATAGGCATCGCCCACCGTCTTGAAGCACTCGATGGCTTTAGCGCTGTCGCCGAGCCGCGCGTAGAGATCGCCGATGGTGTTGTTGACGGTAAGGTCGTTGGCATCGTGCTGCAGGACCTTCTCGTATTCAGCAATGGCGTTCTGCAGCTTGCCCTGCTGGACAAACTTCTCCGCAGCGCTGAGAACCTTCTGTTTGTTGAAGCCGAAACCAAACGCCATAGAGTGCGGACTCCAGCCTTCTTCCCGTCGGCCGCCCGCGCTTTCCTCGAGCGATGCCGAAAGGGTCGACCCCCACCGGGAGGTTTCCCGGCGACAACCCGCTAACCGCGCAACTGGGATCGCGGGGTAAGCTTATTGTAAGGCTGAGGGGAACCAGTCCGATGGTTACCGACGATTACCGGGGGTCACCGAAAGGGAGTGTACGTCCGGTTTCCGGAAGAACCCCGGTCCCGGCTTCCAGAGTGGGAGGCATGCAACGACGCTCACATGCCACATCGCCAACTCCCGACAACTCTCCCACTCATCAAGTCCAGGCCCGTGCAGGGTGATCTTGGGCTTGCCGCGTTCGACTTCCCAGGGGGAGTGGTCCTCCCCCTGGTTACTCGGGAAAGGACCTCACCGCTTCTCAATCGGCACGAAGGGCCGCGTGTCGTGGCCGATCCAGACCTGGCGAGGGCGCGCGATCTTCTGTTCAGGGTCGGTCAACATCTCTTGCCATTGCGCCAGCCAGCCGATGGTGCGCGGAATTGCGAACAGCACGGTAAACATCTCCGGCTTGAAGCCCATGGCCTGGTACATGATGCCGGAGTAGAAGTCCACGTTCGGATAGAGCTTGCGCTGCACGAAATAATCGTCTTCGAGCGCGATCCGCTCCAGTTCCAGGGCGATCTCAAGTTTGGCGTTGCGTCCGGTAACTTCGAATACGCTATCGGCGGCCCACTTGATGATTTTGGCCCGGGGATCGTAGTTCTTGTAAACCCGGTGCCCGAAACCCATCAGCTTGCCTTTACCTTCCTTGATCTTCTTGATGTAGGCGGGGACGTTGTCCTTGGAACCGATCTCGTCCAGCATTTTCAGCACTTCTTCGTTTGCCCCGCCGTGCAGCGGGCCGGAAAGAGCGGCGGCGGCCGCAGCGGTGGACAGGTAGGGGTCGGCCTGCGAGCTGCCCAC
>Ga0074045_10005473_pt1 | contig 11077 bp, 10 predicted proteins | sample BogForMeECP23OM2_FD_94442 | JGI IMG/M metagenome (GOLD analysis project Ga0074045, IMG submission 94442) | Bog forest soil microbial communities from Calvert Island, British Columbia, Canada - Bog Forest MetaG ECP23OM2 | ecosystem: Environmental > Terrestrial > Soil > Wetlands ...
CCAGCATCGCCCGCTGCCGCTTATCCTCACCGCGCATCCGCCTCTTCCTCCGCCACCTCGACTACTAACTCTGACCAACTATATACGAAGTTGATTCAGGCTTTTATCAACACCCTGCTAGGGGGGGAATAACGTACTTCCGACGCGGAGTTGCGGTACCGGTTGATAAGCTCTTCGGCGACCGGGCGCCACGCGGTTTCGCCGACGACGATCCGGTCGTGGTCGATATACAAAATCATCCCGTAACGATATTCTGGCAAACGGTCCCAATTCTCTTCGGCGTCCATGATCGCGGGAGGGGCTGGTGGTCCGACGACGTCATCCACCGGTATCAGCTGGAGTTTCGATATCTGTGTTGCCTTGAGATCGTCAGGAATGCCCCCATGGGACAAGTAGTCTTGTATTCCAACGATCAGCATCTCCATGCGTTGTTCGTCGAAGCACTTTCTCCACTTACGAAGCGAGGCATTTGTCGAACCGGGCGCGGAGAGATTGAGGCGATAGAGAGAGACTCCTCCCACCGTTTGCGGTGTGACGCCAAGACCGGATACGACGTTGCGCCAAATTGGCGGTTCCCGATCATCAACGATCAGGACCGTCACCTTCTTCGCGATCAGATAAGCCTTTAACTGCTCAGCTGCGTGCGGAAGGTATTGCTCACGAATAAAAGCATCCAATATTGGCCAATTCGCAACCGTAGCAGGCCATGGCCCCGCACCTTGGGCGAGGTTGAAGTACATCTTGCTCTGCGCTTGCCACATCATTGCCTCATTGCGTGGCCAAACCGGAATAACAAATACGGTATCGCCGGAAGATATATATTTCTTGTACAGGTCGGTCCTGAAAAATTGTGGAGAGTCTGTCGCAGAGTCCCAGAAGCCGGGCGAAAGGTTCGGCAACAGGCACGCGAAAACAACCGCGGCTACGGCTATTTTAAAACCCGTCCGGGCGAGAGTCGTCGAAAACCATAAGGCAGTCATCAATCCAAGAATCAGGAATCCATACTGGCAAAAGCGCACCGGCGCCGCGTTCTTCAGGACTCCTATCTGGAATAATGCCCAAGGCAGGCCGACCTTTGACTCTTGTCCTCTGACCATTAGCAGCGGACCGAGCGCCAAAAGCAAAATGATCACCAGGAGATCGACCAGCAATCGACCGCTGTTTTCGCTCCAGTGCCTACGCGCAAAAACCACGGCCATCGCAACCAGCGGCCATGACAAGAAGGCTCCGGTGTCGCCAACTTCGCCCCAATTGAAAGGCCCCGAGATCTTCTCGAACCACGGTAGCCGGCCTAACTCGTTGCTGGGGTTGGGAATGATATAGTTCAGAAGGTCCGCCGACAGCATGTGATCACTCCATAGTGATTTGCTGCAGGGCGCATGACCGATGAACGCGTACAAGTACGGGCTGACCAAGGCTATCGCCGCCACGTACGCGCCCCCAGCAATACAAGTGAAAGTCAGTACGCGGCTACGCCTCGTGGGATCGGTAAGCCAGGTGACGGCGAGCGCAATTCCACCGAACACGGTCATCGAAGCAAAGGTCTCGGGCGAGACTAGAAACTGAACCGCCAGCAGCAGCGCGAGCCATAAGACCAGCCAAAACGTTTCGAGTTCCTGCCGAAACCACCGCAGGGCGAGACAAACAATCAGGGGAATCGGAAAAAGCCAGATCGAATGCAGCCGCGCATACAGCAGTTGCGCCAGCACCATCGGGCCGAAGCCAAAAATATAGCCGCCGAGCAGGGAACCCGCATAGGTTCCGCTGACATATCGACACAAAACGAATGCGGACCAGGCAGAGATCGCGAGGCCGAGTATGCATAGAACGTTTAGACTGAGGATCGGTCCGAATGCGCTAGTCAATGGCGCGGCGATGAGACTGAGCAGGGGAATACTGGTCGACCATGTCACATTGAACCCGGTCGGGACCCAGATGGTATGCGTGACGAAAGGATTGACGTGGTGAGCCGACGAATATGGCCACCATGCCAGGAACCACATCATCAGCTCGGGGTCAGGACCTTCCCCGATATGGAAAGTGGTAACATGGCCGAATAGTCCCCGTCCAAAGAAAAAAAGCGCCAAAATGAGGTAAAGAGTAAATGCTCCCAATCCCCATCGGTCGCGCTTGCGCATCCCTGCACTTCCCCCGCAGTTCCACCATTTCAGCACAACAACTCTTCACGCAGCACAATCTTAGTCGCGGCGAAAAGATCGTCGGCGACATAGTCGAAACTTAGTGTGTGGGGTGACCCCGTTTGGCTAGCCATTGTACCCACCAGAATGGTCTTGACTCCCGCGGCCTGCCCGCATTCGACGTCGGTCAGCCGATCCCCGATCATCCATGATTGTCGCATGTCGAGCATGAACTGATCGCGCGCGCGGAGCAGAAAATACGGTGACGGCTTCCGGCATCGGCATGGCCCTGAATAAGCGGGAACGACACCCTCGGGATGATGAAAGCAATAGTTAAAGCCGGCGAAGCTGACGCGCGCTTCAGTCAGTGCTTCTTCGAGTCTGCGGTGAATTGCCGTAAGGCTCACGAGACTATTCTTGCCCTTGGCATAGTCGGGTTGGTTCGAGACCAGGAAGAGCAGGAATCCTGCCTCCTGGAGCTCCAAAAGCGCCGTGATGACCCCGGGAATCAACTGAAACTGCGCCGGAGTCGGCGGCGCTTCGAAAGCGCCGGTCGACGGATTGTGAATGTTATAATTAAGCACACCGTCGCGGTCGAGAAACACCGCTCGACGCAGCGTCAAACGGCTCGCTCCCATTTCATTTCCCGCTGGCGTAGACGCGGATGCGACACGATCAGATGCCAGACGATCGCTTGAAACGCCTCCGTATGCGGAGTCACGGTCTCCGGTGATACCGTTGGCACGATGACGCAGGCATCCGCAACCTGCGCGGTGAATCCGCCGTCCCGGCCAATCACCCCTACCACCTGGGCGCCGACCTGCTTCGCGAGCTTCAACGCCGCGACGATATTCGGACTGATGTTCTTCTGGAGATTTCCGCCACCGACGGAAAGCACAAACAGCGTATCGTTGCCGCACAGATTGCTGTCGCATAGCCAGTTGGCGAAACAAGACTCCCAGCCGTCATCATTAATCCGCGCCGTCAACTCAGCGACGTTGTCGGTAGGCGTGTAGCTTTCAATTCCGGCAATTTTACGGAAGTCGTTGACCGCGTGACTCGCGTTGCCGGCGCTGCCGCCAACTCCCAGAAAAAAGAGCCGCCCACGGCGCGCCCGCGTCGCGCACAATATTTCGATGGCTTTGTCGATTTGTACGCGATCGAGCCTACTTGCGATCCGCGCCACCTCGTCAAGATACGTCGACGTATAATCGCTCACCCCTGTACTTCCCCCGCGACCGCGGATCGGCCGGTGCCGAGTCCACCTACGAACAAGACCAAAAATTATTGCCAGACGACCGCACATGTGACAACTAGTTATAAGTCAGCTACGGGCAGCATGGTCGGGCGCCTGGGGCCTTCGCACAGGGGGAAAGTGAGCAGCATAAGCAGGCGTATCGCGGTTGCGATGATCACGCGCAACGAAGAGCGCGCGGTCGGCAAAGTGATCGGCGATATTCGTCGCGCCGCACCGGAAGCCGCGATCGTCATCGTCGACAGCAGCTCCGACAGCACGCCGACGATCGCCGAGTCGATGGGCGCGCGGGTGATTCGACAGGTTCCCGCCCGTGGTTATGGCCCCGCGATGGATCGGGCGCTGCATGCCGCCGACCGCGAGGTCATTGTCACCCTCGATTGCGACGACACTTACCCGGTCGAGTTCATCGAGCCTATGGCGCGAATGATTCTGGAAGACGGGTACGATCTGGTCGACGGTTCACGCCTGGCCGGCAAGCCGGAGGCAATGCCCTGGATTAACTATCTCGCAAACTGGGGTTTTGCGTTGCTGGCTTCCCTGGTTTTCTTTCATCGCTTACGGGATCTGCACAGCGGGATGCGCGCGTATCGCAAAAGTCTGCTGGACAATCTCACTTACACCGTAAATGGCGCGGCTCTGCCGGTGGAACTGCTGTTGCGGCCGATTCGGCGGGGCTACAAAGTCAAAGTAATTACGATTCCCTACCGCGAGCGTATCGGCGAGAGCACCATGCGGCCCCTGCAGGGCGCGTGGTGGACGTTGCGGCGGATTTGCATCAGCCGGTTTGCCTGATGATTGTCGGCTCAATGCCAGTCGCTACCGCACACTGAGCGGTCGCTTTCGCGTGAAATCATATGACCGATCGTTATTTCATAGTCGGGGGCGCCGGTTTCATCGGAAGCCACTTCTCCGACGCTTTGCTGGCGGACCGCGAAGTTGCCGCGGTTACGCTCTACGACAACTTCGCTTCCGGACGCGAATGGCACTACGAAGCGCATATCGGCGATCCTCGTTTTCGCATAGTGCGCGGGGACGTCGGCGATTGCGCCCGCTTGACCGCGGCGATGCGCGGGCACGAGGTGGTAATTCATCTCGCGTCGAATCCGGACATTGCCCGCGCGGCGCGCGAGCCGGAAGTCGACTTTCACCAGGGCACGATGCTGACCAATAATGTCGTTGAGGCAATGCGGCGAAGCGGCGCACACCGGATCCTCTATGCTTCCGGCAGTGGCGTCTATGGCGATCTCGGCGAGCACGAAGCCACCGAGGATCATACGCCGTTGGAACCAGTCTCAACTTACGGTGCGAGCAAACTCGCGGGTGAGGCGCTGATAAGTGCTTACTGCTTTATGTTCGATCTAACCGGCTGCGCGTTCCGCTTCGGCAACGTGGTCGGGCCGCGTCAAACTCACGGCGTTGGCTTCGATTTCGTCCGGCACCTGCGAGCGGATCCGTCCAGACTGACAATCCTGGGCGACGGCCGGCAAAGCAAATCCTACATTCATGTCAGTGATGTGGTGGCGGCGGTGTTGCACGCTAATCGCGCCAGCACCAAGCGCTTTCAGGCATTTAACGTCGCCACCGGCGATTACATCACTGTGACCGAGATAGCCAATCTCGCCGTGGAATGTCTCGGTCTCAGGCCTGAGCCACAATTCGAATACATGGGTGGCGACCGCGGGTGGAAGGGTGACGTGCCGATCGTTCGCCTCGCCACTGACCGTATACGGACACTTGGTTGGCGATGCTCACTGAATAGTCGCGCGGCGTTGCGCGAATCCCTGATCGCGATGATTGCCGACGACCGGGTCAGCCGTGGATGAAGCGATGCCGGCGGTCGCGATCCTTGCGGGCGGGCTGGCGACGCGCTTGCGCCCGGTGACCCTCACCATTCCGAAGTCGATGGTCGAAGTCGCAGGTGAGCCCTTTATCGCCCATCAATTGCGCTTCCTGTCCCGGGGCGGGATCCGCATGGTTGTCATCTGTGCCGGGCACCTGAGCTCGCGGATAGAAGACTTCGTTGATGATGGCCGACGCTTCGGCTGTGTTGTGCGCTATTCGATTGACGGTGAGCGGCCCTTGGGAACGGGCGGCGCGTTGCGCAAGGCGCTGCCGCTGCTCGGGCCACACTTCATGGTCATGTACGGTGATAGCTACCTGCCGATCGATCTGCGTCGAGTCCATGTGGCGTTTCGCAATGCGGGATTGGACGGATTGATGACGGTTTTTCGCAATGAGGGGCGCTTCGACACAAGCAATGTCGATTTCGCCGATGGCCGTATCATGCGGTACGACAAGCGGACACCGCCACCGGATATGAAATATATCGATTACGGTCTGGGAGTGCTCAGACGTAATTGTCTACTAGAATTTGATCTTGACCAGCCATTCGATCTCGCCGAGGTCTACAGTCGGCTGGCTGCGCGCGGGATGCTGGCCGGCTACGAGGTTGATCGACGCTTTTTGGAAATAGGCTCGCCAGCCGGACTGGCGGAAACCCGGGCGTTTCTCACGGGTGGCGCGCAAGACCGTGGAGGCTGCAAAGAGAAGTGATCATCACCAGAACTCCGCTGCGCATATCGCTCGGTGGCGGTGGTACCGACCTCCCCTCCTATTACCGCGATTTCGGCGGCTTTGTAATTTCCGCCGCGATCGACAAGTACGTTTATATTAGTGTCAACCAAACTTTTTTTCCGGGCTATCTGCTCAAATACTCCGAGCTCGAGCAGGCGGGGTCACCCGACGAGATTCGTCACCCTCTGATTCGCGAGGCAATAAAGCTGCATGAGATGCCGGGGCGCCTGGAAATAGTCAGTATCGCCGATGTTCCGGCGGGAACCGGCATGGGGTCGTCCGGCTCGTTCTTGACCGGACTACTTCATGCTTTGCACGCCTACAAACGGGAACCGACGACAGCGGAGACGCTCGCCCGCGAGGCGATCGAGATCGAAATGAACCGGCTCAAACGGCCGGTCGGCAAACAAGATCAGTATATCGCGGCTTACGGCGGATTGCTCTGCCAGACTTATGGCCGGGACGATACGGTGGAAATCGAGCCGCTCAGGATGACGGAGACGGCGATTCGTGAGTTACGCGATTCGTTGATGCTGTTTTTTATCGGACAGACCCGCAGCGCGGCGGAATTCCTCCAGGATCAAAAGTCGCGGTCCGAGAATGGCGAGGTGCAAATGCTGCAAAATCTGCACTTCGTCAAGCAGTTGGGAGCCGAAATCCGAAAATGTCTGGAAGCTGGCGACGTTGCGCGTTATGGCGATCTCATGCACGAACATTGGCGGCATAAGCGCGTACGGTCGACTGGCATGAGCAACCCCCGAATCGATCAGCTTTATGAGTTGGCCCAGCGGCGGGGCGGAGCCCGCGGCGGCAAGCTGGTCGGCGCCGGCGGGAGCGGCTTTCTTTTGTTCCACACTAACGACCGCCGCCGACTGCGCGCCAGCCTGCTCGAGGCGGGCGTCAGCGAGATGGACTTCAGCTTCGACTTCGACGGCTCGACCGTGCTTTTGCGCAACGGCTAGCGGGCCAACCACGCGGGCTCGCCCTGGCGGACGACCCCGGCCGGGGGCGCAAGCGCTTTCCGCAACCCTTCGCTAAGGCTCGGGAACCTGACTCCGCGTTGCATAAACCGCTAGAATCGGCAATGTAATGTAGCAACCGTGACCATAGCGGCGTGGAACAGCCGCGACCGCAACGGGCACTCGGAGAGCAGGATAAATGAATCAGGAATCGGCCACAGTCGACGAGAAAAACCGCTGGCGTCTGGACACTCCGGGTCACCCGGGGTGGAAGCGTACGGCCCGACCCGACGATCCGAATCGCTATCTGATGATCTCGGCTGATTGCCACTGCAACGAGCCGGGCGGCCTTTGGTGGCAGCGCATCGACAAGAAATTTCAGCCTCGTCTGCCGCATGTCGAGGTCGACGAGAACGGCGAGAAGTGGATGGTGGTCGAGGGCTACCAGAAATCGCGCATGCGTGCCCGCAATATTCAGGACGCCCCCAAGGGTGGCGAAGATCGGCTGCGCGGTGACGCCGGGCGCGATCCGCTCGAGCGCATCAAGGATCACGCCCGCGACGGCATCGACGCCGAAATCCTGTTCCCCAACAAGGGCCTTTCGATGTGGGCGACGCAGGACGTCGAGTTCGGCGCCGCGCAATGCCGCGTGTGGAACGACTGGGCGTGGGAGACCTTCGGTCCGTATTACGATTTCATGTCGCCGCTCGCCGCGATCATGACGGCGGACGTCGAGGTTGCGATCGCCGAAATCAGGCGGGTCGCCAAACTGGGCTTCCGCGGAATCACGCTGCCCTCGAAGCCGGTCTGGGGCGCTCACGACGCTCGCCATCCGAACTACAACCTGCCGCTTTACGACCCGCTGTGGGCGGTTATCCAGGATTGCGACCTGCCAATCACCTTTCACATCTCGACCGGCATGGATCCGCGCACCGCGCGCAAGGACGGCGGCGCGGTGATTAACTACGTCACGCACGCCTGTCCGACCGTGATCGAACCAATGTCGTGCCTCTGCGCGTCGGGCGTGTTCGAGCGTTTTCCCAAGCTGCGCTTCGCGCTGATCGAATGCGGGATCGGCTGGGTGCCATGGGCGCTCGATGCGATGGACGAGGCTTATCGCAAGCATCATCTGTGGGCATTCCCCAAGCTTAAGCGGATGCCGAGTGAATATTTTCGCCAGCACGGCGCCGCTTCATTTCAGGAGGACGCAGCGGGCTTGCGTCTTGCCGAGAGCTTTAATCTGGTCGACAACTTCATGTGGGCAAACGACTACCCGCATGCCGAAGGAACCTGGCCACATTCGGCCGAAGCGATTGAACGGCAAATGCAGCATTTGACCGACGAGCAGCGGGCCAAGATTCTCGGCTTGAACATGGCCAAGATGTTCAAGTTTGACGTCGCTAAACTGACCGCGCGCCGGGCTACCGCACGCCCCGCGGCGATTAATTAACGTCCCATCGGAGGGAAAGCATGGAATATCGCGCATTCGGCAAGACGGGCATCCAAATCTCCGCGATGGGATTCGGCTGCTGGGAGATCGGCGGTGGGTACGGGAGTATCGAGGAGACGGAGTTCATCAAGGCGATCAACCGCGCGCTCGATCTCGGGATCAACAGCTTTGACACTGCGGAAGCCTACGGGTTTGGCGCTTCGGAGAAATCGCTCGCCAAGGCGTTGGGCGGACGCCGCAAGGAAGCGGTCATCACGACGAAGTTCGGCGTCGGCTACCCTGATGCCGCGCCCAGTTATCGCGACAGCAGCCGCAAGCGCGTCACGGAGTCGATCGAAAAGAGTCTCAAGGCGCTCAACACCGACTACGTCGACGTCTACCTGATCCACTGGCCGGACCGCGCTATTCCGTTTGATGAACCGATGCGCGCCCTCGACGATCTGGTCAAACAGGGCAAAGTGCGGGCGGTCGGACTATCGAACTTCAAACTCGACGAAATCAAAACCTGCGCGAAGACCCGCGCGATCGATGTCGTGCAGTATTGCTGGAATATGTTCGACCGGCGGATGCAGACGGAAATCTTTCCTTACTGCCGCGAAAACAATATCGGCGTGATGGCTTATGGATCGCTCGCCTACGGGATGCTGACCGGCACTTTCAACGAGGAGATGGCGTTCGACAAGAGCGACTGGCGCTCCAAGCGCGGCCAGTTGCTGAATATCAACCTGTTTCAGCATCTGTTTGACTCCGAGCATTTTCTCAAGAATCTGCGTGCGGTTGAGGGGCTCAAGGCGATGGCCAAGCGCTACGGCAAGAGCTTGCCGCAGTTCGCGTTGCGCTGGACGACCTCGAATCCGATCGTCAGCACAGCGCTGGTCGGCTGCCGCAGTCCCAAGGAAGTCGACGACAACGTGGGCGCGCTCGGCTGGTCGATTTCCGAGGCCGATATGAAAGAGATCGATGCGATCTTCGCCCGGCATGGTGCGGTCACGATGCCCGAGGTCTGGCTGGAGACTATCTAGCGGCCATCCGCTATAATTCGGCAATAGCATCGGTTCGCGACGAAGTAGACCAAGCATAGGAGACCACTACATGCCGGTTCAGAAATTTGCGCCAATGAGCAAGGATTTCCCCACTTTCGATTGCGACGCGCATGTGACGGAACCGCCGTGGCTGTGGGAGCGGGCCAAGGATTGGCTGACGAAGGACGAATACGAGGCGCTCAAGAACACCATCTGGTTCGATCCCGAGAGCGAACAGCTCATCGTTAATGGCAAAGCCGCGGCCGGACTCGGCTCGCAGCGGATTCACGGCGCCGCCGGGATGGTGAACGTCCTCTCGCTGGCCGGGCCCGGGCTCAAGCATAACATTCAGCGCGCCATAAACGTGCGCAATTTGCGGCGTGAAACCGCGCTTACCGCGGAACAGGCAGACTATATCGACCATAAGGGTTCGTACGAGCCGAAGCCCCGGCTGCGCGATATGGACGTTCAGGGGATCGATCAGGTGATGATCATCCCCACCGACTTCGATACGTATCCGTGGCTGCTGAACGCCGTCGGCGCCAAGGCGATGTGCAAGGCTTATAACGACTGGGCGTACGAATACTGCCAGGAGAACCCGGAGCGGCTCTATTTTGCCGCGTTGCTGCCGATGCAGGATCCGAAGTTCGCCGAGCAGGAGTTGTACCGGGTCGCGGCCAAGGGCTGCCGGGTCGCGCTCGTCCGTCCGATCGACGCGATGGGGAATTACCCCATCCAGCCGAAATATGAGCGCGTCTGGTACGCGATGGAAGAGACCGGCCTGGTCTACGGGATGCACCCGTTCCCGGCCTTTGGCTCGCTCAAGCCGCCCGGCTACACCGAGCAGCATTCCGGCGCGGAGCTGATCGCGCTCAGTGCGTCGAGTTCTGGTTTGCCCCACAACTTCCTGGTTAACGTGCAGGATTTTCAGGCTGAGGCGTCGCTTTGGGTCACGATGGTGCTGATGTCGGGATTTTTTGAAAGGCACCCGAAGCTCCAAGCGGCGGTTTTTGAAGCGTCCTCGACGTGGCTGAGCTTCATCCTCGACGAGTGCGACAAGGCCTACAGGTTGTACCGCAACGAGCGCAAGATGCCGCCGCTGAAGCGTCTGCCCCGCGAGACTTTCTTCGAGCATTGCGTCACTGGTTTCGAGGGTGATGAGGCGCCGCCGTCGAGGCTGCCCGAGTTCTATGAGAACATCCTGGCGTGGGCGTCGGACGTCTATCATCACGACGGTGACGATGCCTGGCGGGCAATCGAGACGATGCGCAAGTGCGAACTGCCGGAGAAATATCAGGCAAAATTTCTCGGTGGCACCGCCCGGCGCATGTACAAGATCGATCCACCCAAGACGTTCATCCGGGACCGCGTGACGGAGATCGAGCGGCCCGACTGGTGGCCGACCGAACAGGAAGTCAAGGAAGCACTTAAGCCCGAGGCGTCAGTTGTGCGAGAGCGCGCCGAGTTTTCACCGGGAGTCGGCGGCGGCCGTTGAACAGAGGGAGATGATCGATAATGGCGACTAAGCGCTTCGCGGTGTTTGACAGCGACTCTCACGTGGTCGAGCCGCCAGAACTGTGGACCAAGTACCTTGAGCCCGAATACCGCACGCTGGGCAAGCATGCGCTGTGGCGTGAGGAAGGGAAGACTAATTCCTATCTGAAGGTCAACGGCAA
>Ga0074045_10005474_pt1 | contig 11076 bp, 11 predicted proteins | sample BogForMeECP23OM2_FD_94442 | JGI IMG/M metagenome (GOLD analysis project Ga0074045, IMG submission 94442) | Bog forest soil microbial communities from Calvert Island, British Columbia, Canada - Bog Forest MetaG ECP23OM2 | ecosystem: Environmental > Terrestrial > Soil > Wetlands ...
CATTCTCGACCGCGATTATACCGTGGAAGGAGACCTTCGGCGTGATGTAACGATGCACATCAAGCGGTTGATGGACATTGGTAGCTACCGGGGGCTTCGGCATCGCAGGGGTTTACCTGCGCGCGGGCAGCGCACAAAGACCAATGCACGGACAAGAAAAGGTCCCAAGAGGTCAGCGATGTCGGGCAGAGGAAAGAAAAAAGCTTTGGCGAAAAAGTAATAGACAATTGTAATGCTCTGATACAGCAGACCCCACGGCTGGAGATGAGAGAACACGCACAGGAGAGACGATGGCCAAAAAAGGTAAAGAAAGAAAGAATGTGGCAAACGGCATTGCCCACATCCACGCTTCTTTTAACAACACGATTGTGACAATTACCGATACTGCCGGCAATGTAATCACGTGGTCGAGTGCGGGCAACAAAGGTTTCAAAGGCTCTCGAAAGAGCACTCCCTTTGCGTCCCAGCTGGCCGCAGAAACGGCCGCCAAGAAAGCAATGGAACACGGAATGAAACAGGTTGAGGTATACGTCAAGGGTCCGGGTACCGGCAGGGAATCGGCAATCAGATCAATTCAGGCAGCCGGACTGGAAATTGTGGCGATAAAAGACGTGACGCCGATTCCGCACAACGGGTGCAGGCCGCCGAAGCGGAGAAGGGTGTAGTGCATAGAAAGTGTAAATTGAATCTTTAAAATTAAAATACGACAACAAATAAATTTTCAGTTTAAAACCGGAAGTTTTTGCAATTCTCGCTCGACGAGAAATGGAGGAATCACTTGGCACGGTATATCGGATCAGTCTGTAAGCTTTGCAGAAGAGAGGGAATGAAACTCTTTCTGAAGGCCGAGCGTTGCTACACGGATAAGTGCGGGATAACCCGTCGGAGCTATCCTCCGGGACAACACGGCCAGGCAAGGATCAAACAGTCTGAATACAGTTTACAGCTCAGGGAAAAACAAAAAATCAGACGTATCTACGGCGTTTTGGAAAGACAGTTCCGCGGCTATTTTGAAAAAGCCGAGCGTATGAAGGGGATCACGGGCGATAACCTGTTACAGCTTTTGGAAAGACGACTTGACAACGTAATCCAAAGGATGGGTTTTGCTGGTTCCAAAAAAGAGGCGAGACAGCTCGTGCGCCATGGACACCTCCTAGTTAATGGCAGAAAGGTCAACATTCCCTCATACGTGCTTAAAGCTGGCGACGTTGTAGAACTGCGGGAGAAAAGCAGGAGCATTGTTCAGATACAGCAGACCCTAGCCGCGATTGAGAAACGCGGATTTCCGACTTGGTTGGAGATCGACAAAGCGCAATTCCGTGGTAAAATGCTGGCGCTGCCTGCACGGGACGAGTGTACCCTGTCGACGGTGAAAGAACAGCTCGTCGTCGAACTCTATTCAAAATAAGATTAATGTTGTTTGCAACGCTTCAGAGGGCAGGCGGTGGGTCCGCTAAACATCGACTGCGCCGTCCATTTTTAACACGCTCATAACAAGTTTATTGACTCCGTTCCGGAGGAACTATGCTTAAAAAAGTCAAAGATTTCCAAATGCCCAAAAAACTTCAATATGACCCCAAAAAAATAACCGATACCTATGGAAAATTTACGGCAGAACCACTGGAACGTGGTTTTGGAACCACCTTGGGGAATTCGCTGCGCAGAGTTTTACTCTCATCGCTGGAAGGTTCCGCGATCACTTCGATAAAGATCGGCGGTGTTCAGCACGAGTTTTCCAGCATACCCGGCGTTGTGGAGGATACCACGGATTTAATTCTAAACATAAAAGAAATCCGGCTAAAACTCCATACCGATAAGCCGAAGATACTGACGCTTAAGGCCAAGGGGCCCGGAGAGGTGACGGTAAAGGATATCGAGGCGGATGCGGAGGTGGAGCTTCTCAATCAGGACCTTCATATTGCCACAATAGACAAAGCCGGCAAACTCGAGATTGAAATGCGGGCACGACGCGGCCGGGGATATATTTCCTCAGATAAAAATAAAGATTCAGGACAGGCTATAGGTGTTATCCCGATCGACTCCATTTTTTCTCCCATCCGGAAAGTGAATTTTAAAGTGGAGAATGCACGTGTAGGACAAGAAACGGACTACGATAAACTTGTCCTAGAGGTTTGGACTGATGGCAGCATACGTCCGGATGATGCCATAGCCCACGCGGCCAAGCTCCTGAAGGATCACCTTTCCATCTTTATTCATTTGCCGGAGGAAGAGGAAGAAGCGCCAGCAACGGAAGAGGAAATTAGAAAGACACCTCCTTTTAATGAAAATCTGCTTCGCAGTGTCAGTGAATTAGAGCTTTCAGTACGGGCGGCAAACTGCCTTAAGAACGCAGGGATTGAAACCATCGCGGAGATGGTGCAAAAAACTGAAAACGAAATGCTGAAGACAAAAAATTTCGGCAGAAAGTCCTTGAATGAAATAAAAGAAATTCTTTCTGAAATGGGGCTGGGTCTCGGGATGAAGGTGGACGATAAAATTGTGGCAGAAGCCAGGCGTCTTCTGGCGGAACGACCAAGCGAATCGTAGCAAAATCAATGTATGAGGTAAGATAAGAAAATGAGACATGGTTGTGCAGGCCGGCAGTTTGGGAGAGATTCGGGGCATCGTAAGGCACTCCTCAGGACGCTCGTGTCTTCGCTGGTTAAAAACGAGAAAATTGAGACGACTACAGCTAAAGCTAAGGAAATTCGACCCTTGGTTGAAAAAATGATTACACTAGCCAAGCGCGGAAATCTGCACGCGCGGAGACAGGCGCTTAGTTTTATTCACGACGAATCCATCGTAAGCGATCTGTTTACCAAGATAGCTCCACGTTTTTCTTCCCGGAACGGTGGATATACGAGGATCGTGCCGACCCGTAATCGGCTCGGTGATGCTGCACCTATGGCAGTCATAGAGTTGTTGGACCGGGAGAAAAAAGAGGCTGGTGAAGTCAAGACAGAAGAAAAGAAAAAAAAGACTGAAGTTGGCAAGGCAGAAGAAAAGAAAAAAGAAGCTGAAGGGAGCAAGGACGTGAAGAAAAAAAAGGCGGAGAAGACAACTGTATCGTAGAATGGCGATCCCGCATTCTATTTTGGCGATATATATAGCCAATTGATGTGGGTGCTGCCACTGAGGGACAGCAGATAAGGCAAGGAGTATTCCTTGCCTTATTGTGTTTGTAATGGAATAGAAAAACCGCATAACTTTTTTCCCCTTCAACGAGAAAACATTATTACCCGCCCTGATAAACAAAATGTGCACTAATTTTCCATGGAGTTTACACGCCGTTTTTTTTATGTTAGTATAGTGCAGTTTTGACAGGGTTGCAACCTATGGTAGACGGCAAGGGGTATATCACAGCGGTTCTGATACAAGTACGTCAAGCTTCATCTCGATGGTGGGGTAGAGGCAGTATCGGTTTCAGGGTAACTTTTCTCATGACTGCTGCTCTTATCATGGTTGCTTCGCTCATTGGCTTGTTTTTTTTGTGGGAAGGCAGGAAAACACTTGGCGACGAAGTACGGAATAAGGCATTATATATGGCCCAAGAGCTCGCGACGGAAACGGCGGATGATATTGGCAGGCAAGACCGGCTGGCTATCTATGAAACAATTAAACTACACATTACTGCCGATAAAGATACACCAACCGGCAGAGCGCTTCTCTACATCATTGCATACGATCAAAACTGTAATTTAATTATTGGTAGTACCGCTACTGAAATAATCTCCCCAGATACTTCTTTTTTATATATGCCTCCGGTCGAAAACGAAATGATACGGGACACGCCGTTGCTCACATGCAAGCCTTCGATGATTCATGAATCCATCCTGCTGATTACTAAAAGTGGTGTTTATGATTATACGATTCCAGTAAAGATAGGGCTTGAACACGTGGGGTTTATACGGGTCGGTATTTCGGGACAGCTGTTTGGACAGGACTTTACCGTTATTGTGAAAAAAGCTAGTGTAGTGCTTCTCGGCATTTTGCTGGTTAGTCTGGTGTTCAGCCGGATAATTACGCTACGGATTATCGAACCGATTTTACGGCTCAGAGATGCTGTCGATAAGGTGAACCGCCGGAACTGGGATTCTCCTATCCCCGTGAAAGGATTTGATGAAATCAGCAAACTCAGTCATGCGTTCAATCAGATGGCGTTGATACTCAAAGAGCGGGAGGCAAGCCTGTCTCGGGAGAACGGAGAACTGTTCATCCTGCACACTGCCGGACTTGATTTCATGGAAAGCCTTGACGTCAACACGTTGCTTACCAAAATAGCAGCGCACGCCGAAGACTTGGTCTGGGCGGATACAACGACAATCTCCATGGTTAGCCCGCCTGATGGTATGCTGAAGTACTTGGGGGCATTCGGGAGTAAGGCAAAAACGATTAAAGAGCGGGAATTGCCCATTGAGGCCGGAGGCATTTACAATTGGTTTTTAATCCACGGTGCTCCACTGTTGATTCCAGATGCTCAGGATGATTTCAGACTCGACAGTGATCTGATGAAATCTCTTGAAATCAGAAGTATGATAGTGGTTCCCCTCTGGTCATCGGATACGTTGACGGGACTGCTTACTGCCATCAACAAGAAAGGTGGCATGTGTTTCGATAAACACGATCTTCGGCTATTCACCGTGTTTTCCTGCTTGGTGGCCGCGGCGCTGCAAAACGCATCTCTCTACAGTGATTTAACGGAAAAGATAAAGCAGATCAATGCCGCTCAGGGACAGCGTGTTCATTCTACCAAGATGGCGGCCATTGGTGAACTCTCTACGAATTTGGCGCATGAAATCAATAACCCTTTAACAAGTGTGCTTGGCTATACGACACACTTGCTAAAAACGGTTCAACTTCCTGAGACGTCAAGGAGAATCCTTGAAATTATGGAGCAAGAAATGCTCCGCGTGAGGAAATTTATCCGTAACCTGCTTGATTTTGCACGCCATAAGCCTTCATGGATGCAGCCGGAGGATATTGCCATGCCGTTGCGCGAGGCCGTAGCGCTTGCGCCAGGTCTCGCCGACGCATCCTTGGTTGCGGTTCATGAAGATTATCCTCTGACACCGGTCGTGGTCAATATGGACCATGATGAGATGAAGCAAGTGTTTCTCAATATTGTCAGCAATGCACTTCATGCCATGCCGCAGGGAGGAGATCTCAGGATACGACTGGATTGCGTTGATAAACATAAGGCGGTTATCGAATTTTCAGATACCGGGACTGGTATCGTGCCGGAAAATATGGACAAGATATTCAAGCCTTTCTTTACTACCAAGAACAACGGCGATGGTACGGGACTCGGGCTCTCCATCAGCCACCAGATTGTACACAATCACGGCGGTAGAATTGAGGCAGAGAGCGAAGTGGGAAAGGGGTCTGTGTTCCGAGTATTCCTTCCTCTCAACCCCAAAAAACTACTGATGGAGAACTCCCAGAATGACAAGACAGCATCGCAGCTGATCGAAGAATAGTTTTAAATGCAAGGAGTTAGCAGAGTCTTATATGTTGGATAGAGGGGTATAATCATGGCCGGTGAAAAGATTCTTGTCGTTGATGACGAGCATATGATCAGAAACCTGTGCAGTCATATTCTTTCTGATGAGAAATACCAAGTGACCACGGCTTCGAACGGAGCAGCCGCACTGGAAGAACTCAATCGTTCTGCCACCGATTTGCTGATTACGGATATTAAGATGCCAGGCATGGACGGTCTCGAACTTTTTGAACGGGTAAAAAAATTGAATCAGGATATCGTGACGATTTTCATTACGGGACATGGTTCGCTCGATACAGCAATTGAGTCACTCATGCGGGGAGTGGACGGCTTTGTGCTTAAACCCTTCACACAGCAAGAACTGGTGAGCGCCGTGGAGCGGGCTATAAGCCGTAGCAGGCTGAAGAAGGAGAATATCCGGCTCAAGGCACTCATCCCCCTGTTCGAAATAAGCAAACTTCTCGTGACCGAGGTAGATCTCACCAACCTCTTTAAAATAATAACCGATGTTCTTGTTCAGGAATTTGCTGCTGACAGGGTCTCGCTGATGCTGATTGATGAGGTTTCTGGAGCACTTTTGATCCGCGCCTCGCACGGCTTGCCGGCTGATATTGCCTCGCAGGCTCGACGCAAACTAGGAGAAGGCGTCTCCGGATTGGTGATAAACTCCCGTAAACCACTGATTATTTCATCGGGCAGGCATCCCGATCCGGAGGTTATGAATGTCATGAACCGTGAGAACATGCCGTCTTCGTGTATGTCAGTTCCACTTATCGGCAAAAATAAACTGTTCGGCGTGCTTAACGTGAGCAAATTCTCCGGTGCATCATTTACAACGAGTGATCTGCAGATTGTTTCGATATTAGCCAGCCAAGTGGTAACAGCTATGGAAAATGCAGCCCTCTTCGAAAATCTGCGTGAGAATTACTTTCGAACAGTCCAGGCACTTGTGGCTGCGGTCGAGGCAAAGGACCCCTATACTCGATGGCACTCAACCAATGTGGCAAAATATGCGGTGGAGATCGCGCGAGACTTGGAAATCAGTCCCTCACAGCTTGAGGAGATCCATATTGCCGCAATTCTTCATGACGTGGGTAAGATCGGCATCAGCGATTTCATCATCAGCAAACCGGATCGTCTGAGCCAAGAGGAGTTTGATATTATGAAGGACCACTCAGCACATGGTATCAGGATCCTTGAGCCAATCGGCTTTCCACCCACGATCATCAACGCAATACATCAACATCACGAACGTTACGACGGAAAAGGCTATCCGCAGGGGCTTGCAAGAGAGGATATTACGTTTACGGCGAGGATACTCAATGTCGCCGATACGATAGACGCCATGGTCTCCGAGCGGCCGTATCGCGGCACGATCATGCCGGAGGATGTGCTGCTCGAACTGGAATACGAGGCAGGCCGGCAGTTTGATCCCCGCGTGGCTCAGTCGGCGAAACGGTTAATTGAAAAAGGACTCCTGAAACTCGGAAAGAAGTCAACAAATGTACTTGCAACCGGAAATGGGAAAATGGATAGTGGCGAAAAGAGAGAAAACAAGTAAGGAAATAAAATAAGTATCAAAAGACGTGACCTATTGTAAAGTTGAAGCATCAGAATCTTTGCCGCAACGATGTACCACAGTCAGTTAAAGAACACGACGACAGCAACGGTTCTTTGAGCTTCCTGCCTGCGAGAGAGAGCAGCAAAAGGAACAGAGCAGAAAAACCGATAGAGTTAAAGATACGGTTCTCTTTGCCCAGCAGGTTTACCAGAACCATTATGGGAAATCCGAACAGCATGAGAAGCCAACCTTCACGGTACCTGAAACAGTAAGCTTCCTTGCCAGCCATTCCCGCTGCTCCAACGCACATAATACAGATCCCACCAAGGATGATTGGTCCTGCATGCTCTTCCGGTGCATACAATCCGAAGACCTGAAGTGCAATTCCAGCAAGCACAAATGCAAGCACAACTTTTTTGACCCAGGACATCCATACAAGAAGGTAAAATGCTGAAAGCAAAACACCTGCCTCAAAGATCATAATACCCACAGTATAGAATGGACTATTCAATGGATAAAGCACTGCGAGCAAAGCTGACCCAAAAACCTGCATCACGATGCCAACGCGATAGGATATGTCGTGACGCCTACCATAGGTAAGACCTGCCATGGCTATCTGTTCTTGAGGAGTGGGGGAGGTTGGCATAATCAGTCTTATAACACGATACTTGCATTAATGCAAGAAAGGAAATAGATTGACGTTCCAGATAACAACTCGCAGAAAAAATACCACCGCAAGACATCGCTTCCCTGATTTATATTGAAATAAAAATGAAAATTGCTTAAATAGATTCCGTTACTATAAAATGAAAGAACTGCGGTCCTTTTCGAAAGCCAGAGGCGAATGATGAATAAGAAAGAACGGAGAGCGATGATCATCTACAATCTGTTCCCGTTACTTGCTGGAAAGATTACAGGCTGGGAGCCCCATTTCAAGAGGGCAGCCCACTTGGGATTCAACTGGATATTCGCAAACCCCATTCAGCGTCCCGGTATCTTTGGAAGTTTTTATTCCATAGCAGACTATTTCAATATCAACCCGTTGCTGATAGACTCTGCGTGCGGCCATTCAGCCGAAGAGCAGTAAAACAGATGATTATCACGGCTGAAAGGTTCGACATCAAGATAATGGGTGATCTGGTGATCAATCACTGCGCCGCGGACTCGGGACTCATAACGTCCCACTCCGAATGGTTTGTAAGGGTAAATAACAGCTCATCCCTGCTCGGTCCTTTTTATCATGGCCGCAAGCAATTTTACAGCGAGTGCGCTAACAAGTGAAAAATCGCCCAATTTTTTCGCAACCAGCACTTTACAACCCAGGATGATGATATCGTCGATCCTACTTGCGTTTTTCGCACCGCTTTGTATCTCATTGTAACACTAGGAGTCGATTACAAAACAGTCCGTCGCACATATCCACGCTCTTGTGCGATATAGTCCAAGTGCAGCGTGGCCAGGTCTTCAATGCTAAGCATCTCCGCAGGCGTGGGATCAAAAGATGCGATGACTTTGATATAGCCCTTGCACTTGTCGCACACTTCGACGTGCATTTTTTCGCGTTCTTTTTCCGCATACAAGTACTTTTGCGTGTTGTGATCTTCATTTCCGCAGTACAAACACAGCAACCGCCGGAACGGCCAATCCGCTCCGCATTGTCCGCACCGCAAATGCATGGCTTGATCGTTTCCCTGCAGTTCGCCGAGCGATGCGACTGCGCCGCATACAAAACAGAAACCTTTATGCCATTTTATTCCTTCTGCCAAAGGTGTCAATTCCCGTCGCCATTCGTGCAGGGCGGGCTCGAGGGCGTTGTGGGCCAGGACCAGGACAAGGTTGGTATCGAGATCTATTTCCTGAGCTGTGGATGCAACCGGCCGGTCATCGCCGGCAACGATGTACGGCAGGAGCGCGCTGATATTCAGTCTGTTCTCTTCGAGTGCAAGTCTAATCCGGTGTGCCGCTTCTGTACGCAGCAAAGGATCACCATCATCGATTACGCCATGGATTGCCTCTACTGCGCGTGCAAGCTGGAGGATCAGCTTCCGCACTGCTTCAACACTAAGTTCAAGGTGTTGATCATGCAGGAGCGGCAGGCCGTTTTCCATTTTCACGCGGGCTTGTTCAGGTGTGAGAGAAACCGGTACAGCATAAATATTCGCGTCACGAAGAATCGGCAGAATAGCTTCATAAAGTTTTGTGGCGTTTTGAAGATCAGGCGAGTTTTGCGCCAGTGCGCGAAGACGCTTCACAATGAGGTCAACCACGTTCATGGATTTGGTGAGCATCGGTTCTCACTCCCTTCAGGAGATAAAAAATATAGAAATCGATTTAGTCACATCTGTCCCGCCTGCACAAGACTGATGCGCAGGATAGCGCCGCCGAATAGAACAAGTACAGCTGTCAGCAGCACCAACCTGTTTCTGTCCGCGCCGGGGTGGCCTGCGTACCAATAAAGCCCGAGCGGAACAAGAATACCGAGAAACACTGTCCCAATCCAGAACAGGAACCCGCACCAGCCGCGGAAGAGTGGAGCGATATACTGTCCGGCAACGATGATCATGGCCACGATGAGCAAGAGTTCTACGATCATGGAAATGCGGTCAAACTTTTCTAGGTGTTCGAAGATATCGATAGACGCCAGCTTGCGCTTCGCCATGACCAAAGCAATGGCTGCCGCTCCGGTGGATGCACCTGACGCGATAAAGAGAGAGCCGAGCAGCGGGTCTGTGGCCTCCCACAGCGGTCGCGCCGTTATGTTCAACAGTACGCCGGTGTAGCCCGCCACAAACAAGCCCGCACACGAACCGATCACCGAGTATATCTTGCGCGGCAGGCGGTTGTAGAACTTCTCAAAAGGCGCGAACTTGAGACGTCCGTCGGCAACCAAGTTATCCAGATAGGATAAAAGCACAAAGCCGCTGTAGACCATAAGTGCCCATGAACCTACGGACAGGGGAGATTCCCAGTTGATGTATGGGACACTGCTCTTGCTATAAAAGAAGAGGTGCCAGAATCGTTCCGGGCGCCCCAAGTCGGCGATGAGCAGGATGGGTGCCGCGAGAATAACCCAAAAAGCGATGGAAAAAGCAATCCGGCTGATCTCACGGCGTTTTTCACCACCAAACAGTTCTTCAAGCGCACCGGTAAAGTACGCTCCTGCCGAGACGCCGCCAATATAGAAATACATGGCGATATAGTACCATTCCCAGTGCGGGATATGTGTTTCCGGATTCATTTTGTCGTCACCTCCTCGCGTTTCTTGCTGCCGCGTTCACGGAAGCTGATGAGCGCAGCCAGACCTATTGCGGCTGCTGTCACTATTGTGGCAGCCGTGGAGAGCGGCAGCCGACGTTGCGGCACCACTGGCTGTTCCGGCTGGCCGTACACCGAAGGTTTGTCCAGGAACAGGTAGAAAACATTCAGACCACCAGCTTCAGTATATCCGTAAATGGTTGCCTTGCTATAGCCCAGCCCTTTAAGGCGGTCCAACCGTGCATCGGCGGCAGCTTTTAGCTCTGATAGTTCTCCGAATCGGATGGAACCTGTGGGGCAGGCCTTGGCACACGCAGTTCCGAGACCATTATGGATACGATTGTCGCAGAGCGTGCACTTGTGTACAGTGCCTGTTTTTTCGCTGAGCGAGATCACCCCTAATGGACACGATGGGATGCAGTATTTGCATCCTATACAGATATCATCCTGGACGATGACGTTACCCATGTCCGTGCGGACGATGGCTTTTGTGGGGCAGGCATTCAAGCAGCCGGCATCATTACAATGCTTGCAGGAGTCGCTCGAAAAGTACCAGCGTACCTCGGAACGGCTTTCATTAATCTGCTCGATGAACCGTACATGCCGCCAGTCCGTGGCGCTGAGTGCGCCGGTATTGTCATAGGAGTTGGCTGTAAAATTCACTGCGACCGGATAAGGCACGCCGGGCTTTTTTTGAAAGTGTTCGGGTTCTCCCTCCAACTGGTTCCATTCCTTGCATGCCACCTGGCATGCCTTGCAG
>Ga0074045_10005475_pt1 | contig 11076 bp, 9 predicted proteins | sample BogForMeECP23OM2_FD_94442 | JGI IMG/M metagenome (GOLD analysis project Ga0074045, IMG submission 94442) | Bog forest soil microbial communities from Calvert Island, British Columbia, Canada - Bog Forest MetaG ECP23OM2 | ecosystem: Environmental > Terrestrial > Soil > Wetlands ...
ATAGAGGGGATGAGGTGGGGAGCCCTGGACTACCTCATGAAGCCGTGTGACATTGAGGTTCTCATGGTCAAGGTTCGGGAGGCCAAGAGCAAGAAGAACAAACAAGAAGAAAAGATCGCCCAGGCCCATGCATGCCATACGGACGTGCCGGCGGGTGACTAGGGCTTCAGATCGGGCCTCGCCCATAAGATATGACGAGATAACTTCACATCAACGGACTCGATCTAAGATTCGTGGAGCACACGGCTGAGCGTCCTCAAGCGAAATATGTAGAAAGGGGAGAGACATGCCGAATTCAATGCCGGTCTCCAAACTCATGATTAATCGCAACGAATGGCCCCAACTCAGGGCCGACACTGACGTCCGCACAGCAATCAAGATCCTGAGGATTGTCACCGAGGATAAAAAGCTGGAGCACGGACATTCAACTCCCCTTGTCCTGGACGACAATTACAATCTCTTAGGCTTTGTGCACCTGACAGACCTGTTAAAGAGCGTGAGACACCTTTGCGAGAAGACGGACCGGCCCAGTGAACTGGACCATGCCGATAACCCCTTAAGAGATCTGGTAATACCGTTCGAGGGGTCCGTGCAAGAGGACGACAGCATTCTCAAGGCCCTGGACATCATGCTGGACAATGATGTCTCGCTTGTGCCGGTAATCAAGGACGGCAAGCTTCAAGGGATTGTCAATCTCTCCGATATATTCAATACTGTTGCGGCCTTGCTCTTCGATGAGCAGGACCCGGACGAGAGACATCGGCTACTTGGAGATTGCCATTGGTAGTCACGTTGCAGACCTTCGAACAAATAGTTGAGGATGGGTATGGACCGGAGAGATCAATCATCTAATGGATATTACAGATCGCTGACCAGAAACATGGTCTTGATCATACTCGTTGTGTCCGTTACTCCGTTAATTCTAATTTCGGGAACAATCGGGTACTACTTCGACGTGTCATATCATGAAAAGGCTTTGGAGCATTTGAAGGTTCTGGTCAAGAAGCATAGACAGAACGTAGACAACTTTTTGCATGAGAAACTTGCAGATATTGTTTTGTTTGCAAAATCATATACCTTCGAGCAGTTGACTGATGAAGCCTTTCTTAAGGATCGCCTGACCCTCCTTCAGGAACAGTATGGCCGATCTTTTGTAGACTTGGGCGTGGTCAACGATCAAGGAATTCAGATTGCATACGCAGGGCACTTCAGACTCAAGAACGCGGACTACTCGGAGGCAGAGTGGTTCACGAAAGCCATGCAAGCCGAAGCCTACGTCAGTGACGTCTTTCACGGCTTGCGGGGTTTGCCCCATTTTATTGTTTCAGCGCGTCAGGAGCATCAGGGAAAGAAGTGGATTTTGAGAGCCACTGTGGATTTTGAAGCCTTTAACTCCCTGGTGGAGCACATACGCATAGGCTCAACCGGCTTTGTATTCATCATTAACAAGAAGGGTGAATTTCAAACCAAGCCGCGCTACGAAGTCGAAACGGCCAAAGAACCTTATCTCGACTCTTTGAAATTTGAAAGCCTACCTTTGGAGGAAGTGGCGGTTCTGGAAAAAGTCAGTGACGCTGGGGTGCCGGTTATCCACGTGTGGTCCCGGCTCAAGAACGCAGACTGGCTCCTAGCTTACCAGCAAAACGCATCAGATGCCTATGCGGTTTTGAATCAGGCGCAGAAATTAACTATCGCAATTTTTTTGATCGGGGTGGGAGGCATAATTATTGCGGCAGTACTTTTGGCAAAAAGACTGGTCGGCCACATTGAAAAGATGGAGTTGGAAAAGGACATGATGAATGACCAGGTCATCGAAGCCGGAAAATTGGCCGCGGTCGGCGAACTGGCTGCAGGGATTGCCCACGAGATAAATAATCCCGTAGCGGTCATGGTGGAAGAAGCCGGCTGGATCCAGGACCTTCTGGAGGAGGAAAACCTGAAGCCGTCCGCAAATTTGGAAGAATTCAAGCGTTCCTTGAATCAAATCCGGACGCAAGGACAACGCTGCAAAGAGATTACTCACAAGCTTCTCAGCTTCGCTCGAAAGACCGACCCTACAGTAAAGCTTGTCCAGGTAAATGATCTGATTCAGGATGTGATAGGGCTCTCCCAACAAAGGGCGTTGTACAGCAACGTGCAGGTAGAAACCAACCTCGCGCCGGATCTTCCGAAAGTGGAGGTTTCTCCGTCGGAGTTGCAACAGGTGCTGCTTAACATGATCAATAACAGCCTGGACGCAATGGATCCCAAAGGTGGGATCGTCAAGATTACGAGCACGGTTTCCGGAAAGCACGTACTGGTTGACGTCGCCGATACCGGCGCGGGAATCCCCAGGGCCAATTTGCAGCGCATATTTGACCCGTTCTTTACTACTAAACCAGTTGGGAAAGGCACCGGTCTGGGACTATCGATATGCTACGGAATCATGAAAAAGATGGGCGGTGATTTGACCGTTAATAGCGCTGTCGGTGTCGGCACCACCTTTCACATTCATATTCCTGTGCGCCAAACTGTCGAGGGCTGAGGACTGGACAAAAGCCGGGTACTAAACAGGTATATTGAAGATTGAATGACGGGAAAATGCTTCCAAAGGGCGGTTGAACGGAAGTACCATGAGCGGGAGTGAACCTGAGAAGACCGGTCGCCTGAGGCTTCTTCTGGTCGATGATGAAGAAGCGTATGTTAACGTTCTTTCGAAGAGACTTGCCAAGAGAAATTTTGAGGTAACAAAGGCTCTCAGCGGCACCCAGGCCATACAGGCGCTTCGGAAGGACGAATTTGACGTGGCTGTATTGGACCTCAAAATGCAGGACATGGACGGCATCCAACTCTTGAAAGTTTTCAAGAAAATGCTTCCGCAGATGGCCGTCATAATGTTGACCGGGCACGGTTCGGAGCAGGCAGCGCTGGAAGGCACACAATTCGGAGCTTTTGATTATTTAACGAAACCTTGCGAATTCGAAGATCTAGTGGAAAAAATCTTACAAGCTGCGCGTGAAGCAAAAACAGTCCTTTAATTGTCTAGGCTAAACGCTTGAATTGCCAATCGGGCCGGTATCAACTCATTGAAAATAATCAACTATGATTTTGGCAGTTTTAAGGGCCACGCCCGTTCCCATTTGCTTTATGAGCGCACTCGACTTGTAGTGTTCGCCTGCCTCAATCCTCTCGATGCAAGCAGTCACCCGCCGCTTGTCTCTCCCGACCAGCGCTGATGTACCCTGTTCCAGGTAGATTGGTCGTTCAGTATTGTCGCGGCACACCAAGCAGGGGACACTGAAAAAACTTGCTTCCGATTGAACTGACCCTGAATCCGAGAGAATCAGGGCGCTTCCTTGCATAAGAGACAAGAAATCTATATAGGGCTGAGGCGGAACCATTTTCATGTCTCGAATACCTTCTATTCTCTTCTTCAAGCCGAACTCATCCAGGCGCTTCAATGTCCGCGGGTGGATCGGAAAGATTATGGGGTAGGGGAGAAGTTCGAGGATATCAATCACTTCCCTCAGCGAATCAGGGTCATCGACGTTGGAGGGCCGGTGTATGGTGACTAAGGCGTACGAACCCACCTCCAAGCCGAACGTCTCCCAGAGTTTCTTTTCCTCTATGCCGGGGAGAAACATTTGAAGTGTCTCGAGCATAATATCGCCCACCAGGTGTACCCTGCTCATGTCGATGCATTCTCTTCTAAGGTTTTCCACTCCGGATGGCTCGGAGACGAACAGAAGATTCGATAGGCAATCGGTGAGGCGCCGGTTATGCTCTTCAGGCATGGTTTCGTCAAAGGACCTCAGGCCCGCTTCCACGTGAGTCACGGGAATGAAGATCTTTCTCGCCACAAGGGCTGCTGCAATGGTGGAATTCACATCTCCTACCACAATCACCATGTCCGGTTCGACCTCGTGGCAGACCTTCTCGAATTCAATCATGATTCTTCCAGTCATCTCTCCGTGGCCTCCGGAGCCTACTCCGAGATGCCATTCCGGCGGGGCCAGACCGAGTTGGTTAAAGAACACGTCGCTCATCTCTTTGTCGTAGTGTTGGCCTGTGTGAACGGTGATATGGCGGATGAAATCGTACTTTTTGAACTCTCTCTCCAGCGGTGCGATTTTCATGAAGTTGGGACGAGCTCCGACAACGCTCACTATTTTTTTTGGCTTCATTCTTGGTCCACCAGTTAGGTTACGCCTCGCATGAGGCGCCCAGTCATCTCAAAGTGATGGTTATAAGTAGTTGCCAAAAGTATTGTCCTACAGTAGAGAATGGCTCGGTGGGGATGGGCATCCTGCCCGTCCTTCAGAGACAGGCAAGATGCCTGTCCCACCAATCTGTGTCCGGAGTCATATCTGTACCGGACGTCGGAATAGGTCAAGACTTTTGGCCCACGATATATTCCCCTGTTTTACCCGCGCGCTTCCTCAGGAAAGTTTCCACCACGTCTACGATGCGTTCCGACGCGTGGCCGTCACCAAAAGGGCTTTCCTCTATAATCATGGAGGAATAATGCGCAGTGTCCTCCAGCAATCGGGAAGCTTCAGCGACGATCCTCTGCCGGTCTGTTCCCACAAGGATAGCAGCCCCCGCTTCAATTGCCTCAGGTCTTTCGGTTACGTTCCTTACTACAAGGACAGGTTTTTTCAAGGACGGCGCTTCTTCCTGAATGCCACCCGAGTCGGTGATGATGAAGTAGGAGTCACACATGAGGGCCACGAACTTGAAATAATCAGGCGGCTCGATAACCCTGATCCTGTCGTGCGATCCTAGTATGTCCTCTACTGGTTTGCGAACGTTGGGATTGGGGTGCACGGAATATACCACAAAAATATCCTGAAACTTTTCAACCAAGTCCACCAGAGCGTGGGACAAATTGGCCAGACCAGGCCCAAAGTTCTCCCGGCGATGCCCGGTGACAAGAATCATCCGCCCAGGCGGAAGGTCAGGCCCGCTCGGTTCTTCGCTCATCTCAGAGCGTTCCCTTAGGAGCGCTACAGTCTGGAGTAAGGCATCGATTACCGTATTGCCCGTCACATGGATCGAATCCGGTGATATCTGTTCGAGGCGGAGATTTTCGGCAGCTTCCCTGGTGGGGCAGAAGTTCAGGTCCGCCATGTGGGAAATGAACGTCCTGTTGATTTCTTCAGGAAAAGGCCGGAACCGATCGTAAGACCTCAGCCCGGCCTCCACATGAGCTATGGGGATTTTTAGATAAAACGCGGCTAGAGCAGCCGCAAAAGCTGATGAGGTGTCCCCTTGCACCATCAGGATGTCGGGCTTCTCTTGAAGGAGCATATCCCTGGTTCCCTGCAACGCGCTTACGGTAATATGAAAGAGGCCTTGATCTTCTTTGATTATATTAAGATCGTAATCAGTCCGGATATCAAATACCTCCAAAACTTGATCCAGGAGCCCTCGGTGCTGGCCGGTCGCGCAGCACACCAGCCGTATGCGATCCCCTCGCTGGCGCATTTCTTTGTACACCGGCGCGAGCTTAATCGCTTCCGGCCGCGTCCCAAAAACCAACGATACGGTAAACATAATTCGAGGTCCGCTTTTCAAGAATTGAAGATGAATTATGCACCAAAACCAGTTTTACGGCAAACGTCCAGTGAAAGAGCGTCATTGACATTATAACTGATTGGTTTAAATTGATTATTGAGTGTCGACGAATAGCCCAGGGAGGACTATTGGTGGCGGGAGCAAGATTTACAGTCATTTTGGGCACTGTGGCAGCGCTCGTAGTCCTCGCCTTGCCGGCAAGGGGACAGTTCGAGGTCATTCCGCAGGAACCTCTGGAGACGTCAAATTATTACATTGCCGCCAGGCCCAATTATGCCGGTTCTAACTGGATCTTCGACCAGACGAACAATAAAATCATCGGGTACGCTCCCTGGGACAGTGTGCGCAGACGCTGGACGCTCTTCACCCTGACAGGAAAGTATGCCGGATTTGTACAGGCGACCCTCGGAGCCACTGATCCTCCGCATTACAAGCAGTATCTGCGGTACGACAAGGACAACAGATATACAGGCGTATTAATTGCTCACCTGGGTGGCAGACCGGTGACGAAGGACCGGCCGTTCGGAGAACTGGGTGGATCCCTCGAACTCTATGACATCGGCAATATTCCCATTACTCCGCCGTCGTATCAGTTGCAAATAGACCCACTTAAGCGGTTTCCCGAGGGGGTGGAGGTTACGCCGATTGAGCCGCCGTATGGCCGGTAGGTCTGTCAGGGGAGGTTTGTTGGCCAGTCTAGGCCAATAGCTAAGGCAATCGCCAATTTTTTGTCCGATTTGCGGGAATGACACAGTCACCCCGGACTCGATCCGGGGTGTAGGGGCGACCGGTGGTCGCCCAAATGAGGGCGAAGGCCCTTCGCGCCGTACAAGAGTTCCTGGGCCTGCCCCGAACGCCGATCCAGGTTCGCAGAAATGACGAAGAAAACGCTGGCCACGGTGAGCCTTCTGGAGTCTCGATCTCGGATGGCGAACTGGACGTTACTTTTGGCGACTAGTCTTAAAGGGCACCGGCCCTGAATATAAAAAGGCAACTGTAATTCTTTCGCGGTGCTTGATAGCTACGGGCGGGGCTGATGCCCGGTGCTGTAATTCAATTTCGGAATCATGAGATTAATGTTGAACCAAGGGGACTAATTTTATGGGATTAAGGCTGAGCATCTTCAAGAACACCCTTGCTCTGTCCGTACCCAATGTGCTCAATCCCTTCATATCCTTTGTTTTGGTGCTGGTGATATCGCGATACCTGGGCGTCAGGGGTCTGGGGCAGTACTCCCTCGTTCTTTCCTACATGTGGATTTTCAACACCCTCGCAGCTTTGGGGCTCGGCGATCTCGTCGTCAGAGAGGTGGCCAGAAGGCCCGACCACACGCACAAGTTTCTTTTCAACGCGGGTATCTTTGGATCAATATCTTCGCTCGTTGCTATGCTGGCAATGAACGGGCTTATAGTGGTGATGCGGTACGACCAAGAGGTCGTATATGCTGGTTTCGTCTGCTCACTTTCGCTCGTGACTTCCACCGCCATGATATATATGGAAGCGATCTTCAGGTCCGCGGAGAAGGCCCAATATGTGGCCTTGACGTATGTGCTGGAGAACCTTCTGAGGGTCGTTGCATGCGTGTGGCTTCTGTTGCACGGCTATGGAATCGTAGTGCTATTCACGGCTATTCTTGGGAGCCGCTTTTTTGGGTTCGTGGTGATGTCTTGGCTCTATGTCAGGGCATTTGGTGTGCCTCGTGGGAAGTTAGACCTTGAAGTGTGGCGTATTTTGACGAAGGAAGCACCCACCTTCACCAGCATTGCGATCTTTTCAACCATCCACCTTAGCATAGCTCAGATAATGCTTTCCAAGCTCCAGTCTATGGAGGCGGTTGGTATCTTCAGCGCAGCGGACAGGCTGCTGGCGATATGCAAGACTATACCGGTGGCTTTCTCTTCCGCGCTTCTGCCGTTCTTTGCAAAGCAGTTTGCTTCCAGCGCGGAGGAACTAAAGAAGCTCTCCACTGAATCTTTGCGATACTTGTTCGTCGGGATCTTTCCGGTGGTGGTGGGCACATTCATTCTTGCCGACAGCATCATCACGCTGATCTACGGGCAGAAGTTTTCTTCAGCGGGCCCGGTGTTAAGGTTCCACATATTGTCTCTCATACCGTTCACCGTGGATTACATCCAGGCGCAAGTCCTCATCGCCACCGACAATCAGAAAGTGGATTTGATGATAAATATTGCTGCGGCAATAACAAATACTGTATTGAGCTTCCTTCTTATATCCCATTTTGGGGTAATGGGGGCCGTGATAGCCCCTCTTTGTACCATAAGCATCGTCAATAATCTTCAGTACATATATATCAGGAGGAACCTTTTTAGAGTGCCGTTTACCGATATTCTTACAAGAGTGCTTGTCGCGTCTTTAGTAATGGGGATGTTCACTTATGTTTTGAGGGACTATAATATTTTCCTCAACATTGCCATATCGGCTGTAGTGTATGGCTTTCTCGTAGTTTTGTTGCGGGTTGTTTCTCATGAGGAGATTCGTTTCCTGGAGGGACTGATGGTACGTAAGCCTGGAAAGGTCGACGGATGAGGGGCTATTTGAAAACTTTGTTGCAGCGGCGAGTTCCGGAGCCCATACGCAAATGGGCTCAGCTCATCGCGGACAGGCTGCCACCATCCGTAAGATACGGCAAGCCCTACCGGGATGCGCTTGCCTTGCTGAAGGAAAGCGAAACCTGGGACGAAAAGACCCTTGTCGCATATCAGGAGAAGCGTCTGCAAGCCCTGATCAACCATTGCTATGCCAATATCCCATACTACAGGGAGATTTTTCAGAAAAACGGCCTTACCCCCAAAGACATTCAGACCGTAAATGATCTGCAAAAGTTGCCATTCCTGACCAAGGAAATTGTCAGGAAGAGGAAAAAAGACCTTATCGCAACTAATATTTCATTTCTGGACAGAGAAGAGGTCTTCACCAGCGGAAGCACCGGAGCGCCTCTCGATTTTTATATGGACCCAACCACAAGACCTATGGAGAGGGCCCTCGCGTTTCGTCACCTCTTGTGGCTCGGCTACAAGAAGGGGGACAGATTAGCTGTTCTCAAGGTGCCTCCCCTGGCCGATCCCAAGCGGTTCTACCAATATTTTCGTCGGTCGGGCGAGCTGAGGATTTCCTTTCGAGATATGGACGAACCGCGTCTCGAAAAGATGGTGGACCTGTTGGAACAGTTCAAGCCGGCCTTTATAAGCGCATGGCCTTCCTCGCTCTACATATTGGCTAGATGGATGCAAAGAAACAAAAGGACTATTCAGCCACCAAAATTTATCGTAACCGGTTCAGAAAACATGTATCCGCACATGACAGAGCGGATAGAAGAAGTGTTCAAGGCCCCTGTCTCTGACTTTTACGGGCAGGAAGAATCAGTTGCAATTGCCATGCAGTGTTCATTGGGACAGGGATATCATATCCAGATGGAGATGGGGATAGTGGAGCTTGTGCCGTTCAGGGGAGGAATGTCGGAGATAGTTGGTACGGGACTGCATAATATGGTCATGCCGTTCCTGAGATACCGGACGGGCGACTTGACGACGAATGGCTCTGGCGCCTGTCCCTGTGGCCGAAAGCACCCGCTGATTTCCGGCATAGTCGGCAGGGAAGCGGACCTCATCGTTACCCCTGAGGGGAAACTCGTTTCTCCCCTGCTGTTGAATCCGCCGTTTCACCGCCTTGAGGAAATCAAGGAAGGTCAAGTCATCCAAGAAGATATCAAGACCCTCAGAATAATAATAGTGCCGTGGGAACGCATCTCCGAGAGCACAAGGGAGCAGCTCGGCAGAGAAATCAGCGACTCCCTGGCTTCTCCCGGTATGAGGGTGATTATTGAAGAGGTGGAAGCCATTCCCAGAACCGGCTCTTGTAAGAAAGCGTTCGTGGTTTCCCGTATCCGACTGGAAGATTACTTGTAGAGGTAGGATCAGCGTGCAGCATGTTCTCGTAGTAGGTCCTGTCCCTCCGCCCTACGGCGGTATCGCCTCAGTGATGGAGGACATCGCCAACTCGGATCTCTCAAAGGAATACCTGTTCGAAACTTTTGACAGATCAGCCGTGTTTCCTCCGGGCGCCGAGGGACTGATAGGGAAGAATCTTTTCAGAGCAAAAAGATTCCTCCGGTTTTTCAAGAAGGTGCGGTCCGGCAAGTATCACTTTGTGCATATTCACTCTTCTGATCCGGTTTTTCTGGGAACCACCATCTTCATGTTGCTGAGCCGTCTTGCCGGTGTGAAGATTCTCCTCCACGTACACGGGACCGACTGGACCAGTTTCTACTCCGAAGCTCCCCTGTTCAAGAAATGCTATACAAGAATCGGGCTGGAACTGCCCACCAAGATAGTGGTGCTCTATCAATTGTGGGTGGACAACATAAAAAAACTGCGCCCCAACGCGGACGTTCGGATACTCCGGAATTTCATTCATGCCCAGAATCCTCCATCTGCCCGCGAAATCGAAGAGGCAAAGCAGAGTCTCGGCCTGACAGAAGATAATTTTGTGGTGCTCACAGTGGGCAGTGTGGGCAAGAACAAGGGGAGTTTTGAAATACTGAAAGCGGTTCCGAAAGCGATCTCCAAGGACGACTCCATAAGATTTGTCTTGCTGGGCGGCGAGGAGAGGCCCGGAAACATGGCCCAACTCACCAGCATCGTGGAAGAAGAGAAACTGGCCAAGTGGGTTCAATTAACAGGGGAGTTGGAGAGAGAAAAGGTCCCCGCGTTCTTGGGTTTCGCTGACATATTCCTTCTGCCGTCTTTCTGGGAAGGGATGCCAGTGACAATAATTGAGGCCATGCGAAGCGGGTTGCCGATAATCTCTACACCGGTAGCCGGCATACCGGATATGATTGACGACGGGGTCTCAGGGCTGTTGATTAATCCGGGGTCCCCGGACGAGATAGCGGAAGCCGTGCTCTTGTTGAAACGGGACAAGGAGCTTCGCCAAAAACTGGCCGCAGGCGCGAAGGCGCGTTTCGAGGAGAAATTTGAATTCTCAAAGGGGATAGAAGAAATACGGGTTCTTTATGCGAGCATGTAGAACAACAAGACTTGTCCGCTAAAACGGCCCACGGAGCCTGTACTGTAAACAGTCCACTACTGTCAGTCTTCCTGCCCGGTTAAGTGTGTGGACCCCGTCAATCCCTCTTCTCCATTGAGGAAGAATCCGATCCACTTGCTTTTCACTATATTCGTCAGGATTCAAGCAACACACCTTATTCAAAGTTATGGCATGGCCGTACCTTACTGAACAATCCTGCGAGGGTCGGTAAAGATCTCCTCCCCGGTAGAAGAGACGGCCCGCGGGTCTGGCACTTCTGACATCCGACTTCACCGGATTGCGTCTATGCGGTTTCCAAGGGCCCAACGGCGTGTCTGAATAATACAAATATAACTCGTCATTCAGCGAAACACGTTCACTCCCGATGTTAACGAACATCCACCACAAGCCATCAACCTTGTGCAACGTAGCGTCCACGGCCTTGACACCCTCCATGAGCACGCCGGCCGGCTC
>Ga0074045_10005476_pt1 | contig 11075 bp, 9 predicted proteins | sample BogForMeECP23OM2_FD_94442 | JGI IMG/M metagenome (GOLD analysis project Ga0074045, IMG submission 94442) | Bog forest soil microbial communities from Calvert Island, British Columbia, Canada - Bog Forest MetaG ECP23OM2 | ecosystem: Environmental > Terrestrial > Soil > Wetlands ...
CCGGTTCACATCAACAACGGTCCGTTGCTCGAGATCGTAGACGAAGAGGGCGTCTCCCGCGTGGTCCACGATCGTACGGAAACGTGTCTCGCTGTCGCGCAGCAATTCTTCAGCCTGTCTGTGCGCGGCCCGGGAACGCAGGGTGACGATGCCGAACGCCAGGTCGCCAGCCAGTTCCTCCAGCAGCCGAATCTCTTCCGATGTAAAAGCGTTGGGCTGTGCGGAATGAATGGTAAGGCTGCCGAATGCGTTGGCCTGTTCGTCCTTGAGGGGCAAGGCGATGCCGGAACGAAAATCGCGCTGCAAAAGGCCCTCCCGCCAGGGCACCATTCGAGGATCCATTGCGAAATCCTGAATGCAGCAGCTTTTTCCGCTGCGGATGGCCGTTCCGGTGTGGCCGCGCCCACGGTCCGTGTCGGCCCAGGTTATGCCGGCGGATGCGAGATATCCCTCCTCGGCCCCGGTCCACGCGACCGGCCGCACGCTTTTGGCCTCGTCGTGTTCGGCATAGGCCACCCACGCCATGCGGTAACCCGCCTCCTCGCAGGCGATCCGGCAGATTTCTTCGAGCAAGCTTTGCTCATCGGTGGCGCGCAGGAGGACCTGGTTGCAGTTGCTGATCGCTCGCAGTTCGCGATTCAAACGACGCAACGCCTCCTCCGCCCGCTTGCGCTCGGTGATGTCGTTGTTGGTCTCCAGGATTGCAACCGGCTCACCCCGCTTGCCTCGCTCCAGCGACCAACGGCTCGCCGCCACCAACTGGCTTCCATCCTTCTTAGTGTGCAGAAGCTCACCTTCCCAGCGACCAGTACGCGTCACTTCCGCTTTGATCTCCTCAAGCGGCGCCGGGAAGACTGTCTTCAGCAAGTCGTGAACGACTCTGCCCACCGCTTGGTCCGCGGTCCAGCCGTACCGCTCCTCGGCGCCACGATTCCAATACTTGATCACCCCCTCCATATCCATCGCAAGAACGGTGTCGTGCGTGAGGTTAAGGAGAGATGCCTGCTCGCGCAGATCTTTCTCGGTACGCCGCCGAACCGTGCCGAACCAAGACAAGAGCGCAGCGAACGCTGCAAAAATAATGAAATAGGGGATATCGGAGCGGTATATGTAGATGGTGCGGACCGGCTCCACGAAGTACCAGTAGAAACTGGTTATGGACAGCAGCGCCGCCAACACCGCAGCTCGAGGCCCTCCATACCAGGAACTGATGGCCACCGCAAACAGCAGCAAGAGAGCGGAAGGGACGCGAAAACCGAAATGCTGAAGGAGTAGCGACGCCCCCAATGCAACCCCGACGGAGAGAAGCGCAAGCCCGTAACGCTGGAGACGGGTGTGGTGCGGCAGCCCCGACAATCGATCGGTTACGGACTCATTCGCGTCGATACCTGACGGGTTCATTTGTCCCACCACCGATTCCGAGCATGCACGCTCAGAATGCTGCGGCAACTGAGAGTTTAATTGAGTAGATGTGATTGGACGTCTAAACGAGCACGTCGGTCGCTGCCAACGAACAGCATATTGTAGATTACGTGCACAACCCAAATTTGTCAGTGACTCCGGTCACTGAGGGCGGTCTCGCAATCGGCCGGGCGCCGGGTGCCCCACCCAAGCTTCCCTTGCTTGGGTGGGAGTTCGCTTCTGGCGTGTCACCTGGTGCCTCAGGTTCGCCCTTGTGTTGGGCTAACCTGCGGTCACTGCTGTCCGGAAGAACGGAGTGGTGGAAATCGAATCGGAGCGGAGGGCCCGAGGTCGTGAGTTGATAATGTTCGGTGGGCCGGCCCGAATCCTTCCTCTACCCAGAGCCTGCCCTGAGCTTGTCGAAGGGTTGGCGACCAAAAGACGGACGCGAACCTGGGGCGCCGGCGGTCAAATTCAAGATTCCTGTTGCAAAACTACAAATATCCCTTACGCTGGTAGCCCTACGGTAGAGGGAATTATGGCGGAGAGCATCCTGGCAGCCGCGCTGATGTTCTGGTCCTCCGGGCGGATGGGCTTTTTCCAAGGGTGTATTTTTTTCTTCATGCTCGGCGTGACAAGCTTAGTCAGCTTAATGACGCTTTTTCGAGGGTTCCGCGACCTTCGCATCTTCAAGATATTGGGGGACACGCCGCGTGCGACCATCGGCAGTGTTGCCTTGGGTCTGGTCAACATTCGAGGCAAGGCCGAAGCGGACAAACCAATCCCCAGTCCCGTCAGCCATACTCCGTGCTGTTTCTACAAAGTGATACTTGACCAATGGAATTTCAGCAACAAGGAGAAAGACGGCACAAGAACGGCATTTTGGTCACCGGTGACGACCGCCAGGGACGGCACCAGGTTCTTTCTCGTGGACAACACCGGCAAGGCGCTTATTGATCTGGGCAATGACCGCGATGTCCGAAGAACTACCGTCAGGTTCGATGAACGAAAACCCGAAAGTATTCGTTCGCACTTTGTATCAGTCTACGAACTGAAGGAGCACTCGGCACGGGAACTGGATCCGCACCAACGGAACGCGAGCGCTGCCGGGGCATCGGACGAGGAACTTTGGTCCTACATCTGGCAGCGTCTGCAAGATCCGACCAGAGCGGGGGTTAACAAGCGCTATCGCCTGACTGAGTTTCTGGTGCTTCCCGGAGAGGAGTACCAAGTGATTGGCACCTGCGTCGAGAATACCGACGCGAAGGGGCTTGGGGACCGCAACTTGATCTGCAAAGGCAAGGGCATACCCTTAATCATCTCCTCGGCTCCGGAAGACATCCCGATGAACGAGCTGAGCGCGGGAGCGACGGCGGACATTGTTGGGGGAGCTTTCGCTTCTGTGGCGTGCCTGGGTTTCCTTTTGGCTTTCATTGCCTGGCTTTTGAACGACCAGGTGACGCTGGAGAGCGAACATGCCCAAATGGCTGGCTGGGTTTGGATGGGCTCTATAGCTGCGGCGTTTCTGCTCATGATTCTCCTTCGCTGGATGTTTGCAAAGCCAGATTCAAACTGAGACACTACCCAGGCTGGGAAACCTCATTTCGGCATTCCCTAAGGGGGCGGCGTTCTGCAGGAGATGCGGGTATGAGCGATGGCATTGTCCCCGAGCTGATCTCAATGCTGGAAACAACAATGATGTACCTCCCGGTTATTGTGGTTGTCATTGGCGTTCCGGGTTACGCCATCATCATTTACAACGAGTTGGTACGCCTTCGCAACGAAAACGACCGTGCCTGGGCGAACATCGATGTCCTGCTGAAGCAGCGGCACGATGAAGTCCCGAACCTGGTGGAAACGGTGAAGGGCTATATGCACCATGAGAAGGAGACGCTGCTGGCAGTGACCGAGGCGCGTGCTGCCGCCATGAGTGCCACCACGGTCGGCGAGAAGGCGCAGACTGACCTGCTGCTCACGGGCGCTCTGCGAGGCTTGTTTGCCACCGTGGAGAACTATCCTCAGCTCAAGGCCAATGAGAATTTCCTCAAGCTGCAAGGCCGCATCTCGGAATTGGAGGAGCGCATAGCCGATCGCCGCGAGTTCTTCAACCAGGACGTGAATACCTACAACACCCGCATCCGCCAGTTTCCCGAGATCGTTCCGGCGTTCCTCATGCGGCTGAAACCGCGCGAGATGTTCAAGGTCTCCGAGGCAGACGGCCAGCCAGTCAAGGTAAAGTTTGCTGAGCGGGGCTGAGAGAACGGAACGGTGGAAATCGAATCGGAGTGGACGGCACGAGATCGTGAGCCGAAAATGTTCGGTGGGCCGGCCCGAACCTTCCTCTACCCAGATGGTGTGCAAGAACCGGACGCGAGCCTGGGGCACGAGGCCCTGATATACTTCTCGCGCCTATGCGCACACCCAAGGAGGTGATCGATCAAGCAATTGCAGAGAACCGAATACCCGAGTACGTCCTCTACATTTTTGCTTGCTTATTTGTACTCACAGGGGTGATTCTTGTAGGTGTTGCGATCTACAATAAGAACCCGATCACCGGGATTTCAGGTGTAGCATTGAACGGCCTGGCATGGCCTGCTTACAATGCAACTCGCCGGATACGATCGGAAAACCTGATGCTTCGAATGTTAGAAGTTCCCCTGATGAAAGCGAAGACGGCGGACGAGGCGGCGAAGATGCTCACACAGGCATTTGGAAACCATTTCAAGGGGCCAGCATCTAATAAATTGCCATGAAAGTAAGGTACGCAGGTCATGCAGATAAAGCCCAAACACACTTTTGGGTCGGTGGTTGAGGAATTAGCCAACGGACTCAAGAGCGGAACAATCACGATTCCAGAATCGGAATCCGTCGGGACGACATCAGGTGAGTCGCCCCACCAGGTCTTTATCTCCTATTCGTTGGACTCACGTGAGAGACAGGCGCAGGCGGAGAGCCGAACCGTTGAGTCGGTACTCGAAGAGTATTCTACCCGTCTGCGGCAGTCCACCTACCCCGGCGAGAAATGTTTCCTTCCGGACGAGGTCGCTGAATACGTCCACGGAATATTGCCTGAAGAGCGTCTAAGCCATGCTGAGGGCTGTGCTGCCTGTGCGACTCTCCTGGCCGCGTCTGTCCCAGTCGAAGACGCTGCAAATGCACTTGTTGCTGAGGCGAAGTCATCGACCGCGGCGGACGGATTCGCTTCCGGCAATTTGCCAGAACCGCTGACTGCTATCCCTACGCAACACGAGCCAGCCCGTTTCGTTACGCTGCTGAGGACGTGGGCGGGAGAGTTATTGTCTCTTACGCTCTTACTGACCGGAACGTACTTGACGTATTTGGGTAACAGGCGCATCCCAACGCTATCGTTTTGGCTTGGCCCAAAATCGTGGGGATTGGCTCTTCTAGCTTCCGCGATGATGCTGATTGTGCTTGAGTTCTGCGGGCGGCGTTCGTTTACCCAGCGCAGCCTTGCGGCCGGGGTTGCATTTGCCGTGGTGCTTGTAAGCTTTTTTTTCCGTGGTTTTTGGCGTGATCCAAGCTCGTGGGTTCTCGCCTTCCTGGCGGCTGTACTTGCGCTAACGTTGCTTCAACTCTTCGGGCGGCGGTCGCTAGCTTGGCGCACTGTTGGGGCCGGAATTGCATTCGCGGCGGTCCTCGCAACATTTTCTTTCGCTGATTTTCGACGCAGTGATGCCGTATTGGCCTTGAAATCTATTCAACTGCGCCTCGGAGCACTAAGCCTCTATTCCATTCACAACCATCGGTCAAAAGACAAGTTCCTCGACGCCCAGCAACAATCAGATGTATTTCGGGTCGAGACCCTGGAGAGGTCCTCAACGCTGGTGAGCTATCTGGAGAGCAGTACTGAACTACCCGCTGGCACGTGGGAACTCCATTTGGGCGCCGACGGTGGCACTCTCCGGTATGGATATCGGAACAGGGTGGCATGGGAAGGACAACTCTTCACTGGGACCATGCAGGACAGCAATGAGCGTTTTACGATGCTCCTACCCGACGGTAAGACCTACCATCTCAGCCTAGCTGGTCTACCGGGGCTTGCCCCCCGAACAGAACTGTTAGCCATGGTTGACCCAACGACAGCATCGGTCAGATCCGTCTTTGCGTTGACACCGGACGCTATCTTAATTAGTGAGCGTTTTACGATGCTCCTACCCGACCGTAAGACTTACGATCTCGGCCTGGCTGGTCTACCGGGACTTGCCCTCGGAACACATGTGTTAGACATGGTTGACCTTGAATTGTCATCGGACGGTATCTTAGTTTCGGATGCCAGTGGGGATTTAAAAAGCAACCAAGCCTCGCGTGTCGGCCAGCCGGAGCCAAGCAGCCTAATCCTTTTCGGATGCGGCATTCTTGGCCTCGGCGGACTGGTTCGCAGAAGGCTGATGACGTAGGTGGGAAGACCCTCCTCTCCCGGACCTTCCTTCGGCCACTGCTTAGGCAAGCTCCACTGTCGCTGTCGAAAACCGCAACTTTTTGCCAACCGAGATGGAAATCACACCCTACAATAAGCATCGAAGGCTCCTTCTTCCCCAGCGTCTTTCTTCGTCCTCAACCACAAAAGAAAGACTGCATAGGATAGAACGTGAGCCTTCACTCTCATCCTATCAAGGTTCGCCCTTCTGTTGGGCTAGTACCGCCGCCCACTACGCGGCTCGTGATATTTTCCCACTCATACCAGGGGCTTGCGGCCCGGGCTCACTACGCGCCGCCGCTGCGCGGCTATTTCCATAGTGACTTGGAGGTTTTGTTCCACTATTAGGTTTCCTTCCCGGTTGCGACACGGTCTCTCTTAGCTGGGCGTGCCAGACGAGAGATGGCTAGGCTGGTTTGATTACCGAAGTGGGACAAATATTTTTGTGAAATGAAGATATTGGTTCGGCGAGTGGTCGCCAGCTTGAAGAATACGCGGTTAAAGCATAGTCAAGTGGGATATTATGCTATTGCGGCCATAAAACATCGGCGGATCGAAAAAGCGCCCCAATACGGAAAACCATAGCCTTCAAGACTTAGGTGGTATTTAGCTGAACCACGATTTTGCCATCCACGGTATTTCTTAGAATGCCCCTAGAACGCACGGAAATGCCCCTAGGACGGCGAGAAGGCCTCGGGACGTCCCTGAGGGCCGTCCAGAAGCTTCAGGGGCCTAGAATGGCAATAATATTCTTGACTGACTACTAGACTTATGCTAGACTGACCTTGAGTTGAGGTAAGTCCAATGGAATCACCTAAAACCCTGCAAGATGCCATCCTGTTCTTCTCAGACCCCGAAAACTGCCGCAAGTTCATGGTAGCTGTTCGCTGGCCGGATGGGATTGTACTGTGCCCGCGCTGCGGAGGCAAGAATGTGACTTACCTCCAGACCGCCCGCCTGTACAAGTGCAACGCCAAGCACGAGAAGCAGAAGTTCTCGCTCAAGGTCGGAACCGTGATGGAGGATAGCGCCATCCCGCTGGAGAAGTGGTTGCCAGCGCTGTGGCTCGTCGCCAGTTGCAAGAACGGCGTGAGCAGTTGGGAGATTCACCGTGCGCTCGGCGTGACTCAGAAAAGCGCGTGGTTCATGCTGCATCGCATCCGCCTTGCGATGAAGTCGGAGTCATTCGAGAAGTTCGGCGGTCAGGATGGCGGGCCCGTCGAAGTCGATGAGACTTTCATCGGCGCTCAGAAGCGATACATGCACGCCGATAGAAAACAGCAATTCCCCGGCAAGATGGATAACAAGATCGCCGTGATGGGATTCCTTGATCGCGGGTTGCGCCAAGTGCGAACCAAAGTCGTTCCCAACATCAGGCGCGAGACCTTGCAGGATGAAGTGTTGAGCCACATCCATCACGGCTCACAGGTCTATACTGATACCGCTTCGACTTACGACCGCTGGCGCGACGATTTCGTGCATGAGATGGTGAACAAAGCCGAGAGCTACGTGCGCGGGCAGGTTCATGTGAACGGGTTGGAGAACTTCTGGAGTTGCGTCAAGCGCACCCTGAAAGGGACTTACATCGCAGTTGAGCCGTTCCACTTGGAACGGTATCTTGATGAGCAGATGTTTCGCTACAATAACCGCGCTACCAAAGACAATCCGCTGAATGATGCAGATCGCTTTCACCTTGTGCTGTCGCAGATTGTCGGGAAGCGTCTGACTTATGCAGAATTGACTGGCAAGGTGGGAGAAACGCCGTTCTAATCTTGCCCGCTTGAAGCGCGGGAAGCGGGGCGTCCGCGAGGACGAGGATTAGCTGCTTTCTCTCTCTTCTCAGCGTCTAGTACCTCTTTGATCTCGCTGTGCGGGACGCGCATTAGACGCTTCATAAACTCGGTGAATTGGCCAAAGTCGCCCGTAACATTCTTGGCGGAAGTCGTCGGGTGATCGGCGGAACGCTTCACAGAAAGGAGCATAACGCCGATGTGTGTCGCGAGTCAAGCTGCCTACTACGAAGAACCCGAATTTGGCGAGTACAGGGATATTATGCAATTCCGACTCACATATGAAGGCCCGCTAAAACCGTCGTTTAATAACAGTCGGAATACAGACAATAAGCACTCCATCAGAAAGGCTTTTCATCCCCAACTACGGCAATTATGGGAAACCGTGCCAACCCTACGGGCGCTAAGCGTAATTCCGCAGCGCGAGAGAATGGGTAACTTTAGTTCGCGGGTACCTCTTGGCGCGAAAGAGGAAAGCGTATTAGAGTATCTGGCCAATAATCGCCCATTGAACGATTATAGGTTTGCTCCTCTAGTAACCGAGGACTTGGAGTTATGGTGTGGGCTTGATGTCCTATTTCTGAGAATAGGGGCCCCTGGAAGAGTGCTTAAGTCTGGAGATATAGACAATCGTATTAAGACATTGCTAGATGCATTGAAGAGACCAAATCAGGTCTCGGATTTGGGGTCTAAATACATCCCCCCGAGCCCCAGCGAAACTCCATTCTTTGTACTTCTGGATGACGATTCACTCGTAGCGAAATTATCCGTGGAAACTGACACTATGTTGGAGCCGCTCGTCGGGGGTATACCGGCTGAGACAGATGCCAGATTAGTTATAACTGTCACAGTAAAACCAATGCACCAAACTCCGGACAATTTCACTTTTGGGTGGTAGGAGCCCGCTTTAGCTCTCCGTGTATCGTGATGAGAGCAGGAATCACGAGCAGAATTATCTTGTCTTTTCCGTGAAAACTGATTATAAATAACCAAACCCCGCTGCTGGGCGGGGTTGGCGCTGTGAACTGATTGCGCTGCGGCTCAGGAACTCGACACTCCTACCGTATCAAAATCTCCATCACAGCGCAAGTGAATTCGTGTGCCCAAAAAGTTTGATGCCGCCCGAAGTTCGAGGCATCGGGCGGCATCCATGTGGTGACGGTAGCTCAATTCGGGTAGAGCGGAGGATTTGTAATCCTCTGGTTGGCGGTTCGAGGCCGCCCCGTCACCCTCAATTATGGCGATGTGGTGGAACTGGTAAACACAGCGGTCTTTAAAACCGCCTCTCCTACCGGGGATTGTGGGTTCGAGTCCCACCATCGCCAAACCTACCACACTAATCCACTGGCTTTATGTGCAAGTTTTGTTCCAAATATGCTTACTGATTACAAACAAGTTGCAAGAAATTGCCATCGCCATTTAGGCAATCGTTTCCACAAGTGGAACAACTTTACCCATTATACGTGGCCCTGTCACGGCGCTTCCAGCCTAGCACAGAAAGTCAGTCTCGTATATTATTGCCCTAGAATCGCTCGTTAAGGCCCCTAGCGTCGGTTTCCCGTTTTGGGAAACATCTCGCGGGGTTTTCGGGGGGCTTCGGCAGCCATTTCACCCGGACGACTTCTGGCTTGCCCGGCTGGAAACCGGTTCGGTAGCCTGACTCACAATCTCGGGATCGTCTCCGAAGCCGGCGAGCCACAGCACATCGGGCTCGCGGCGAAACCACGTTATCTGCCGCTTGGCATAGTTGCGATGCCCCTGTTGCGCTGCCGCGATGGCTTGCTCGCGCGTGAGTTCCCCGCGCAGCAACTGCGCCGCCTGCTTGTAGCCCAGCGAGTCCAGCGGCGTGACGCTCTTGCGCTCACCGTAGCGCTCGCGCAGTGCTTTCGTTTCTTCGATCAGTCCTGCCTCGAACATCTGCCGGGCGCGCTGGTTGATGCGGTCATACAGTTTCTCCCGCGACGGGTTGAGTCCAATTCGCAGGACACGAAAGCCGCGCAGAGGATCGCGCCCGCGCTGCTTCCACAGCTCGCTCATCTGCGCCCGCGAAGCCAGACAGACTTCGATGGCGCGGACGAGCTTGGGCAAATCGTTGGCATGGATTTTCGCAGCGGCTTCCGGATCAAGCCGCGCCAGCATCCGGTGCAGATAAGGCGAACCGCGTTTGGCCGCGCTGGCACGCAAGCGCTCCCGCAATCCTTCGGAGCGCTGTGGCCCGGGGAAGAGTCCTTCGAGAAGCGCCCGCAGGTAAAGACCTGTCCCGGCGACCACGATGGGCAGCCGCCCGCGCTGGGCGATCTCGTGGACCACATCGCGCGCGCGTCGCGCATATTCGCCGGCGGTGAACGGCTCGTCCGGCTCCGCGATGTCGAGCAAGTGATGTGAAACTGACGCGCGCTGCTCGCGGGTCGGCTTGGCGGTGCCGATCTCAAAATAGCGATAGAGCGCGACCGAATCGCAACTGACAACTTCTCCTGCGAACTGTTGCGCAAGCTGGATGGCGAGCGCGGACTTGCCGGACGCAGTCGGCCCAAGAACTACAACCAGCAGCGGGTCGGATTGCGGAGATGCAGTGGAGGCTTCACCGGAACCGCGTGTCGGGCTTGCTTCTGCTGGGGTGGTCAACGCGCGCCCCAGGGAGTTGTTTTGCCGAAACGCAGAAATGCCAGCGCAAGAATGAACAGCACGATGACCAATAGTCCGACGAGTTTCATCCGCTCGCGTGAGCGGTAGCGAGCTGCCCATTCGGCGGGCGTTAGAACAGAATTGGGATCAGGCTTGCGGTCGGGCTGGCGTTCGTTCACAGCCTCATTCTACGCGGGCTGTTACTCCATATCGCCCTTTTGCGGGTTGTAATAGAAACGGAAGCGCAAGGCCAGATAAGGCCCGTGGAATTCCGATGGCAGGGGAGCAAATGGGTTGGAGGCGGTGATCCCACCCCAGGCGGCCCGATCAAGCGATACGTCTCCTGACTCTCCCGTTATCCTCATGCCTGCAACCTTGCCGTCAGGAAGGATGGCAAACTCAATGGCAACTTTGCCGCGCTTGAGCAGCGGGGCGCGGGCCGCTTCCGGGATGATGGTGTACCAGTTTCTGCGCACGGCATCGACAACACGAGAGAGATAGGGGCCGAAGTCCACACCTTGGGTATCGCTCAGTACCTCGAGGTTACCCAGTGTCCGCGCCGAACCACCCGGGCCTGCACCATAATCCCCACCGCCGCCGTAGCTACCGCCTCCATGATGGGAGGCAACGGCGCGGGCTGCCTGTTCAATCGCCGATCCCGGAGACATTACCCCCCCGAGATTGCCGGGAAACTTAGCAGCTCCTTGCGGCGGAGTTGCCAGCTTGGGGTCGGGGATTGGCTGTAGTTGCGCCATCTGCTGTCCCTGCGACTGGTCTGGCTGTTGTTGTTGACCCTGCTGCATCGGCGGCGACATCTGCGC
>Ga0074045_10005477_pt1 | contig 11075 bp, 4 predicted proteins | sample BogForMeECP23OM2_FD_94442 | JGI IMG/M metagenome (GOLD analysis project Ga0074045, IMG submission 94442) | Bog forest soil microbial communities from Calvert Island, British Columbia, Canada - Bog Forest MetaG ECP23OM2 | ecosystem: Environmental > Terrestrial > Soil > Wetlands ...
AGCCGCCGGAACCGCGCAGAGCGGCGATTGACGAAATCCCCACCAGATGCCCATGCCTTTGTCGCAAAAAATGCCGCATGGCCACCTGCGCAAGTGAAACGAACCCCATAACGTTGACAAGCAGCGTGTCGCGGTCCGGGCTCCATTCCAGTTCAGGATTTATATGGCCGGTTCCCGCGCTTATGATGAACAGATCAACCGTCCCGAGTTCATCGAGAAGGGATTGGATTGCAGCAGCGGCTTTTTCGCTTTCCGTAAGATCAACGCGCCGGATAAGTGTGTCGGGGCCGCAGGAGGCAGCTATCTTTTCCAAAAGGTCCAACCGCCTGGCCGCGAGGGCAAGACGCCAGCCCTCTCTGCTCAATTCGCTCGCGAGAGTTTTGCCTATTCCGGATGAAGCTCCTATAATGACCGCCACGCGCTTATGATTTTCCGGGAAACGGAGGGTTTTTGTCATTTCGGTCCCTGTGCGGCGATCCGCCGAGCTGATTTTTATATGGACGCCGGAAAGAGAGTGTCAATACTTCGCCTTACCTCATCGAGCCATTGCTTTCGTTGATCTGCCGTGCTTCCAACGATGGTGCTGAAGGTTCTGCGGTAAAAACCGGTGACGCCACAAAGGCCGAAGATGCAGTTGCGCCAAATTGTCTCGAGAGGGTCTCCAAAGAAATTTATCTCCCTTTCGGCTTCGGTGTTGGACGTATTGAATACCATCGCCGTTTCCGCTTTTAGTAATCCGTTTGGTATTCCCTCGCCCGAATCCCCTTCAACAAACTCGTAGGCAACACCGGCACGCAGCACTCTGTCGACCCAGCCTTTCAGTATGGCCGGAGGCTGGCCCCACCAGTTCGGATGAACCACGACAATACCCCGGGCTTCGGCAATTTCCCTGCAATGCCTCATGACCGGCTCCGGCACATGAGCGCTTTCCGGGATTTCCCCGCTGATTAGCAAAGGATCGAATTTTTCCTTGTACAAATCATGGAAAAAGACCTCATGCCCACGGCTCCCCAGTTGCTCGATCGCTGCGTGCGCAATAGCGTGATTGAAACTGCGCTCATCGGGATGAGCAAGAATGACCGATACCCTCATCGTGCGGTTACCCTCAATGATGCAGTAATAAGGTCCTCAACCGGGCGGACACTCGAACAACGAAAGAAGCCGGCCTTATTTCTAACCGGTCTTGTCAAGCAGCTTTCTTACCAGTTCCGCTATGTCTTTTGCAATATAGGGTTTCATAATAAGTCCCCCGAACTCTTCGGCAGTGCCCGGGGCAACTTTTTCCGTGAATCCGGTGCACATTATTATTGGAATACCAGGTCGAATTCGTCGGATTTCTTTGACCATGTCGGTTCCGGTCATATCAGGCATGCTACAATCGGTAATGATCAGATCGAACCGGTCGGCATTGGCGCGAAACAATTCCAGAGCCTGCAGACTGCCCGTTGCGGGAGTAACCTGATACCCCAGCCGCTCCAAAATCATGGTCCCCAGTTCCACCATGATTTGCTCATCATCTATAAGTAATATACTTTCTTTACCCCCGGCGATCCCATCAAAGGGCATTGAACAGTTCTCATCTTCCCCTTCTATTGCGGGAATATAAATGCTGAATGTAGTTCCCTTTGCGACAATGCTTTGGACTGAAACAGCCCCTTCGAATCCTTTGACTATCCCATGCACAACCGACAATCCGAGACCGGTTCCTTTTCCTACTTCCTTCGTGGTGAAATAAGGTTCGAAGATTCGATGTATGGTCTCCGCATCCATTCCACGTCCCGAATCAGAAACACTTAGTTTAAGGTAAGGACCGGGCTTGAGGCCGATAAGCGATAAAGATTCAAGGTCGCTTTCTCTCAGATGGACTCGATCAAGGTTTACCTCCAGTACGCCATGATCATCCATTGCGTGGGCCGCATTGATGCAAAGGTTCATCAAGACCTGGTGGATTTGAGTGGCATCGGCCAGCGCGCAGCCTTTTCCCAAATTTTGCCTGATTTCAATCGATACCGGAAGCGAAGCCCTCAATAGCTTCATAGCCTCCTGGACGATCCCGCTGAGTTCAAGCGGAACCTTCTCACCTTCTCGACCGGGCCGACTGAATGCTAGAATCTGCTTGACCAGCTCCCTTGCGCGCAACCCTGCTTTTAGCACCTGCTCCAGACCACTCCTCATGGGACTTGAATGCGCAATATCACGTAGAGCCATTTCGGTAAAACCTATGATAGGAGACAGGATGTTATTGAAATCATGCGCAATGCCGCCTGCCAGCGTCCCGATGGCCTCGAGCTTTTGCGCCTGCATAAGCTTGGCCTCGAGCATGGACTTGATCTCTTCGTCTCTTTTACGCTTGGTCATATCAAGAAAAGTTATGACTCCTCCAATCACGCAGCCGGCCTCGATGATCGGGGTACATGAGAAGACAACCGGAAACTTTTCGCTATTTTTCTTCCAATAGTAATCCCCTTTCATACCCTGCGGGCTTCCATTTTTTAGTGCAATGAGCGTGAGACATTCTTGGCGGGGGTAAATAGACCCGTCCGCTTTGGAGTGATGGATAAGACCGTGAATATCTGCACCAAGCATTTCTTCTAATTCGTATCCCAATATCGCTGTGGCTGAGGGATTTGCAAAAACGCATTTCCCCTCGGCATCGAGCCCGATGATTCCTTCGTTGACGGCATCCAGAATCAACTGATTCAGCCGGTTGAGATGCTCACGTTCCTTTTCGGCCCATTTGCGTTCGCTGATGTCACGGACAAAAACCAATGATCCGTCACGGCCGCCATAATTAATCGGTACCGCCGAAGTTTCGACATCGACAATCGACCCGTCGATTCGGACGTATTTCAGCTCTGCATTTGGCACCGGTTTTCTCTCCAGATTGAGCGCATGGATTCGTTTTTTGACCTCCTCACGCGAGTCCGGATGAATTCTTTCCAGGTTAGACTTGCCCACCAGTTGGTCCGGTGAGGCGGCGCCAAACAGTTTCAAAGCCGCTGGATTGACATAGGCGAAAAAACCTTGAGCCTGAACAAAAATGGCATCAGGAGCATTTTCAACCAGCAGGCGAAACATTTCTTCACTCGCCCGCAGCGCTTCGTCGGCTCTCTTACGATCAATATCCCGCATTTCGAGAAGTGACGCCATATCATCAAAAGATTTTGCCAACTGACCGACTTCACTGGACGAGTGCGGTAAATCCGTTCGTATCCCCATTTCTCCATTGCCGAACAACCTTGCTGTCTCTACAAGCTGTTTAATCGGCCGAATTAGAAAGCGATTGGCCGACACCCACGCAACGCACATCGCAAGAATGCCCAAAGCTTCGAGAACAGATAAATAACCCAGCATCTCGATGTTGGCGATCCGGAAGATCTTCTGTTTCGAGTAGCCTACGCTCAGATAAAGGTATGGAGACAAACCCTCCCGGAGCCGCAGTTGCTTGAAGGCATAAATCCGGGAAACTCCATCACCTCCGATTGCTTCAAATGTTCCCATGTCAAGGCCGCCCGACATATGCTTAAACACATCTTCGGGAAGAGGCTTGCCCTGACCGATTGCATCATTTTCAGGAAAACGGAACAACCGAATTCCATTACAATCCGAAATAGTAACCGTGGAGTCCGGGGGCAGATGCGCCTTCGTCAGAAAATGAGCGTACTCGTCCAGCCTCAGACCTGCGATCAGGACAGCGATCAGATTCTCACCCGGACCCAGAACAGGATAAGCGAAGGCGATCACCGGGACCTTACTGATTCTGCCCACGATATAATCACCGATAGAGAAATCGAGCGTCCTTATTGCATCCCTGATGTTCTTGCGATCAGAAAGATTGGTACCGCGATCAAAGGGCGGATCAGAGGCTAAAACACTTCCGTCGGGCCTTACCACCGCTAAGAGCGAGTAGGCTGGGTAATTCCCGTGTAATTGCTTAAATATTTCATTGCAGGCCTCGGAGTCCAGGTTCTTAACTTCAGGCAACTGGGCCATGGTATTTAGCATCTGTCTGGTTCCGGCTGTAAATTGTTCCTGTTGGGCCGTCAGGCTCTGGACAAGGAGCATGGCCCCCCTTTCTGCCTCCCTGATTGCTCTTCCGCGCTGTACCAGGCATGAAGCGACAATGATTCCGGATGCGGGCAGGAATACAATCAGTAATAGCACAAGCAGTTTTCTGGGGATGGACCAAAAGCCCAAAGACAGCTTCTCCACTCTATTTTACCTCTTCGAATATACCTGAGTATAACGATCGGTGTTCAAATCTAATACGGAATCTTGCGCCACTTAGATTAACGGAAATCATTTGAGCGCGGTTATCGTTTGGAGAAAATCAGCATCCGAACAGGGTTTCCGACAGTAGTTGAGGCGGGCGGGCCGCGACATCGTTTCATTAATGCAAAAGTATTTGAGCCAGTTCAGGAAGTCTTTTATGACGCCGGTGGGCCTGGAATTCAAAGAGAGAAATCTTGATCGCGAATCCGGCGAAAAACATTGTATACTGTGTTGACGCGGCGCCAATAGAGGTTATCCCGCAATTATTCATATCGCCTGCGTGTAGTGTGGGTCTGAACTCATTGACGATGGAGGGGCCGATGTTTCAGCGAGAGTCGATAAGAGTGAGGTTTAAGCTCTGCGCGGTAATCTCAGCATGCGTGGTTATTGTCGGGTTTTCCCTAATCGCTGGCTTCGTCGGGTCCGATTTGCAGGCTGCTGAGACCTCGCTCAAGATAACCCGCATTACCCCTTCGGGCGTAGATATCCCACCGGGAAGGCAGATCGTCTTTGAATTCAACCGCCCGGTCGTGCCCCTTGGAAGAATGGAACGGAGCGCTTCTGAAATACCGGTTTCCATTGAACCGGCCCTTTCCTGCCAGTGGCGATGGCTCAATTCATCCAATCTTGCGTGCCAACTGGACGAGCAGCATGCCATGGCGCCATCGACCCGCTACGACATAACTGTCAGGCCCGAAATCACCACGGAGGATGGGGCGGTCCTCGCCGAACCGGTCACTCACTTTTTCATAACTCAGCGACCCAAAATCAGCTTTGCAGTATTCGACAAGTGGCTCTCGCCTGTAAAGCCGCAACTCAGGGTACGCTTCGAGCAGGTTGTCCGGCAGGACTCAATAGAAGCGCACGCATTCTTCAAGGGGGAGGCAGGCTTGCGGGTTGCGGCGAAAGTTCTGGAGGACGAGCGGTATAGCAAGTATGAGAAACCGGGACTTAACTGGGTATTGAGCCCGGCCGGCGACCTCCCTGCGGACAGAGCAGCAGAACTCGTCGTGGAACCCGGAATTCTTTCGCAACGCGGGACAGAACCAGGCGTCGAAAGCCGGGCTGTCTTCAAATTTCGCACGCTCGGGCAGTTCCGGTTCGAGGGTGTGCAGTGCCTTGACCTGAACGGCGTTCAGTCCATCATTCGCCCGCAGGCAGGTGCTACGCGTCAAACCCGATGCAATCCTCAAAGCCCTGTTTCACTGCTTTTCACCTCTCCAGTAGCGCGATCGGAACTCAAAGAGAATGTATCCGTCACCCTGGGGGGCAAGGGCGTCGGGGCCGAAAACATCTGGCCTGAATACGAAGGTTTCCCCATGGTCAGGCAATTACCCGAAAAAGATGGTTATTTCGCCCACGAGCTTGAAAACGAATCCCTCAAACCTTTCAGTAAATACCGGATCAGAGCCAAAGCCAAAAGCCTCAAAGACGAATTTGGAAGGCCGCTCGCCAAAGCTGTTGACATGCCTTTGGAGATTGACCACTTGCCGCCTCAATTGCGCCTCTACAAGGATATGTCCGTACTGGAGAAGGGACTGGACACCGAATTGCCGGTCTTTGCAAGCAATATCGATGGGATAGACCTCCAATACCAGACATTTACAGCCGCGGGAAAATCTGCCGCAAAATCGGCGGTCCTCCCGGGCCCAAGGGTCCGTGACGTTACCTCTGCGATACCGCTGGGAATCCGGAAGCTGATCCCCGCTGAGTCGGGCATACTGACGGGTACGGTTTCGCCACGTCCCCCCATTCGCCGTAAGGAACAGGAACCGAACTGGTTTTTCGCGCAGATAACTCCCTTTGATGTTCATGTGAAGATGGGACACTTTAACACTTTGGTCTGGATTACCGACCTCCAGACCGGCGAGCCGGTCCCCGGGGTCAGCGTAGAGGTGCGAAAGGATTCGTATAAAGATTTCGAAACTCAGGCAACACCTCTTTCCAAAGCTGTGACCGACTCCAATGGCACAGCAGAACTTGCGGGCACCTCGGAAATCGATCCCGCCCTCAAACTCGCGGAAGGCTACTCGCAGGATAGTGCTCAAAAGTTGCTGGTGATGTGCCGCAAAGGGACTGATATGGCGTTGGTCCCGATCATGTATCACTTCCGGGTCGACTCCGAGGGAGCCAACTACCAGTACATCCCTTCCTCGATGCGGTCGCGGCATGGGCACATTCGCGCATGGGGCGCTACCGCCCAGGGTATCTACAAGCTGGGGGACACCGTTCAGTACAAAATCTACGTAAGAGACCAGGAAAACCGGCGCTTTATACAGCCGCCGCAGGCCTCCTACAGCCTGAAGGTAGTGGACCCCACATCAAGGATTATCTTCCAGCGCGATGACATTAAACTTTCCGAATTCGGCGCTATGGACGGCGAGTTTCTGATTCCAGGAAACGGCTCGGTCGGCTATTACAATTTTCAGTTGGAATCCAGTTTTGCCAAGCTGAACCTCGAACCGCTCCAGGTACTGGTAAGCGACTTTACTCCCTCTCCTTTCCGGGTCTCAACCGAGCTCAACGGGAAGATCTTCGGTACGGCTGAAAGCGTTGCTGTTTCTACTCAGGCCAAACTGCATGCCGGGGGGCCATACGGAGGTGCGGCCCTCGGAGTGACGGCCTCTGTCGAGGCCCAGGATTTTCGGCCCGAGAACCCTTTTGCGCGCGATTTTCAGTTCGACGTCGTTGAGAAAGGCGACAAAGAAGAGTTCGGAGAAACCCGGCCCGAGGTCCAGACCGTTTTTCAAACAAAAGGCAAACTGGACAATAACGGCAACTTCGAGACACAGTTTACGCTTGCAGATCTGCCGGTCTACTATGGGCGGCTTACTGTCGAGAGTTCGGTAAGAGATGAGCGCGGCAAATCCGTCGCAAACCGCGCGACCGCAGCCTACTTTGGGCGCGACCGTTTTGTAGGGTTAAACCAGCGGGACTGGGTGCTTGAGGAAGACAAGCCCGCCAGCACCGCCTTCATTGTAACCGATCAAATGGGAACCGCCGTTGCCGGCTCCCAGGTACGAATAGACGTTGAAAAGCTTCAGACCAAAGCCGCTCGCGTAAAGGGGGCGGGAGACGCATACCTGACGCAATACGAGGAAGAGTGGGTGCCGGTTGAGACCTTGACCGTTTCATCCGGCGATGGACCCCGGAGCTTCGAATTTACTCCGAAGCAGTCCGGAACGGTAAGAATAGTGGCCAGTGTTCCCGACTCAAAGGGTCGCATCCAGAAAACTTCAATGCGGCGTTGGGTTTCCGGAAAAAGTCACGTCCTCTGGAAAACAGAAGAAGGAAACCTGCTTAACATTTATCCCGATAAGCAAGAGTACAGAGTGGGCGATACGGCGCGGGTTTTCGTGCAGAACCCGTTCCCGGGCGCAAAGGCCCTGGTAACTGTGGAACGCTACGGGGTACTGGATCGCTGGGTGAAAACCCTGGATCACAGCGCCGAACTGATCGAGATCCCGGTTCTACCGGATTATCTGCCCGGATTCTATGTCTCTGTGATGGTGATGTCCCCAAGAGTTGAAAAGCCTCTTGGCCCAGGAGGCGAAGATCTTGGTAAACCGGCTTTTCGCATAGGTTACGCGCAAATGGAGGTAAAGGACCAGTTTAAAGAGATTGAAGTACAATGCAGGACCGACAAGGAAGTCTATAAGCCGCGCGAGATAGTTAAACTCGAGTTCGAAGCCCGCCCGAAAAACCTTTCGCCCGGCGAACCCAACCCTGCCATAGAGCTTGCGGTCGCAGTGCTCGATGAGTCGGTTTTCGACCTTCTGCGCCAGAAAAGGAGCGCTTTCGATCCGTATGGGGGGTTTTACAAGTTGGAGGACCTGGACCTCGTCAATTACAACCTCTTGATGCAGTTGGTGGGAAGGGAGAAGCTGGAGAAAAAGGGAGGGTTTCCCGCCGCCGCCGCCGGGTTCGATCTGGGCTTGCGTTCGGTCTTCAAGTTCGTGAGCTACTGGAACCCGTCCGTGCGCGTCGATGAGCAAGGGAAAGCAAGCGTTGAGTTTCAGTTGCCGGACAACCTGACCGGATGGCGGGTGCTGGCAATGGCTGTGTCTGCGGGTGATCGTATGGGCCTTGGCGAGTCCACCTTCAAGGAGAATCAGCTCACGGAAATCAGGCCCGTGCTTCCCAACCAGGTACTTGATGGAGATAGTTTTTCAGCCGGTTTTTCGGTGATGAACCGCACGGGTGAAAGTCGAAATATCGAAGTGAAAATTACGGCCGGCGGCCAGGTTGCACCCGGCAAATCCGGCCAGGGGCAAAGCGGGGCCGCCTCAACTGTGCAGACAATAACGGCGGAGCCGTACAAGCGCTATACGGTCCGTTTCCCTGTGGAAGCCTCCGGAAAGGGTGAAATAATTTTCACTGTACAGGCCGGTGACGATCGTGACCGGGACAGCTTGAGGCACACCTTGAAAGTTCTTCCAAGGCTTAACCGCAGCGTGGCGGCCGCCTATGGGACCATCCTGACAGGGACGGCTTCCCAGGCAATCGAATTTCCCGAGAACATGCGCCCCGATTCGAGCCTGCTGAGCGTAGGGCTGGCGCCCTCCATTCTGGGAGGGCTTGAGGGACCCTTTGATTTTATGAAGGTTTACTCCTATGAATGCTGGGAACAGAAGATCAGCCGGGCGGTCATGGCGGGTGCGGCTGCGAACCTGGCCCCCTATTTTTCCAATTCGTTCTCATGGCAAAACGCCCGGGGGGAAGCGGACTCTATACTCGCCACAGCCTCGGAGTTTCAGGCCCCCAACGGCGGAATGGCCTTCTACGAACCCCGCGATGATTATGTCAGTCCCTTCCTCAGCGCTTTTACAGCCAAGGCTTTCAACTGGCTAAAGGAGACCGGCCACGCGCCCCCCGCGCAGGTCGAGGAGAAGCTGATTCAGTATCTTCTGAACCTTTTGAAGCGCGACGAATCGGAAGACTCCGCTTCACGCAGCGTTGTTGCCAACGTAAGGGCCCTTGCCCTTTCAGCACTGGCGGATAACGGCAAAATCTCGCGTGCCGATCTCGAACGCCATTACATGCGCCTGCCGGAGATGAATCTTTTCGGGAAAGCCATGTTCCTGGAAGCCCTGGCCAGGGTACCGGATACTTTGGAGATGAGGAAAGAAGTCGTCAGAAGTATTCTTGCCCACTCAGATCAAAGTAGCGGGACGCTCAGATTTAGCGAGCAGCCGGATTCGGCGCTGCTCTCCATCCTCTCCTCGCCTATCAGGGACAATGCCGCTATCCTGATGGCGTTTCTGTCCTGCCGGGCCGACAATACTTCGGACGATCTCGGCGATATTCCTGCCAGACTTATGGCTGCGATCTCCTCGAGCAGAAGAGGTCTGGATCACTGGGCCTCAACCCAGGAGAATCTATTTGCGGCAATGGCGGCCGTTCGTTACAGCAAAGCATTCGAAACCCAAAAACCGCAGTTAAATTTTCAAGCACTGCTGGATCAGCGACCCATCGGCCAAGGCAGCTTTGAGAGTTATTCGGACAAGTCAGTGAGATTCGAATACCGGGTACAGGAGTCGGATCGCGGGCGAAAGGCGGCTGTGACGGTGAGCAAGGAAGGTGAGGGCAGACTTTACTACGATACCTCGCTTACCTATGAGCCGGCCGGCATGAATGGGGATTCGGTCAATGCCGGGATCGAAATCCATCGGGAATACAGTGTTGAGCGAGACGGGAGATGGGTCCTCGCGAAAAATCCCGTTCAGGTCAAGACAGGTGATCTGGTGAGGGTGGACCTGTTCGTGTCCCTGCCCTCGGAGCGCTACTTTGTCGTAGTCGATGACCCGGTGCCGGGAGGCCTTGAGCCGGTGAACCGGGCACTTGCGACCACCTCGGAAGTTGACGCGCAAAAAGGCGAATCCGCATTTGCGCCGGAGTCATTGCGCAGCGGCTACACCGACTGGAGAAGTTTCGGCGTATCCCGCTGGAGTTTCTACCATAAGGAATTGCGTCATGACTCCGCCCGGTTTTATTCTGAACGGCTGAGTGCCGGACATTATTACCTCTCATACACGGCTCAGGCGATAGCACCGGGCGAATTCACGGCCTTGCCCGCCCGGGCCGAAGAAATGTATGAGCCTGACGTTTACGGCAAAAGCTCACCCGTAGTGTTGAAGGTGGAACTTTCCGAATGAACGGACTGCAAATTGATCCACCGCATGCGCAGAGGATGCTGAAGATTTCGAACCCGTTATTCCGGCAAGGCACTTTCGAGGCAGTCTCTCTATTCTCAAGTTTGAGGTGATACTTGAAAGCCATGCCGGGTTCCCGGGACAAGTGATTTCAATATGGGCGGAATTCATGAGACTATTTGGGTTGATGAGCTTATCATGATTGGCAGGCGTTGGGCGTTTTTTAAGTTGAGTGGCCGTGGCAGCGGGATAGAAGTGAGTCGGTTGGGATAGTGCTTTAGGTGAGGCTTTAGAGGACTAAAAAAGATATATTACCGGGATGGTTGGCCCAAACAGGAAAGGTGCAATCGTGGAAAGACTTGATCTACCAATTGAGAAGCTTTCACTTGCTCAAAAACTCGATCTAATGGAGGCTATTTGGGATAATCTGACAAAAGATGAGGGAACACTTGAATCACCTGATTGGCATGGTCCCATTCTCAGAGATAGAGAGACAGCCATGGAGAGTGGAAAGTCAGGCGTTTCCGATTGGGGGGAAGCTAAAGACAGGATAAGAAGGAACGTATCGTGCGGGTAAGGATCCCTGTTGTCGCCGAGATGGATAAGCCGATCAATTTCCATTCATCGGCATAAACCGAGACAAACTTAGTG
>Ga0074045_10005478_pt1 | contig 11074 bp, 6 predicted proteins | sample BogForMeECP23OM2_FD_94442 | JGI IMG/M metagenome (GOLD analysis project Ga0074045, IMG submission 94442) | Bog forest soil microbial communities from Calvert Island, British Columbia, Canada - Bog Forest MetaG ECP23OM2 | ecosystem: Environmental > Terrestrial > Soil > Wetlands ...
CAGCGTGCGCTGCCCGCCCGTACGCTCCAGAGCCTTGATGATCATCTGCTCTTCCATGCTGTCCAGATTGCCCACGGGAATGGAGGCGGTTTGGCGGAGCGCGGCAGGTTCTCCGGTCAGCGCGGGGCTGAGCCGGGAGAAATCGATGTCCGGGCCCGAAGTCTCCATCGCCATCTTCGCCACCAGGTTGCGCAGTTCCCGAATATTGCCCGGCCAGGGATGCGACAGCAGTGCGGAAATCGCCAGCGTGGAAAAACTCTTGCCCGGGGCTTTCAGCCGCAGGAAATGTTCCGCGAGAGCGACGATATCCTCGGGACGCTCCCGCAGCGGCGGCACGCGCAGCTGAAATTGCCCGAGCCGATGGAACAGATCCTGTCGGAACCGGCCCTCCCGGACCGCAGCCTCCAGATCCTGGTTGGTGGCCGCCACAATGCGCACATCGACCCTGATCTTGCGGTGGCCGCCCAAACGGTAGAAGGGCTGGCCATCCAGCACGCGCAGCAGTTTCACTTGAGTCTGCAGTTGCAGTTCGCCGATTTCGTCAAGGAACAGAGTTCCCTTGTCGGCCAGTTCGAACAGTCCGGGCTTGGAGCCGTCGGCGCCGCTGAACGCGCCTTTCTCATATCCAAAGAGTTCGCTTTCGACCAGGTTCTCAGGCAGCGCGGCGCAGTTGATGTCGACCCACGGGCGGCTGCGGCGCTTTGAGGACTCGTGAATGGTACGCGCGATCAGTTCTTTGCCGGTCCCAGTCTCGCCCGTGATCAGGGCGGTTTCCGTGTGGCCTGCGACCCGATCCACTAGGGTCATGAACTTGTGCATCACCGGGCTGGCCAGGATGAATACCGTGTCATCGATCTTGCGCGAAATCGCACCCCGCCCCGCGGTCGCCTGCGCTTGGTCCTGGTCTTGGTCTTGGCCTTGGCCTTGGGCCTGGGCCCGGATGGCGCTCAGCACCCCTTCGGCCAGCGGCACGACCACCGCGACCAGGGCTACCGGCTTGTCCGAAGAGTCCCGCAGCAGGGTCGAATAGAACTGCACCGGAAAACAGTTCCCGGTTTTCGGAATCGCGAACAGATTGCCGCGATAGTCCCCCTGCGTGGAGGTAACGGCCAGAACCATCCTGCGCAAGGGATTGTGGTCCACGCCGTCTGTTTTTTCCGTCAGCGCAAAGAACGAGGCGAAGTCCTGCCCCAGCACTTCCCCCAGCGAATAGCCGAACAGCGCGGTAAACGCCGGGTTACAGGCCGTGAACTCCCCTTTCAGATCAGTTTGGAAGACAGCCATCTGCGACTGGGTCGACGCCGGGTTGTCGTCGCCGGTCGGGGAAATGGTAAGCAGATCTTGCGTGTCCGAACTGCGCTGCGGAATCGGCATATGGCGTTTGGGATGATGGTGACACAGGCAGTGCGGTTCAACGAGAAGCGTGTTACGGAAGGGGTAACGAAGGTAATAGCCTCCTTCTGGCTCGCGCCCGCCCCTGCGCCGATGGTTACCTAAGTAAGCTTTAGTAGACCTATTCCTTGCAATACGATTCGGGCAGGCTCGAACCGGGAGAAGTGTGTCTCGCACGGGCCCGACGCGGGCTGAACACACCCGCGCCGTAAATACTTGTGTGCTCGCGGGAGGACGGCGAGGGGGCCCCTGCAACAAACTGTTCGCACAGAGTTAGTCAGGTTGTACATGAAACCAGAGGCGGAAGGATTATCGCTTCAGACGAAGGCATTCGTCGGCGCCACCGCGTCGTTAGGCGTGGTCGTGCTGGCCTATGCCTTTGCACATTGGCAGTCGCAGGATCTGATGCGATTCTTCTGCTACCTGGCCGTAGCCGTCCTGGCCTCGGGACTGAAAGTGCAACTGCCCGGCATCGACGGCACCATGTCGGTGAATTTCCTGTTCATTCTGCTGGGCGTGCTGGAACTGAGCCTGCCTGAGACGCTGCTGATTGGCTGCACCGCGAGCCTGGTCCAGAGCGTCTGGCAGACGCGCAAGCGGCTCGATCCCATCAAAGTCCTGTTCAACGTCGCCGGCATGATGGCCAATGCCAGCGCGCTCACCTACTTGAGTTATCACTGGCTGGCCGCCCGCTTCGGATCGAGCAAGCCAATCCTGCTGATGGTGGCGGCCCTGGTCTTTTTCTTCGCCAACACGCTCCCTATCTCCGTCGTAATTGCTCTGACTGAGGGCAAATCGAGCCGCAAGGTCTGGTCGGAGTGCTACTTCTGGTCGTTCCCGTATTACCTGGTCGGCGCTGCCGCAGTGGGACTGGTCGGCATCGTGAACCGCTCGGCGGGATGGGAAACGTCCCTGATGGTTCTGCCCCTGATCTACTGGGTGTATCGCTCCTACCGCCTGTACCTGGGCCGCCTGGAGGCTGAAAAGGACCGGGTGGAAGTCGAAAAGCGGCACGTGGAACAAATCGCGTCGCTGAACATGCGCACCATCGAGGCCCTCGCGCTGGCCATCGAGGCCAAGGACCAGACCACGCACACTCACCTGCAGCGCGTGCGCACTTATGCCGTAGCCGTGGCCAAAGAATTGAAGCTGTCGGAAGGCGAGATCGAAGCTCTGCGGGCGGCCGCCTTGCTGCACGATATCGGGAAACTCGCCGTCCCGGAACAAATCATCAACAAGCCGGGAAAACTCACGCCGGAAGAGTTCGAAAAGATGAAGGTGCATCCCCTGGTGGGCGCGGAGATTCTGGAGCGCGTCGCGTTTCCCTATCCCGTGGCGCCGATTGTCCGCTCGCATCACGAGCGCTGGGATGGCACTGGATACCCCGAGGGCTTGAGCGGAGAACAAATTCCGATCGGCGCGCGAATTCTCGCTGCCGTGGATTGTCTGGACGCGCTGGCCTCTCACCGACAATATCGCCCCGCGCTGCCGCTGGTTGAGGCGATGGCGAAAGTGAAGGAAATGTCGGGCGCGTGGTTCGATCCGCAAGTTGTCGAAATCCTTGAGGCTCGTTATGTGGAACTGGAGCGCATGGCGCAGATGTCGGAGGACACCGCCGCAGCCAAAGGTCTTTCCAAGGGCGTGCGAGTCTCGCGAGGACTCGCCCCGGCCACTGGTTTCGAACTAACCAACACCGCGCACGGATCCGGCGACAGCGCAGACTTCCTGACCTCGATTGCCTCGGCGCGCCAGGAAGCTCAGACCATGTTCGAGCTCAGTCAGGATCTCGGCGTGTCCCTGAGTTTGAGCGAGACTCTGTCGGTGCTGTCGATGCGCCTGCGCCGCATGATTCCCTACGATTCCATTGCCGTGTTCGTGAACCGCAACGGCTGGCTGCTTCCGGAACTGGTGAGCGGCGAGAACTTCCGCATGCTGTCTTCGCTGAAAATCAAGGTGGGCGAAGGTTTGTGCGGATGGGTGGCGGCCAACTGCAAGCCCATCGTGAACGGCAATCCCCAGGTCGAAGAGGGCTACGTGGTCGATCCCACAAAGCACGCCACGCTGCAATCGGCGCTGGCCGTGCCTCTCGAGGGTTTGAACGGAGTGGTCGGCGTGCTGGCCATGTACCAGGCCAATCGCGATGCCTTCACCCCCGATCATTTGCGAATCCTGCTGGCTGTGGCTTCCAAAGTCGCCATGTCGGTGGAGAACGCGTTGAAATATCAGCAGGCTGAGAGTTCCGCGACTACCGACTATCTGACCGGCCTGCCCAATGCGCGCTCGCTCTTTGTGCACCTGGCGCAGGAAGTGGCGCGCTGCCGCCGCATGAAGACTCCGCTGGCCGTGCTGGTCTGCGACATCGACGGCTTCAAGCAGATCAACGATTCGTTCGGTCACCTCGAGGGCGACAAACTCCTGCGCGAGTTTGCCACGCGGCTCAAAGACGTCTGCCGCGGCTACGACTATGTGGCCCGCATGGGCGGAGATGAATTTGTCATCACCGCTCCCGGCCTCACCGAGGGCCCGGCCAAGGAAAAGGCCGAACGGCTGAATCAGGCGGCCATCGAGTCGGCGCGCCATGTCTGCGGCCGCGACCTGATCACTCTCAGCGTCGGTATGGCCTTCTGTCCGGACGACGGCTTCGATGTCGAGCGGCTCCTGGCCGAGGCCGATCGCCGGATGTATGGCATGAAGCAGATCCATCACGGCTCCGGCGTGGGCGAGCCGGACGGCAAAACTCTCAGAGCCACGGCGGAATAGGAGGGCCTTCCACCATGCTCAGTCGAAAAATTGCGCGGCATGGTCTCGCCATCGTCGCCACCGTGCTGTTGGGAGGACTGCTCTCAGCGACGCTGGTTCGGCTGGCACCGGGCTTCGATTCGGACGAAGCGCAGCTCGATCCGCATCTGAATTCCGCAAGCGTGCAAGCCTTGCGGCAGACACGCCTCGAACAGCACAACATCTTCCGTTTCTATTTTCATTCCTTGCAGCGGGCAGCCCATGGCGACCTGGGAACTTCGCTCTCGCTCGGCCAGCCCGTGAGTCTGCTGCTGCGCGAGCGCGCTCCGCTGACTCTTCGCTTGGTGGGGATCGGCCTTCTGCTGAGTTGGGCCGTCGCCATGGCGATGGCCCTCAGCGCCGCCTGGCTGCGAGTCTCGGCCTATGACGCCCTAACCACCGCGATCAGCGGAGCTTTCCTTTGCCTGCCAGCGGCGGTTCTGGCTCTGTTGTCGGTGTTGTGGAATGTCCCCGGAGCGCTGGCCATCGGCCTGATCGTGTTTCCCACCGTGTATCGCTATGCTCGCAACCTGCTGGCCAAGGCATACGCCATGCCTCACATCGTTATGGCGCGGGCCAAGGGCCTGAGCGAGCTCCGAATTCTCTTCTGGCACGTCGTTCCCCTCGCCGGGCCGCAGTTGCTGGCGGTAGCGGGAGTGTCGGTGAGCATAGCGATAGGAGCGGCCATCCCCGTGGAAGCTTTGTGCGGCCTGGCCGGAGTTGGGCAGCTGGCATGGCAGGCGGCTCTGGCGCGCGATCTTCCCTTGCTGACCAATTTGACCATCCTGGTGACGATCGTAACCTTGCTGGCAAACTCCAGCGCCGATCTAATCGGACATGTACTTCGAGGCCGAGAAGCATGAGGATGCCGCCCATAAACCTGTGGCGCACAAATCTCTGGCGAAACCTGGCGTGTGCGATTTTGCTGCTCGTGGTCGGCATATCGCTGGCCGCGAATTGGCTGGCTCCGGCAGGCTACGCCCGGCAATATCGCGAGGCGACCGATGCGGCTCCGTCGCGGGCGCACTGGCTGGGCACCGATGAGATTGGCCGCGACCGTTTCGCGCGCGTGCTCTACGGAACACGCATTTCGCTGCTCCTGGCCCCGGCCGCCGCGCTGCTCTCGACTCTGATGGCAGCCCTCGTCGGCGGGCTTGCGGGATATCTGGGCGGCGCCTGGGCGCGAGCCGCGATGGCGGTCACAGATTTATTTCTATCGCTGCCCTGGCTGTTCCTGCTGATTACGGTCCGGGCGTTGATGCCCCTAAATGTGTCGGCCCTGGTTTCGGTGCTGGTGACATTTCTGATGTTGGGTCTTTTAGGTTGGACCAGCGCGGCGCGCGTGTTGTGCTCGACCGCTGGCTCGTTGCGCGAATCGGATTTCGTGCGCCAGGCGCGAGCCTCCGGCGTGCGCGGCGCGCGCCTGTTCTGGATTCACGTGCTGCCCAATCTGAAGCCGGTGTTGTTAGCGCAGTTTTGGATTTCGATTCCGGTCTTCATTTTGAGCGAGGCCAATCTGGGCATTCTCGGGCTGGGCGTGGCCGAGCCCATGCCTTCCTGGGGCAGTTTGTTGCGGGAACTGGAAGGCCTGGTGTCAGTGGGCGAAGAACCGTGGAAATTCGTTCCCCTGATTTTGCTGGTGGTGGTGGTGACGTCATTTCAACTCGTGCTTTCGAAACAGGAACAGGTCGCTGCGTAACAGACGACCGGCGTCCAGAAAACAGTGATGGTGATGGCAAGGGCAAAGACAACAGCGTGCAGGAAAGCAATCTTGGCTGCGGCAATCGCGTCGACGGCCTGCCTGGGAATTCTGACCGGCTCGACCTGGGCCCAAGGCGAACTGCGTTTTTGCTTGCGCGCGGAACCGAAGACATTCGATCCGTTAAAGGTCGAAGACGATTCCTCCATCGCCATCCGCTACCTGACCGGGGGCGTGCTGCTGCGCATGAACCGCCAAACCCAGGCTCTGGAGCCGGAACTGGCAAAGTCCTGGAAAGTATCGAAAGACGGCCGGCAGATCACGTTCCAGTTGCGCAGCGGAATCATGTTCTCCGATGGCACGCCGTTCTCCGCAGAGGACGTGGCATACACCGTGCAACAACTAATGGATCCTGCGCTGCATTCGCCGACGGGAGACGCGTTCCGTTCCGGCCCCGGCAACGTAGAAACCAAGATCATTTCCCCCACCCAGATTTCGATTACGTTTCCCGCGCCCGTGGCCGGACTCGACCGCCAGTTCGATCAAGTCGCGATTATCTCCGCGCACTCCGCCAAGAGGGAGATGGCTGTCCTGGGGCCGTTCATGGTGGCGGACTATAAGCCCGGTGCAACCGTGCAACTGAAGCGCAATCCGAACTATTGGAAGTCCGATGCCCAGGGGCGCAAGCTGCCCTACCTGGATTCGATCCGCCTCGATATTCAGCCCAACCGCGACGTCGAAATGCTGCGCTTCAAGCGCTCGGAAATCGACTTGATCAATTCGCTCGACAGCGAGTACTTCGACAAGCTGGCGTCCACTTCTCCTCAGCTCGTTCACGATGCCGGCCCCTCGCTCGACAGCGAGCAGATGTGGTTCAACGAAGTAGCCAAGGCCCCGCTGCCGGGGTACAAGAAAAACTGGTTTCGCTCCGCGAATTTCCGCCGCGCGATTTCTCAAGCCATCAATCGTGACGACCTGGCTCGCGTCGTGTTTCGCGGCCACGCCCAGGCCGCCATCGGTCCAGTCTCGCCCGCCAACAAGTTCTGGTTCAACGCTCGCCTGAAGCCCGAAACCTATATGCCCGATGCCGCCCTGAAAGCCTTGCAGGGCGAGGGTTTCCGCATGGAGAACGGGGCGCTTAAAGACAAGGATGGAAACGAGGTCGTGTTTTCCATCATCACCAATTCCGGCAACAAATATCGCGAGCGCATGGCGACCATGATTCAGGAAGACCTGCAGAAACTTGGCATCCATGTAAACGTCGTCACCCTCGACTTCCCTTCGCTCATCGAGCGCATGACGCAAACCTTCGACTATGAGGCGATTCTGCTCGGACTCACCAACGTCGGACTCGATCCCAACGAGCAGATGAACGTGTGGCTGAGTTCGTCGGAAAATCACCAATGGAATCCCTCGGAAAAATCTCCGGAAACCCCGTGGGAAGCCGAGATCGACCGCCTGATGCGGGCGCAAGCTTCATCCGCCGACGCCCAGAAACGAAAAGAAAGTTTCGACCGCGTGCAGGAGATTGCGGTCGAGCAGGCCCCGTTTATATATCTGGTGAACCGAAACGCACTGTCGGCGGTCGCCGCCACCGTGCAAGGCGCAAGCCCGGTGATTCTGGTGCCACAAACCTACTGGAACGTCGAGCGCCTCGCGGTGAAGTAGGCGCGGCCACGGATTTGCACGCATTCATACGGATCGAAAAACTGAGCCAAAGATGGACCACCGCACTCAACCCGACGTTCTTCTCGCCGCGCACCTTTCCGTGCGCTATGGCGAGAAGCCCGCCGTGTTGCGTGATGTGGAATTCGAAATCCGGCGCGGCGAAGTGCTCGGACTGGTAGGACAAAGCGGGTCCGGCAAGAGCACGCTGGCCATGTCGATCCTCGGCCTGCTCGATCGCAAGCATACGAAAATCGAAGGCACGATCAAGTTCGACGGCCTTGATCTGTTGACGCTTCGCGAGCACGAGCTGCGCAGCCTGCGCGGCAGAAAGATTGCCCTGGTCCTGCAGAGTCCGCTCTCATCTCTGAATCCCGCCCTGAAGATTCGCACTCAACTCAAGGAAGCCTGGCGGGCGCACGCCTCGGGCCCGGCTGCCGACTGTGACGCCGCCATCCGCGCCGCGCTGCAAAGCGTGAGCCTGCCCTCGAGCGAAGAATTCCTGCGAAAGTATCCCTCGCAAATGAGCGTCGGCCAGGCCCAGCGCGTGCTGATTGCCATGGCCGTCATGCACCGTCCCGCGCTGCTGATAGCCGACGAAGCGACCAGCGCCCTCGACGTGATTACCCAATCCGAAATTCTGGCGCTGTTTCGCGAATTGAACCGCACCTCAGGAATGGCCATCCTTTACATCTCGCACGATCTCGCCTCGGTGGCCGGAATCTGTGACCGCATCGCCATCCTGCACGAAGGCCAGATCGTGGAAGCCGGACCTATCGAACAGGTCTTGCTCAGTCCCCGCCATGAATACACGCAGCGCCTGATGGCCGCGATGCCAAAAATGCCGCAGCGGCCAGCCGCCGCCAAAGCAGCCGCCGTCTAGGCCCATAATCAAACGCACACTCCGGTACCCACGTCCTGAAAAACTGAGGTCACTCCCGCCAAACCTAGGATTGGGACAGCCTGTCCCGCGCCCACCGAAGCAGGACAGAGTGTCCCATTCAGGCCGGCCAAAGCCCATCGATCTCACGTAAAACCAACAACTTACAGGCACTCCGATGGTGGTTCCCTTGCAACAGCAGCAGTGGGCAGAAGTTTGATCTGCCCGCGAATGAAAGGGTGAGGCTCATGGTGCGCACACGAAAATCACAGAAACCTGCGGGGCGCGGCGAACGCCACAGCGCCGCCTGGGGCAAGCGGCTGAGCATGGTGCTGCTCCTGGCGACCGGAATGGCGTTCGGACAGAGCGGCGAAAACAGCCGCATCGCTCCCGAACTCTCCGGCTTCCTCGCCCAAGCCCAGCTGGGATCTGCGCACAGCCAGACCGTTCGAGTCATCGTGCAGTACCGGCAGGTCCCGACGGCGGCGCACTATGCCATGATGCAAGACCGGGGCGGAATCCTGATGGCGAAGCTGCACATGATTCAAGGTGCAGCATTCACGATTCCGGTCAGCGCCCTCGCCTCTCTGGCCAATGACCCGGAAGTCGCCCAGGTAAGTCTCGATCGTCCGGTCAAGGGATTGGACGACTATACCAATGCCGCCATGAACGTCGCCTCCGTCTCGAACGCCGGCTATGACGGCACCGGAATCGGCGTCGCCGTCATCGACAGTGGCATCAACGACAACCACCCTGATCTCTGGGATTCAACCGAGTCCTACTCGCGCGTCGTCTATCACCAGGATTTCACCGGGACCACCGTCTACAACATCATGAACCATCTGGTGTACGACACTTACGGTCACGGCACCCACGTGGCGGGCATCATTGGTGGCAACGGCTACCGCTCCAGCGGACTTTATGCCGGCGTCGCGCCCAACGTGAACCTGGTTGACCTTCGCGTTCTCGACGTGAACGGCAACGGCAGCGACAGCAATGTCATTGCCGCCATTCAGCAGGCCATCTCGCTCAAGTCTACCTACAATATTCGAGTCATCAACCTCTCGCTGGGCCGCGGGATCTCCGTCAGCTATACGCAGGATCCTCTCTGCCAGGCGGTCGAGTCCGCGTGGAAGGCCGGCATCGTCGTCGTAGCGGCCGCCGGCAACTATGGCCGCATCAGTATCAACGGCAGCAATGGCTACGGAACCGTCGCCGCTCCCGGTAACGATCCCTTTGTATTGACCGTGGGCGCCATGAAGTCGATGAATACCTTCCCCCGCACCGACGACCTGATCGCCAGCTACAGTTCGAAAGGGCCGACCACCTATGACCATGTGGTGAAGCCGGACGTCGTCGCTCCCGGCAACCTGGTGGTTTCGCTCGGTGACCACCTCGCCACTCTCGAGGGCTTGTACCCGTCCAACCTCGTCGCCGGCAACGTTACCAATCACGACTATTTCATCCTGAGCGGCACCAGCATGGCTACCCCGGCAGTCGCTGGCGGCGTGGCCTTGCTGCTGCAACAGCATCCGTCGCTGACTCCGGACCAGCTCAAGGCGCGTCTGATGAAGACGGCTTACAAGACCTTCCCGACTTCATCGACGGCCACCGATCCGACAACAGGACAAACCTACACTTCCAACTATGACCTCTTCACCGTGGGCGCGGGCTATGTCGATCTGAACGCGGCCATGAACAACAACGATCTGGCACCGTCGAATTTGGGGGCGGCCATGTCACCCACCGCGGTCTATAACGCTTCGACCGGTAAGGTCACCCTCTCCACCGGAAACGCTGCCACCGCGTCGGGAGTAGCGGGCGCGTCGGTGGTCTGGGGCTCATCCGTAGTCTGGGGTTCGTCCGTGGTGTGGGGCTCGTCCGTGGTTTGGGGCGCCAACGTATCCGGCAGTTCCGTGGTTTGGGGCAGTTCCGTGGTATGGGGCGCCAGCACTTCGACGGGCTTTAGCGTGGTCTGGGGTTCGACGACGACTGCCGCCGACAGCGTAGTTTGGGGCACTGCCGTTAGCAGTATCGACGCCGCAGAAGTGACCTTCGTGGGAGAACAATAGTCAGCGTAAGCCTTCCGACACGAGTTGAATTAAGAAAGGGGTGGCACCGAGGGCTGCGGCCCGCATGCCACCTTTTTTTGTGTCTCCAGGATGAAGCATCCATTCCACCGACCACTCTTACGCAAAATCACTTTCATTTTCCTCTAGCTTTGGGCTCTTCTTCGGTATAAACTTCCGCCCGCTTACTTCCAGCTAGAGGCGAGGGGGGCACGATGGGATTCACCGATGACGCGGATGACTGGCAGGTACTTTGCATCGACAGCGTAGGCGCAGGGTTCGGTTTGGCGGTGATGGCTTTCATTTTCGACTTCTTCAGCGAAAAAGCTGACATTACTGCGCGCTTCCGTTTGGTTGCTTTTGGCAGCGGCATCGGCGGCGGTTCGGCGGGATGGGCTGTCCCGGGACTCAGCGACTGGTCCGAAATCGATTGCAAGCGGCCCTTCAGCGCCCAGAAACTTCACCAGTGCGCTGCCACGGTCGCGACCGCAACGGTTGGCGTGGGAGCCAACATCGGGCCCTGCCTCATCTCCGCCATCATGCCCACCGGCGTGTCGCTCTTTGAGGATCAGGACGCGGGCGGACTTTCGG
>Ga0074045_10005480_pt1 | contig 11071 bp, 12 predicted proteins | sample BogForMeECP23OM2_FD_94442 | JGI IMG/M metagenome (GOLD analysis project Ga0074045, IMG submission 94442) | Bog forest soil microbial communities from Calvert Island, British Columbia, Canada - Bog Forest MetaG ECP23OM2 | ecosystem: Environmental > Terrestrial > Soil > Wetlands ...
CGAGGTCCATTGCACCTACGATCCAGCAACCCGCAGCGGCAGCGCGCCCGACGCCCGCAAGGTGAAAGCGACCATCCATTGGGTCTCTGCAGAACACGCTCTCGATGCCGAGGTGCGGCTGTACGAAAACCTGTTCACCAAAGAGGACCCGAACGAGGCGCCCGCGGGCCGAGAGTTCACCGCGAATCTCAACCCGGGCTCGCTCGAAGTGTTGACTAGCGCCAAGCTGGAGCCATCGTTAGCGAGCGCTAAACCGGGTGACCGCTATCAGTTCGAGCGGCTGGGATACTTCTGCGTTGATCCCGACTCCAGGCCCGGCGCGCTCGTGTTCAACCGCACCGTGCCGTTGCGAGACACGTGGGCGAAAATTGAGAAGCGGGAGAAGGGAAAGTAGCAAAGGTGTGAGTTTTCTCGACTCGCACCCGCAACAGCGGCGCGTGATGGCGCGGAATGACATCCTCTAGTTAAGGAGAATTTCGACATGGACAAGCACATGGTGCGCTTCACCGTCGATCTCACAATCAACGAGGAAAAGTTCAATGAGTTCGAGGGCATTGCACAGGCGATGATAGCGGGCAGCCAGAAGGAACCGGGTGCCCTCGGATACGATTGGTTTTTGAGTGGCGATCGCAGGCGGTGTCGGATCGTCGAGACCTACGCGAATGCAGACGCTGTGCTGGCGCACTTGACGGGCCCGGTGGTGCAGGAACTTGTGCCAAGAATTCTCGGGGCGTCGAGCATCAGCGGCTTCGAGGTTTATGGAGACCCCGGCCCAAAGGCAGCACAGATGCTCGCGGGGTTCGGGGCTGAGATCTTCGAGCTTTGGCACGGACTGAGCGGCTGACCCTGCATCCGCCGGTGCCGCGGAGAAAAACGTTAAGGCTGGTGTATTGATCAACGGCGCGCGCGTGGTGCTAACAGGACAGGGAGTCGCGCCCAGCCTGTTTGCGGTGATGTCTAACTTAGGACACGAACGCACGATGGCACGGCTGCGGAGAGCGAAAGAACTGCGAGCGCGCTATTTCTTCACGACCTTGACTTGAAACTGCACCGGAATACTCCGCGGCGGATAGCACGCGCTGCGATCGCATGCCTGGAAACGCAACTCGCCTGTCACCGGGTAGGTCCCGGCCGCGGCGCTCGCGGGTGCTTTCAACACGGTGTTGATGCTGAAATCCCCGCTGTAGACGCTGAGCTTTTCGTTCGGCGAGAACGCGAACGTCATATCTTCCCCGGCGGGATATTTCACGTCGGCAACCGTGACCGGTTCTGGGGGATTCAGCTTCAGAACGGTGGGAATCAAATAATCGGCCCGAGGCTTATTGGAGTTGATGTGAAACTCTGGGCCGATCCGAAAGTCCAGCTCGAGATTCGCGCTGCCGCCGGGGCGCAATTCCACGTTCCCGACCGGCGCCATGATCACCGAAGGAAGCTTTTCGCCCGGCGCCTGTCCCAAAGCAACACCCGCAAGAAGAAATCCAATCAGGCCGAAAAGCAGCCGCTTCATTGAGTCGCTTCTTTCGGCAGCACCGACCTTACCTTGGCGGCCGCCCGGCTTGGCTGCGCCAGATAGGATTTGTAAGTCGTGCTCAAGACTTTCTTGACGTCGTCCTCGATCTCCTGGCGGCCCAGCAGACCGACCGCTTTCGCCATGATGTTTCCATTGCGATCGATGTAGAACGTGGTTGGCAGAGATCGCACGTCACCATAGTCGTCTGAAACCTGATCGGTACCCAGCAGCACGGGATAATTCACGCCCATCTCATGCGCAAACTCTGCAATCTTGGCAGCCTCAGTGTCGTCCATGGCCACACCCAAAACCACCAGGCCATCCTTGCCATACTGCTTCTGCAAATCTACAAACCATGGCATCTCGATCTTGCACGGCGAACACCACGTCGCCCAGAAGTTCAGGAGTACGGCTTGGCCGCGAAAATCCGAAAGCTTCACCTTTCGGCCATCCAGTGTGGGCAACTCGAAGTCGGGCGCCGGGACATTGCGAACATCGCCGACCAGTTTTATGGGGCCGTGGCTCCGAGTGCGATCAAGGTATTTTCCAGCAGCCAGCATGGCCAGAATGACCACCGCCAGCATTACGAAAACAACAGCGTTACGTTTCAACGAGACGTCCTTCTAGAGCGCAAACCGGTTCAGGAACGACAGATAGCCGGAAAGCAGTTTCAGGTTGTTGAGAAATATCAGCACACCAATCGCAATCAAGAGTACACCGCTGACCACCTCGACGGTGTGCAGATGACGGCGAAAGCGGCCGTAGAATGCCAGGAACCGGTCAACCCCCAACGATGTCAGCAGAAAAGGCACGGCCAGCCCGAGGGAGTAAATCGCCAAAAGCACGATTCCCTTGAACACCGTTTCCTGCGCCCCTGCGAAAACCAGTATGGTAGCTAGGATTGGACCGATGCACGGTGTCCAACCGAAAGCGAAGGCAAAGCCCACCGCGAACGATCCTAGTGCGCTTGCGCCTCCCTTGACGTCGTGCAGGCGCTTATCAGCGTACAGCGCATTGATCTTCCAAATGCCCGTAAGATGCAAGCCGAAAATGATGACGACAATGCCCGCGATGCGCGATAGCCACCTGTGGTACTCGGCGGCAAACTGCCCGATGCTGGTCGCGGCTGCGCCCAGCGCAATGAACACCACACTGAACCCCAGCACAAAGGTCAGGGAATGAAGCATCACGGTGCGCAGCACACGGTGTTCTGACGATTGCAGGTCCTCCACACTGGTGCCCGAGATCAGCGAAACATAGCCCGGCACCAGCGGCAACACACAAGGCGACAGAAAGGAGAGCAGGCCCGCCACGAAGGCGGCAATCGGCAATGGCAGGCTATGCATAAAAGTCTATTGTAACAATGTTCCTAAACAGCGGCAGGAGTGCCAAATGTCAATCTCTAGACACATCTTCCGTGCAGGGCTTGGACCAACGGCGAAAACTAGACCAAGTTGCGGGAGATGACGCCATTCCTGGGCTGCAAACGAACAGGCGACTTCCGAAGTCCCGACCAGGTTTCCGAAATTACGAGAGAATCTCCGGGATTGTGCGGGTCGTACTTCACTGAAGCCGGCAGACCCAATCGGCAAGAGTACAAATCGATGAACTGCCGCAAATGGGTCACGTCCTGCGACGCCTCGTAGGTCACGCCAGCCACGTCGTACTTGTAGACCAGCAGAATCATCTGCTGGCCGGATTCACTTTCTTCCAGCTCCAGCACGTCAATCACGTTGCCATCGATAATCCGCCCGCCTAGCGTGAGTAGCATTCTCCGTTCGCGCTCAAGCTGCTCAGCCGGCTTCTTGCTCTTGCGCGAGAGCAGCGCATAACCAACGATGGCCGCGGCAGCGCCAAAAACGATAATCGGATACAGACGGGCTGAATTCATGTGAGGACTAACGGCTGTGGTGTTGTTAGATGCACATCAGTCGATGTTGACCACAGAATTTGTGAGCGTCCCAACTCCCTCCACACTGACCTCGACCGTATCACCGGGCCTTAGCGGCCCAACGCCGGCAGGAGTCCCCGTCGCAATCAAATCTCCGGGCTCCAGGGTCATCACCTGCGAGATGAAACGGATGAGCAAATCGAGCGGGAACAAGAAATCTGCCGTGGTCCCATTCTGTCGCACCTGCCCGTTGACGCGCGATTCGACGCGAACGCCCTTCCATGGGTCGAGGTTCTCGGCCACAACTGGACCGACAGGGCAAAACGTATCGAAGCCCTTCGCCCGCGTCCATTGTCCGTCTTTTTCCTGCAAATCGCGCGCGGTAACGTCATTCACACACGTGTAGCCCAAAATGTATGCCCGCACGTCGTCGCTCTCGCGCAGACGATAGCACCGCCTGCCGATCACAACTCCCAATTCCCCTTCGTAGTCCACGCGTTGCGAAAGTGCGTTGGGGCGTCGAATCTCGTCGCCTGGGCCGATCACCGAGGAGGGCGGCTTTAAGAAGAAGAGCGGCTCGGTCGGGACAGGATGGTTCAATTCCTTCGCGTGTTCACGGTAATTGCGGCCGATGCAAACGATCTTCGAAGGCTCCACCGGGGCCAGCAGACGAAGTGCGTTTAATGGTATATCGGCTTTGTCTGCATGGTCGAAATCAGCCAAGGAACGAGGGGCTTCCGAAAGCGTCCGGGTGATAGTTGAATCTCCACGCACATTCTCAATCAGTCCATAGCGGGCGATGTTCTGGTGTTGAAATCGGCAATATGGCATAGAAACCCTCGATGTGTACTCACCACTTGTCAGGCACGGTTTCACTTGCCACCGCGGAACGTGGGCTTTCGTTGCCCCGCAAATCCACAGCGGAAACGGAGTAGTTGTATTTCTCGCCAGGCTTGACGTTTTCGTCGCGGAACGACGGAACCTGCACTAATTTCTGGTTCAGCTTCTCCGGCGGCTTCCCTTGCAACTGACGAAACACGTTGTACCCCGCCAGATCGCTCTCGATGTTAGGAGCCCACGTGAGATCGATAAATGGCTTCTGCCCCACGCTGGAGAAGACCGCTTGCAGTCCGGCTGGCTCTGCCGGAGGATAAATGTCGCGGGTGAATACCTCGACCGGCTTCGAATCCTCGCCTTCGACTCCGGTGCTGATACCATGCGAAGCAACCTGGGTGAGCGTGGTGATGCGATATTCGTACTTCTGCTCCCACTCAAAAGTCTTATCGAGATACGATCCCCGAGCCGAGGGCGCGACGTCACCAACAACAATATAGGCAGGACCACCAATCGGTTTACGCTCGATCTGATATCGATAAGTGAGGCCCTGCGGCGCCGGGGCAGGAGTCGATCCAATCCAGGATATGTGTACTCCTTCTCCGCTAACTTCGGCGGACAGCTCGTTCGGCGCGGCGAGCGTCGGCGCTACTGGAATCGGCACCTGGTTGGAAAGCCCGCCACTGCGCCCATGAGTATTCATCTCTTCGACGGCATAGGTGAGGAACCCCGCGGGACTCTCCTGCCCTAACTGCGGGGGCAGCGAATCTACGTACTGCATGCGAACCGCCGGCTCTTCTTGTCCCTTCTGTTTAGGCGACTGGGGCTTCGGCGGCGGAACTTCGGCCACCGCAGCACAAGTGCTCATCAACTCGGTGCCTTCGTGACGGCAGATACGGGTCGCAGGCATGTGCTTGACCAGAGTTTTATCTGTGTTCTTGCGCGGCAGTGTCCAGTCGAGTTCGACGTGGCTGCCCTTGCGGGTGGCGGTCAGGTCGTCAACCGGACGCGCCAGTTGCAACGACGGCAACTGCGGCGCGCCCGGAGTTCCACACCCGGAGAGCGCCGCGATGATGAGGAAACTCCCGATCAGGCTACAGAGCCGCAGTCTCATGGAAACTAACAGGGTAACAAATCGCGAGGAGGACATCCCGGGAGGCATGCGATTTTATGTGCCGTTGTGCAAATCTGGAGCGATTGCAATCTGCTTCCGACCCTGTAAGAATCCCGTGAGCCGACCTCGTCGGATCGCCAGCAAATCGTGGCGTTCGTGTGAGAATCGATAAATGTTTGCGCGCAAGATACGAATCGAGTACGAGGAGGCTGGGCAGCGGCATGCCTGTCCACTGAAGTGGCTGGACAGCTTCAGCATGCGCAACTTCACCAATGACCAGGTCTTCGACGATACCATCCCCACCGGCGACGGACAGATGGAGATTGGCGCGCGCGTACCTCTGGAGCGCCTGCGCACCTCCATGGAGGATTGGTTCCGGCGCAAGAGCTACCTGGCGAAAGATGCGAAGCTGGTTGTGGTAGAGCCGCACAATGGCCAGTGACCTCTCCGAATGGCACGCCAAGATTGCCGAGGCCAGCGGAAGAATTTACGCACTGGCACAAGAGACTCCTGTCGCTCTTATTGAAGATGATCAGCGACGTGGTTCCGCGCGAGCGTTTCTGAAGCTTGAACATCTCCAGAGGACAGGCTCGTTTAAGTTGCGAGGGGCGACCAACAAAGTCTTAAGCCTTTCGCCCGGGGAAGCGGCGAACGGCGTCATCACTTCATCCACTGGCAACCACGCGCTAGGGGTCGCCACCGCTGCGCGACACCGCGGGATTGGCGCCGAGGTTTTCGTCTCGTCTCAGGTCGCGCCGAATAAGCTGCGCCTCATCGAAGACTGCGGCGCCCGAATTCGCCACAGCGGAGACAATCCTCTGGAAGCAGAACTCGCTGCCCGCGCCGCCGCAGCCGCATCCGGAAAAACCTATATCTCGCCCTACAACGACCCCCATGTGATCGCCGGACAGGGGACGATCGGTACCGAGCTTGTGCAACAGGTCAGCTCCATCGATGCGATTTATGTGGCGGTTGGCGGCGGCGGTCTCATCGGTGGCATCGGCGCGTACATGAAATCGGTTTCGCCGCGAACAGAAGTTGTCGGCTGCTGGCCGGAAAACTCTCGCGTAATGTACGAATGTCTGCGGGCAGGCAAAGTGATCGACTTCCCCGAGCAACCGACCCTCTCGGAGAGTACGGCGGGCGGAGTTGAACCGGAATCGATCACGTTCGAGTTATGTCAGAAGGTCATTGACCGGAGCGTGCTGGTGTCGGAATCGGAGATCCTGGATGCGATGCGGTGGGCGCATCGGCGGGGTTGGAAGGTTGAGGGCGCAGCGGGCGTGGCAATCGCGGCGTTCTTCAAGGAAGCATCAAGGCAGCATGGCAAGTCTGTGGTCATCATTTCATGCGGAGGAAATACGTCTTCGGAGATACTGAGCCAGTTGTAACTACTACAGTTTTCCCGCCTCCTCCTGGATCCGCTTCCAAGCCTGATCGACGTGGCGGTGTGTAGTGTTGGTCTGGCCAACACAGAAGCGCAGCGTGAAGCGGTCATCAAGGCGAGTGTGCGTCAGGTACAAATCGCCACTCTGATTGAGGCGGTCCATCAACCGCTGATTACTCGCGTCCCCGCCACCATGCCGGAAGCACACCAGGTTCAGCGGCGCTGGCGCTGCCAGTTCGAAGCGATTGTCCCGCCTTACCCACTCGGCAAATTGCTGCGCCATCTCGACGTGCTGGCGAATGTGGTATTGAAGCCCTTCCATGCCGTAATAGCGAATGACGAACCACAACTTCAGGGAACGAAACCGGCGCCCAAGAGGGATATGCCAGTCCCGGTAGTCGAACACCGCACCGGATTCCGTGGCCGTGTTGCGCAAGTATTCCGGCAGGATGCTCAACGTATCGATGAGCGCCTTTCGGTTGGCGACAAAGAAACAGTTGCAATCGAAATTGGTGAACATCCATTTATGCGGATTGAAGGTGTAGCTGTCGGCGAGTTCAACTCCGTCCTGGATATAGCGGAATTCGGGGCAGATTGTGGCCGTGCCAGACATGGCCGCGTCCACATGGAACCACAGGCCCTCTTCGCGGCATATCGCCCCGATGGCGGGCAAAGGATCGAGCGCGTTGGAGGAAGTAGTGCCCACCGTGGCAGAGACGAAGAACGGAACCAGACCGGACTGCCGGTCGTGCTGAATCTGGCGTGCCAGCGCGTCGCTGCGCATCGCAAAGCGCTCGTCAACTTCGATCATCCGCAGGTTATCCATGCCGATTCCGGCAACCATCGCCGCTTTCTCGAGCGAGGAGTGCGCCTGGTTCGACGTGTAGGCCACCAGACGCCCATCGCACCCGCGCCGGTTGCTGACATAGTTGGTAGCGCGCTCGCGTGCCGCCAGCATCGCGCATAGGGAAGAACTGGAAGCCGTGTCCTGGATCACGCCTCCTCCAGTGCTGGTGGACAGAAAGTTCTGCGGCAGTCCCAACATCGGGACAAGCCAGTCAAGTACATGCGTCTCCAATTCCGTGCAGGCGGGGCTGGTGGCCCACAACATCCCCTGGACACCCAGCGCCGACGAAAGCAGGTCACCAAGAATGGCCGGGCCGGAGGCATTGGCAGGAAAGTAGGCAAAGAAATTGGGAGATTGCCAGTGGGTTACGCCCGGGAGGATCACTTCATCGATGTCTTTCAACATCGTTTCGAAAGCCTCGCCATTGTGGGGAGCTTCGCTAGGAAGCGCCTGCCGGATTTCTCCTGGCTTCACTCGGGATAGAACGGGTAGCGTCTCGATTCGCTCGTAGTAATCAGCGATCCAGTCCACCACCGCGCGTCCATATTGGCGAAACTGCTCCGGCGTCATGTGGTACGACTTATCTGTCGACACAAGTTCCTCCGTTGACGCGAACTGCGGCAAGCGACCCTTTATTATGCCGCGTTATTAGGAGGCCGACCTGCAGCCATCAGTCGCAAAACTACCCTTACGATGCAAGTTGACGTGGAGCAACATAGCGCTTGGGGCCGCGCTTGCGCACCAGCAACAGGCGTATTCGCTCCAGCAGTTCCATGGGAGCAAACTCGCCTTTAGGCAGCCAGCCATCGGCGAGGTGCTCTTCCGTGCATGCGGTGACGGAGCCGGAAAAGAGCAACGCCGGCGTGTGCGGCGAAATGGCCTTGAGCTGGTCAATGAGTTTTGCGCCGCTGATTTTGGGCATCATCAACTCGGCCAGCACCAGATCGATTCCGCCACGCTGCATGACCTCGATCGCTAGGCCAGGATCGCAGCAAGTAAGGACGCGGTAACCACGCGTCTCGAGCACAACTTTCCGGATGGAGAGAGAGCGTTCGTCATCATCAACGCAAAGGATGGTGCGTTTCGGTTTCATGGACCTTCCCATTAATGCCTTCAGGGGTGTGCCTTGCGGTCGCGTCTGAGCAAACCTGTTAAGTCAGGCGCGTAGGCAATCACTGAGCGGCTTCGGAATTTTTTTGTCCGCCAGAGCAAGTAGCGTATCCGGATGGTACGTCTCAAAAGCGAACCTGCCAAGTACCGCAATGGTTAAATCGGTAGAGGATATTTCGGCAGTGATGAGACACAAAACCGCACCATGCGCGGTGAAGATGATTTTTCGCGATCGGCCAAAGCCAGCAACTGGCAAGGCTTTGCAGCCTGCACAGGATATCCGCAGAAAATTCACATCGTAACTTCGCCGTCAATCACCTGCACCACATTACCGCCGACGCGAACATTGGTGACTGTGTCGCCCGACTTCGCCGCGCGAATGTAGAGCCAACTCGGACGCCGCGTTTCCACTCCCTGCTCGATCAGCCCTTGCTGCTCCGGGGCTAGCACACCGTGCTTCACCGCCCATGCCGCGCAGCATCCCGCCGCCGAACCGGTGGCGGGATCTTCGCCGTTGTAGAAAATCATGCGCGCGTGCAAGGTCGCCCTTGGATCTACGGTTTCGCGGCAGACGAAATAAAAGAACGCCGGATTGCCCACGGTGGCAAGATATGGCGCCATCTGGTACCAACTGACGTTGAGTTTCTGCAGTGTGACCAGTGACCGGAAGGGCACCATCGTGAATGGCATTCCCGTTGAGACCGTCTGGATGGGCAGGCGCTCGTCGAGCTCTGCGACCGGAATGCCCAAGACGTTGGCAACTTCGGCGTGCGAGTGCACGCAGCCGAACTGAGGCTCCGCCTGGCGCATCTCGCCGAAGAGCCGGCCTTCGCGCTGCTCGAAGCGCACAGGAACTCTGCCGACCTTCAGGTCGAGCACGACTTCGTCGGAACCAGAGTGCTGGTGCAAACACCACGCCGTGCCGAGCGTAGGATGCCCAGCGAAGGGCAGCTCTTCGTTGACCGTGAAGATGCGTACTTTGTTTCCTTCCCGGCGTTCCACGGCTTCCTCCCGCGGCAGAATGAAGGTCGTCTCCGAGAGATTGGTTTCGCGCGCGAGCTTCTGCATCTCATCGTCGCTCAATCCTCGGGCGTCGGAGAATACCGCGAGCTGGTTCCCCTCCAGCGGTCGGTTGGTGAAGACATCAAGCTGGACGAAAGAGAACTTGCGAGAAGACATGCTGGAGCTCCCCGATAAAGGTACACTGCGAAACAGCCGGAGGTTCTCCGGCGGTCGTACAATTTAGCAGATTGTTTTCCATCTTCTTCGGTTTCGAATTTTCGCGCCGCTCCTGAAAGGCGCTCGCAGGAAAGTTTCGCCACAGAATCTCTGGAGGGATCATGGCGGGCTCGAATTGAGCGCTGGTATATTTCGAAGAAGAAAGCTGGCGAAGACTTCAGGAGCGTAGTTGAGTGTGTAGGGTTGGGCTGGCGTCTTCGCCTCGTCAGCCCGCTGCGGAAGCGAAGGGGGTCCGGTGACTCTCCCGGTCTTCAAAACCGGCGATTGGCGCCCTGCGGTGTCAATGGTGCGTTCGACTCGCACACGCTTCCGCCAAGATCCATCGCTTCTTCGAATCAGGATTTCGGCAGCGGGCGCTGAATGTTGAGTCCGCGCCGACGACCAGAGGCTTTCCTTGCCACTGCGGCAGTGGCGCGAAGCGCCGCAAGCAGACTGCCGGAGCAATAACAAACGCCCCGCTCCAGCACCAACGGCCTGAACGGGGCATTCTTCTCCTCAAGAAGGTCAAAGCAGGTGACAACCAGCGTTGTAGCTAGGTGGTCAATTACATGTGCTTTCCCGCTTTGCTGTCAAGCAGCGAAACCAAGGACGCGCCCGCAGACGTAGCCTTAACCGCGCTGCCGGTCACAATCTCCTGCGCGCTGACCGCCTTCCCGTAAAGGCGCTGGTTAGCGTCAGTGTCAGGGCTGAGCGAGGCGCCGTTGAGTGACACGCCGGCGAAAACTCCCGAAGTCCGGGAATACGTCAAAATGTCAGCGTCACCCATTGTGCCCGTGGCGGTGGCTCCGGGACCAGCGGCCGCAGTCGCGTCGGTGCCAACCTTGACCTTGCTGTTCAGGACCTTGTCCACCGTCGCCGGTGCCATGACCAGAAGGATGATATCGGTTGCCGTGCCGCCGAGTTGAAGACCGGCACTGGCGCCGCCGATGCTGTACATGGCGGGCGGTGACCATTTGCCGCTAAAGTTCTTGCCCTCGCGGCAACTCATCGGACCGCGGCCGCCGCTTCCTCCAATACCGACGGCGAACTTCTTCACGCTGGGCAGAATGATGACGCAATCAGCCTTCGCGACTACGCTGGCTGGAACGTCATTGCCGCCGAGCATTGCCTGTAACACGGTGGCAGCGTTTCTGAGGGTC
>Ga0074045_10005482_pt1 | contig 11068 bp, 11 predicted proteins | sample BogForMeECP23OM2_FD_94442 | JGI IMG/M metagenome (GOLD analysis project Ga0074045, IMG submission 94442) | Bog forest soil microbial communities from Calvert Island, British Columbia, Canada - Bog Forest MetaG ECP23OM2 | ecosystem: Environmental > Terrestrial > Soil > Wetlands ...
AGGCCAACGAGCACGGTGCCGAAAGCTCCTCCGGCGGCGAGGTGTAAATAAAAAGAGGTGAGGTGACGCGGGCTCGGTTTCAGGTTGGCCAACTCGCCGTGAAACACCATGCAGGCGACGAACAGGAGCAGGCCAAACCATCCGATCTGGGCTAGGGCCCGCACGCGATTGCCCTGGAGAAACTCGATGCCGCCCCAGACGGCGGCCAAGGCGAATGCTACGTGAAACACGCTCCGGATGTAGAGTGGCTTCTCCTGAAAACATAAAACGAACGAAAGCAGGTAGATGCTGAGCGGTAGAACCCAGAGAAAGGGAACGACCGCAATTTCCTGACAGATTAAGTTGGTGACGGAGAGGAGCAGGACGCATCCGCAGGAGGCGAGCGCAAACCAGAGCAGGCGTTGCCCCAGTTGCAGCTTTTCGTCGGCGATCGAATCTTCTGCGGCGGCTGGGCTGACTTCATTCTCTTCTCTCGTCTGGGCAAAACGGAGAGCGCACAGGACGCAGAACGAAACATAAAGCAGGTAAGCCAGCGCCCAGACTCGTCCCTGGTTGCGCAGGCTTAGATTCGGCTCGAAGAACAGCGGGTAGGTCAGCAATCCTAAGAGTGAGCCGAGGTTCGAAAGAGCGTACAGCTTGTAGGGTGATGTGCCGCGATGGGTGTGGGTGAACCAGGCTTGCAGCAATGGGCCCGTCGTGGAGAGAAGAAAGAACGGCAAGCCAACGCTGATCGACAACAACATCAGGATATGCCATACGGGAGAGGTGACCGTCTCGGGTCGAAGGTTGTCGCTCGGATAGATTGGGGAGCGCCAAGAAAATGCGAAGACGGCGAGGAGCGTCACCGAAACCACTAGCATCGCGATATGGGTTCGGACTAGGCGCGACTTGGGGAGTCGAGCCATGATGGCGTGCGCGTAGGCGTATCCCGCCAGCAGGAGCAATTGGAAAAAGACGAGGCAGGTATTCCAGACTCCCGCGGTGCCGCCGAACCAGGGCAGGAGTTGCTTGGCGACGATCAACTGCACTTGGAAAAGAAGAAATGCGCTTAGAAAAATTGCCAGGGCGAACGCGGTTTGACCGCGGGTGAAGGCGCGGCTTGCAACCGGCATTTCGAGTACAGCTTCCTGCGTCGGCATGACAAACTCATCCTGACTGGTGCGTAGAGGTGCGTGAGGGACCCAGGGGGAAGCCCACAGTCGAAGATGCTGGAACCAAGTCACTGGGGACAAGTTACCACCGTCACGGCTGGGGCACGACGGCTCTCGGGTTGATTTCAGCCGTCCTCCGGGACGGGATCGCTCGACTTCAGGTTACCCGGCGTTGAAACGCCGGGCTACTATCAGGCGTCCTTCGGACGCACGTCTCGTTCCCAAAACGGGTTCAGGGTGCGCTACCCACGTCACCGCCACGTTCCGGTAAAATTGAATCTTCCTATGAATACTCTTGAACAAATCGCCGAATTGGAACGCAAATGTTTGCTGCAGACTTATAACCGTTATCCCGTGGTGCTGAGCCGCGGGAAGGGCGTCTTCCTTTATGACATTGACGGCAAGCGCTATCTCGACTTCGTTTCGGGGATCGGGGTGAATGCGCTGGGGCATGCGCATCCGCGGATCGTGAAGGCGATCCGGGAGCAGGCGGCGAAGTTGATACACGTTTCCAATCTCTACTATCACGAATATCAGGGGCCGCTGGCGGAGAAGTTGTGCGCGCTTTCGGGATTGAACCGTGCGTTTTTCTCCAACAGCGGGACCGAGGCGATCGAGGGATCGATCAAGCTGGCGCGGCTGGCGGGACATCGCGCGGGCGGCGAAGCGAAGTGCCGGCTGGTGGCGCTGGAGGGCTCTTATCACGGGCGGACGTTTGGGGCGCTATCGCTGACCGGGCAGGACAAGCATCGCAAGGGATTCGAACCGCTGCTCGGCGATGTGACGTTTGTGAAGCAGAACGATGTCGAGGGACTGCGAGCGGCGGTGAATGACAATACTTGCGCCATCGTGCTGGAGCCTATTTTCGGGGAAGGCGGAATTTACGAATGCTCGGTGGAGTTTTTGCAGGAGTGCCGGGCTGCGGCGGATCGACATCGCGCGGCGCTGATCTTTGACGAAATTCAGTGCGGGCTGGGGCGCACGGGGACGATTTTTGCGTTTCAGAGTTTCGGGGTGACGCCGGATATTGTGGCGATTGCCAAGCCGATTGCCGCGGGGTTGCCGCTGGGAGCGTTTATCGCGAAAGAGGAATTTGCTTCGGCGATTTCGCCGGGGCAGCATGGCACAACGTTTGGCGGAGGGCCGCTGGCGTGCCGCGTCGCGCTGGAGTTTCTGGCGATCGTGGAAGAAGAGAAGTTGCTGGAGAACGTCAACAAAGTCGGAGCCTACTTGCACGCGGAGTTGGAAGGGTTGGTGGAGAAGCGCGCGGCTGCCATCGGTGTGCGCGGGCGCGGGTTTATTCAGGGGATCCAGTTGGAGATTCCGGCGCGTCCGATTGTGGATGCGGGGCTGGTGGAGGGCGTGCTGTTCAACGCCACGCAGGATACGGTGGTGCGGTTCCTGCCTCCGTTCATGCTGGAGGAGAAGCACGTGGATAAGGGGATTCGGGTGCTGAAGAAGTTGCTGGGGAAGAGGCAGAAGAAGGCGGCGTAACGGGTTTGGTCGAGGTCAAGACCCCCACCCTGTCGCACAGAACGCGACAAGGGTGGGGCACCCGGGATGGGGCACCCGCAGTCTGAATGACGACAATAAAAAGCGGGGAGCCGAAGCTCCCCAGAGTGAAGCGACAGAGGCTTTGTTTCACTTAGATAGAGTCGGCGGGCGGGAAAAGAGTTGTCCTTACGGTGGCGAGAATTTTGGCGCTGACTGATGACTGAAGTTCCGGTGAGTGAAGTGCAGGAAATTCCGGCGGGCGCGGCTCCGGCTCTGAGCGAAGGTGTGGAAGAGTGCTGGATGGAGATCGATGGCGCGCGCATGCGTTATCTGCGAGCGGGCGCGGGGCCGGGATTGATTCTGCTGCACGGACTGCTGGGGTACTCATTTTCCTGGCGGTACACCATGCCGGCGCTGGCGCCATATGCGACGGTTTATGCGCCCGACTTGCTGGGCGCGGGATTTTCGGATCGGCCGCGAGGATTGGATCATTCGGTGCGCGGCACGGCGCTGCGGGTGCTGCGATTTGCCGACCAGTTGGAACTAGGGTCGTTCGATCTGCTGGGGACTTCCCGGGGCGGGCCCGTGGCCATGGCGGCGGCCGCGGAAGTCCTGGATGCGGCGGGGCGCGGCAAGTCTCGTGTGCGGCGGTTGGTGCTGGTGTGCCCGGTAAATCCCTATTCGGCGCACGGGCGGTGGATCGCGCCGTTTTTCGGGACGCGGATTGGGGCGGCTTTGTTTCGTGTGGGGACTGGACGCATGCCGTTTCTCTTTCCGTACTTTCACGGGCGCTTGTACGCCGGCCCCATTCCACCGGGAAGCCTCGAAGGCTATAAAGCACCGCTGGCGATTCCGGGGTTGTTCGAGCACGCTCTGAGCATAGTCAGCACGTGGACGGCGGATCTGCGCGAGTTGGAAAAGCTGCTGCCAAAGCTGGCATCGATTCCGACGCTGCTGATGTGGGGAAGCAAGGATCCGGCAGTGTACGTGTCGTCACTGAAACCGCTGGCGCGACACTTTCCGAATTCGCGCGTGGTTGTGTTTCCGGGCATCGGGCACTTGCCGTATGAAGAGTGTCCGGAGGAATTCAACCGGGCGCTGATCGAGTTTCTGACGAGTTAGTCCATGTGCGCAGATGCGGGAGCGAGACGCTCTCGCAACAGCCGGCGGGACGCCGGCGCTACTTCATGAGCCACTCCATTCTCGACGTGCTGCGGAATGCTGTGGTGCATTACGGCTATTGGGCCGTGGGCGGAGCGCTTCTGCTGGAGAACGCCGGGGTTCCAGTTCCGGGAGAAACGATGCTCCTGCTGGCGAGTTTCCTGGCCTACTCCGAACACGATCTGCAGTTTTCCTGGATCATTGTGATCGCGACGATTGCCGCCACCCTGGGCGACAATCTGGGCTTTGCCCTTGGATTCTACGGCGGGCGCAGGCTGCTCGCGCGCTACCAGTCGCTTTTTCGCATTCAGGACAGGACGGTGACTCGAGGAGAAGGATTGTTCGCGCGATACGGGGCGGTGACAGTTTTCTTTGCCCGGTTCGTGTTCGGGATGCGGATCATCGCAGGGCCGCTGGCAGGAACTTTACGCATGCCGTGGCGAAAGTTTCTCGTGTTCAATTTTCTCGGCGCGGCGGTCTGGGTAACTGCTATCTCCACGGTAGGGTACCTTTTCGGACGGCACTGGGGGCGGCTGGAGGGGGCGGTCAAACGCTTCGACATGGGGTTGGCGGTTCTGGTGCTCCTGGTGGCGGCATTCTGGTGGTGGCGGACCCGGGGAGAGAACTAGGTGAGGCATCTGCGCAGTTAACTCGGACAGTTACGGTGAAAACAATATGGGAGGCTATACTGGGCCCGTGTCGCGGAGGGGTGTAGATCCCGGGTGGACAAGTCCGTGGCAGTGAGTGAATCAGATCGGTTGCGTCCGAGCCGGAAATCGGACAAGGAGGAAGTATGAAGAAGATCGGGTTTCTAGTGCTGGTGATCCTGGCAACAGTCTTGATTACGCTAGCCTTGAGTGCGGCAGCGGCGCCGAAGGCGCCGGCACAGCCGGCAGCAGCGGCAGCACCGGTTCCAGCGGCCGCGGCAGCCTTGCCGGCAGAGCATCCGCACATCCACGCAGCGCTGGAAGCGATGCACAGTGCCCACCACGAATTAGAAGACGCCGCGCATGATTTCCACGGCCATCGGGTGAAAGCGATCGAGCATCTGGATCAGGCAATCCACGAAGCCGAGATTTGCATGCAGGAACCGTAATTCGAGATGAACTAGTTCAATATGAAAAGCTCAAAGGCAGCGCCCGAGGCGCTGCCTTTTTTGTTCGCTCGGCCTTTCTGCCAGGTCCTTTTCTCCTCGAACCCGGAGCCCGGCGTTATTCCGGCCCGATGGTGTACCCGATCGAGGCTCCGACGCGCACGACGTTGTTGGAAGTGAAGTCGGCGGTGTTGTTGAAGATCTTGTAGTAGCGCACTTCCGGGCGGACGAATACGTGACCCCAGACGTAGTAACGGATGCCAGCTCCCACATCCACCAGGAAATGGTTGGAACTGGTGTAGCAAGCGCCAAGAGCCTCGCACGAAAAGGTGGGGGTGTAGCCATAAAAGCGAGTGCTCTGCCAGCCAATGCCGCCCATCAGGTCAAGGCCGAACTTCTTGCCGATGCGAGGCTGATAGACGCCGTTGAAGTCAAACAGGATCGGCCGGTAAGGGATGCCAAGGCCACCGTAGTTTCCCTGTCCGCCTCGCCACAAAAAATCAACGCCAAAGCCGATGCGCTTGTGGAAAATCACATCGCCGCCGACGTCAGCGTACAAGCCACCTTTTTCGGGGCAAACATAACTCAGAGAAGACTGCGTGCCGCATGAGGCCGCACTCGGCGACATCAAGGTTCCGAAGCCGAGCGCGGCATCGGCCTGCTGGGCCGAGGCCAGGCTGGCGGTTAGGAAAATCGAAAATACGGTCGCGAAGAAGGCGAACTTTCTCAAAGGAACCTCCCTAGTGATTCGTGCTTGACGGCTAGGATGCGACCGCCAAACCGTTTGGATGCAGTTGCATGGGCGATTTGTTCATCATAATTTCATTACCCGGCAGATTTCAAACGGTAGCGGAGAAGAGTCGCCCACGGGTTATCAACCCTACCGGAAGGAATAAGTTGCTGTCGTTTTCCTGCTTCGATGTCTCTTCAAGTTCGATGGGCTGTGCGGCAGGTTCAAGAGCGTTTGAATCCACCACTCCCACCGCCGCGGAGGACATGATCGAAAGAAATGGCGCCGGCGCCAAAGAAGATAAGGGCAAAGGCAAGGGCAGCGGCAGCCAGCGGAAACTCGTATCCGTGGTCGCCGGTGAGTCCATTGTGCCAGTGCACTTTCCAGATGGCCACGATGAGGTCGACCAGCAGGGCAAAAGCGGCGGCACGGGTGAAAAATCCTGCCAGAACCAGTGCGCCGCCTAACAACTCGGTGAAGGCCGAGACGTAGCCCAGCCATGCGGGCAGTCCGAGACTGGCGACGAACTGCGCGTGGTGGTGCAGGCCTCCAAACACTTTGTGGTAGCCATGAGCGACCATGATCAATCCCAGGACCAGACGCACCACGGCAAGAGCAAGCGGCTGCAGACGATCGAGGTAGCGCAAAGGTCCCTCCCGGTGAAAACCATACATTATCGCAGCCCTTTGAAGGCTGGCATAGAGCAAGGAAAGCGACCGCAAGAGAACGATTGCACATCGGGCAAAGTTTTGATAACGTTTCGGCCAGAATTCCGGGGCTCATAAACGGAATCTGTTTGCAGCGTGGATCTCCCCCTTTTGTTGTGCCACAGAATAACTAACAACTGCGGACTTATTTGGGTCATCAACCGCACCCCCTTGCTCGTCGGAAACGGAATAGAAAACTTGAGGCTTAGGAGTTTCCCAGATGAAATTGTTCTTGAATAACCACGCCCAGCGCCAACTTGCTTTTCTTACGCTCCTGATCGCCCTTCCAGCTTTCGCCTTTGCGCAGCACAAGAGCGCCCCAGCGCCGCATCCGAGCGCACCGGTCCATGCCGCTGCGCCGGCTCAGCACGCGCCTGCCGCGCACAGTCCGGCATCGACGGGCCGTCCCGCGGCCCAGACGGGGCGCCCGGGAAGCACGATGGGAAACCACACTGGCAACACCCTGGGAAACCGAACCGGAAGTTCGACTACATCGCGTCCGAACTCCACGATGGGACGCACGGGGACGGCAGCCGGAAGTCATTCGGCGACGGGCGCGTCAGGCGGGGGGAAGACTGGCGCGAACACGATGAACCGGACGGGTGGCGCCAACGCGGGGCACACCGGAAACGCGACGACGGGCCACACCGCCATGAATCACACGCCTCCCGGCCGGCAGGTTTCTCTGAAGGGCGGAGGGACGGCGAGCATTCGTCCGAATGGACAAATCCGGTCGATCAACCGCAACGGTATGCAGATCCAGCACGGCTTGCACGGCGGCCGCACCGTCGTGAGTACGCGTAACGGCGCGAAAGTGGTGACCACCGGCGCTCACGGGGGCTATGTACAGCGAAATTACGTCACGCGCAACGGCAACACGTATGTATCGCGCACGTACGTTGTCAATAATGTGAGCTACACCAGTGTTTACCGTTCGTACGGATACGGCGGATACTGCTGTTACTACGGCTACGCTCCGGCTTACTATTGGCATCCGGCTTACTACGGATGGGCCTACAATCCGTGGCCCGCACCGGTGGTCTACGGTTGGGGATGGGGCGCAGCGCCCTGGTATGGCTACTACGGCCCATATTTCGCGCCATTTCCGGTCTATCCGGCGGCTTATTTCTGGCTGACCGACTGGATGCTCGCGGCCAGCTTACGTGCGGCTTACGAGGCGCAGGCAGAGGCGAATGCTGAGTTAAGCCCGTTGGCTCCGGATCTGGAACTGGTAGCCAGCCTGGGGCCGATCCCAGTACCGGACGATGCCAAAGTGCAGATGAGCAAGGAAGCCAAAGATGCATTGTCGGAGGAAGTGAAAGCGCAGCTTGCCGAGGAGAAAGACGAAGCTGGTTCCAAGAGCGGGAGCTCCGGTGCAGCTTCAAGCGGGGGCAAGGCCAGCGGGCCGCCTCCGGCACTGGATCCAAAGCGCCGCACCTTCGTCGTGAATGACGAAGTCTCGACGATGGCGGATGGTGCCGAGTGCTCGCTGACTGCCGGAGACGTCATCAGCCGGGTCAGTGATACCCCCGACAGTGACCGGAACGTGGACGTGAAAGTACTGGCCAGCAAGAAGGCAGATTGTGCCGTCGGCAAACAGGTGTCTGTTGCCGTCGACGATCTGCAGGAGATGCACAACCACTTCCGTGAACAAGTTTCCAGCGGCATGGATGAACTCTCCAAGAAGCAAGGCAGCGGCGGCCTGCCGAAAGCGCCGGATACCGGCAAACAGGACGGAGAAGTTCCGGCACCGGCGCCCGACAGCACTGCGGCCAAGACGCTGAAAGACCAGCAGGCGGCTGCGGATCAGACCGAAGCCGACGTTAAGAAAGAGGCCGGTTCGTCCAGTGGCGGGGCGCAGTAGGACTTGCTGGCGTCGGCAGCCTGCTTGTCGAGAAGTGTGAACAGGGAGCGTCACCCCCACCGGTTGACGCTCCCGTATTCCTTCGGATCAGAATTCATCGCACACTGTAGAGATTCACGACCGCACGTACCGAGAAGCGTTAGAAGTCTTTGAGAGGAGAAGTCGAGTCATGGGGCAGAAGTTGGAGAGGAAGATTGCCGCAACATTGGTGATGATGGGCGCGACGCTCTTGCTGTCGCCGCTCGCCAGCGCGCAGGCGACCGTTACATTGCAGGATCAACTCGCGGCGCAGTACAAAGTGGTGAAGATGGGATCGGACACGAGCGGATATTCCGTGATTGAAGCCGGCACGCTGCTGGAGGTCAAGAAGGGCGGAATTCTGGGCGTGCCCTATTCGGACACGAGCGTTCAATCGACAAAATACGAGGGCGGCACCGTGCACACGCCCAACTCTGTTTTGTCCAAGGGGATCGGGTTCGGGATGAAACGGTTCGGGAAGGAACAGACCACCAAGCTGTTCCCGGTCGGAAATAAGGTATACCCGTCCAAGATCGAAGTCGACACCACAAAAGACACGGTCGCGATGACCATTGTGGCTTGCGACACCTGCAACAAGACGGATCCACCCACCTACAACAAAGCCAAGGTGGTCTTCCAGTTCCCCAAAGGTTCGCTCGCCAAGGCGGGCGCGGGTGACGTAGAGGACACCATCGGACAACTGCTCTCAATCAGCGACGATTCGCAGCAGCAGGATCAGGGCGGCCAACAACAAGGCCAGGGCGGCGGACAAGGTGGCGGACAAGCTGCCCAGGGAGGCCAAGGCGGCGGCGATCAGCAGGCGGCAGACCAGGGGCAGCAGCAACAGGCAGAGCCTCAAACGATCGAGAAGGGACAAACTACGGATCAAGTGCAGGCTACGTTGGGCAAGCCCGATAAGATCGTGAACCTGGGGACGAAACAGATCTACATCTACAAGGACATGAAGGTGACGTTTCTGAACGGAAAGGTTTCCGACGTGCAATAGAGACGTTCAGTTGAGACGTGATGAAACGTTGCGCTGTGGACGTCCACTATAGAAGTGCGGGATGGGGCCTATGAGTTCGGAAGTGAAGAATCGATTCGCCGGTGTCGTAGTCGTGTTCCTCGCTCTGGCAGGGCTCGCCGGGGCACAAGCTGTGACCCTGCAAGAGCAACTCAACGCACAGTACAAGCTGGCGAGGATGGGATCGGATTCCGGCGGCTTCAGCGTGGTGGATGCGGGGACGCTGCTGTCGGTGCAGAAGGGCGGAATCCTCAGCGTGCCTTGGAAGGCGCTGGCGTTGTGTCCGGCGAAATTTCAGGACAACAGTCTGCACCCGTCGGCAGGATTTTGCGCCGGTATGGTGAGGAATGTATCCCGTTATTTCAAAACAGGCGAGAAAGTTTATCCGATCAAGCTCGAGGTGAACCCGGACAAGGCGAAGATTTCGCTAACCGTCGTAGCCTGCGATTCCTGCAACGGAGTGAATCCGCCCACGTCGATGAAAGGCCAAGTCGTATTCGAGTTTGCCAAGGGATACCTGGAAAAAGCGAATGCGGGCGAAGTCGAGGACATGATCGGGCAAGTGTTCGCGATCAGCAATGACGATCAGCAGGGCCAAGGCGGAGATCAGGGCCAGCAGAGCCAGCAGGGAAACCAGCAAGGCGGCCAGCAGGCACCCGCGCAGCAACAACAGGAGCAACAGGCCGAGCCCCAGACCGTTCAACTGGGCATGAGCCCTGACCAGGTACAGAACGCGCTGGGCAAGCCGGAAAAGATCTTCAACCTGGGCGCAAAGCAGATTTATGTGTACAAGGATGTGAAGGTGACGTTCCTCAACGGAAAAGTCTCCGACGTGCAGTAGCGCGGATGGTAGCCATCCCCGCTAAGGCCTGCGGCAACAGCAGTTTGACCCATCGACGTAGTACCTCCGTACCGTGCCTAGTACTTCAGTTACCGTTCCGCAAGTGACCGATCGTGAACCGATCGACGGGTACTAGTAATTGTATAGTTTTGGCAGACAACCACAACCTGTAGCAAATACTCTCCACTCGCGATTCCGCCAATCCCAGAAAACAGGCATAAAACCCAATAAAACAGGCAGATTCACTTCGAGCCGGGGCTTTTCCGGGCTGATATATGCTCAGGACACCGAAAGCCCTCGGAGCCGATATAGAGGGCAAGGCAGTCCCCAAGGGCAACACCCGCACGCAGGGAAAAGCGGGCGGGAACGAGGACAAGGGCAATATGGCCGACTCGCGAGAAGTCATGAACATCCGCCAGGCGTCGCAATATCTGGGCGTGAGTCCGGACACGCTGTACAAGTACGTCGGCGAGCAGAGAATTCCCGCGTTCAAGCTGGGCAACCGCTGGCGCTTCAAGAAGTCGAGGCTGGACCAGTGGATGGAAGAGAAGTCGAGCCAGATGGAACCGCAGGCGAAACGCAAACCGAAGACGACGGCGAAAGCTGCCGGAACGCAGTAGTTTAATTTGCCGGCCAGATGCCGGCGCTACGAAGGTGGGCACATGTTTGGACTGGGATCGAAGTCGATAGTTGGCCTGGATGTAGGCTCCTCGAGCATCAAGGCGGTGGAGCTCAAGAAGAAGGGCGGACAGATTGAGGTCGCGCACCTGGGATTGGAGCCGCTGGCCTCCGACATCGTGGTCGATTCGATGATCGTGGACTCGGGCACGGTTTCGAGCGCGATTTCCAAGTTATTCCTCGACAACCAGATCAAGACGAAAGCGGTGGCCACCGCGGTGAGCGGGCACTCGGTGATCGTGAAAAAGATCTCGCTGCCCTCGATGAGCGACCAGGAACTGGCCGAGACCATCGAGAAGGAAGCGGC
>Ga0074045_10005483_pt1 | contig 11067 bp, 8 predicted proteins | sample BogForMeECP23OM2_FD_94442 | JGI IMG/M metagenome (GOLD analysis project Ga0074045, IMG submission 94442) | Bog forest soil microbial communities from Calvert Island, British Columbia, Canada - Bog Forest MetaG ECP23OM2 | ecosystem: Environmental > Terrestrial > Soil > Wetlands ...
AGGTCGGTCATGCGTTGCATGCCCCACGCCGCACCGGGGTCGTCGACGTCGGCGGAGTCGAGGTCCCCGGCGGCCCATCGGGTGAAGAAGTCGACGCCCACGGCGCGCACCAGCGGCTCGGCGAACGGATCATCGATCAGTGTGGCCCTGGTGGCCCTGGCTCGTCCCGCGGCCACCATGGTGGCGGTGGCTCCCACGCTGGTCGCCAGATCCCAGGTGTCGTTCTCGCTGCGCCCCACCCTGGTGGTCCCTTCTCGCGCTGTGCGCTACTGATTAGACAGAGTAACGAGCCGCGCCGGGTGTCGTAACACGACTGACACCCGACAGTGGCGGTTTCGAGCCGATTCGGAGACCATCGCATACCTACCATCACCGGATGACCATGACCCACCCCGTCGGCCGCGGTGTCGTAGGCGATGTCCGCTGCCACGGATCCGTACCCGCTTGGCCGGTGCCGGTCGGGTGGGACGCCGGGTGGCAGCAGAACGCCCGGTGGGCACGGTGGCTGGCCTGGATCAGCCTGGCCGTGGTGCTCATCGAGGGCGTCATCGGGCTGTGGCAGGGCCTGGCGGTCGGATCGGTCGCCTTGACCGGGTGGGCGCTCGGCGGCGGGGCCGAGGCGCTGGCCAGCGCGATGGTGGTGTGGCGCTTCAGCGGTGCCCGCACCCTGTCCCAGACGGCGGAGCGCCGCGCCCAACGCGGTGTGGCGGTGTCGTTCTGGCTAACCGCGCCGTATATCGCCGCCGAGTCCATTCGAGACCTGATGGGTGGTCACCACGCCGAAACGTCGGTGAGCGGCTTCGGCATGACGGTGCTGGCCCTGCGGCTGGCTTCATTCAGCAACGGCGTCAGCGCACTGCATGGCTGCGTTTCACGCCAGATGTGGAATCCACTCTGGAAAGGTGTTCCCGAATCCGAAGTTCCGATTGGACACGTCACCAACGGAGTGCACTTCCGCAGCTGGGTCTCGTTCGAAATGAACCAGCTGTATGACCGTTATCTCGGCCCCAAGTGGAGGGAGGAGCCGGCCGATGCCAAGCTTTGGCAGCGGGTGGAAACCCTTCCGGTCGGGGAGTTGTGGAGGACGCACGAGCGCCGCAGAGAACGATTGGTGAGCTATGCCCGCAAAAGATTGCACGCGCAACTGGTGAGCCGCGGAGCCAGTCGGAGCGCCCTCGATGAAGCCGACGAAGTCCTCAACCCGGATGTCCTGACCATCGGTTTCGGACGCCGCTTCGCCTCCTACAAGCGCGCCAACCTGCTCATTCGCGATCCTCAGCGCCTGTCCCGTATTCTGAACGACCCTCAGCGCCCGGTTCAGATCATTTATGCCGGCAAGGCTCACCCCCAGGACAACGGTGGAAAGCAACTGATTCAGGGCATCATCGATTTGGCGGGCAAGCCGGAATTCCGCCGTAAGCTGGTGTTCTTGGAAAACTACGATATGGCGATTGCGCGTTACATGCTGCAGGGCTGCGACGTATGGTTGAACACCCCGCTCCGGCCCATGGAGGCCAGCGGCACCAGCGGAATGAAAGCCCAAGCCAACGGCGCGCTCAACGTAAGCACCCTCGATGGGTGGTGGGACGAAGCCTGGCAGATGCGCCCCAGCGAGGGTTCGGATATCGGCTGGTCCATCGGAAGGGGCGAGGTCTACAACGATCTTGTCTATCAGGATCAGGTGGAAGCCGAGGCCCTATATGAGCTGCTCGAGAAACAGATCGTGCCCATGTTCTATGAACGGCGCAGCGACGGCTTGCCGCCGAAGTGGATTGCCTGCATGAAGTCGTCGATCGCGACCTTGTGTCCGGAATTCAACATGCACCGAATGGTGATGCAGTATGCCGACGGATACTACCTGCGCGCCCACCGCCGCTGTCAGAGCCTTGCCGCCAACGACTCCGCGAAGGCCAGGCGCCTGGCCTGCTGGTTGGGCAAACTTGGAGCTGCATGGCCGGCCATACGCATCGATCCTGTGAAGAATGACATTCGCGAGATCCGGCTGGGAGATCAGATTGTGGTGTCGGCGGGTGTAGCTTTGGATGCGCTGGCCGCGGAAGATGTTGCCGTGCAAGTGGTAATGGGGCAGGTCGATGCCGAAGGCCAATTCAAGAGCTCGGCGGTGATTCCGATGCAGTCAACCGGAAAAGATGATTCCGGAATCGATCTGTTTCAGGCGGTGATAAAGCCTTCGGCCGGGACCGGGCTGCACGGTTATTCCATCCGGGTCCTGCCCCAGCACCCCGATTTGATCAGTCCCTTCCTGCCGGAAAGAATCGTATGGGCCAACCCAGGCGACCAGGTAATTTCACAGGGAAGAGGTGCAGGCGGGGACGCTTAACCGCGGAAGAAGTTGGAGGCGCGGGTCGGAATCGAACCGACGCATAAAGGTTTTGCAGACCTCTCCCTTACCACTTGGGTACCGCGCCCCTGTCCCTACGTTAGCTTTCTGTACAAAAAAAGTCCATCTTCCATCTTTGGGGAGGGTCGGAGAAAACTGGAGCGGGAGACGGGGGTCGAACCCGCGACATCGACCTTGGCAAGGTCGCGCTCTACCACTGAGCTACTCCCGCGCTGAACGTCACTGCACAGACTTGTCTGACGAACACGATTATAAACGAGGCGTTCCCCAGCGGCAACGTTACGTTATGTCGCTCCTGAGGGCCTTCTTAGCCCGTCCACTGCGGATCCTCCTCCGGCTGCACCATATGGCCGTCGCGCATGTGGATGATGCGGTCGCCGAACTTGGCTGCCTCCGGATTGTGTGTGATCATCAGGATCGTTTGCCCCAACTCCTGGTTCGATTGCCGCAGCATTCGCAGTACGATGTTCGAGTTCTCGGTATCAAGATTTCCCGTTGGTTCGTCGGCCAGGACTACGACTGGCTTGTTGATCAGCGCCCTCGCCAGGGCGACGCGTTGCTGTTCGCCGCCCGAAAGTTCCGAGGGACGATGATTCAGGCGTTTGGTCAGACCCAGCAAATCACAGATGCGCAGAAAGAATGCCGGATCCCGATTTCCGTTTTCCGATATCTCCTGGGCGATGGCGATGTTTGAACGGGCGTTCAGCGTGGGCAGCAGGTTGAACTTCTGAAACACGAAGCCGATCTTGCGCTTGCGCATGCGGGTGCGCTCCGCATCGGAGAGCGTCGAAAAGTCGTCCCCATCCAGAATCACTTTGCCGGAATCAGCGCGCGTCAATCCCCCCAGCAGGTAGAACAAAGTCGATTTTCCGCTCCCTGACGGGCCGACGACCGTGACAAATTCTCCTTTTTGTACGCTGAAGGAGACACCGCGGAGTGCGGGAACATCGATCTTTCCCACGCGATAAGTCTTGCGTAAGTCGATGGCTTCAATGAACGCGCCCATGCCAGCCTTGATGTTACACGATGGAAGCCTACACGATGAGAGCCTCCGCGATGCGCTTCAGCGCATGACTGGTGCTTAGGCGGCTCCCACCTGGCGCGGCAGTGGCGCGGGGCGCTGTGTTCTCTTCGGTCCGCGTTTGCGTACTAACAGTAAGCGGATTCTCTCCAGCAAATCGGCGGGCGCATACATTCCGCGAGTCAGGAAGACGTCGGCTTGCGACTCCTGATCGTACACCCGGACCTTGCTGGCAATGAGAATCGCGGGAACGTGCGGCGAGAGATGCTTAATAGCGGCGATCAACTGCGGACCGTCCAGTCCGGGCATCGCCATATCCGTGACCACGAGATCGATTCCGCCCTGCTTGAAACGCTCCAACGCGTCTTCGCCGCGGGAGTAACCGGCGACACGGTAACCGCGGGTCTCAAGCATGATTTTGCGGTAGGAAAGAGACTGATCGTTGTCGTCAACACAAAGAATCGTGCGCTTAGGCTTCATTCACCGTCCGTATCCGCCAGACTCTCGCCGTGAGCGTCAGCTGAGCCTGCGCGGAAGTTTTCTCTGTTCGCGAAGAATAGAAGAGCGAATGCATCGTAACGGTAAGCGTGCGTACTGTAAAGTAGCGTTGATGCAAATGGCAGAGTCTGGCTATTGACTTTCGCGTCGCGTGCGAACGGTAGATTCTGCGCTGCTTTCAGGCGGCGGCTTCGAGAAAAACCTGGCCGCGCATAATCTCAACCGAGTGCCCGCCCACGCGCACGTTAACTATCCGGTTATCGCTGCGCGAGGCCCGCACAAAAATCCGGCTGGGCCGGTTCATCTCTACTCCTTGTTCGATGAGCACGTGCTCATCCGCTTTCGCAACGCCATGCGCCACCATCCAGGCGGCGGTGCAGCCCGCGGCTGAGCCCGTTGCCGGATCCTCTCCGTTGTAGAACAGCATGCGCGCATGCAGCCGGGCTTCTGTATCCACCGTCTCTCGCGACACAAAATAAAAAAACTTGCCGTCAGTTTTAGCGAGGTATTCGGCAGCGCCATTCAGATCGACTCGCAGATTTCTCATGACGGCCAGCGATTTCAGCGGCGTCACAACGTAAGACAGTCCCGTAGAGACCGTTTCAATGGGCAGGGATTCGTCAAAATCCTGCGGGCGCAACCCAGTCGCACGCGAAACTGCTTCCCGATCATGCTGCCTTCCAAAGGTTGGGTCAATTTGCGTCATCTCGCCGAAAGCTGGCTTCCCCGAACGGTTTTCGAACCTCACCGGCACTTTACCGACGTTCAACTCCAGCAGAACTTTTTCTGCGCCACTAGTGCCACGAAGTGCAAAAGCGGTGCCCAGCGTGGGATGACCTGCGAAGGGCAATTCTTCTTGCACAGTAAAGATGCGGACGCGAACTCCCCTCTCGCGTTCGGTGGCAGCGTCGCGTGGCAGGATGAACGTGGTCTCTGACAGGTTCATCTCCTTGGCGAGCGCCTGCATTTCGGCGTCGGTCAAGCCGCGGCCGTCGAGAAATACAGCCAGGGAATTGCCCTCGAGCGGGCGCAAAGAGAAAACGTCCCACTGGGTCATCGCCAGAGATCGCACAGGTTGGCTCACGAACTGCCTCCAAAAACGCTGGTTTGGGCTGCAACTTCACCGCAGGCCATTCAAAAGAAGAAAGATGCGGGCGGCGGGTGGAGCGATTCACTTTGCATCAAACGGGAAACGGTGCCGTTCCAGAACCCGCAGCCTTGCAAGAATCTGCACATACCCCTTGACTTCCCACCAAACAGGATTAGCATTGAACCATCACCTCCGATCCAATCCAGGATCGAATGGGCCGATAGCCAAGGAATGTCACCGCTTCTTGGTTGCCGGCCCATTTAAATTGCGGCGGGTTATTTTCCGTCCCGGAAGACGACTTTTCCACCGACCATGGTGATCACTACCTTAGCCTTCGAGATGCCCTCGGGCTTCACCGAGAAGATATCTTGCGACAAGACCGCGAGATCGGCTTCCTTCCCGGGTTCAAGCGTTCCTATTCGATCGTCAGAGAATCTTGCGTAGGACGAACCCTTTGTATACGCATTCACAGCTTGCTCCACGGTGAGCCTCTCCTCGGGCACATAGGAGTCTTTGGTCGGGACAGATCCTGCCTGCCCTGCTCCATCAAATACGCCTCCGGGAAAATCGTCTCCGCCTTTCGGGGACCGCCAAATCTGGCGGGTGACGGCCTCCTGGATTGCCACCAATGGATTGGGCGGCCAGGTGCACGGCCAGTCGCTGCCGAAGGCCAGCTTAACTCCGCTTTTCTCCATGCTCTGCCAGCGGTCGGTCGTGGTGTGATCGCGCGGGTCATAGTTCGAGCCATTCGCCTCACAGCAGAATGTCGGCTGCATGCTGGCAACAATCGAATGCCCCGCCAATCGCGGAATGTCCGCTGCCGGAACAAAGTCGGCATGCTCCAGGCGAAACCGCCGGTCGCGTGGTCCGTTGATCTTCTCGACCTCTTCGTAGGTATCGACCACCAACTGCGAGGTGTCGATGCGATAGGCGTGCGTCATGATCTGGTAGCCGCGCTTGTCCAATTCGAGAACCAACTTCTTGTACTCGGCCGGCTGATAAGTGAGAGGCGGTATCAACCCAGTGCCTCCGTCGGCAAAGAACTTCACCAGATTCGCCGCAACCCAATCGTCGTGATAAAGCGAACGTGCCTTTTCCAGATCAGCCAGAAATTCCGGCGTCAAGTGATGGTTCACGGCGATCGCGCCGAACGCGGTTCGAGTACGCACCGTAAGCTGGCCGCGGTCCCGCAGCGTGGCGTAAAGTTGAATTTCCGCCAGACTCCCGCTCGCGTTCGTGACACTGGTGATGCCGTAGCTGTTGAGGTGCAGGGAGGCGTTGCGCAGCAGGGCAAGCTTTTCCTCAAGCGAAAACTGGCTTTCCAGGGCCCGCTCCATCACTTCCTGCGCAGCCTCCATCAAAACCCCGCTGGGGTGCCCGCTGGCGTCCCGGATAATGTATTTCTCCTCAGCGGGGTCCGCAACCGGCTGGTCGGTAATTCCCGCCAGGGCCAGTGCTTTGGCGTTCACCCAAAGCGCGTGTTCCGCCGTGAAATGCACCACCACGGGCCGGTCTGGAACCGCGCGATCCAGCAACTCATGCGTGGGAGTTGAGGGCGGAGTCGTGCTGAAGTCGGCGCGGACAATCAAAACCTTGTCGTTGGGATGGCTTGCGGCATAAGCCTTGATCCGGCTTACCACCCCCTCGGGATCGTCATCCGGCGTAATGGTCGACTCCGGAGTGGAAAGATTGAGTCCGTGGAGCTCCAGCGCGCCGAACCACATGTGGGTGTGCGAATCGGAGAATCCCGGAACCACCGTCCTGCCCTCGAGATCGATCAGCTCTGTCTTTGCCGTCCGCCGGCTCAATATCTCCTGGTCGCTCCCCACTGCATCGATGCGAGTGCCGGTAACGGCCAGCGCCTGCGCCCATGGAACCTTTGAATTGCCGGTGTAAATGTGTCCGTGAATCAGAATCGTGTCGCTGCCAAACAGCAGGGAGGTCGAGAAGAGGATTGCGGCCGTGATGCAGAATGTGACAGTGTGCCGGTGTACACGCATGTACGCTCCCTTGTTGGAAGGTCGCGCACTCATCCGATAGCCCCAAAGCGCGTTCCGCCTTCCACAATTCAAGCTGCCAAGTGTACTCCACCACTGCCTCAGGATAGAATGACCCGAGGGGAGTACCCATGTCCGGTATGTACGACAGAACCCCGAGAGGGAGCGACCATCATCATCAGGATGAGCACGATAAGAACGGACACTCCTCCTTCCCGCGCGGATGAGCAAGGTAATTAACATGCTCGACGGAGTCTACATAGTGCAAGGCAGCAACTGTCGCGAACTCGATTGCTTGTCCGCCTTCTCCGAACATCAGCGTTGCCGCCGCAAGCCCAAGATTCTGTCTATCGTCGCCCTTAAACCGCTTCTCTGCGCCTTCATATTTTCGAAAGCGAGCCCTGACACACTCCTCCACATGCGGCATATCGGATTCCTGGACGCCTGATCTGCGCAGTCCCGCGTACAACTGGTCGAAGAAGGCGTCGAGGATCGCGTCACGCAAAGCGCGATTATCACTGCACCTGAGGGGTAATGCCCTGCCTGACTACGTAAGCTCCGAAGAACAGCCATCCGCTTAATGCCGTTGCGAGTCTTTGATCGTTGAGACTGATACGCAGCTTGCCCGCAAACGACAGCAGACTTTCCTGGCCGAAGAAACCCGCGTGAAGCTGGATCGACTGGCCCGCAAGATCCACTACGCTTGTTCGTTTTCGAAACAGCAAGGCTAGATCCTTTCGCACCCGCCGAACTCTTGGCCCGACCAACGACTAACGGCGAGTCACCCGACCACCCACTCCCTCACCCTCCTCACCACCGACTCCGGCGCTTCCACCTCCAACTCCACCGCCCCGTCCTTATACTCCCGCGAATAAATCCGCGCTTTGGCTTCGAGCATGGCCAGCGCCTTCCCTTCCTTCTGGGGTACGCGCAGATGCACCCGGCTCACGCGATCTTCCTCGATCATGGCGTCGATGCGCGCCAGCAACCGGTCAAGGCCTATGCCTTCCGCCGCCGATACATACACCGTGTTCGAATCCTCGCGCAGCGCGTCATTCATCAGGCTCTGCGCCACTTCCTCATCCAGCAGATCGACTTTATTCATCACCCGCAACCGCGGCTTCTTCTCCGCTTCCAGTTCTTTCAGAACAATCTCCACCTGAGCATCCTGCTCCGCCGAAAGCCGGCTGCTGGCATCGGAGACATGCACAATTAGCGACGCCCGCTGCACCTCCTCGAGCGTGGCACGAAACGCCGAAACCAGCGTGTGCGGCAGGTGGCGAATGAATCCCACGGTGTCTGACATCAGGATCTTGCGCTTCGAAGGCAGCACCACAGCCCGAATCGTCGGATCGAGCGTCGCGAACATGCGCGGCGAAGCCAGCACCGCGGCCCGGGTGAGTGCGTTGAACAAAGTCGACTTCCCGGCGTTGGTGTAGCCCACTAAGGCCACGGTGGCGACCGGCGCGGATTCCCGCCGCTGGCGCTGTTGCGCCCGGATGCGCCTCACGTTTTCCAGTTGCTGCTCCACGTGCCGCACCCGCCGGTAAATCTTCCGCCGGTCAGTTTCCAGCTGGGTTTCGCCAGGACCGCGCGTGCCGATGCCGCCGCCCAGTTGCGACATTTCCACGCCGCGCCCCGCCAGCCGCGGCAGCATGTACTGCAACTGCGCCAACTCCACTTGCAGCTGGCCCTCCCTAGTGCGCGCATGCCGGGCAAAAATATCTAGGATCAGCTGAGTGCGGTCGATCACGCGCCGCTTGACGATTTTTTCGATGTTGCGCTGCTGCGAAGCGGTCAGATCGTGGTCGAAGAGAAGCAGATCGGCGTTCACCGACGCGGCCGCCCCCGCAATTTCCTCGAGCTTGCCCGCGCCGATTAGCGTTGCCGGGTCAGGACGGTCCCGCCGTTGCAGAATCTCGCCCACAACATTGGCACCGGCGCTGCCGGCCAGCGTGCGCAGTTCCGCCAGCGATTCTTCCGCGTCAAACTCCGGGATGGCAGGCTTGCGCCCGTTGGATTTTCCTGCGACATGTCCGGAGGAATGTCCGATGGCAGGCGGCGCCGTCTGTCCCTCCCCGGCAGGCTGCTGCAGCAACGCTGCCTCGCGAGCCGCCTGCGCCTGCGCGGTTACCCTGGCGCCGCTGCGCCCGCGGGTCCGCACCTCGATCCCCACCAGAAACGCTCGCTCCTGATTATCTCCCGGGCGCACCGTTGCAGTGCCGAGAGGAGCGCGTGCAGCCACGGGCACACCATCGCGGGTCTTTTTGGGATGAGAACTGCGCAAGCCGGAAACGCCCTACCCTTCGGTGCCCGAAGCGCTGGCCGCCGAAGCCGCTGCCGTCGCCGGCACTGCGGCCGGCGTCGACGCAGCACCCGAAGCGCCCGCTGCCTTGGCATCTGCATGCGCCAGATGCGTGCCATGCGCCGGCGTCATCGTGCGGCCCATGACAATCGTGGAGATGGCGTGTTTGAAGATCAATTGTTCCTGTCCGTTGGCCTCGAGCACCACGGAATATTTGTCGAAGGAACGAATGCGGCCCGTCAGCTTCACTCCGCTCAGCAGATAAATCGTTATGCTCAGTCTCTCTTTGCGGGCCGTATTCAGGAAGGAGTCCTGGATGTTCTGCGCCGGCTTGCTGCTTTCCATAGCCGATCTCCTTAAGTTCTTTGAACTGCAACCTTCCAACCTGCGCCTTTTGGCATTCGCCTCAGACGAAGCTCAGACTGACAGCATGTTCCTTGCGGCCTTCCGCCTAAGGAACCATGGGGGGACAACCTGCCTCCTCGCAGCCAGATTTTCCCAGCCTGCGCCGCCCAGCAGGTAGCTGCGAGTACGATACGGCGTCCTCCAGCGCTTTTCAACTCGGAACTTCCGGAAATCGACGCTTGTCCCAATCCCGGCGAAGAAACGTGAAAGCCCCGGCTGCTTTCGAGACCGAATTGGTCGCTCTACTTGTGTACAATCCCCGCGGGGGCGATTCCGCCTCCCCTATGAATCTTACGGAGGCATCATGGCAGGCGCTGCTCTGGCAACTCTATTGGGACCCCAAATCCACGTCCCCCAAGACTTCAAGACCAACTTCCTCATGCTGGTGCGCTGGATCCACTTCCTCGCCGGCATCACCTGGATCGGCCTGCTCTACTTCTTCAACCTGGTGAACGTTCCCCTGATGAAGGAGCTTGACCCCGCTACCAAAGGCAAGGTGATGCCTGCGCTGATGACGCGCGCGCTGTGGTGGTTCCGCATGTCGGCCGCGCTGACGGTGCTTGCCGGAATAATGTACTGGGGAAATACTGTTGCCGCCGACGCGCACAATGGCCAGCTTCAAGGCTTCCCCGGAGCATCCTCCGGCCCCGTGATGGGAAGCTTCTTTCTGATCTGGACGATCGTCTGGGGCCTGCTCTACGCCTGTCTGATCCCGGGCAAGGGAATCTTCGATAAAGGGGCATTCATCGGCGTGGTCTACGCAGTGGTAGTCGCGGCCGCAGCGTGGTTATTCCTGAGCCTGAACAGCCGCGGCTGGGAGAGCAATCGCCTGCTTGCCATCGGCATTGGCGGCGGCATCGGATGGGTCATGCTGCTCAATGTCTGGGGAGTGATCTGGCGCATCCAGAAGCGCCTGATTCAATGGACTCGCGACAACGCCGCCAACGGCACTCCCATGCCCGACAAAGCCAAAGCCATGGCCCGCCAGGCCCTGCTGGCCTCAAGAGCCAATGCCTTCCTGTCGGTCGTGATGCTTTTCTTCATGGGCGCCGCCAGCCACTACCCCATCTTCGGGAAGTAGACTGCCATCATCCCGCAGGGACTCCCGGAGTTTTCGTCGTCTCACTCCTTGGCGAGCAAAAGAAACGGCCCATGGCAATCGCCATAGGCCGTTCACAGTCAAAGTTTGCGGCTCTAGAACAAAACCTTCAGGGCCACCTGGAGCTGGCGGGCCGAAGTTGTGCCGTCCGGCTGAGTGTAAGTCTGAGTGATGACCCCGAACTGCCCCTGCCCAATCATATTGCCTATGTTGGCCGAGTCCGACCCCGGGTTTTGGAAATGTGGGCCATTCAGAATGTTGTAACCTTCAAAACGTAGTCCGGCCTTAAC
>Ga0074045_10005485_pt1 | contig 11067 bp, 6 predicted proteins | sample BogForMeECP23OM2_FD_94442 | JGI IMG/M metagenome (GOLD analysis project Ga0074045, IMG submission 94442) | Bog forest soil microbial communities from Calvert Island, British Columbia, Canada - Bog Forest MetaG ECP23OM2 | ecosystem: Environmental > Terrestrial > Soil > Wetlands ...
GACCACCGGGCAGCGGCTCTGGCGGATGATTGAATAGGCGTTGGCCCTCAGACGACCGAAAACGCCGGCCGCCGACCCGCGGCCGATCACCAGCAGGTCCGATTCCAGGTCCGCCGCGATCTCGCAGACCGTGCGCGCCGGGTCGCCGCTCTGCACGTGCAGCGGCGCGTCGATATTGAGCCGCTGCTGCAATTCGGCCACCTCCTGGCGCACGCTGGCCTCGGCGCGGGCGCGGCACTCGGCGTCGTAACTCTCCCCGGCGCGCCCTTCCAGGGCGGGCATGGCGTGGACCAGCGCCAGCCGCGCGCCGGCGTCTGTGGCGAACCGCGCCGCCCACATGAGGGTCCGCTCGCTCTGCGAGCCCAGGTCGATGGCCGCGGTGACCTGGCGGAAATGCACGTCGCGCGAGGACGGCGTCTCCATGTGAACGCCCGTCCACACCGGACAATCGGCGTCGTGCAGCACCTTGGCGGTCACCGAGCCCAGAATGAACCGCCGGAACGGACCGTAGCCGTGGGTCGGCATGACGATCAGCCCCGCGCCGCCGGCGTGGGCCAGCTCGATGATCAGCCCCGCCGGATCGCCCTCCCTCACCAGGCGTTCCGTATCGGGCGCGGGCAGCTCCTCGGCCATGAAGGTCTCCAGATCCTTGGCGGCCAGCTCGGCCCGGCAACGGAACTGTTCCTCCAGCACCGAGCCGGCCAGCTCCAGCGCGCCGAATTCGTAATGCGGCGGCGGCAGAACGTGCAGCAGGGTCAGGCGGCTGCCGAAGACCTCGTGCAGCGCTTCGGCGTAGCGCGCCGCGCCCTTGGAGCGCTCCGAAAAATCGACCGGAACCAGGATTCGGCTGAGCGGCATGGGAAGCCTCCGCCCAAACTTTACACCGATTTGAGGCGCTTTGGAACCAGGATTGAGCGGCTTTCCTGGATTGCGGAGCCTAAAATCCGGATGCGGCGGCCGTGGGACGCGTAACGCCCCTTACTTCAACCCCGCCGGCGCCGACGCCAGTCCCAGCTCGGCCAGGATCTTAGGCGACTCCTCTTCCATCGCCAGCAACTGGTGGCACGTGCTGCAGTCCTGGGGAATGGTCTTCCCCGCCCGGTCGCCGCGACGGCATTCGCCTAGCGGTACGAGAACAGCATGGCGTAGATGATCAGTCCGATGAGGATGAGCCCCACGGTGAGGGCGGCGAAGCCGAAGCGGCGCCACAGCACGCCCACGTGCGCCGGCGGCCCCGGCATCAGGCGCTTTTCCAGCTCGCCCGACTGCAGGAGTTGCTGATATTCCCGCGGGCGGTCCCGCTTGAACTCTTCCAGCGGCATGCCGCCAGTGAAGATCACCGTGTCGATGGGGAATTTCTCCGGGCGGAAGTGCGTGTTGAAGAAGTGCACCACGAAGATGAAGCTCACGGCCAGCAAGGCTTCGTCACTGTGAATGGTGGTGGCCACGTTCACCGCCCAGCCTGGCAAAACGAGCGTGAACAGCTCGGGGAACCACAGCAGCAGTCCGGTGCCGCCGATCACCGCCACGCCCCAGAAGACGGCGAAATAGTCGAACTTCTCCCAGTAGGTCCAGCGGCCGTACTCGGGGCGCGGCCCGCGGCTCAAGAACCATTTCAGTGAGCCGACGAACTCCTGCCAGTCCCGACGGTTGAACAACATGCTCTCCGGACCGGCGATGAACTGCCACCAGCTCTTGCCGCTGGCGCGGTGCTGCCGGACCAGATCCCACAGGTGCAGCCCGAAATAGCTGAAGGTGAGCACCGCGCAGAAGCGGTGGATCACCCCTGCCGCTTCAAACCCCCCCAGCAGGTGCGCCAGCACCTTGGCCCAGGCCGCGTAGGAGAACTTCAGAATCATGCCCGTCAGGGCCAGCCCCAGGAAACTGGTGATCACCATCACGTGCAGGTTGCGATGGAAGGTCTGGAATCGCCGCACGTACTGGCCGGTTTCCGGCTGGCCATTTTTGAACTGTCTGCGGAACTCGAGGGACCGCGGGAGCCACAGCGCCACGTGGGCGCCGGAGACCAGCAGCGTGCCCAACAGCAGCGTGGTCATGCCCCAGAAGGTGAAGAACAGGAATGGATACTTCTTGGGATCGTGGTGCGTGGCGTGCGTCAGGTATCCGGCGAACTGGCGGTGCGAGCCGGCATGGCACTTTCCACAGGTTTTGACGATGTTGTGGCGGCTGAGCCGCGAGCGCTGGTCGTTCACTGGCAGAATGTCGTGCGCGCCGTGGCAGTCGTAACACTTGGCGGTCTTGAGGTAACCCAGTTTGGAAACTTTCCCGTGGAAAGTCTCGAAATAACTGTCGGCGATCTGGCGGTGGCAGCGGCCGCACTGGTCCATGATGTGCAGCCGGAAGTCAGACAGGTCCGTGCGCTGAATGCTGTGGGCGGAATGGCAATCCGAGCACTCCGGCAGTTCCTTCCCGGAATGCGTGACATTCGGGCTGTGGACGCTGGCGTTGAACAGCTCGTAGATGCCAATGTGGCACTGCGCACAGGTGCGCGCGATGTTGGCGCGATTGACGCTGGAGCGGGGATCGCTGCTCGGCAACTCGTGATGCGCGGTGTGGCAGTTGGCGCAGTCGGCGGTCACGGTCAGGCCGCTTTCCATCAGGCCCTTACCGTGGATGCTCTCCCAATAATGCTCCACCACGTGATCCTGGCGGCCTGTGTAGCGCAGGGCTGCCTTCTGGCCCGCCCGGTGGCACTTGGCGCACAGCCCGGGGACGTTGCGGGAGAAGGTGGGCGAGGCCGAGTCCTTGCTTCCCAGGGTGCCGTGGGGGCTGTGGCAGTCCTTGCAGGCCGGCGCATCCGGGCTTCCCTGCGCCACGAGTTTGCCATGCGTGCTCTCGCGATACTGGCTCACCGCCTCGGCGTGGCAGATGGAGCAGTCCACCTTCTCAGGCATGGAGCGGCAGGGGCGGAGGTCGGAAGGCGTGCCACCGGTGTGGCACTGGACGCAGGCCGTGCGGGCATGGCGGGATCGCCCCAGCTCGGCCTGGTCCACGAACAGCGACACGCTCCCGCCGGCGCGGGTGACCTTCAGGTTCGCATTGCCGTGGCAGCGCAGGCAGTCGCGGTCAGCCATCCCTTGTGGATAGTAAACGCGCCGCACCTTGTGCGGCTCGTGGCAATCCACGCACGCCGGAATGAGATTCTTCTGCTTCTCCCACAACTCGCCGCGAATCACCTTTTGGTGCACGGTTTCGATCCGCGCGTGACAGCGCATGCAGGTCTTGGCGATGTTGGCTTTGGCGATGGAGGAGCGTGGATCGGTGTGCGGCAGGACGAAGTGCGAGGTGTGACAGCTCGTGCACACCGCCGTGACGGTGAGTCCGCGGCGGAACAGCCCCTCGCCGTGGAGGCTGTCCATGTAATTCTCCAGGATGTTGGTCTGGGGAATGTTGCGCGTCAGGCTGACCGCTGTGCCTTCACGATGGCATCCGCCGCACAGGCGCGGGATTTCCATTGTCGAGGTGGGAGACCCCGGGCTCGAGGGGCGCAGGACGTTGTGGGTTCCGTGACAGTCCTTGCAGGCCGGGGCCAGCCGGTCGCCGCGCGCGGCCGCCCGGCCGTGCAGGCTTTCGCCGTACTGCGTCTGCTGGTCGGGGTGACACGAGCCGCAGTCCACCTTGGCCAACTTTTCAGGGTGCGGGAACTCTTTGATTTTGGCGAGGTCGGTGTGGCAGGCCGCACACTCCAGCTCCGCGTGCGGCGAGGCGCGCAGAGCCGCGGCGTTGAACGGCGGGGGCGTGCCTTTTTCCCGTTTGCCAGTGCGGGGGCCGGAATCGTGACATCCGGCGCATTCCTCGGAGCCCGGCAGCGCCTCGGGCGGCTCGGCCGGCGAGAAGGCAGCCAGGGCGCCGGCCAGCAGCAGGCGCAGAATAAGTGCCTCTACCATGAACCTGCTTCTCTACCTTCCGGCGCCGAAAGATGGCAATCCCCAAACCTCAAGTCCCAAGACCGCCAGGACGATGGGACGATGGACACTCTGAAACCCGGGCGGAACCACGTAGACCGTCTCCTTTTGACCAGGAGACTGGAATCTTATTATCTTAATCATCTTAGATTCATGACGGATTCTGCGTCAAGCTGCGGCGAATTGGCTGAGGCGCGCTTGGAGCTACTTGGAAGCGGTCGGCGGCACCGGAGCCAGGCCTAAGTCGGCCAGAATCTTGGGCGACTCCTCCTCCATCGCCAGCAACTGGTGGCAGGTGCTGCAGTCCTGCGGGATTGTCTTGCCGACTTTGTCGCCGGCGCGGTCGTCGTGGCAGCGGAAACAACCGGTGTAATCGGTGTGCCCGATGTTGTTCGGATAGACGCCCCAGGTCACCCGCATTTCGGGGAAGACGTTGCGGCTGTAGGCGGCCAGGACGGCGCGCGCGGAACTCTCTACGACGGCTCGTTTGGATTGCCAGACGGCCGGATAACTTTTCTGGTAGAACTCCTCAAAGCGCCGCGGAATCTCGCGTTCGCTGTCGGCCGTTGTGCGATAGTCGGCCTTCAACACCTCCAGCGCGGTCTTGCGCACGAACGGCAGCGAGGCGTCTGCCAGGCCGTTGGACAGGGCCTCGTCAATAGCCCGCTCGGGCAACTGGAAGCTGTGCGAGGGCCGGGTGTGGCAATCGATGCAGTCCATGGTTCGCAGCGGCATCTTCGCGAGGTCGGCGTCCTTGAATCCCTCAGCCCGGAAGGTGGTCTGTTCGCCGTTGCGCTCGTAGCGCACCCACGGAATGTTCTGCCGCTTCTCGTCGGCGGGGGCATATTCGATGTTCACGCCGGGGCCCATGTGGTGGCCGTGGATGCCCTCGTAACCGCTGGCGCCGCCAATCTTCATCAGCAGAATGGTCTGCAGGCGTTTGGTCTGCTCGTCGTCGGTGAACTTGTTGACGACGCGGATGCGATTGCCGCCGAACTTCTGCGGCCAGTGGCACACCTCGCAGGTTTCGCGCGCCGGGCGCAGGGCCTTGACGGGCGTGGGAATCGGCCGCTGGTATAGGTTGAAGGTGACTGAAATCACCTGCCAGGTGCCCGACAGCTTGCTCTTGACGAACCAGTTGGCCCCCGGGCCGATATGGCAACTCACGCACGCCACGCGCGCGTGGGGCGAATTCTGATAGGCCGTGAATTCGGGCTTCATCACCGTATGGCAGGTCTGCCCGCAGAAGGTCGGCGTCTCCATGTAGCTGACGGCGCGGTAGGAGAACTGGCCGCCGATCATCACGTTCAGCACCGTCGTCACGGCGACGAACATCAACAGCCGGCGGAAGCGCGCGTTCGCCAGGTCGATTTCGGGGAACACCGGCGGCAGTGAGTTGCGATGGGTCCGGCGGTAGATGAAAATGCCCAGTGGGATCAGGATCAGCCCGACGAAGAACAGCCCGGGCAGAATCATGAACTCGAGGATCCCGGCGTAGGCGTTGCCGGGCTCGCCTTTGATGAAGCTGTTCAGCAGCGCCAGCCACAAAATCGTCGCCGTGGTCACCAGGACCACGCCTGCCAGGCTGGTGGCGTTGCAGGACAGGTAAACCAGCGGCGCCACGAACTCTTTGAAACGCCTCATCCGAACCCCCAAGGATCTCAATACTGCGCCGCGGCGTTCACTCGGCCGGGTGCCCGCTCCCGCCGCCGGAATGCGACGCAGGGCCGAACGGCCGCGCGCTGTAGCCCGTCAACCAACCCGCATCCATCGGATAGACGTCGGGATCGAAAATCACAGTGTACAGGTGCCAGATCAAGATGGAGGCCGTGGCCAGCACCGCTTCGTAGTAGTGAATCGAGCGCGCCACGTCCAGCCAGATCTTGGGCAGCATGCTCAAGGTCCAGTAATTAAACCACAGCGCGCACCCGGTCAACGCCATCACCCCGGTGCCCCAAACCAGCGCCCAGTACTCGATTTTTTCGATGTAGCCGTGCGGCGAATAATACGGCTGCTCCTTGCTCAAGCCCAGCCGCCACATCAGGCCATCCATCATCTCGCGGATGTCGGAGACGCGCGGGAAGAACTCGTACCAGCGCGTGCGCAGTTTCGGGCTAAAGATGAGCGCCAGCACATGAAAGGTCGCCGTCGCGACCAGGATGACCGCGGCCGTGCGGTGGACCACGCCGCGGACCGGATAGGTGTGCTCCAGGCTCAGCAGCGGCCGCGACCACCAGGTGTCGGGATAATGCAGCGCGAATCCGGTGTAAGCCAGCAGGATAAAGCTCAGCGCCAGCAAGGCGTGTTCGACGCGCTCGATGAGCAGCATACGCAGTGTGAGCGTCGGCGGCCGCAGCATGCGCACGCTCACATCCCGGCCCTGGAATCGCATCCGCGTCAGCTTGCGCAGGAAGTCGCCCAGGTGGTGGATGAACATGAAAGCCAGCGTCCCGGGGATCACCATCAGGTAAAACCACTGCACGTATTGCAACGCCAGCGGCGCCCTCTGCCCTTCCAGCATGTGCACCGACCCCAGGCTGAAGCGGCGGCCAGCGCCCGGATGGCACGCGCCGCAGGTCTTGGCCAGGTTCTTGGGGTTGGTGCGTGAAAGCGGATCCGATGAGGGCCGGATGCCGTGATAGCCGTGGCAGGACGCGCAGTCGGCCACGGTTTGCGACCCCGCCTTCAACTCCAGCCCGTGGAAGCTGGCATCGAAGGTCGTGATGCGGTCGGCGGGAATGCCGAAGCGGCCCATCAGCCGCACGTCGCCGTGGCAGCGCCCGCACGTCTCGGGCACCTTGTTGGCGAACACCGTCGACTGCGGATTGGACGGCCGCATGATGGAGTGGCTGGTGTGGCAGTCGGTGCACACCGGGGCGCCCTCCACACCGCGCTCCACCGCCTTGCCGTGGACGCTGGCTTTATATTCGGCCGCCTCTTTGTCGTGGCACATGCCGCACATGTCGGGCGTGCCCTTTTTCCACTCTTCGGTCTTGGTGGAGACCAGCTCGTGCGCGGCCCCGTGGCAGGTGTCGCAGTCCGGCGCGGCCGTATTGCCTTTTTTCAACTCCGCGGCATGTACGCTCTGCCAGAAGTTCTGCACCTCGGACGAGTGGCAGTTGGCGCACGACGGTTTCGCTATATTCGCCGGGTGCGGATAATCCTCGTGTTTTACGTGGCACGAGGTGCAGGCCACCTCGGCGTGCGCCTATTTCTTCAGCTTGGCCTCGACGTCATGGCATTCGGCGCACTTCGAATTCGGCAGCGTGGGCGCGGGAACGGCCTGGCAGCGCACCACCGGCGCCGCCAGTAGAATCAGCGAAAACAGGATTCCTTTGGACACAGAACTCAGCTTCCCGGCCGCGCGCCACAACCCCTGCCCGGCACGCCGCCGTCCCGTTCGCACCCCAATGCATTCCGGCCGTCGGATGCGCAATCTACAACTTGATGGTTAGTGCAGGCCCGCGGTGGAACTGCCCTCCCACATCTGCCATCCGTACAGGAGCCCCAGGGCCACGCCGGTGACGACCAGCACGATGGTCAGCGACTTGCCCCACATTTCGATTTGTGCCAGTCTCTTGGCCAACTGCTCCTGCTTGGCGATGTCCGCCGTTTCGCCATCGCTGAGTTTCAGCGTGTCATCTTCCTTGTCGCCCACCTTGCGGCGCCACAGTGCGAGCACCATCACAATCACGCCGAGCACAGCCCAGGCGATGGCATATGGTAATAAGTTCAGTTGCATCAAATCCATGATCATTACTCCTCGACTTGGTGGAAAGTTCGGCTCGGAACCGCTCTGCACCTCATGGCTGATCGATCTTCCGCCCCATTACTTGTTTCGTATCCGCGGTCCCGCTGCGCAGGCAGGCCGAGAGAATCGCCAGCACCACGGTGTTGGGCGGATCCTGGTCGGTCACCACCGAGCTCACGCCCGCCTCCCACGCGTCGCGCAGGTGGCTGGCGTCGTTGCGCGTCAACAAAACAATCCGTTCAGGGTATGGCAGCGGACTCGGCATCTGGCGCAAATGCGGCGGATCCACCACAATCACGCACGCCTCCTCCAGACACGGCTGCTCCACGCAGCGGACCTGCAATTGAGTACTGCGCGCCAGCAGAGCGCGCAGCGTTTCCGCCTTCGCCGGGTCACTCAACGCCAATTGAATGCAACTCATATGGCGGTCCTTCTGCCGTTTGCCTGAGGCAACGGGGCCTGTGCCCGACAGCGAATACTCTCCTTTCCGCGCGGGCTGTACCCGGCCGCGCGGCACAACTTGCGGAAGCCGGCCGCCGGCCGTTCTGGCGCTGGTCACTCAGGCTTCCCCTGTTCGTAGCAGCAATCCAAGTGCCACACAGGGAAATGCTCGTATCAATGAGGAATTTGGCGGATTCGCATCCTCTTTCCTGTTTCACGGTGACTTTTTGCCCATTCTCCGCTTCGGCAATTGCGCGAATTGACCCATTTCGACTACCTCCGCCGCCTCCCCAGCAGTTACAATCAGTCATACAATGGGTTTTTCTGGGAATATGGCCAAGCTCAGCGCCGGCTGGCAGAACGCCAAGATACTGGGTAATGTCTTCGACCAGCTCTCCGACGCATTGATCCTGTACGACGCCGGTCAAATCATTACAGGCGTCAATGCGGCCGCCGAGCGCCTCTTCGGCATGAGCGCCGAGGCGCTCATCGGACGGGACTGTCACGAGATGTTCCGCTGCCAGGTGTGCGAACCCGGCTGCGGGATGCAATCCGGCCTGGTGCAGGTCAACGGACACAACTCCACCGTTCGTCTGCATACGCAGAACGGCATGGAGCGCCTGGTCGTGATCCACACCTCGCAACTGGTGCGCGAGGACGGCACGGTCGAAGGCGCCGTGGCCACCATCAAGGACGTCACCGAGGAGGTCGAGCCGCAGAAACGCGAGATCGTCGCCGATTCGGCCGCCATGCGCGATGTGTTGAATTTCGTGCGCCGCGTCGCCTTGAGCGAAGCCACCACCGTGCTGATCGAAGGCGAGAACGGAACCGGCAAGGACCTGATCGCCAAGACGCTCCATTATCAGAGCGTGCGCCAGGCCGAGCCGTTCATCGCCATCAACTGCGCCGCGATCCCCGAAACGTTGCTCGAAAGCGAGCTGTTCGGCTATGAAAAGGGCGCCTTCACCGACGCCCGGGCGCAGAAAAAGGGCATCTTCGAGCTGGCCGACAAGGGCACGCTGTTCCTGGATGAAATCGGTGAGATCCCGCTCATGCTGCAGGCCAAGCTGCTGCGCGTGCTGGAGGAGCAGACCTTCCGCCGCCTGGGCGGCTTGAAGGACATCAACGTCGACCTGCGCGTGCTAGCGGCCACCAACAAGAATCTGCGCGAGGCCGTCAAGGAGGGCGCCTTCCGCCAGGACCTCTTCTTCCGCCTCAACGTGATCCACGTCGTCATCCCGCCTCTGCGCGAGCGCCGCGAGGACGTCCCGCCCCTGGCCAACTTCTTCGTCCAGCACTACAACCGCAAGTTCAAGCGCCAGATCCAGGGCGTCTCGCCCGAAACCATGCGCCTGCTGGTCAATTACGACTGGCCAGGCAACGTGCGCGAGCTGCGCAATGCCATCGAGCGCTCGATGATCCTCGAGGACTCTAGCTTCATCACGCCCGCCAGCCTCACCGTCACGCTCAGCCAGGAGGCCGAAACCAATATCGCGGCCGCCGCCAGCGCCGGCGGCTCATCCGCGGCCGTGTTCCCCCTGCGCATCCCCGATGAGGGCCTGTCGCTCGAGGAGAACGAGCGCCGCCTGCTGGTCGGGGCACTCGAAAAGACCGGCGGCAATCAGACTCAGGCCGCGCGCCTGTTGCGCATCACGCGCGACACCCTGCGCTACAAGATGAAGAAATTCAACCTGCGCTAGGGCCGCTATGTGGCGCGCCTTTTCGCCTCTTTTTCGGCCACCCTCCGCCGCGTAAGCCGCTCCCCGCCAGGCTCACTTTCCCGCCCGGCTGGGCGTAAGTTCAACACCTCGTGGGCTGATTTGGCCCTCCGCGGTCTGAAACTCCTTTGCCATATTCGACGCTAAGCGTGGCATGCTGTATGTGTGGAGTTCGTCAGTCTCTTCTCCTCCCATCGCGACCTCCAGAAAAGGTCCGACGAACTGGAGCGCGAAGTCTCCGAATTGCGCCTCCAGAACCGCGCTATCGAGAACGAGCGCAACGGGCTGGCGGTCCAATTGCGCCGCCTGGACAAGGAACTCGAGGAAGTCCGCGCCAAGCAGACCAAGGGCGGCGAGGATAACCGCCAACTGGCCGCGCTGAAATTCGAGCGCGATGAGCTGCGCACCCTCTACGACAAGGTCGAGGCCCAGCGCGTGGCACTCGAAAAGGAGCTGAAGGAGCTGCGCGGCGAGGCCGAGATCAACCGCGATCGTCTGTGGGCGCCCCCCGGCCACTACTACTCGCCCATCACCGACCCCAACGATCCGCGCGTCCGCCAGACCGAGATCCTCAACCTCAATGCGCTATCGGGATGCCACGACCTGGGCCTGGACGAACCGGCCATGATCCGCCTGCTGGGCTGGCTGGGCGAACATGCCGCGCACTTCCCCTTCAGCCCCGGCTCCACGCCCGAGTGGCGCTATTTCACCGGCAACGGCCACTTCGGCCATGCCGACGGGGCCGTCCTGTTCTCCATGCTGATGGAGTACAAGCCCGCGCGCTGCATCGAGTTCGGCTGCGGCTTCTCGTCCCTGCTGATCATGGACGTGAACGACCATTTCTGCTCTCAATCGATGGAGCTGTCGCTGTACGATCCGCGCCCCGATATCCTGCTTTCGCTGCTCGTTCCGCACGACCCCTATCGCGAGCGCGTGATGGCCCGCCGTTCCTACGATATCCCCGATCCGGTCTTCCAGGCGCTGGGCCGCGGCGACTTGTTGAGCCTCGAAACCTCGCACGTCGCCAAGACCGGCAGCGACCTCACCGATCTGCTGTTCCGCGTCCTGCCCCTGCTCGCCCCCGGCGTCCTCATCCATATCCACGACATCTTCTATCCGTTTGAATACCCCGAGGCCTGGGCCGTCCAGGACAACCGTTCCTGGAACGAAGCATACCTGCTGCGCGCCTTCTTGCAGTACAACCGCCAGTTCCGCGTATTGTTCTTCAACA
>Ga0074045_10005486_pt1 | contig 11066 bp, 8 predicted proteins | sample BogForMeECP23OM2_FD_94442 | JGI IMG/M metagenome (GOLD analysis project Ga0074045, IMG submission 94442) | Bog forest soil microbial communities from Calvert Island, British Columbia, Canada - Bog Forest MetaG ECP23OM2 | ecosystem: Environmental > Terrestrial > Soil > Wetlands ...
CGCTCGCGCGCCTCGCGCTAAGAAAGGGAACGCCGTGCACGACTCCGACCGCCTCCAGGGACGCTCCGTCGCAATCATCGGTGGCTGCGGTCACATCGGGCTGCCGCTCGGGGTGAAGCTGGCGCTCGCGGGCGCCTCGACGCGTCTCATCGACGTCAACCAGATCGCCGTGGACCAGGTGAACGTCGGACGCTTCCCCTTCCAGGAGAAGGGCGGCGACGAGCAGCTCCGCCGGGCCCTCGACCGGGGCCTGAAGGCCGTCACCAGCGCGGCGACGGCCGGCACAGCCGACGCGATCATATTCGTGACGGGCACGCCACTTGACGAGCACCTGAACCCGAAGCTGTCCGAGGTGCTCCGTATCTTCGAGCTCTACGAGCCGTACCTCCGGCCGGGAACACTCGTCGTCATGCGCTCGACGCTCCTGCCCGGCACCATGGAGCATCTGCACGAGCGGCTCGCATGGTCTCACCCCGACGTGCGCATCGCGTTCTGTCCCGAGCGCGTGGCCCAGGGCTTCGCACTCGACGAGATCGACGCGCTCCCGCAGATCGTATCGGCGTTCGACGAACAGAGCTTCGAGGCGGCCGCAGATCTGTTCGGCGCCGTGGCGCCGGCGATCGTGCGGCTCACACCGCTCGAGGCGGAGCTCGCGAAGCTGATGACGAACGCGTGGCGGTACCTCGAGTTCTCGATCGCGAACCAGTTCTACATGATCTGCGAGTCGCATGGCGTGAAGTTCCAGCGCGTCTACAAGGCGATCCGCCACGACTATCCGCGCGCCGCCGGCTACAAGGCTCCCGGCTTCGCGGCGGGGCCCTGCCTTTTCAAGGACACGATGCAGCTCGCTAGCTACTTCGACAACCGTTTCCATCTCGGCCACGCCGCGATGCTCGTGAACGAGGGGCTCGCGTCCTTCGTCACGGAGCGCGTGAAGCGTGAGCTCGGAGGCCGGCTCTGGGGCAGGACAGTGGGCCTCCTCGGCATGACGTTCAAGGCCGAGAGCGACGACGTGCGCGAGTCACTGAGCTTCAAGCTGCGCAAGCTCCTCGAGTTCGCTGGAGCGCGGGTCCTCTGCGCCGACCCCCATCTCGATTGGACGGCACCTCTGGAGACCGTGCTCGCGGAGTCGGACGCGCTGGTGCTTTCCACGCCGCACCGCGAGTACCGGGACCTAGAGCTCTCCGTTCCGGTCGTCGACGTCTGGGGTATCTACGACGCTCCGGAGCTCGAGATCTTCAGCACCGGCGCAGACAGGCGCACGGATGGGCGCGGAAGCCGTCCGTGAGCTCGAAGGGGCGCATCCTGGTCACCGGCTCGGCCGGATTCATCGGCGGCTATGTCGTCCCAGAGCTTCTCGACGCGGACTGGGACGTCGTCGGGCTCGACAACTACTCGAAGTACGGGCGGGTGGAGAAGTCGTACGACCTCCATCCGGCCTACGAGTGCATCGAGGGCAATGCGAAGGACGCGGACCTGCTGAAGAAGCTCCTGCAGGACTGCGATCACCTGCTCGCCGGTGCCGCGATGGTCGGGGGCATCAGCTACTTCCACGAGTACGCCTACGACCTGCTCGCGGAAAACGAGCGAATCGTCGCGGCTACGTTCGACGCGGCCATCGACGCCCACCGCCGAGGCCGGCTGCAGAAGATCACGGTGATGAGCTCCAGCATGGTCTTCGAAAGAGCGACCGAGTTCCCGACGCCCGAGGGTGCCGAGCGGAGCTCGCCGCCACCGCTCAGCACCTATGGGTTCCAGAAGCTTGCCTGCGAGTACTTCGCACGCGGCGCTCATCTGCAGTACGGGCTGCCCTACACGATCGTCCGGCCGTTCAACTGCGTCGGCGTCGGCGAGCCGCGTGCGCTCGGCGACAAGGAGGTCCGCTCGGGCAACCTCAAGCTCGCGATGAGCCACGTGGTCTCGGACCTGATCCAGAAACTGGTCAAGGGTCAGGATCCGCTTCACATCCTCGGCGACGGCAGCCAGATCCGGCACTACACCTATGGAGGTGACCTGGCGCGCGGGATCCGCATGGCGATCGAGCATCCCGACGCGGTCAACGAGGACTTCAACCTCTCCACGGCACGGTCGACGACGGTCCTCGAACTGGCCCGGGCGATCTGGGAGCGGATCCACCGCGGCCAGTCCTTCCGCTACGTGAGCGACGACCCCTTCGAGTACGACGTGCAGAGGCGGGTCCCCGACGTCTCGAAGGCGAAGCGGGTCTTAGGCTTCGAGGCCACCACGAGCCTCGAACAGATCCTCGACGAGGTGATCCCGTGGGTCCGCCGGCAGGTCGAGCTGGGCAACATCTAGTGCGGCAGGGCTCCGTCCAGATTATCGTTCCCATCTACAACGAGGGCGAGAACGTCGTCCGCCTGCACGAACAGCTCCGTGCCGAGGGCGTACCATTCCATTCGCTCCGCTTTGTGTACGAACACGACGCCGACACGTCGCTGCCCTTCGTCGCGAAGCTCGCCGCCGAGGATCCCCGCGTGCAGGCCTCGAAGAACGAGTACGGACCCGGCGTGATTCGCGCCCTGCGCTGGGGTTTCGACCACGTCGAGAGCGGGCCCGCAATCGTCCTGATGGGCGATCTCTGCGACGAGCTCTCGATCGTTCCGGAGATGTTACGGCTCTGGAGAGACGGGGCGACGCTGGTGTGCCCGTCCCGCTACATGCCCGGAGGCCGCCAGCACGGCGGCGGGCTCGTCAAGTCCACGCTGTCGCGCCTGGCCGGGACGTCGCTGGGCTGGCTCGGCTTCCCGACGTCCGACCCTACGAACAGCTTCAAGCTCTACGACGGCGACTGGCTCCGCAGCCAGCGCATCGAGAGCGAAGGCGGCTTCGAGGTCGCACTTGAGCTCTGCTACAAGGCGTACGTCCAGGGCGAAGCGATTCGGCAGCTCCCGACCAAGTGGTTCGACCGCACGAACGGCGAGAGCCGCTTCCGCTTGTGGGCCTGGCTTCCGCGCTACCTGCGCTGGTGGTTGCGCGCGATGCGGGCGGTGCTGGGCCGGCGCCTCAGCGGGCAGCCAGCTGCTTCGACGTGACGCTTGGCCGGCCGGATCGGCCGCCCACCGGCATCCTCTCCAGGGCGGGACGGGACGCAACGCGCGAGGGGCACCAACACGCGCTGCACGTGCGACGTGCAGCGCGTCTCACACGAGACCGCCGGGCCAGGGCTCAGCCCAGCTTGCGTCGGCGGAGCGCCGCCAGCCCCGCCAAGCCGGGGACCAGAAGCAGGGCCGTCGTCGGCTCCGGCACCGGCAGCACGGACGCGCCGAGAAACTGGATACTCGGCGGGCTGCCTGTGTTGTCGAATATGCCGTCGATGCCCGTGTTGAATAAGCCGGGCGTTACGTCGATCCCATCGTCCGTCGGAGTGGTTGCCACGAAGTGCACCAGGCCGGCGAGGAACGTCCCGCTGGTCGGACCGGCGGCGAGGGTTGCCGCGTTGAAGGTGAGGACCTCGCCACCCCCGCTTGGATTGAGGTTGACCGTCACGTTCGGTGTAAGGTTGAACTGGAAGCCCGACGGCAGCTGTTGCTCGCAGCACGCCGGAGCCGCCGAGGCCAGCGTGAGGTCAGCATTGAACTTGATCGATACGCCGTAAGAGCTGATGCCGGCGGTGTCGGGCGTGACGAGGATCTCCGCCGTGAGCGGAGCGCCCGCCGCGACCGTGGCGGAGGAGGTGCCGGTTTCCTGCCAGACGACCTGGACGATCGCGGTGGCAGAGGCAGTCGACGCGATCGCTAACAGGGCGATCGCAGCCAGCCCACTGACGAGCAGGCTCTCGACTACGCTCGAGAGCCTGCCGGAGAATCCACTCGGAAATCCAGGACCGAATCGTTGCATGCTCCTTCCTCCGCCGCCTTTGCGGCCTTGCTCGGCCGCAGATCCGTTGACCCGACTCACCCTCGCGCCCGGTCCGGGGCTTTATCCGCTGTACCTGATGGCAGCCCATTTGGCGCCGTAGGGAGGTGGCATCGAAGGGGCGAATGTGTCAGGAATCACGTTCGCAAGAACCGTCAGGCGAGAGAGCCGCATTAGGTAGGCGGAATGCGATCGATGGTGGCAATGGAAGCGCGCCGCACCGCCCTGAACCCATGCTCAAGGGTTCAACCGCCGGACACGGCGGGTCGGATGCGCGTGTGATGTGTGTAACTCCCCCCGGTGTCCGTGGATCGGCTCTTCCCTCCGAGAGGACGTCCGCCCGCTCGGCGGGCCGGCTCCCGCGCACGCTCATGCTGCTGCTTCTTGCCTGCGTCGAGGCCACCGGCTGCGCCACGTTCGCGCCGCCGCTCCAGACGGTCGCCAGCGCCGACGTATCGGTCGTCGTGCAGCTCACCACCAATCACGCTTCTTCCACCTGATCTGGGCGGGCAAGCGCCAGAGCGAGTGGACTTTTCGAGCGGGGCTCGCCCGACGCTCTCACGTGGTCCGAGTTGTGGCGGATCACCGATCATCCCGACGCCGGCTATTACCCGGCTGTCTTGCAGACCCATAACGCGCAGGAGAATCGGTTCTGGGTGAGCTGGACCTCCAGTCGCGCGCCGCTCCGGCGCCATCCTCCTGCGCGGGCTCTCGGACCCCGCCAGACCGATCCGGGCGCTCACCCTGTCCGACCGACGCGACGACGACGCCCGGGTGGTCCCGACCGGCCACCGGGGAGTTCCTGAGGGTCAGGTCGGGCCCCAAGGGGCGGACCGACATCTTCGCCCACGGCTTCCGGCCCTGACCCGATCGTGATCACCGATCGGTGGAATCCGCGGCGCGCGCGCCGGCGGCGGGAGCCTCAGGCTCTCCGTGCGAGCGTTCGCGCAGCTCGATCGAGAGCCGCGTGTTGTCGTCGTCGTAGGCGAGCTCGGCGTCGAGGGAATCGAGGGTGCCGAGGATCGCGAGCGGCACGTCGATGTTGGACTCCGCCTCCTTGAGCGGTTCTCCCTTCTCGACGTCGCTTTGCACGAGCACCGCCCGCGCTGCTCGGAGCGCGTTCGCCGCGCGCTGGGCGTCCACGTGAAGTGTGTCGCGCGCCGTGTTCTCGATCGGTGGCGGAGCCTCCTGCGACAGCAGATCGCGGACCAGCGACGAGCTCGTCGCGAGCGCGAGGACGCCGTCGCGGTGACCGATGCTGGGCGTGAAGTTGCGCAGGGCCTCCGGGATGCGCGGCCCGCCGGCGGGCGCCGCGACGAAGCGCGCGCGGACCACCTTGACGCCCCGGCTCCCGACCAGGTCATCCACCAGCAGGGGCGGCTGGTGGGTGTCAACCTGCTTTTCGTTCGCGAGCTGGACGACCGACTCGAAGGCAGCCGTGAGGCGAGGCGCGAGCTGCTCAGGGTCCTTCAGCCGCGCGGTCAGCGCGAGCCCTGGGAAGGGGGATTCGGGGGCGGGCCAGTCCGGATCATCGAAGCTCTGCGGCGCCGCGACGATCGTGAGCCCCGGCTCAAGGCCCGTGAAGAGGTTGCGGAACAGCGCCGGAGTCTGGAGCCGGCTCTCGATCTGCCCGAGTCCCTCCAGCGTCTCGGGCGTCACGCGCCTGCGCCGGTCCTCCCAGAGCTGATCGAGGTCGCGGGCGATCTGCGCGCGGAGGATCTCTCCCGGCGCGGCGGGACCCGGCGCGAACGTCGCGGGTGCGTAGATGCGCCGGGTGCGCTCGTCCATCGCGCGAAGGCCGGCGTCGACGTGCGCCTCGAGGCGCAGCCCGTCCGGCATCGGCGCAAGTAGTCCCACGACCTCGTGTGAGGCGCCCAGCGCGGACGCCACACCGCCGGCCAGGATCAGCGAGAGCAGCCCGCCCAACCCCTCGGCCGTCCCCGCCAGCGCGAAATGCGCGGCGCGCGAGTCGATCCGGAGGTCGAGATGACCGGACCCGGGCGGGTCGTTCCCGAGTGCGGCGTTCCACTCGCGTGCGATCCGCAGCGCCATCGGTGTCGAGGAGGCGATCGTGACGACACCGTTCCCGAGCAGGAGGGTATTGCCGCCGAGGTCCACCGCGGAGAAGCCCTCGACGTCCTTGATCACGATGCGCTTGTTCGTCTTCGAGAGCAGGCCGATCCGCTTGGCGAGGTCAGCTACGTCCGTGCCCTCCTCGGGGAGCGCGATCAGAGCGGCGGCCTGGCCGCCGGTCGGCCGGATCCAGAGCGCGCCGTGCGCGCGGCGACCGATGGCCTGCAGCAGCAGATTGATCGGATCGTCGTGGAGGACGACCGTGAGCCCGCGACGCACGCTCTCGAGCATGCGTCCGTGCTCGCTGTCCCAGAACGCGAGGTAGGGGCCGCTGGTCTGCAGAATCTGGAATGATTGCGACCCGAGGAAGCGGTCATAGAGCTCGCGGGCGTTCTCCACTTGGAACGACAGCGCGGGGCGCGCATCGACCAACGCGAGGAGCTCGCGCTCGCGATAGAGCGACCACGCCAGCGGCATGGCGACGAGCAGGCAGAGCGCAATTCCCAGCGCGACACGGCGGCGCATGGCTTGCTTTTAGGGCAGTAGGGCGCTGGCGGCGAGCCGCGCGTAGGCGTTAGCGAACCACGGTGTATACCGCTCCGCGCGCTCGGCCAGGTCACGCTCCAGCTCGGCGCGCTCGACCCAACGGATGGCGGCGATCTCCGCCGGATCGGGCCGCGGCTCGCCGTCGTAGCGTCCGATGAACACGTGGTCGTACTCGCGTTCCGTGAGACCGGAGCGCTCGTCGGTCGCGGCATACAGGAACGCCAGCGCCCGTCGCAGCGGCGTGTCGAATCCCATCTCCTCCCGGAGTCGCCGGTGGGCGGCGTGCTCCGACTCCTCGCCCGGCCGGGGGTGGCCGCAGCACGCGTTCGTCCACTTGCCACCGAAGTGGTACTTCCGCTCGGCGCGCTGCTGGAGGAGCATGCGGCCCGGGTCGTCGAAGATGAAGATCGAGAAGGCTCGGTGCAGGCGGCCGCCTTCGCGGTGGGCCGCCTCCTTCTCGGCGGAGCCCACCGGGCGGTCCTCCTCGTCGACCAGGATCACTTCTTCCACGCGGGTTGCTTCGCGCCCATTGTTGCAGGTCGGGGCGGGGCTCATCTTAGCAACGAGCGCCGCCGAAAGTGGCGGTTTTGATTGTTCAGTATGAGCGGTATGCGAACGACGCGTTGCGGCCCGAGGTCGTCGAGGCTCTTCTGGAGATCCGGATCGACGAAGAACCGGCGTTCCGACCCGACCGCGATGCGGATTGACGGATCCGCCTCGAGGCAGCGGAGCAGGTCCCCGCGGTCGACCCGGAAACGCTGCCAGGGCGCCGCGTCGGACAGCGCGATGAGCGAATGCTCGCCGTATACGTTGAACGGATCGATCAGACCGCAGGCCGGCTCGGCTCCGGCGACAAAGGCCAGAAAGGGATCGAACGTCAGCCACCGCTCGCCCGGCGACTGCGCGTGCGGGACGAGGGTGTAGTCGGCGGTGCGCGCCTCGACGTGCGACACGCCCGCTGCCACTCCCAGCGCCAGCAGAGTGATCCCGGCCCCGCGGGCCAGCCATGGTAGCCGCGGGGTCTCCCAGAGCACTTGAAGGGCGGCGCCGCCGAGGAGCGCCAGGGCCGGCAGGTACTGGACGAAGTAGTGGTCCCAGACCGGCTCCCAGACGAAGACCGAGAAGAGAAAGGGCAGCGCCCAGAGCGCCGTGATCAGGAGCCGGCGCCCGACCCACGCAGGCGCAGGCCGCCGCGCCACGTGGATCTGTCCGAAGGCGGCAAGCAGGACGAGGTGCAGGTTCCCGAAGGGACCTGGCAGCAATAGGCTGCGGGCGTGCTCGTGGAGGTTCCAGCCGAGGGCGGAGTGGAGGCCCGCCTCGCGCACGTGCTGCTGGAAGGCCGGGTAGCCGAGCATGAGCTCGAATCCGCTCTTCGACGCGAAGCGGCCCGTCTGGAGCCGCAGCAGCTCGGTGAAGGCGCCTCCGCTCATGCGGTCGAAGAGCAGCCAGGCGCAAAGCCCGGTCGACATCGCCACGACGGCCGCCCAGAGGGCGTCGTGCCAGCGCGTGCGGTCGGCGATCGTCGCGATGCCGACGGCCGCTGCCAGGGGCAGAGCGATCGGTTTCTCCAGGATCGCGAGGACCAGGAGCGCGGCGCCAAGCGCCGCGCTGGACGCGCCGCGGCAGAAGCCGAGGAACCACGTCCCGGCAGTGGCGAGGCAGAGCATGACGGCGTTCGGTAGAGCGAGCATGTCGTAATACTGGAGAGGCGCCGTGTAGAACAGGAGCAGCGCGAACACAGCAGGCACCGGCGCGAGCAGCCTCCGCGCCATGGCGTACACGAAGAGCCCGGTCACCGCCGTCGCCAGCAGCGACAGCAGTCGGTAGGGCACGAGGGAATCGGGCGCGGGCGCCGCGAAACCGGCGAGCGTGTAGAGGTAGAGCGGCGTCTGGTGATAGAAGAAGTCGACGTACGGTCGCAGGCCGGCCATCACGAGCCGCGCCTGTGCGATGTAGACTCCTTCGTCGAAGTTGTGCTCGAGGTCTCGAAGTCGGAGCAGTCCGTACGCGACGAACGCGGCGGCCGACCCGGCGGCTGCCAGTGTTGTCCCGCACGACCGCCCGCTGGCTCCTTCCACGCCTAGCGGACCGGAATGCGGATGCACGGCTGGGAGCGATCGCGGAGCGAGCCCCGGCACGCCTCGAGGAAGCGCGGGAACTTGACCCGACAGTCCACGCTGCGCGGCTCGGGCTCGTCGGAGAGGCAGAAGTTCCACTGCGGCATCGTGTCGACGTACCAGACCCGGCCGCCGGCCTCTTGGGTGCGTTGCAACAGGTCGAGGAAGAAGTCGTCGGTGTGCCGGCTGCTGAGGAAGCCGTAGACGAAGCGGCCCGCGTAGTACCCGAGTCCCGCATCGTCGAAGCTTGTCACCACGACGTCGTCTGGCTTCGCGAGGCCCTTGATCATGCCAGCCTGATACCTCACGCGCTCCCAGTTGTCGTCGGGAGCGTCGAGCAGCTCGGTACGGACGTAGTCCACAAGGGCCAGCGTCGGCCGGGCGGAGGCGTCGCCGACGGAGGATCCCAGCCGAACGGTGGGCGCGAGCGCGATCACGACCGCGAGGACGGCGAGCCAGCGCGAAGCGCTCCGCTCGGTACCGTCACTGCCCACGATCCAGACCGCCCCTTCCGCGACCAGCACGGCCATGACCGGCATCACACAGATGAACAAGAAGCGCGGGAATTTCACATCGCGTGTCGAGAGCAGAATGAGCGGCACCAGCAGCCACGCGGCGATCAGCACCGCTGGCTCGCGCTGCCGCGGATCACTCCACGCGCCGATGCCGATCCCCACGACGCCGGCCACGAAGAGCACGTGGGCCAGGGACACAGCGGCCGTCATCGGCGAGCCGAAGAGCTGCTCCATCGGAGCGAGGAACGCGTGCATCACGCCCAAGTAGAAGAAGGGGCTAGGCTCGCAGCCGACCGAGCGGTTCTCGCAGCTCACCACGTGGAAGAACGGCAGAGTCCGCCAGAAGACCACCATCACGGCGACGTACACCGCCCCCGCGGCGGCGTACACCCAGGTGTATCGCCGCTGAAGCAGGCCGCGCGGCCCGAGCACCAGGATCCATGTGGCGAAGAGAGGAAGGAGGGCGTAGCCGAGCGTCTGGGCGAGCAGTGTCCCGATCGCCAGCACGGGCCAGAGGGCTGCACTCCATCCGGGTGGGCGCCGGGCTGCCCGGTACAGGCAGTAGAGGGTGGCAGTGCCGAGGCACATCACGAACGTGAAGTGGCGGGCCTCGCGCGCATGTAGGGCGAAGGTCGTCGACGTGAGGAGCACGGTGGCGGCGAGCAGGGCCGTCCGGGGGCCTCGGAGCTCCCGAACCAGCCCGTAGAGCAAGAGCGCCGTCAAGAGACCCATTAGCACCGAGAAGCCGCGAGTGGTGGCCTCCGAGAAGCCCAGGACCGCGGTGAAGGCGGCGACGCTGTATCGGTAGAGCGGGGTGGCCGGGTCCCAGATCTGGTACTGGAGCTGCCACGGCATGAAATCGAGGTCGAAGGGGTTCCGGGGCACCAGGTCGGTGTGGATGCGCTGGACCGGCAGGACCGCGATCGACTCATCCACCCAGAAGGGACGCTTGCCGAGGTGCACCAGCATCAGCAGCGCCGCAGCCGTCACCAAGAACGCGCAAGTCCAGGTCAGGGGATCCCGGACCGAGCGGTGTGCAGAGGCGGGCGGGGGAACGGCGAGACCGTTTGCCGTCGTCATTCGGTGGTATCTTCGACGCGTGCCAGAAAAGTGCAAGGCGAGGCGGAGAACGTGATGCAGCCGAGAGGAGAGCCTCTGTGGGACCGCATACTCTGCGAGATCTCCCTGGCTGAGCTGAACCGCGACGGCAGCGTCTTCCGCGAGGTCGGTGGGCATGAGATCCTGGCGGTGGCTACCGCCGACGGTGTCCGCGTCTACAACGGAGTCTGCCCGCATCTCGGTGGCCCGCTTGCACAGTCATGCGTCCGCGGCGGCCGAGTCCGCTGCCCCTGGCACCGCTACGAGTTCGACGTCTCCGACGGCCGCTGTCGCACGGTGCCCGGGCATCCCTGGCGGAACCTGCCGGGTCGCCGGGAGACGAAGCCGGCGCGCCTGCGCCTGCAGCCCTTGCGGCACGAGATCGTAGGTGACCGTGTTCGCGTCCTGCAGCGGGGGTTGGAATGAAGTTCCGATTCGACATCACCAAGCACATGGCGGCCACGCGGGCGAACGTCATCGCCAACTACCTGGACCTCGAGCACCTCGATATGCACAGCGGCCTCGGGGACTGCGAGGTCCTGACCGAGACGGATCGCTGCGCGTGCTTCACGTTGGTCTCGCGGATCGGGCCGATCCGTTTTCGGAATCTGCACTACTACGAGTTCCGGCCGCCGGACACGATCGTGAACGCCGTCCGCTCGCCGCTGGGACCAATGATCGTGACGTCGACCGTGCGCGAGCTGGACAGCGGCACGTCCCACGTCCACAGCGAGGTCGACGTGCACACCGAGATCGACTTGCCGACACTGCTGTACCCGTTCCGGCGCCTCCTCGAGCGCCTCCTGCGCCGGACGAACCGCACCATCCTGGAAGAAGACCG